>Ga0325400_1000638_pt1 | contig 26553 bp, 22 predicted proteins | sample PopdelMetagenome_2_FD_205662 | JGI IMG/M metagenome (GOLD analysis project Ga0325400, IMG submission 205662) | Populus deltoides microbial communities from Bellville, Georgia, United States - Xylem-PdKOR-R1 | ecosystem: Host-associated > Plants > Phyllosphere > Stem > Wood/Secondary xylem...
GAGGGCACCGGCGCCGTCCTACGCCGCCGCGCCGCGTGCAGGACAGCGGTCATGGCGCGACGCAGCCGGTCGTGCGCTGGGTCCAGGTGGCATTAAGTATTTTCCACGAGCCGGCATCGCGCACCAGGCTGAAATGGTCGGTGCCGCAATGGGCGAGCCTGCCGGCGACGGTGACGTCGTACGGACCCCACACCATGGCGATGTCGCCATCGATCTCGATCGCGGGCTGGCCGGTGAAGCGTTCAACCGCGCGAGGCCCGCCGGGTTTGAGCTGGGCGGCGAAGGCGGGCCAGTCGCGCGTCGTGACGGCGCGGGTGCCGTCGCTACGCTCGACCGCGACGGTGGCACGGCCGTCGGACCGGACCTGAGCGAGGAAGGCGGCGCCATCGCCGGCGGCGAGCGCGTCGAACATCCGCTGCACGGGGGCAAGCACCTGGCCCTCCTCCGACGCGGGCGGCGGCAGTGCCGTGCCCTTGACGATCGGCTGGACCGGGGTGGTCTGTAGGAGAAGGGCGAGCAGGATCATCGGTAGTCCTTCACATCCGGAACACGCCGAACCTTGGCGTCTCGGGGATGGGGGCGTTGAGGCAGGCGGCGAGCGCGAGGCCGAGGACGTCGCGGGTCTGGGCGGGATCGATGACGCCATCGTCCCACAGCCGGGCGGTGGCGTGGTAGGGGTTGCCCTCGTCCTCGTACTTCTGGCGTACGGGGGCCTTGAAGGCTTCGGCTTCCTCCGGAGTCCATTTGTCCGCGTCGCGGTGGACCGTCGCGAGAACGGACGCCGCCTGCTCGCCGCCCATGACGCTGATCCGGCTGTTGGGCCAGGTGAACAGGAAGCGGGGCGAGTAGGCGCGGCCGCACATGCCGTAATTGCCGGCGCCGAAGCTGCCGCCGATCAGGACGGTGATCTTGGGCACGGTGGCGGTGGCGACCGCGGTGACCAGCTTGGCGCCGTGCTTGGCGATCCCCTCCGCCTCGTAGCGGCCGCCGACCATGAAGCCGGATATGTTCTGGAGGAACAGGAGGGGGATGCGGCGCTGGCAGGCGAGCTCGATGAAGTGGGCGCCCTTCTGCGCCGATTCCGAGAAGAGCACGCCGTTGTTGGCGAGGATCGCCACCGGTTGGCCGTGGATGTGGGCAAAGCCGCAGACCAGCGACGGCCCGTAAAGCGACTTGAACTCGTGGAACTCGGAGGCGTCGACGATGCGGGCGATGACCTCGTGGACGTCATAGGGGGCGCGCACGTCCTGCGGGACGATGCCGTAGAGGTCCTCCGCGGCGTACTTGGGCGCGCGCGGCGGCGCGATGTTCAGCCCGCGCGCTTGCCCTTCGGCTTCGCTTAGAGCGAAAGGGGGTTGGGGAGGCAGCGTCGCGACGATGTCGCGGACGATCGTCAGGGCATGCTCGTCATTGTCGGCGACGTGGTCGACCACGCCCGAGCGGCGGCCGTGGGTGTCGGCACCGCCCAGTTCCTCGGCCGAGATGACCTCGCCCGTCGCCGCCTTCACCAGCGGCGGGCCGGCGAGGAAGATCGTGCCCTGGCCGCGGACGATCACCGTCTCGTCGCTCATCGCCGGGACGTAGGCGCCGCCGGCGGTACAGCTGCCCATCACGCAGGCGATCTGGGGGATGCCGAGCGCGGACATGTTGGCCTGGTTGAAGAAGATGCGGCCGAAATGGTCACGGTCGGGGAACACCTCGGCCTGGTGGGGCAGGTTCGCGCCGCCGGAGTCCACGAGATAGATGCATGGGAGGCGGTTCGCTTCCGCGATCTCCTGCGCGCGCAGGTGCTTCTTGACGGTGAGCGGGTAGTAGGTGCCGCCCTTCACCGTCGCGTCGTTGCAGACCACCATGACCTGGCGCCCGGAGACGCGGCCGATCCCGGCGATCATCCCGGCGCCGGGAACCTCGCCGTCGTAGAGGTCGTGGGCGGCGAGCTGACCGATCTCCAGGAAGGGGCTGCCGGGGTCGAGCAGGCGCTCGACGCGGTCGCGGGGCAGGAGCTTGCCGCGGCTCTGGTGGCGCTCGCGGGACTTGTCGGACCCACCGCGGGCGGCGCGGGCGACTTCGCCGCGGAGCTGCTCGACCAGCGTGCGATTGTGCGCGGCGTTGGCGCGGAAGGCGTCGCTGTCGGGGACGACCTTGGTGTCGAGGACCGGGGCGCTCACCGGGTTGCTCCCGCCGCTCTGCGGGTGCGATGACGCGGCATGCCCACGCTCGCGCTGCTCGTCGCCTCCAACGTGTTCATGACCGTTGCCTGGTACTGGCACCTCAAAGGAGGCATGGCCAAGCCGCTATGGGCGGTGGTGCTGGTGAGCTGGGGCATCGCCTTCTTCGAATACTGCCTTGCCGTGCCCGCCAACCGGATCGGGTATGCCGGCGGATGGTCGGCGGGGCAGCTCAAGGTGGCGCAGGAGGCGATCGCGCTGGTGGTGTTCGGCGGGTTCATGGTGCTGGTGCTCGGCGAGCCGCTCAGCTGGCGCCACGCCGCGGCATTCGCCTGCATCATGGCGGCGGTCGGCTTCCTGTTCGTGGGGCGGTGAGCCCTCATTGCGCCACCTTGGGGGCGGCGCCGATCAGCTCGCGGCCGATCAGCATGCGGCGGATCTCGTTGGTGCCGGCGCCGATGTCGAGGAGCTTGGCGTCGCGCCAGTAGCGCTCGACCGGCCAGTCCTTCGTGTACCCCGCGCCGCCGAGCGCCTGGATCGCCTCGCCCGCGACCTTTACCGCGCTCTCCGACGCGAGCAGGATCGCGCCCGCCGCGTCGAAGCGGGTGGTCTTGCCGGCGTCGCAGGCGCGCGCGACCGCGTAGACGTAGGCGCGGGCCGAGTTGAGCGCGACGTACATGTCGGCGACCTTGGCCTGGATCAGCTGGAACTGGCCGATCGGCTGGCCGAACTGCTGCCGCTCGCGGACGTACGGCACCACCGTGTCGAGGCAGGCCTGCATGATGCCGAGCTGGATGCCCGCCAGCACCGCGCGCTCATAGTCGAGGCCGCTCATCAGGACGCCGACGCCGCCATTCTCCGGCCCCATGACGTTGGCGGCGGGGACGTGGCAGTCGGTGAAGACCAGCTCGGCGGTGGGCGAGCCGCGCATACCGACCTTGTCGATCTTCTGCCCGATCGCGAAGCCCGCGAAATCCTTCTCGATCAGGAAGGCGGTGATGCCGCGCGATCCTTCGCCCGTCTTGGCGTAGACGACGAGCGTGTCGGCGTAGGCGGCGTTGGTGATCCAGAACTTGGTGCCGTTGAGGACGTAGCCGTCGTCGGTCTTTCTCGCGCGCAGCTTCATCGAGACGACGTCCGAACCGGCCGACGCCTCCGACATGGCGAGGCTGCCGACATGCTCGCCGCTGATGAGCTTGGGCAGGTACTTGGCCTTCTGCTCGGGATTGGCCCAGCGGGCGATCTGGTTGACGCACAGGTTGGAATGGGCGCCGTAGGAGAGGCCTACCGAGGCGGACGCGCGGCTGACCTCCTCGATCGCGACGACATGTTCGAGATAGCCGAGGCCGAGACCGCCATCCTCTTCCGCGACGGTGATGCCATGGAGACCAAGCTCCCCCATCTCGGTCCACAGGTCGCGCGGGAACCGGTCGTCGGCGTCGACCGCGGCGGCGACCGGCGCGATCCGGTCGGCGGCGAAACGGCGGGTGGTGTCGCGGATCGTATCGGCCATCTCGCCGAGCGCGAAGTCCAGGGCGGCTTCCATCACTCTCTCCTGCCCCGCGGGCGAACGCCGGGCTTGTCCTCGGCGCCACCGTCCCGCAAGGTCGTCACGGTGGCGCTTGCCGCAGCCGAACCGCGGCGGCAAGTCCCCGTGCTTGATCCTGATCAGAAAATCGATCTCCAGGGAGGACCGATGGCAAGCGGATTGTTCCGGCGCAAGGCGATTGAGGTCGAGCAGAAGGGACCGGCGCTCGCGCGGACGCTGTCCTGGTACCATCTGGTGGCGCTGGGCGTCGGCGCCATCGTCGGGACGGGCATCCTGACGCTGATCGGGGTGGGCGCCGACCGGGCCGGGCCGGCGGTGATCCTGTCGTTCGCGGTCGCCGGCGCGATCTGCGCGTGCGCGGCGCTCGCCTATGCCGAGATGGCGACGATGATGCCGGTGTCGGGGAGCGCCTACACCTACAGCTATGCCGTGCTGGGGGAGGTGATCGCCTGGGTCGTCGGGTGGAGCCTGCTTGCCGAATACACGCTGGTCGTCGCGACGGTGGCGGTGGGATGGTCGGGTTATGCGACCGGGTTCCTGGCCGGGCTGGGCATCGCGCTGCCCGATGCGCTGACGCACGGGCCGGCGGTGGTGGACGGCGCGGTGGCGAACTGGGGCGTCAACCTGCCCGCGATCGCGATCGTCGCGGTGGTGGCGGCGCTGCTGACGCTGGGGACTAAGGAGAGCGCGACGATCAACGCGGTGCTGGTGGTCGTCAAGCTGATCGCGCTGGCGGTGTTCGTGGCGGTGGCATTGCCGCACTTCGACGCGGCCAACCTCCAGCCCTTCTCGCCCTTCGGCTTCGGCAAAAGCGCGAGCGGGGACGGCGTCGAGCGCGGGGTGATGGCGGCGGCGGCGATCATCTTCTTCGCCTTCTACGGCTTCGACGCGATCTCGACCGCGGCGGAGGAGGCGAAGGATCCCGGCCGCGACCTCGCGATCGGCATCGTCGGGTCGATGGTGGCGTGCGTCGCGATCTACATGTTGGTCGCGGTGACCGCGGTGGGGTCGCTGTCCTTCACCCGCTTCGCCGACTCGCCTGAGCCGCTGGCGCTGATCCTGCGCGGGATCGGGCAGGGCAAGGCGGCGGCGTTCCTGGCGGGATCGGCGGTGATCGCGCTGCCGACGGTCATTCTGGCGTTCCTCTACGGACAGAGCCGCATCTTCTTCGTCATGGCGCGCGACCGGTTGTTGCCGGCGGGGCTGGCGAAGGTGTCCAGGCGGGGCGTGCCGGTCCGGATCACGATCTTCACGGCCGTGATCGTGTCGGTCTTCGCGGGGCTGCTGCCGATCGACGAGATCGCTGCGCTCGCCAATGCGGGCACGCTGACCGCGTTCGCGGCGGTGGGCCTCTGCCTCCTCGTCATGCGCCGCCGCGCGCCCGACATGCCGCGGCCCTTCCGGACGCCGGCGGCGTGGGTGGTCGGCATGGGCGCGATCGGAGGCTGCGCCTACCTGTTCTGGAGCTTGCCGACCCGCACGCAAGGGTATTTCCTGGCGTGGAACGCCGTGGGGTTGGTGGCGTATCTGGTGGGATATGCGGTCAGGCGGCGGGCAGCACCGATGGCCCGCTGATGAAAGCGTGGATGGCTCCCGATGGGCGTGCGTTCTGTTCTACCCGTCACCCCAGCGAAGGCTGGGGTCCATGACTGTCCGTTCACGGCTTACCCGTTGGACCGATCCATGCGGCAGATGCGGTCTCCGCGACCAGCGACGGCTCGTGTCACCGATAGTCATGGATGCCAGCCTCCGCTGGCATGACGGAGAAGGGGCTGGCCCAAACCCGTCTTGTCAACGCGCCGCCGTCCACTCCTGCGAGCGGCAGAAGGGGCCCCAGCAGCCCTTGACCTTGAGCGTGCCGCCGGCTCTGACTAGTTCGGAGCGGTAGGTGCGGCCGCTCTCGGGGTCGTAGATGCGGCCTTTCCAGCGGTCGCCGGCGGCGGCGAAGCCGGTCAGGATCGAGATGCCCTGGATTGGGCGGGTGCGGAGCGCCTTGTCCGGGTTGTTCACGTCCACCGCGGGGCCACCGGGCCGGGGCTTCAGCACCCGGGCGATCCGCCCGCAGAGCTGCGCGCCGCAGGGCGCGACCTCGACGATCGCCTTGCCCTCGGGCGTCAGCCAGCGGCCGGTGATCGGTTGCGGAGCGGCGGTCGCCGCGCCCGCAACCAGGACCAGCGCGAGCGGCGCCGTCCTCACGCCGCGAGCTTCCTCAGCACGTACTGGAGGATGCCGCCATTGAGGAAGTATTCGAGCTCGTTGACCGTGTCGATGCGGCAGCGGGTGGCGAAGGTCTCGGTGTTACCGTCGGCGCGGGTGAGGGTGACCTCGACGTCCTGGCGCGGACGGATACCGGCGACGCCGGTGATCGTGAAGGTCTCGTCGCCCGTCAGCTTCAGCGTCGCGCGGTCCGTGCCTTCCGCGAACTGGAGCGGGAGGACGCCCATGCCGACGAGGTTGGAGCGGTGGATGCGCTCGAAGCTCTCCGCGATCACCGCGCGGACGCCGAGCAGGCGGGTGCCCTTGGCCGCCCAGTCGCGCGACGAGCCGGTGCCGTACTCCTTACCCGCGACCACCACCAGCGGCGTGCCGTCGTCGCGGTGGCGCATCGCGGCGTCGTAGATCGGCATGACCTCGTCGCCGTAGCGGCTCATGCCGCCCTCGACGCCAGGCACCATCTCGTTGCGGATGCGGATGTTGGCAAAGGTGCCGCGGACCATGACATGGTCGTTGCCGCGCCGCGCGCCGTAGCTGTTGAAGTCGGCGCGGGAAACCTGCCGCTCCGTCAACCACTTACCTGCCGGACTTTCCGCCTTGATCGAACCTGCGGGCGAGATGTGGTCGGTGGTGATCGAGTCACCCAGGATCGCCAGCGGCTTGGCCGAGACGATGTCCGTTACCGGCGCCGGAGTCATCTCCAGCCCGTCGAAATAGGGCGGGTTGGCGATGTAGGTCGAGGCGGCGGGCCAGGCGTAGGTGGCCGACCCCGTGACGTCGATCCCCGACCACTTCGCGTCTCCGCGATAGACGTCGCCGTAGCGGGCGCGGAACATGCCGTCGTCGATGTTGGCGGCCATCAGCGAGGCGACCTCGTCGTTGGTCGGCCAGATATCCTTGAGGTACACGTCCTGCCCGTCGCTGCCCTGGCCGATCGGCGAGCAGTTCATGTCCTCGGTCACCGTGCCCTTGAGCGCATAGGCGACGACCAGCGGCGGCGAGGCGAGGAAGTTGGCACGGACGTCGGGAGAAACGCGGCCCTCGAAATTGCGGTTGCCCGACAGGACGGAGGCGGCGACGAGGTCGTTCTCGTTGATCGCCTGGCTGATCGGGGCGGGGAGTGGCCCCGAATTGCCGATGCAGGTGGTGCAGCCATAGCCGACGAGGTTGAACCCCATCGCGTCGAGGTCGGCGGTGAGCCCCGCTTTGTCGAGATAGTCGGTGACGACTTGGCAACCCGGCGCGAGCGAGGTCTTGACCCAGGGCTTGGGCTTCAGCCCCGCCGCGCGCGCCTTGCGGGCAACGAGGCCGGCGGCGACCAGCACCGACGGGTTGGAGGTGTTGGTGCACGAGGTGATCGCGGCGATCACCACGTCGCCGTCGCCGATATCGTGGTCGCGGTCGTTGACCGCGACGCGCTGCGCCTGCTCGCGGTGGTAGATCTTGAACAGGTCGCCGTTGAACACCTCGTCCACCTTGGCGAGCGCGACCTTGTCCTGCGGGCGCTTGGGGCCGGCGAGCGAAGGTACAACTGTCGACATGTCGAGTTCAAGCGTGTCGGTGAAGACGGGGTCGGGGGCGTCGGCATGGCGCCAGAAGCCGTTGGCCTTTGCATAGGCCTCGGTCAGCGCGATGACCTCGGCGGGACGGGCGGTGAGGCGCATATAGTCGATGGTGCGCTCATCCACCGGGAAGAAGCCGCAGGTGGCGCCGTATTCGGGCGCCATGTTGGCGATGGTCGCGCGGTCGGCGAGGGTCATGTGGGCGAGCCCCTCGCCGTAGAACTCGACGAAACGGCCGACCACGCCCTTCTTGCGCAGCATCTGGGTGACGGTGAGGACGAGATCGGTGGCGGTGATGCCTTCCCCAAGCGCGCCGGTCAGCTTGAAGCCGACGACCTCCGGGATCAGCATGGAGACGGGCTGGCCGAGCATCGCCGCCTCCGCCTCGATCCCGCCGACGCCCCAGCCGAGCACGCCCAGGCCGTTGACCATGGTGGTGTGGCTGTCGGTGCCGACGAGAGTGTCGGGATAGGCGATGGTGGCGCCGCTCTTGGCGTGATCGCCGCTCTCGGTAGAGGACCAGATCGCCTGCGACACGTACTCGAGGTTGACCTGGTGGCAGATGCCGGTGCCCGGCGGTACCACTTGAAAATTGTCGAGCGCCTTGGAGCCCCACTTCAGAAACTCGTACCGCTCGCCGTTGCGCTGGTATTCCAAGTCCATGTTGTCGTTGATCGCCGAGGGCGTGCCGAACTCGTCGACCATCACCGAATGGTCGATGACGAGGTGGACGGGCACCTGCGGGTTGATCTTGGCCGCGTCGCCGCCCAGCCCGGTGATCGCATCGCGCATCGCCGCCAGGTCGACGACGCAGGGGACGCCGGTGAAGTCCTGCATCAGGACGCGCGCCGGGCGATACTGGATCTCGCGGTTGGGCGCGATCGGGTCCTTCTGCCAGTCGACGATCGCCTGGATGTCGGTCTCGGTGACGGTGGTGCCGTCCTCGAAGCGGAGCATGTTCTCGAGCAGGACCCGGAGCGAGAACGGTAGCCGATCGATCGAGCCGTACTTTTCCGCCGCCTTGGCGAGGCTGAAATAATCGTAGCTCTTGCCGTCCACGTCGAGCGTGGTGCGGGTGCGAAGCGTATCCTGGCCGATAGCGGTCATGCGGATCCTCTTGGGATGGGCGCCCGGGGGATCGCGAGGGGTCGCGCGGGCGGTGTCTGAACTTGGAGATGGCTTTTGCCGCCGCCTTAGCAAGGGGTTGGGCGGCACGACAAGCTTGGCCCGGTTGTTGCGAGACGTTCGCGTTTTCTGACCGGGCAGAAAGAGGATGGTTCAGGGAAGGCGTGGAGACGCGGAGGAGAAGCGGGCCCCCGCCGGGCCATGGAGGTGGAGCCGGTTGACCGGCTGTTCCACGCGCTGGGCGACCCGACGCGCCGTCGCATCGTCGAGGCGCTGGAAACGCGTCCGCATGCCGTGACGGCGCTGGCCGACCTGTGCGCGATCAGCCTGACGGCGGTCGGCCAGCATACCCGCGTGCTCGAACGGGCGGGACTGGTGACCAGCAGCAAGATCGGGCGCGTCCGGTCGTGCCAGATCGACACCAAGGGATTGTCGGTCCTGCAGCATTGGCTGACGGCGCGGCGATCCACATGGGAGACGCGGCCCGACACGTTGGGGGCGACCCCGGCCCGTGGAGAGGATGGCGGGGGCTAGGCCGCATCGGGCCACGCCGGGGTGGCATGCGCTGTGTCTCTCGGTGCGGATCGGGCGGCGCGTGCGCCTTGCCCGACCGGCGCGGCCATGCAAGGCAGGGGCACCGTCCGGCTGATCGGAGATGCGCGATGATCCTTGCCCTGTTGCTCCAGGCCGCCGCGCCGGCCGCCTGTCCGACACCCGTGTCGCCGCCGCCCGAACTGGCGGGATGGACGATGCCGCGCGCGCTTTCGGCAGCGGGTGAGTTGGTGGTGGGGCGGGCGTACCGGGTGCCGCTGAGGCCGGTCGGCACGGTGCGGTTCGCGGTGCCGCAGGGGCGGGCGGCCAAGCCGGGATCGCGGGCGGGCGCGTTCGGCTTCGCGGTGGCGCGGGCGGGTACTTACCGCGTCGCGCTCGATTCGGGACTGTGGGTGGACGTGGTGGGCGGCGGCCGCGCGCTGGCCTCGACCGCGCACGGGCATGGGCCGGCCTGTTCGGGCGTGCGAAAGATGGTGGACTTCGCCATGGCGCCCGGACGCTACGTCCTCCAGCTGTCCGGCGCGGACACGGCGGAGGCGCGGGTGATGGTGGCGCGAGCCGACTGACGGGGGCGGGTTGCGCGGGCGGCGCGGCTGTGTTTCGCTCCCGACACAGGAGTTTGCCATGGCCCCAGCTTCCCCCCAGGCCACCGCGCGCGGCGCGCGTCCCCCTTCGATCCCGAGCCCGCCGGGACTGCCGATCGTCGGCCACCTTCACCAGATCGCGCGCAGCGGGCTGGTGGGGCACCTGCTGAGCGTCGGGCGCGACTTTCCGGACGGCATCTTCAAGCTGAAGTTCGGGAGCCGGGTAGGGCTGTTCGTGATCGACCCCGACCTGGTCGCCGAACTGTCGGACGAGACGCGGTTCCGTAAAATGCCTGGACCCGCGCTGCGCGTGGTTCGGCGGTTCGCGGGCGATGGGCTGTTCACCGCCTTCGGTGACGAGCCCAATTGGGGCAAGGCGCACCGCATCCTGCTGCCTGCCTTCAGCCAGCGGGCGATGCGCGGCTATTTCGATATGATCGTCGACGTTTGCGACGAGCTGGTGGCGAAGTGGACGAGGCTGTCGGGGACCGACGTGCTGGTCGCCGACGACATGACGCGCCTCACCCTTGATTCGATCGCGGTGGCGGGGTTCGGGCACCGGTTCCGGTCATTCGAACGGGATGGATTGGACAGCTTCCTGGAGGCGCTGGGGCGGGCGCTGGGTACGTCGCTGTCGATGATCACGCGGCTGCCGGTGCAGAACCGCCTCGCGCGCAGGGAGGCGCGGCAGTACGACGCCGACATCGCCGAGATGAACGCGCTGGTCGACGGGATCATCGCCGAGCGGCGGGCCAACCCGCGCGAGAGCAACGACCTGCTCAATCTAATGCTGACCGCGGTCGACCCGGAGACGGGGGAGCGGCTGGACGACCTCAACATCCGGTACCAGGTGTTGACGTTCCTGATCGCGGGGCACGAGACGACTTCGGGGATGCTGACCTTTGCGTTCAGCTATCTGCTGCGCAACCCGGCGGTGCTGGCGCAATGCTATGCCGAGGTCGACCGGGTGCTGCCGGGTGACGCACGGCCCGATTACGCCGCAGTGGCGCGGCTGGAGGTGATCGAGCGGGTGCTCAAGGAGGCGCTCCGGCTATGGCCGACAGCGCCCGCCTTCACCCTGGCACCCTTCGAGGACGAGGTGGTGGGCGGGCGTTGGCACCTGAAGAAAGACCGTCCGGTCAACGTCTTCGCCGCCGGACTTCACCGGAACCCGAAGGTGTGGGCGGACCCGGAGGGGTTCGACATCGACCGCTGGCTGCCCGAGAACGAGGCAGGGCATCACCCGCACGCCTATAAGCCGTTCGGCAACGGCGCGCGGGCGTGCATCGGGCGGCAGTTCGCGATGGTGGAGGCCAAGATCGCGATGGCAATGCTGCTGCGTGCGTTCGTGGTGGCGGACCCGCACGGCTATCGGCTGACCGTCAAGGAGACGCTGTCGATCAAGCCGGACCGGTTCTTCATGCGCGTGCGCGTGCGCCAGCCCCACGAAAGGCTGAGCGTCGCAGCGCCCGTGCCGGTCGAGGCGGCGGCGGCGTCGGTCGGGTCGGTGGCGGGCACGGGGCAGGGCTTCGCGGTGCTGTACGGATCGTCGCTGGGCACCGCGCGCGACATCGCGGAGGAGATCGCCGAGCGGGCGCGGGCCGACGGTTTCGACGTAGTCGTGCGATCGATGGACGACAGCCTGCGCGCCGGCGCCGCGCCCGAGGACAAGGTGATCGTTGTCGTCACCGCGACCTATAACGGCCGCGCGCCCGACAGCGCCGTGGCGGTGGAGCGGGCGATGGACGCGGGCGCGTTCGACCCTGCGAACCTCGGCGACGCCGACTGGTCGGGCGCGCGGTTCGCGGTGCTGGGAATCGGCAACAGCCAATGGCCGAACTTCCAGGCGTTCCCCAGGCGGGTCGACGCGGCGATCGCGGCAGCGGGGGCGACGCGGCTCATCCCCCGTGCGGAGGCGGACGGGCAGGGCGATTTCGACGGCGCGGTGGCGGGGTTCGTGCGCGACCTATGGCGCGCGCTAGGAGCGGATGCGGAGCCCAGCGCGGCGGCGGCCACGCTCACCCTCGCGCCGGTCGACCAGGCGGCGGTGCGCCAGGCGGCGCTGCCCGAGCATGCGCAGCGGTTGGAGGTGGTCGCCAACAAGGAGCTGGTGCGCCCCGCCGACGGCTTGTGGGACTTTGCGACCGAGCCGCCGCGCCCCTCGACGCGGTTCGTGCGGCTCAGGCTTCCAGAGGGGCAGCGCTATCACACGGGCGACCATGTCGCGGTGTATGCGCGCAACCGCCCCGATCTGGTGGCGCGGGTCGTCGACCGGCTGGGGCTGGATGCGGCGGCGCAGGTCAGCGTCGAGGGGCAGGGCGGGCGGTTCCGGCACCTGCCGCTGGGTCGGACGGTGACGGTGCGGCACCTGTTGGAGGATTTCGTCGAGCTGTCCGATCCGCTGCCGAAGCGGGCGCTGGCGGTGTTGACGACCAGCTGCCCGCATACGCGCGGCGAATTGCGGCGGCTGGAGGCGGCGTACGAGGCGGAGGTGCTGGCGAAGCGGGTCACGCTGGCGGACCTGATCGACCGCTACCCGGCGATCGAGACCGGGTTGGAGCAGCTGGTGGAGCTGTCGGCGCCGATCGCTCCGCGCTTTTATTCGATCGCGTCGAGCCCGTTGGTGGACCCGGGCATCGCCGACCTGATCGTCGGCACCAGCGCGGCGCCGGCCTGGTCGGGGCTGGGCGAGCATCGCGGCTTCGCGTCCGGCTACATGGCCGGCGCGGCGCCGGGGGCGGAGGTGTTCGGCTATGTCCGCCGGCCCAACCCGCCCTTCGCGCCACCGGAGGACGTGGCAGTGCCGCTGATTCTGGTCGGGCCGGGCACCGGATTCGCCCCGCTGCGCGGCTTTTTGCAGGAGCGCGCGAGGCAGCGGGCGGAGGGGGCGGCGACCGGGCCGGCGCTGCTCGCCTTCGGATGCCGCCACCCCGACCATGACTGGCTGTGCCGGGCGGAGATGGAGGAGTGGCGGGACGGAGGCGTGGCCGAGCTGCTGCTCGCCTTTTCCGCGGTGCCGAGCCACCCGTGGCGGTTCGTTCAGGACGCGCTGTGGGCGGAACAGGAGCGGGTCTGGTCGCTGGTCGAGGCCGGGGCGCAGGTCTTCGTGTGCGGCGACGGCCGGTTCATGGCACCCGCGGTGCGCGACACGCTGATCCGCATCTGCATGCAGCAGCGAGGCGTCGAGCACGCGCAGGGATCGGCCTGGCTGGAAGGGATGATGGCGGACGGACGCTTCCACCAGGACGTGTTCGGCTTCGGCAAATAGCCTCGCCAGCGCTGCTTTCGCGGCTGTCCGTTTCGCGCTAAGCCGCCGGCGGGGGTTCCAAAGAAGCATGGCGGCAAATCAAGCGGTTGGCGGCGCGGGGCGCCCGGATGCGACGCACGCGTCCGGGCTGCCCGGTCGGCTGCGCGTGCTGATCGTCGCCAGGGAGCGCGGAGCGGCGGCGCGGTTCGGCGGCGCCGCGCTGGCGGTGTTGGCGACCGCGATGGCCCAGCTGGTGCTGTTCGCGTCGTCGGCGCCCTGGTTCCTCTACACGCCGACGGTGGTCATCGTGACGCTGGCACTCGGCGCCGACGCGGGCGTGCTGGCAACGGTGCTGGCGGCGATCGGCGCGGGATACGCGGTCGTGCGGCCCGACGCGGCAATCCTGATGATGCCGGTGCACTGGATCGCCAGCGTCATCTTCGTGCTGACCACGCTTGGTCTGGTGGGGCTGGTCCGCGCGCTCAAGATCGCGCTGCGCGAGGCCGATGCGCTGCGCGCCGCCCGCGACCGGGACGCGACGCTGGCGGCAGAGCGCGAGGCGTTCCTGTCGGGCGTGCTGTCCGCCTCCACCGACTGCATCAAGGTGCTGGAGCTGGACGGCAGCCTTTCCTTCATGAGCGAGGGCGGGCTGAAGGTCATGGAGATCGGCGACTTCAACGACGTGCGCGGCTGCCCCTGGCCCGACTTCATGCGCGACGCCGCCTCCGCACAGGCGCGCGAGGCGCTGGCAGCGGCGCGGCAGGGGCGCACCAGTCATTTCGAGTCGGATATCGACACCTATCTGGGGAACTCCAAGCATTGGTCGGTTTCCGTGTCGCCGATCACCGGCGCGGACGGCACGGTGGCGCGCATCCTATCGGTGTCGCGCGACCATACCTCGCTCGCCCGCGCGCGCGAGCAGGCGCAATTGTTGAACGGCGAACTCGCGCACCGGCTCAAGAACACGCTGGGCGTGGTGCAGGCGATCGCACACCAGACGCTGGGGCGCGGCGGCGATCTGGAGGCCGGCTTGGCGGCGTTCGGCGAGCGGCTGGCGGCGCTTGCGAGCGCACACGACGTGTTGAGCGCCGGCAGCTGGGCGAGAGCCGAGATGGCCGACGTCGTGCACAAGGTGCTGGCCACGTTCGACGACCATGGGCGGGTTGCGGTGGCAGGCCCCGCGCTGATGCTGGGGCCGCGCGCGACGCTGTCCTTGTCGCTGCTGCTGCACGAGCTGGCGACCAACGCGACCAAATATGGGGCGTTCAGCGTGCCTGGGGGCCGGGTGGCGCTCGACTGGCAAGTCGACGGGGCGAGCGGCGACGTGCGCATGACCTGGGCCGAGCGCGGCGGACCGCCGGCGGTCGAGCCGACGCGGCGCGGCTTCGGGTCGCGGATCATCCGCATGGGGCTGACCGGCGCGGGCGGAACGACCCTGCGCTACGGCGACGAGGGACTGACGGTCGATCTTTTCGCCAGCGCCGATCAACTTCGGCAGGCCTAAGGCGTTCACAAGGCCATGGGCCAGTCCACTCCGATCCGCCGGCCGCCCGTGCTCGTCATCGAAGATGAACCGGTGCTGCGCCTGGACGCGCTCGACACCGTGGAGGCGGCCGGGTTCGAGCCGGTCGAGGCCATGGATGTCGATCACGCCATCCACCTGCTAGAGACGCGCCCTGACATCCGTGTCGTCTACATGGACCTGGACATGCCGCGAGGCGTGCGCGGGATCGAGATCGCGGCGCGCATCCGCGACCGCTGGCCGCCGATCGAGATGATCCTGACCGCCGCCTCCTTCGCACGGGAGGAGCTGACGTTGCCGGCGCGCGCGGTCTTCTTCCCCAAACCGGTGTCGCGGCCCGACATCGTCGCGACCATGCGGCGGATGGCGGCGGCGCGGGACTGACCGCCGGGCTGCCGCAGCCTTGCGAGGGGGTGGCTAAGGGTGCAACTTGCCGCCGACGCTGCGCACCGGGCGTGGGTCGCCAGGAGAGGCCGATGCTGCAACTGAGCGCGCAGGACGCGTCGTTCGTCTATCTGGAGACGCCGCACACGCCGATGCATATCGGCTCCGTCGGCATCTACGATCCCTCCACCGCGCCGGGCGGGTTCGTCCGGTTCAAGGACATCCTGCGCTTCATCCAGTCGCGCCTGGGCGGGGCGCGAAGCTTTCGCCAACGGCTGGTACGGGTGCCGTTCGACCTCGACCATCCGTATTGGATCGAGGATCCGGAGTTCGACATCGAGTTCCACGTCCGCCACATCGCGCTGCCCAAACCGGGCGACTGGCGGCAGCTGTGCATCCAGGTGGCGCGGCTCCATGCAAGACCGATGGACCTGACCAAGCCCTTGTGGGAGTTCACGATCGTCGAGGGACTGGACAATATCGAGGGACTGCCGCCCGGCTGCTTCGCGCTGGTCAGCAAGGTGCATCACGCGGCGATCGACGGGATGAGCGGGGTGGAGATGTCCGCCGCGGTCCACGACCTGGACGCGTCGATGACCGCGCCCGAGACGCCGGACGCGTGGCGCGCGGAGGACATGCCCAAGGTCGCCGACCTGCTGGCGCGCAGCTATTTCAACAATCTGGTCCAGCCGATGCGGGTGGTGGAGACGATCGGTCGCTCGCTGCCGGGCATGGCCCGGCTGGGGGTGCAGGCAGCCAAGGGCGACGTTTCGGTCCGGAACGCCCGGCCCGCGCCCAAGACGGTGTTCAACGGCAAGGTTTCCGCGCACCGCGTGTGGGATGCGGTGCCGTTGCCGCTGGCGGAGGTGCGCGCGATCAAGGACGCGGTGCCTGGCGCCACGGTGAACGACGTGATCCTGAGCGTCGTCGGCGGAGGTTTGCGCGCCTATCTGGGCGGGCGTGGGGAGCTGCCCAAGGACACGCTGACCGCGATGGCGCCGATCTCCGTCCGGGGCGAGGGCGAGAAGGCGGCGCTGGGCAATCTGGTATCCGCTATGGTGGTCGGGCTGGGCACGCAGGTCGACGATCCGCTGGAACGCTTGCGCTTCGTCCATGGCGAGGCGGTCAACTCCAAGGCGATGACCAACGCGGTGGGCGCGCGCAACCTTGCCGACTATTCGCAGCTGATCCCGTCGGGGCTCGCCGGGCTGGCGGCCAGGCTCTACACGCGGGTGGGCGCCGCAAACGCGCATGCGCCCGTGTTCAACTGCGTCGTCACCAACGTGCCCGGCAGCCGGGTGCCGCTGTATTTCGCCGGCGCCCGAATGGTGGGGATGTACGGCACCGGGCCTGTGTTCGACGGCATGGGGCTGATCAACACGATCTACAGCTATCGCGACACCATCGCGATCTCCTTCACCGCAGACCGCGCGGCGATGCCCGACCCCGACGCCTATGCCGAAGCGCTGCGGGCCGCCTTCGCATCGTTGCGGGACAGGGCCGGGGCGGCGGGGCAACCAAGCCCCGCCTCGCCGGTTGATGGCGGCGACAGGCCGGCGAAGAAGCGCCGCGCCAGACAGGAGGCATGATCATGGCCGACAACACCACCCCACCGCAGGGCGACGCGATCAAGGACGGGATCGACCAGTCCGCCGACCGCACCAAGTCGGCGGCCGACCGCGCCGCCAACGCCGCCAAGGACGCGACCGACCGGTTCCGCGAGGGAGCCGACAAGGCGCGCGAGACCTTTCAGGAGCGGGTGGTCGACCCGGCGCGGCGCGCCGGCGAGGCGATGAAGGCGTCCGGCCAACGGATTGCCGAGGGCGGGTCAACGATCGGCACGCGCATGATCGACCAGGCCGAGACCAACGCGCACGAGGCGTTCGCCGCCATGCGCCGCGCCGCCGGCGCCAAGGACGTGTCGGAGGTGATGAAGATCCAGGGCGATTACCTGCGCGAGCAGGGCCAGCGATCGATGGCGCAGGCACGCGAGATTGGTGAGCTGATCATGCAATTCGGCCGCGACGCGGTGCAGCCGATCCGGGGTGGATCGGACTAGTCTTCGTCGCCCCGGCGAAGGCCGGGGCCGCGGTTTCCGACCAATCGGGATCATTTGGTCGAGCACAATCGAGGCATTCCCGGTCGAGGCTTGGCCCTCGACTTCGTTCAAGTCGAGCGAACACGGGCCCACAGGTCGGTAAGGATTGATCGAGAACCGGTTTGAAATCCGAGGGCCGCCAGGCTCCGCTGGGCAGTCCATATCGGCCCGTCGGAAACGTTTGGGCTGAGCGAAGTCGAAGCGCGTCCGGTTGACTTCGCTCAGGTCGAATGGGTGGTCGGAGCCAATCGACAGCCGCTTTCTATATCTAATGCGATCATCAACGGATCTGCACCATCTCTGTTCTGTCTGAGCGGAGTCGAAGGCCAAGCCTTGATCGAGGTGCTTCAATACTGCTCAGCACGAACGGTTCTGATTGGTCGAAAACCGCTTCCGAAGCTGCCCGATGCGCAAATTGAGCCGGCCTTTCGAGACGATGCGGTGAAGGGCTGAACGGTCGTATAGTGTTCCTCGTGCCGCTTCCCGCCGACCCGCCGACCAATGGGGCAGAGTAGCGACGAGCAGCACATCGCCCCGTCCGTAAGTGCGCTGCAAGATCGGCTGGCGAGCGGATGGCTTGAACTCGAGGCCCGCAGTCTCGGCCCGCTCAACGGCACCTAGTCCGGCGGCACCTAGGTTCTAGACTCATAAGCTCTGAGCCACAGCCTTGACGAGGCGAGAAGGACGGTGGCGAGGAAGTTGCGTGCGAGCTTGTCGAAGCGGGTGGCGACGCGGCGGAAGGGCTTGAGCCTGCAGGAGTAGCGTTCAACGACGTTGCGTTGGCGGTAAAGGGCCGGGTCAACCGAGCGCTGCACCTTGCGGTCGCGCTGGGTTGGGACGTGAGCGCATCCGCCACGGGAGCGGACCAGGCCGAGAACGGCCCGTGCATCGTAGCCGCGGTCGGCGACGAGCGCCTTGGCGGGCGGCAGGCCATCGATCAGCGCCTCCACTGCCGCCTTGTCGGACGCCTGCCCGGCCGAGAGCGTGATCCGGAGCGGCAGGCCGTCCTGGTCGACCAGCGCGTTGATCTTGGTGCTCAGTCCGCCACGAGAACGGCCGATGGCGTGATCCGCACCACCTTTTTACCGCCCGCCGCGTGTTGGTGGGCGCGGATGATCGAGCTGTCGATCAGATGCATGGATGCAGGCGACCCGGCCGACAACGCCTCAAACACCCGCACCCACACGCCCGCCTTCGCCCATCGGTTGAACCGGTTGTACACGGTCGTGGGCGGTCCGTAGCGCGCCGGCAGGTCGCGCCAAGGCGAGCCCGTCCGCAGCACATAGAAGATGCCGTTCAACATCCGCCGGTCGTCCACCCGCGCCACTCCGCGCGGCTTGTTGGGCAACAACGGCTCGATCAGCCGCCACTCAGTCTCGCTCAGATCATAGCGCGCCATCACGGCTCCCTCCGGAAACCTTGAATCAGCCACCCTACCGAAGCGCAAGCTTTATGGGTTCAGGACCTAGCCCGACGTTCGCCACGGCGCCGGATCAGGGATAGAGCCACTTCTTCCAGCCTTCGGCACGGAAGGGTTGCCACGCGCCTTCCGGCTGCGCCAGGCGGTCCGCCACCGCATACATCGCGGCGGCGTTGACGCCGAGGCCGCAATGGGAGCCGCGCACCTCGATATTTTCCGACACCGGTCCTTCCTCCTCCCGGCAGTTCTGCCAGGCGACGATGCCGTCGGCCTTGGTGTAGATTGCGGTCGAAGGCACGCCGCAGCGCGCGCCGGCCTCCTCGATCTGGGCACGGGTATGGGGATCGTCCATCCGCTGACCGGTCATGAATTCGTAGGTGCGGCGCACGTTGGTGGCGCCCGGATTACCGGTGAAGGGGCTGCCCAGCGTCACGACCTGGCGCACCGCGGCGGGGATCTTGGCCGCGACCAGCCGAGCCATGATGCCTCCGAGGCTCCATCCCACCAGCGACACCGTGTTGCCGGTGAGGTCGTGGACGGCCTGGAGCCGCGCGACGAGGTGCTCGCCTTCCCTGCCGATCGCGCGCGGGCCCAGGTTGCGGCCCAGTTCCCAAGCGTGAACATCGTAGCCGAGCCGCGCGAGGTAGCGCCGCAGCGTGCCGGTGGACGCGTCGGTGGTGAGGAAACCGGGTAGGACCAGCACCGAATGGCCGTCCCCGCGCGGTGCCGCGGCAAGGAGCGGCGCGGCCCATGGCAGTGCGCCCCATTCGGCGAGCGCGCGGGGAACCTCGGTCAGCGCCAGGAGCTTGGAGGGCGGAGCGATCGGCTCGAAATCGGTGGGGGCGATGGTCGCCAAAGCGTTTCTCCTGGAATTGGCGCCCCAACGAGCGGGCCGATGCTTATGTTCATTCAACGCCGTACGCGTCGGCGCGGGCGGCGTGGCGGGCCAGGTCCAGGCTGAGGATGGCGAGGTCGTGCGGTCGGCCGTCCCGCCCCCTGACTTCGTCGCGCAGCAGCGCCTCCGCGCGGAAGCCGAGCCCTTCGAACAGCGCGATCGATCCGGCCTGGTCCGGGGTCATGCGCGCAGACAGCTTGGCGAGGCCGTGGCTCCCGGCGATCGCGAACAGCGCCTCGACCAGGTCGCGGCCGATGCCGGTGCCGCGGCACGCCGCGCCGACGAGCAGGCGCACCTCCCCCACGTGCGCGCTCCAGCCGAGCGGGTCGCGGACGAGCGCCGCGGTGCCGCAGATCGCGCCGTCCGCCTCCACCACCAGACTGTCGATCCAACCGTCCGCGATCGCGGCAAGCCAGGCGTCGACGACGCGCGGGTGGCGCAGGTCGCGGCCGAGAAACAGCAGGTCGTGCTCGGGCAGCGCCCGCGCGAAGGCGAGCATGGCGGCGGCATCGTCGGGGCGGAAGCGGCGAAGCGTGTGGTTCATGTGAGCGTCCTTGCCGCGGCTCCGGGACCGATGCGGCATCGCGGCAAGCGCGCGAGTGGCAAGCGGAGGGCTATGGGATCGAGCCCCGGCTGGCGGGAGGAGCGGGTCATGTGGACCGCTCCGCCAGCCAAGCGGCCAGGGCGGGCCAGAGGCGCTTCTTCGCGTTCGGGCCCGCGACCAGGCTGACATGGCCGCCCTTCAGCACGATCTCGCGCTTGTCAGCCGATCCGATCATGGACAGGAGCGGCGCCGAGGCTGCAGGAGGCACGATATGGTCGTGCTCGGCGGCGAGGTGGAGGAAGGGGGCGGTGATCGCCGACAGGTCGACCCGGTGGTCCCCGACGTCCAGCGTGCCGCCGAGCAGGCGATTGTCCCACATCAGGAGTTTGGTGGTCTGACGGAAATACTCGCCCGCCAGTGGCAGCGTGTCGGTGTTCCACCGATCGAACATCCGGAACGACCGGACATAGGCGTCGTCGTGCAGATTGTCGTAGAGCCGCACCTGCCCCGCCGCGCGCGCGCCGGGGCGCAGGCTGTCGAAGGCGGTGTAGAGATAGTCGCCGGGACAGTTGCCCAGCGTATCGACGAGGCGGTCGACGTCGAAGAAGCGGCGATCGGCCCAACTTTGGAACAGGTCCATGGCCGAGAAGTCGACGGGCGTGGTGAAGGTGACCAGATTGGCCAGCGCGTCCCGTCCCGCTAGTGCCGCCCAAAGCAGCGACAGGACGCCGCCGAAGCAATAGCCGACGACCGACAGGTCGGGCTCGCCCGTTTCCGCGGCGACCCGGGCGGCGGCGGCGGGCAGGAAATCGAGCACGTAGCTTTCGAGCGACAGGCCGCGCTCGTCGTGGCGGGGCGCTTCCCAGTCGAGCATGAACACGTCGAAACCGCTGTCGAGCAGGTACTCGACCAGGCTCTGCCCCGGCACCATGTCGAAGATGTAGCCGCGATTGGTGGTCGCCATGACGAGAAGGATGGGGACGCGGTACACGTCGTCCACGCGCGGGTGGTAGTGGGAGAGGCGCATGGTGCCGCGTTCGACCAGCACGTCGCGCGGAGTGGCGCCCAGCCGGGGGCCGGCGGTGGTGAAATAGTCCAGGCCCTTGAGGTTGCGGGCGAGGGCGCGTTCGAACTCGCGCGCGGCGGAGGCGAGGGGGTCGGGTGCGGTGGCCAACGCGACTTACTTCGTCACCCCAGCGAAGGCTGGCGTCCATGGCTCTACCGGGTGGCACACCGACCAGCCATGGAAGCCAGCGTTTGCTGGGGTGACAGGAATATAGCCTATCATGCCCCTGTTGGCGGCTTGCGGGTGCGGGTGGGTCTGGGCCGATCGGGCGCTGCGGGCGCGGCGCCGAGCGCGGCCTCGATGCGGGCGAGCTGCGCCTCCATGCGGCCGAGGCGGGCGGAGAGGTCGGCCACTTCCTCGCGGCTGGGCATGTTGGCGGCGGCGAGCGCGCGGGTGGCGGCGTCATGCATCGCCTCCTGCACCTGGAGCGTCGCGCCGCCTGCGCCATGCATCGCACGGGTCCAGTCCTCCGAGCGGAGATACTGGCCGCCGACGCTGTTGGCGGCCTTTTCCCACTCGGCGAGCATGGTGCGGAAGAAGGCGGCCGGGTCGGCGGTCATGCTGCGCAGCATCGGCGCGCAATGGCGGACGGTCAAGCCCGGCGCCCGCGTCGTTACCGATCGTTAACCATCCTCATGAGAAAGGTCCGATGCGGAACGATGAGGATGGTGGGATGCTGAAGCGGATTGCGGGATTGTGCCGGTCGATGCGGCCCTATGAGCTGAAAGCGTGCGATCCCGACCTGGTGCGGCGCACCCGCGAGCTGATGCTCGTGCTGCGCGAGGATGCGTCGGCCAGCCAGGGTTGAGTCAACCGGGGCGCGGCGCGCCGGCGGCCGTGACGGGGCGGGGTCCGGCGGCGGTCGCCTCCAGCGTGCTGTCGCCGCCGAGCACGCGGTATAGGGTGACGCGGTTAGAGGCGCCGGTCAGCCGCGTCGTCACCAGCGTGCGCTGCGCGGTGTAGAGCTGGCGCTGGGCGTCGAGCGAGGACAGGAAGCTGTCGAGGCCGCCGCGGTAGCGCGCGTCGGTGAGGGTCAGCGTGTCCTGAGCGGCGACGGTGAAGCGTTCCTGTGCGGCGAGCTGATCGGCGAAGGTGCCGCTCCTGGCGAGCGCGTCCGACACTTCGCGAAAGGCGGTTTGGATCGCGCCCTCATAGGTCGCGAGCGCGGCGTCGCGCTGCGCCTGGGTAAAGCGCACCCCGGCGCGGCCCGCCCCGGCCTGGAAGATCGGGTAACTGGCGGACGGCGCGACCGAATAGTTGAAGGCGTCGCCGGTGAAGAGGCGGCTGAGCGCATCGGACGCGAAGCCGACAAGCCCGGTCAGCGACAGGCGCGGGAACAGCGCGGCGCGGGCGGCGCCGATTTCCGCATTGGTGGCGCGCAGTTCGTACTCGGCCTGGACCACGTCGGGACGGCGAAGGAGGATGCCGCTGTCGAGCCCGGCAGGCAGGAGGGCGATGGTCGCCTCCGCCTCCTCGATCGTCTGCGGAAGGAGTGCGGGGTCGACCGGGCCGCCGACGAGAAGCTGAAGCGCGTTGAGGTCCTGCGCGACCAGCGTGCGCTGGAGCGCGAGGTCGGCCTGCGCGGTCGAGAGGACCTGTTCGGCCTGGCGGACGTCGATGCGGCTGCTGACCCCACCGCGGCGGCGCGCGTCGGTGAGCTGGACGGAGCGCTGACCCGCCTCCACGGTTTGCTGGGCGATGATCAGCAGGCTGTTGTCGGTGGCGTAGGTGAGCCACGCGTCGGCGACGTCGCCGACCAGGGCGAGGCGGGTCGCGCGGGCGGCCGCCTCCGTAGCGAAATAGCGGTCCAGCGCGGCGCGCGTCAGGTTGCGGACGCGGCCGAACAGGTCGATCTCGAACGCGGTGACGCCGAGCCCGACCGAGAAGGCGCTGCCGCCGCCGTTGGAGGAGGTGACGATGGTGCCGCCGGTACCAGTGCCTCCGGTTCCCGCGCCCCCCGTTCCCGTGCCGCCGGTGTCGGTTCCTCCCGTTCCCGTGCCGCCGCTCCCCGTGCCGCCCGTCCCCGCACCGTTGCCGGTGCCGCCCGTGCCGCTACCCGCGCTGTTGGTCGCGCCGCGACCGCCGTCCTGATAGCTGTAGCGAGCGGTGGCATCGAGTTGCGGGAACAGGTCGGCGCGCTGGATGCGGTATTGCGCACGCGCGGCCTGGATGTTGGCGGCGGCGACGCGCAAGGGGCGGTTGGCAGAGAGCGACTGGTCGATCAGCCGCTGGAGCCGGGCGTCGCGGAACACGTCGCGGTAGGTGATCGCGGGAAGGCTCGCCTCCTGCTGGCGGAGGTACGCGTCGCCCTGCGGCCAGGAGGCGGGCACGGGCGCGGCGGGACGCTCGTACTTGGGGGCGAGGGAGCAGGCGGAGAGGACCGTTGCCGCCAACGCCATGACCGTCATGCCGGACCTGTTCCGACATCCACCGCGTCGCGCACCCATCGGTCGCGAGGCGTGCGGGCCAGTAGACTCCGCAACAGGTCCAGGGTGACGATGCGACTTGGTCATCACGCGCCTTCCGGTGCAGGCAGGGCGGCACGGTGGGGCGGCGGGGGCAGGCGGGGCGTGTCGTCGCCGTCCTCCGGGCCACCCCCATCCGGGTCGCCACCGTCCGCCTTGCCGCCCTGGAACCCCGTTGGCCGGCCGCGGAGCTTGGCGATGCCGTCGCGGACGCCGCGGCGGACGAGGACGAAGAAGAGCGGGATGTAGAATATCGCCAGCACCGTCGCGGTCAGCATGCCGCCGATCACTGCGGTGCCGATCGCGATGCGGCTGTTGGCGCCGGCCCCTGTCGAGATGGCGAGCGGGAGCACGCCGAAGATGAACGCGAAGGAGGTCATCAGGATCGGGCGCAGGCGGATGCGTGCCGCCTCCAGCGCGGCGTCGATGACGCGCTTGCCCTCGCGTTCGGCCTGTTCGGCGAACTCGATCATCAGGATCGCGTTCTTTGCCGCCAGCCCCATCGTCGTCAGCAGGCCGATCTGAAGATAGACGTCGTTGGTGAGGCCCCGAAGCGTCACGAACGCGATCGCGCCGATCAGACCCAGCGGGATGATGAGCAGCACCGCGAACGGGATCGACCAACTCTCGTAGAGCGCCGCGAGGCACAGGAACACGACCGCGATCGACAGAGCGTAGAGGAGCGGTGCCTGCCCCGAGGAAAGTCGTTCCTGGTAGGACAGGCCCGAATAGGCGAGCGAGGTGCCGGGGATGTCGGCGGCGAGCCGCTCAATGATCGCCATCGCGTCGCCCGAGCTCTTGCCCGGCGCGGCCGAGCCCTGAAGCTCGAAGGAAGAGATGCCGTTGAAGCGCGACAGGGTAGTCGGCGCGGTGCTCCACCCGATCGTCGAGAAAGCGGAGAAGGGTGCCATCTGACCGGTCGTGCCGCGCACGAACCATTGCTGGAGGTCGGACGGTTCGGACCGGTATGGGGCGTCGCCCTGGACATAGACGCGCTTGACGCGACCGCGATCGATGAAGTCGTTGACGTACTGCCCGCCCCAGGCGGTAGATAAGGTTGAGTTGGCGGCGGTCTGGGTCAGGCCCAAGGCGGCCAGCTTCTGCTGATCCATGTTGACCTGCAGCGTCGCGATGTCGGGCAGCTCGGTCAGACGGACGGAGCGCAGGTCCGGGTCGGCGTCGGCGGCGGCGAGCAGCTTGTCGCGCGCGGCGGCGAACTGTTCGGTCGTGAGCCCGCCGGTGTTCTGCAGCTCCACGGTGAAGCCGTCCGACTGGCCGAGGCCGCGGATCGCCGGGGGCACCAGCGCGAACACCTGGGCGTCGCGCAGGCCACGGAAGGCGCCGGACGCGCGCTCGGTGATGGCGTCGGCGGCGTTTTCCTTGCCTTTCCGCTCCGACCAATCAACGAAGTTGAGGAAGCCCTGGCCGGTGTTCTGCCCGGCGACCGACCCGCCGCCGCCGCCCGCGACGGTGAACAGGACGCTGGCATTGTTCCGCTCGTAGCGTGCGAAATACTCCTCGACCTGCTTCTGGACGACAAGGGTGCGGTTCTGGGTGGCGCCGGGCGGCAGGCGGAACTGGATCTGCGCGGATCCCTGGTCCTCCGTCGGCAGGAAGCCGGTGGGCAGGCGCAGGAACAGCACGGCAAGAAGCGCCACCACGCCGGCATAGACGAGGACGAACAGCCACTTGCGATCGATCGTGTACTTGATCCCGCGCTCGTAGCGGTCGACGCCGGCGGCGAAGGTGCGGTTGAACCAGTCGCCCGCGCGGGTGCCCCAGTCGCCGACGCGGCCGAGGCGTTGCTTGATCCAGCCGCCTTCCTCCGCCTCCTTGGCCTTCTGCTTCAGGAGCGAGGCGGTGAGCGCGGGGGAGAGGATCAGCGCGACCAGCACCGACAGCACCATGGCGGCGACGATGGTGATCGAGAACTGGCGATAGATGACGCCGGTGGACCCGCCGAAGAAGGCCATCGGCAGGAACACCGCCGACAGCACCAGCGCGATCGCGACCAGCGCGGTGGAGATTTCCTCCATCGACCGGATCGTCGCCTCGCGCGGGCTCATGTCGGGGTTTTCCTCCATCAAACGCTCGACATTCTCGACCACGACGATGGCGTCGTCGACGAGGAGGCCGATGGCGAGCACGAGCCCGAACAGCGTCAGCGTGTTGATGGAGAAGCCGGCGAGATAGAAGACCGCGAACGTGCCGAGCAGCACCACCGGCACCGCCAACGCCGGCACGAGGGTCGCCCGCCAGCTCTGGAGGAAGACGAACATCACGATCACGACGAGCACGATCGCCTCGAGAAGCGTCTTTACCACCTCCTCGATCGACAGCTTGATGAAGGCGGTGGTGTCGTTGGCGTAGGCGACCTTGAGCCCGGCGGGGAAGCCCTTGGCGATGCGTTCCACCTCCGCCTTGACCAGCTCGGCGGTCTCCAGCGCGTCGGCGCCGGGTGCGAGGTTGATCGCGATGCCCGCGCCCGGGTGGCGGTTGATGCGGCTTACCGCGTTGTAGTTCTCCGCGCCCAGCTCGACCCGGCCGACGTCGGCGATCCGCACGGTGGCGCCCGAGGGTAGCGTCTTCAGGATGATGGCGCGGAACTGTTCGGGGGTCTGGAGCCGCGACTGGGAGGTAACGGTGGCGTTCAGCTGCTGTTCGGGAGCGGACGGCAGGCCGCCGACCTCGCCCGCCGCGACCTCGGTGTTCTGGTTCTGGATGGCGGTGACGACATCGGACGGGATCAGCTGGAAGCTCGCCAGCTTGTTGGGATCGAGCCAGATCCGCATCGCGTACTGCGATCCGAACACGTTGGTGTCGCCGACGCCGGGCACGCGGCCGAGCGGGTCCTGCAGATTGGCGGTGAGATAATCGGATACGTCGCGGTTGGTGAGCCGGTCGGTCTCGTCATAGACGCCGGCGATGAGCAGGAAGTCGGGGTTCGACTTCCTGACGACCAGGCCCTGCTGCTGAACCTGCTGCGGCAGGCGCGCGACCGCCTGCTGGACCTGGTTCTGGACCTGGACCTGGGCGATGTCGGGATCGGTGCCCTTGGAGAAGGTGGCGGTGATCGTCACCTGGCCGCGGCTGGACGAGGACGAGCTGAAATAGAGCAGCCCGTCGATGCCGGTCAGCTGCTGCTCGATGACCTGCGT
>Ga0325400_1000639_pt1 | contig 26547 bp, 24 predicted proteins | sample PopdelMetagenome_2_FD_205662 | JGI IMG/M metagenome (GOLD analysis project Ga0325400, IMG submission 205662) | Populus deltoides microbial communities from Bellville, Georgia, United States - Xylem-PdKOR-R1 | ecosystem: Host-associated > Plants > Phyllosphere > Stem > Wood/Secondary xylem...
AGTCGAGAGCTAGGGCTCGACCGCCTCCAGCACCGCCGCGCGCAGTTCGGCGATGCCGCCGCCCTTGGCCGACGACGTGGCGAGGATGTCCGGATGCGCGGCGGCATGGGTGCGTGCCTCGGCAGCGGTGGCGGCCTGGACGGCGGCAAGCTCGGTCGCCTTGACCTTGTCCGCCTTGGTGAGGACGAGGCGGTAGGAGACGGCGGCGCGGTCGAGCAGCGTCATCACCTCGCGGTCGACCTCCTTCAGGCCGTGACGCGCGTCCACCAGCACCAGCGCACGCTTCAGCGTCACCCGCCCGCGCAGATAGTCGTTCACCAGGAAGCGCCAGCGCCGCACGACATCCTTGGGCGCCTCGGCGAAGCCATAGCCGGGCATGTCCACCAGCCGCAGCACGGGCGGTGCCCCCACGGCAAAGAAGTTGAGCTCCTGCGTGCGGCCGGGCGTGTTGGACGTGCGGGCCAGGCCCGAGCGGTTGGCAAGTGCGTTCAGGAGCGACGACTTGCCGACGTTCGATCGGCCGGCAAAGGCCACTTCGGGCACGTCGGCGGAGGGCAGATGCTGCAGCCCCGGGGCAGACAGCATGAAGTCGACGGGCCCTGCGAACAGGCGGCGCGCCGCCTCCAGCCGTTCGGCCGCCTGCTCCTCCTCCTCGGTCATTGCTTGGCCGTCGCCACCGTTTCCTTCATGCCGGGCGTGCGCGCGTACAGGAACTGCTGCTGCGCGAGGCTCAACAGGTTGTTGGCGACGTAATAGAGCTGGAGGCCAGCTGCGAGCGGCGCGAAGAACAGCATCATCAGCCACGGCATGAACTGCATCACCTGCTGCTGCGCCGGATCCATCTGCGCAGGGTTCATACGGAACTGCAGCCACATGGTGACGCCGAGCAGGATGGCGAGCACGCCCAGGTGGAGCATGGACGGCGGCTCGAAGGGCAGGAAGCCGAACAGGTTGACGGGCGTCAGCGGATCGGGCGCGGACAGGTCGCGAATCCACAGCACGAACGGCTGGTGACGCATTTCGATCGCCAGCATCAGCACCTTGTAGAGGGCGATGAAGATCGGCATCTGGATGAAGATCGGCAGGCAGCCGGCGAGCGGATTGACCTTCTCCTCGCGATACAGCTTCATCATCTCCTGCTGGAGCTGCGGCTTGTCGTCCTTGTAGCGCTCCTGCAGCGCCTTCATCTTGGGCTGCACCTTCTTCATGCTGGCCATGGAGGCGAACTGGCGCTGCGCCACGGGGAACAGCAGCGCGCGCACGATGCAGGTCAACAGGATGATGGCGACGCCGAAATTGCCGACATGGTGGAACAGCCAGTCGAGCAGGTAGAAGATCGGCTTCTCGAACCAGACGAACCAGCCCCAGTCGATCGCACGGTCGAAGCGGGCGATGCCCTGGGCCTCGTAGCGGTCGAGCACCGCCACCTCCTTGGCGCCCGCGAAGAAGCGCTGAACGGCTTCGGCGGTGGCGCCAGGAGCGACGATCAGCGGTGCGGCCGACAGATTGGCCTGGTACTGCTCCCCCGCGCCCGCGCGGAAGGCGGCATCGGCGGCCCGGTCCTGTGGGGGCACGAGCGCCGTCTGCCAATATTTGTCGCCGAAGCCGATCCAGCCGCCGGTGGTGGCGAACGGCAGTCCGGCGTCGCCCGCCTTGTCGAGGTCCGTGAAGCTGGTGGAATAGTTGGTGGAGCCGTTGAACGTCCCGATCGGGCCGGTATGCATGGTCCAGCTCGACGCGTCCTTGGACACGCCGACGCGGCTCACCAGGCCATAGGGCTTGACCACGATCGCCGCCGGCGACGCGTTGGCGACCGACTGGCGGACGGTGAACATGTAGTCGGCGTCGACCGCGAGCGCGATGCGGAACACCTGGCCGCGGCCATTGTCCCACGACAGGGTCACGGGCGTCGCGGGGGTCAGGCGGGGGGCATCGGCCGTCCAGCGCGTGTCGGGACCCGGCAGGGCGACGTTGGCGCCCGTCCAGCCCCATTGCGCGAAATAGGCGTCGGGCGCCCCGCCGGGCGACAGCAGGCGCACGGGCGGGCTGTCCTTGGCCACCGTCTGGCGGTGGCTGAGCAGCACGAGATCGTCGAGCCGGGCCCCGCGGAGGTTGATCGAGCCCGCCAGCCGCGGCGTGGCGATCGCGACGCGCGGCGTATCGGCCAGCACCGCGGGCAGCGCGCGCGCCACCGCCGGCTTGGGCGTGTCGGGTGCGGGCAGCGCCACCTCCCGGCCGTTCTGGATGCGCGTCGCGGGCGGTGCCGCCACGGGGAAGAAGCGGTTCTGGACGAAGTTCCAGCCCAGGAACACGAGGGCCGACAGGACCACCGCCAGGAGCAGGTTGCGCTGGTTTTCCACGAAAGGGTCGGACCTCGCTTAGCGAACTGGGCTTAAGGAACGGGATCGAAGCCGCACCCGCCCCACGGGTGGCAGCGCAGCAGCCGGCGGCCGGTCAGCACCGTGCCGCGCCACAGCCCATAGCGCGTCCACGCCTCCGCCGCATAGGCCGAGCAGGAGGGCTGGAAGCGGCAGGTGGGCGGCAACAGCCGCGACGGTCCCCAGGCCCAAGCGCGGGCCAGCCAGACCAAGGGCAGCGCCATCATCGCCGCCGCCCGCGCGGCGCGGGCCGGTGATCGTCGGCGCCGGGCCGTGCGGCGCGCGCAAGCGCTTCGCGCAGGTCGCGGCCGAGCAGCGCGAAGTCGCGCTCCACACCAGCGCCGCGCCCGATCAGCACATGGTCGGCACCCACCATGCCGGCCTCCGCCAGCACCTCGCGCGCGAGCGCCCGGAAGCGGCGCTTCACCCGGTTGCGCACCACCGCGTTACCGATCTTGCGCGTCACGGTGAAGCCTACGCCGGGCGTCGGATCGCCGTCCCCGCGGGCATGCACCAGCAGCACGAAGCCCGGCATCGCCACGCGTCGCCCGGCATTGGCGGCCAGGAAAGCCGCACGGCGGCGCATGGTCCGCAGCCGGGCGGGCTCGCCGGTCAGGCGGACAGCGTCTTGCGGCCGCGCGCGCGGCGGGCGGCGAGCACCTTGCGCCCGCCCACGGTGGCGCTGCGCGCGCGGAAGCCGTGGCGCCGCTTGCGCACGAGCCGGCTCGGCTGATAGGTCCGCTTCATCTCTTGTCCCTCGGGCAAACGAAAAAGGCCGCCGAAACGGCGGCGGCCATCAGGCGATGGTCGCTAGGCGAGGGGCGCGGCCAAGTCAATCGGCGACGCGCGCAGGCGGACCCCGGCGACGCGCGCTCGGCCGGCGCATGGTGCGGTCGCAGGCATGGCCGAGCCGCGGCCAACGCCGCTTCAGCCGCACATAGCGGCGCCGCGCCCAGGGCGAGTTGCGCAGCAGCAGGGCGACGCCGCCCGCGAACACGAAGATGCCGCCCGGCCCCGGCAGCACCCCCACCAGGGGGGACAGCACGATCAGCACCCAGCCGAGCGCGATCAACAAGGGGCCCCATCGTCCGGTCACCGCCGCAAGATGCGGTGCCGCCCAGGGCATCGCAACCCCGCTCGACAGCGGCCACTTGCCTGCCCTAGGCTTTAGGACGGGGGAGCTGCTTCGCACGCCATGGTGTCACTTGTCTCCACGGTCGCGTTCATCGGGCTGGAAGCGCGGCCGGTGGAGGTGCAGGTCCAGGTGACCACCGGCCTGCCCGCGTTCGTGATGGTGGGCCTGGCCGACAAGGCGGTGGGCGAGAGCCGCGAGCGGGTGCGGGGCGCGCTCGCCGCGATCGGCCTGTCGCTTCCGCCCAAGCGCATCACGGTGAACCTGTCGCCCGCCGACCTGCCCAAGGAAGGCTCGCATTACGACCTGCCCATCGCGCTCGGCCTGCTGGGCGCGATGGGGGTGGTGGATGCGGAGACGCTGGCCGCGCATCTGGTCGTGGGCGAGCTGGGGTTGGACGGGCGGATCGCATCCACGCCCGGCGTGCTGCTCGCTGCCTTGTTCGCCAGCGAGCATAGGCAGGGCCTCGTCTGTCCCGCCGCGCAAGGGGCGGAGGCGGCCTGGGCCGGCGATATCGAGATCGTGGCCGCGCCCGACCTGATGGCGCTGCTGGCGCACTTCCGCGGCGACCACGCGCTTCCCATACCCGTGCCGGGCGAGGCGATCGCGGGGGCATCGGGGCCCGACCTCGCCCAGGTCAAGGGGCAGGAAAGCGCCAAGCGCGCGCTGGAGATCGCGGCGGCGGGCGGGCACAACCTGCTGATGGTGGGGCCGCCCGGCGCGGGCAAGTCGCTGCTCGCCGCCTGCCTGCCGGGCATCCTGCCCGAGCTTTCGCCGGCCGAGGCGCTGGAGACCTCGATGGTGGCGAGCGTCGCCGGCACGCTGGAGGGCGGGCGCGTGTCGCGCGCGCGGCCGTTCCGCAGTCCGCACCATTCCGCCTCCATGGCGGCGCTGGTCGGCGGCGGGCTAAAGGTGCGGCCGGGCGAGGCCAGCCTCGCGCATCTGGGCGTGCTGTTCCTGGATGAATTGCCCGAGTTCCAGCGCGCGGTGCTCGATTCGCTTCGCCAGCCGCTGGAGACCGGGCGCGTGCAGGTGGCGCGGGCCAACGCGCATGTGAGCTTCCCCGCGCGCGTGCAGCTGGTCGCAGCGATGAACCCATGCCGCTGCGGCCACTTGGGCGATCCGGGCCGCGCGTGCAGCCGGGCACCGCGCTGCGCCGCGGATTATCAGGCGCGCGTGTCCGGCCCGCTGCTCGACCGCATCGATCTCCATGTCGATGTCCAGCCGGTCAGCGCCGCCGACCTCGTCCTGCCTCCGCCCGCCGAAGGATCGGCCGAGGTGCGCGCGCGCGTGGCGGCGGCGCGGGCGCGGCAGGGGGCACGCTATGCCGACGCCGGCGTGCGCACCAATGCGGAGGCGGACGGCCCGGTGCTGGATGCGGCCGCCGACCCCGAAGAGGCGGCGCGCGCGCTGCTGGGCCAGGCGGCGGCGCAGATGCGGCTGTCCGCGCGCGGCTATACCCGCGTGCTGCGCGTTGCGCGGACGATCGCGGACCTTGCCGGCGCCGAGCGGGTGGGCCGCGTCCACCTTGCCGAGGCGCTGAGCTACCGGCTACGTCCCCCGACAAATTGAGGAGCGGTTCATGAAGCTCGCCACCATCCGCCATGCGGGCACGGCCACCGCGGCGATCGTGGACCCGGAGGGCGGGCGGGCGTGGCCGCTGGGCCTGTCCATGGCGGCGCTGATCGCATCGGGCGCACGGCCGCAGCCCGGCGGCGAGAGCGTGCCGTTGAACGATGCCGAACTGCTGGCGCCGCTGCCCCGGCCGGCACGCAACATCTTCTGCGTCGGCAAGAATTACCGCGACCATGCCGCCGAGATGGGCGGGGGCGACGACGTGCCGGCGGCGCCCATCCTCTTCTCCAAGGTGCCCGACAGCGTGATCGGGCCCGGTGCCCCCGTGCCGCTGCCCTTGGGGGTGAGCGACGCGATCGATTACGAGGGCGAACTGGCGGTGGTGATCGGCCGCGGGGGCAAGGGCATCGCCGCCGCGGACGCGATGGCCCATGTGTTCGGCTACACGATCCTCAACGACGTCACCGCGCGCGATTGGCAGCGGCGGCACGGCCAGTGGCTGATGGGCAAGTCGTTCGACGGCTTCTGCCCGATGGGGCCGTGGATCGTCACCGCGGACGCGATCGACCCCACCGCGCTGACGCTGCGGACCTGGGTTAACGGCGAACTGCGCCAACAGGCGAGCACCGCCGACCTGCTGTTCGACATCCCCACGCTGATCACGACCTTGTCGGCCGGCATCACGCTCTACCCCGGCGACGTGATCGCCACCGGCACGCCTGCGGGCGTGGGCGCGGGCTTCAAGCCGCCGCGCTTCCTGGAAGCGGGCGATCAGGTCGCGATCGAGATCGATGGCATCGGCCGGCTGGAGAATCCGGTGCAATGAGGATCGCGCGGCGCTCCTTCCTGGCCGGGGCCGCCGGGGCGCTGATCGCGCCGCGGCTGCAGGCGGAGATCGACACAAGCGGGCTGCGGCCGATGACCGGCGACGTCGCGCCGATCGCCGCGGTCGAGCGGATGGCGCGGCTGGAGCGCGCCCGCACGCTGATGCGCGCGCACAAGCTGGACGCGGTGCTGATCGAGCCCGGCTCCGCCATGCGCTATTTCGGGGGCATCCGCTGGTGGCGCAGCGAGCGTTTGACCGCGCTGGTGCTGCCGGTGCGGGGGCAGCCGGTGGTGGTGACGCCCTTCTTCGAGGAACCCTCGATTCGCGAGACGCTGGCCATCCCCGCGGACGTGCGCGTGTGGCAGGAGGACGAGGACCCGCTCGCGCTCGTCGCCGGCGCACTGCGCGACCGCGGGGCCGGCGGCGGCACGATCGGGGTCGAGGAGACGGTGCGCTTCTTCGCGAGCGACGGCCTGGGCCGGCGCCTGCCGCAGGCGCGGCTGGCCTCGGCCGATCCGGTGGTGCGGGGTTGCCGGCTGCTGAAGAGCCCGGCGGAGATCGCGCTCCTGGCCAAGGCGAACGCGATCACGGAGGCGGCGCTGCGCTGGACATGGGCGCGCGTGCGCCCTGGGCAGACGCCGGGCGAGCTGATGGGGATGGTAAACGCCGCCACCGTGGCGCTGGGCGGCGAAACGCCGGACGGCATGGCGCTCATCGGCGAGGCGTCGGCCTATCCGCACGGATCGCGGGCACCCCAGCGTGTGCGTGAGGGCGATGCAATTCTGTTCGACTGCGGCTGTACGGTGGAGGGATACACCTCCGACATCTCGCGCACCGCCGTGCTCGGCCGTGCGCCCGACGCGGTGCGGCGCGTGTGGGACACCGTGGCGGAGGGGCAGCAGGTGGCGATCCGCGCCGCGCGCGTGGGGGCACCGGCCGGGTCGGTCGACGATGCGGTGCGCGCCTTCTACACGGGGCGCGGCTACGGCCCGGGCTACCGGCTGCCGGGGCTGTCGCACCGCACGGGCCATGGCATCGGCCTGGACGGGCACGAGCCGGTCAATCTGGTCCATGGCGAGCGCACGCCGCTGGCACCCGGCATGTGCTTCTCCGACGAGCCGGGCCTGTATCTGCCAGGCCGCTTCGGCGTGCGGCTGGAGGATTGCTGGCACATGACCGAGGCGGGCCCGCGCTGGTTCACGACGCCGCCCGCCAGCCTGGACCGGCCGTTCGGCTGACCTACTCGCCCGGACGGTAGCGGCGCTCCACATGGCCGGCCAGTTCGTCCGGCCAGAAGTAGACGGGGCGAAGGTCGCCCGCGGCGTAGCGCATGGCCTGGTCAGAGAAGTGGGGAGAGGTGGGGTGGCCGCTCTCGCCACCCGCGCTCACCGCCCAGGCGCGCACGCGCGGGCCGAACTCCACCACGGCGACGAAGCTGTTGCCGCTGGTGCCGTACCAGCGGCGCGTGCCGGGGTAGCTCTGCGCGCCGAACGAGGCGAGGCTGCCCCAGCGGGCAGAGGCGAAGGGTACCGGGATCGACGGCTTGCTGTCGCTGAACCGCTGCACAATCGCGGCGTCGTTGCGCTGGAAGCGGTTGATCTCACCCCACGGCACACGGAGGGAGCCCCACTCCGCGCGGAGACGGGCGGTGCCCGCCTCCAGGGCCGCGAGATATTGCTCGGCGGTCGCCCCGCCGGCGAACCAGTCCCAGACGGGCTCGCGTGCGGCTCGCGCCGGCGCCTCGCCCGCCTTCCACAGCGCTTCGCCGAAGAAGATGGCGAGCGAGGCCGGCTCGGACATGGCCGATGCGCGCCGGTCCCAGCCGCGCAAGGTGGCGATCGGCTCGGCCAGGGCGGCACGGCGGGGGTCGCCCGACGCAAGCGCGTCGTAGGCGGCGAACAAGCGGGCCAGCATGGGATCGAAGGCGGGCAGCGCGGGATCGTAGGCGAGGCGCATCAGCCCCTCGGGCGTCAGCCCCCGCGCGGGCCCCAGCAGCCGCCTGGCGTGCACGCCGCGCGGGTTGGCGCCGGCCTGGTCCAGATAGGCGGGAAAGTCCTCGGCGCGCGGGCTTGCGGGGCCGGCGGCGGTCCACGGCCAGTCGTTGCTGTTGTAGAGCCAGCCCGTCGCCGGATCCGCCAGTCGGGGCAGGTCGGCGAGCCGGGTCAGGCCATGCCAGTCCGCGGCGGGATCGCTGCCGTCGACGGGGGCACGCCAGTCGAGACGCGTGTCCCGGCGCGGCACGAACTGGGGCATCAGCAGCCCGATATGGCCCTGATCGTCGGCATAGACCGTGTTGTTGGACGAATTGGCCTGCAGCGCCGCGACCTGGAGATAGCCGGCCCGCGTCGCCGCCCGTGTGCGCAGCCAGCTTTGTTGCAGCGCCGCCACCGGGCGGTCCATCAGGGCCATGGTGATGAGGCGGTCGCCCGCGCGGCCGATCACCGGGCCGTGGTGGGTGCGCAGCACGGCGAAGCGGCGCGTCGCGAACGAGCCGTCGTCCTGCCGGACACGCAGCGTTACCGCCGACCGGGTCACCGGCCGCCAGGCGGCGCCATGGCGGTACATCAGCCGCCCGCCGCGCGTCGCCGTCGTTTCCGCGAACTCGTCGACAGTATCCGCGCCGGTGGAGGTGTGCATCCAGCCGAGATGCTCGTTGAAGCCCTGGTAGAGGAAGAACTGCCCCCAGGTCGCGGCGCCATAGGCGTGGAGCCCGGCATCGCTGCGCATCTCCAGCTCCGACCGGAAGAAGAAGCTGGTGTGCGGGTTGATCAGCAGCATGGCGTGGCCGCCCGCCGTCAGCTTGGGCGCGATGGCGATGCCGTTCGAGCCGCGCGGCTCCTGATCGTGCGGCGGGAAGGCGGCGGCGGCAAGGCGCAGCGTGGGATCACCCGCGTAGAAGGCGGCAAGGCGGCCCAGGTCCGCGCGTTCGATATCGCCGCCGATGCTGCCTTCGGAAAAGGCGAACGGCATCCACGGCTCGAAGCGGGTGAGCACGCGCGGGCGCACCTCCGGATGGCGTGACAGGTACAGATTGAGGCCGTCCGCCCAGGCGTCGCACAGGCGACGGAGCCATTGCGGGGCCGCGCGGTAGTGGGCGCGGAGGGCGGCGGGATCGACCCACAGCCGCCGACGCAGGTCGCGCCAAAGGGCCGCCTCGCCCTCCGCCTCCGCGGTGCGGCCGAGGGCGGCGAGGTAGTTCGCCTCGACCCGCGGGAAGTCGTCCTCCGCCTGCGCATAGATCGCGCCGAACACCGCGTCGGCGTCGCTGCGGCCGTGGACGTGGGCGATACCCCAATCGTCGCGCGTGATCGTGGTCCGCGCCGCCTGCGCCCGCCAGCGCGCCTGCTCGGCCGGAGACGCGGCGAGGGCCGGGACGGCGAGCAACAGGAGGGCGAGGGCGCAGACACGCTTGGTGGTCATGGGCGGGAGCGCTATCGCCCGAGTCGGGGTGCGGCAAGGGAGGCAGGCATGCGGGTGCTGACTTGGGCGATCACGTGGTGCTGGGCGGCGGCGCTGGCGGCGGCGCCACCCGTGCTGCTGCGGCCCGACCGCGTGTTCGACGGCGAGGCGGTGCATGCCGGCTGGGAGGTGCTGGTGGAAGGCGAGCGCATCGCTGCCGTCGGCCCCAGCCTGCCTGTGCCGCAGGGGGCATCGGTGATCGCCCTGCCCGGCACCACGCTAATGCCGGGAATGATCGAGGGGCACGGCCATTTGTTTCTGCACCCCTATAACGAGGCGGCGTGGGACGATCAGGTGCTGAACGAAAGCCTCGCGCTGCGCACGGCGCGCGCGGTGGCGCAGGCGCGTGCGACGTTGCGCGCCGGCTTCACCACCGAGCGCGACCTCGGCACGGAAGGGGCGGGCTATGCCGACGTAGGCCTGCGTGATGCTATCGCGAAAGGGATCGTGGAGGGGCCGCGCGTGCTGGCGGCGACGCGCGCGATCGTGGCGCGGGGCGCTTACGGTCCCAAGGGGTTCGAGCCCGGCGTAGCGGTGCCCCAAGGCGCGCAGGAGGCGAGCGGGGTGGACGAGGTGGTGCGCGCGGTGCGCGACCAGATCGCGGCCGGAGCCGACGTGGTGAAGCTCTATGCCGACTATCATTATCAGGGCGGGGAGGGCAGCCGGCCGACCCTGTCCGCCGCCGAACTCGCCGCCGCCGTCGCCGCGGCGCATGATGCCGGGCGGCTGGTCGCCGTGCACACGGTGACGGCGGAGGGCATGAGCCGCACGATCGCTGCGGGCGCGGACACGATCGAGCATGGCTATGGCGGTACCCCCGCCATCTTCCGCGCCATGGCGGCCAAAGGCATCGCGCTCTGCCCGACGCTGGCCGCCTCCGACGCGGTGTCGCGCTATCGCGGCTGGACGAGTGGCGAGCCTGTGCCCGCGGCGGTGCGGGAGAACGTCGCCTCTTTCCGGCTGGCGCTCGCCGCGCGCGTGCCGATGTGCATGGGCGGAGACGTCGGCGTGTTCACCCATGGCGAGAATGCGCGCGAAATGGTGCTGATGCAGGCGGCCGGCATGGCGCCCGTCGCGGTGTTGCGCGCGGCCACGGCCGGCAATGCCGACATCCTGCACCTCGCCGACCGCGGGCGCGTGCGGCCGGGGCTGCTGGCGGATCTGGTCGCGGTGGCGGGTGACCCCACGCGCGACGTGGCCGCGGTGCGCGACGTGCGGCTGGTGATGAAGGGCGGTGCGGTCGTGCCCGGCTTGCCGGCCGTGGCACCCCGTCCTAACGGGCAGCCATGACCGGAACCGCCGAACCCGCGCCGCTGCCCGACGATGGCGTGCCGCCGGAGGTGGAGGAGGCGATCCGCACGCTGATCCGCTGGGCGGGCGACGATCCCATGCGCGAGGGTCTGGCGGACACGCCGCGCCGAGTCGGGCGCGCGTGGCGCGAATATTGCCAGGGCTACGCGCAGGACCCGGCGCAATACCTCCGCCGCACGTTCGAGGAGGTCGGCGGTTATGACGAGATCGTGCTGCTGAAGGACATTCCCTTCCAGTCGCATTGCGAGCACCACATGGCGCCGATCGTTGGCAAGGCGGCGATCGCCTATCTGCCGCGGGATCGCGTGGTCGGCATCTCCAAGCTCGCGCGCGTGCTGCACGGCTTCGCGCGCCGCCTGCAGGTGCAGGAGCGGCTGACGGCGCAGGTCGCCGACTGCATCCAGCGCGAGCTCGATCCCCAGGGTGTAGCCGTCGTGATCGAGGCGCAGCATGGCTGCATGACCGGTCGCGGCGTGCGCACCCACGGCGTGGCGATGACCACCAGCCGCATGATGGGCGTGTTCCGCACCGATCAGCGCAGCCGGCGCGAGGTGTTGGCGCTGATGGGCTATTAGGCGAGGCGCGTCACAGCAGGAAGTCCGAGGCGGCGAGCGGCGTCGTGCTGTACAGGTAGATGTGGAAGTCGCCGACGCGGTCGCCGTTGGTGTCGCCCACCACGTCGTACCCGGCGCCGAGCTGCACCGCCCGGATCTCGCCGGCATGGCCGGTGAACGCTCCCGTGCCCAGGAAGGCGAAGCTGCCGACCGCGGCATTGCCCGTATCCATCGAGCGCAGATCGATGCGGTCGCCCTCCGCGCGGGAGAAGTCGCCGACCTGGTCGGCCCAGGTCGTGATCCAGCCCGCTCCCGCCGGCGCCTGCGCGACGTCGCCCGTGGCGAACACGAACCGATCCGCGCCCGCGCCGCCGTAGAGGATGTCCTTGCCGGCGCCGCCGACCAGCGCGTCGTCGCCATCCCCACCGAGCAGCGTGTCGTCCCCTGCTTCGCCCCGAAGCGTGTCCGCCCCGCCATTGCCGATCAGCTGGTCGTCGCCGTCGCCGCCCTGCAGCCGGTCAAGCCCGCCCATGCCGACCAGCGTGTCGTCGCCGCCATAGCCGATCAGGCGATTGTCGCCGGCATTGCCGTAGATGAGGTTGGCGAGGTCGTTGCCGCGCCCCTCCAGATCGTCCGTTCCGGTCAGCGACAGGTTCTCCACCTCCGGCCGCAGGCGGTGGCTGACGCTGCTGATCACCCGGTCGGTGCCCCCGTTGGCCGATTCGATCACAAGATCGCCGGCATCGTCGACGAGGTAGGTGTCGTCGCCCGCGCCGCCGGTCATGCGATCGGCCCCCGTGCCCCCGTCGAGCAGGTCGGAGCCGGCGCCGCCGGTCAGCGTGTCGTTGCCGCCATTGCCGATCAGCGCGCCGTAGCCCGGCCCGACGTTGATGCGGTTGTTCAGATCGTTGCCATAGCCGGCGACCGAACCGGCCGAGGTGAACTCCAGATACTCGACGCCTGCCGTCAGCGTGTAGGCGGACAGGCTGGTACGGACGGTGTCGATCCCCTCATCCGGGCGCTCGCTGACCGCATCGCCTTCATTGTCGACGAGGTAGACGTCGTTGCCGGCGCCGCCCGCCATGCGATCGGCCCCGGTGCCCCCATCCAGCAGGTCGTTGCCGATCCCGCCGACCAGCTGGTCGCGCCCGTCGAGGCCGTAAAGCTTGGCTCCGCCCGGCCCGCCGGTGAGCATGTTGTCCAGCTCATTGCCCGTGCCGGCGAACCCGCCGGGACCGGTCGCGACCAGCCGCTCGACATTGGCGGGCAGGACATAGGCGGATAGCGCGGTGCGCACCTCATCCGTGCCCCCGCCCGGCAGCTCGACCACGACATCTCCGCTGTGGTCGACCAGGTACACGTCGTCGCCCGTGCCACCGCTCATGCGGTCATTGTCGGCACCACCGTCGAGCAGGTCGTTGCCCGCGCCGCCGACGAGCGTGTCCGCCCCGCCGAGGCCGTAGAGCGCGTCGCCCCGCCCGCCGGCCGTGAGCTGGTTGGCGAGCGCGTTGCCGGTGCCTGCGAAGCGGCCCGTCTCCGGTCCGTCCACATGGACGAGGTTTTCCACATCGGCGCCCAGCACGTAGGCGCTGAGCGCGGTCACCTCTACCGTGTCCGTGCCCTGGCCCGCGCGCTCCATCACAATGTCGCCGCGATGGTCGACATGGTAGCGGTCGTCGCCGACACCGCCCGTCATGCGATCCGCGCCCGTGCCCCCGTCGAGATCGTCGGCCCCGGTCCCGCCGACGAGCACGTCGCTGCCGCCAAGGCCGAACAGCCGGTTGCCGCCGTTGCCGCCGGTGATCAGATTGTCGAAGGCATTACCCGTGCCGGTGAATGCGCCCTTGCCCGTATAGGTCAGGTCGGCGCTGAGCAGGTCCAGCGTGTAGCTCGCCAGCGTGGTGGCGACGGGGGCGGCGCCATGCTGATCCGCGACCGCCACCAGCGCGTCCCACCGCGGGCTGGCATCATCATAGACGGACGCCAGCACACCCCAATCCCCCCAAACGCCGGGGCGGGCGAAGTCGCTGTAGACGGTCAGTTCGGTGCCGCCCGCCGCGTGGAACATCGCGGCCATCTTGACGTACAGCTCGCCCATGCGCGGATCGGCGTTGAGCCGTTCGAAGAAGCTTTCCACCTCCGCCTGCATGGCCGGCGGGAAGCCCGCCGCGGTGAGATGCGCACCGCCTTCATAGGCGACCATCGCCATCCCGTTGTCGGCGGCGACCTTGCGCTGATAGACGAGGTAGCCGGCCAGATCGGCGAGCGATCCCTCGCCCTCCAGCGTGCCGCCCAGCTCCATCTCGCGGAAGGCGGCGTCCATGCCCGCCTTGCCGCCGCGCGCCCATCCCAGCACCGTCGCCTGGTCGGCGGCGGTGAAGCCGTCGAGCTGCGTGCCGAAATAGGTGGTGACGGCATAGGTGTCGAACAGGCGGGAGGGCGTGCCGACCATGGCGGCGCCCTTCAGCATCGATTGCTCCAGCCCAAGGAAAGCGGTCTGCGTCGCCAGCACCGTATCCACGCGGTCGGGCGCGGCCGTGAACACTGCGCGCGCGATCTGCGCGACCTGCGCCGCGCGGTAGCCGTAGAATTGCGTCCAGCCGTCCGCGACGCGCTCGGCGGGATCGTTGGCGTCGACGTGGCCGTCGCGATTGGCGTCCACGCCCCACAGCGCGTTGGCCTGGTCGCGCGCATAATGCGATTGCGCGAAGGACCAGTTCCACACTTCGTTCGAATATTCGACCTTGACCTTGAGGCCGTCGTCCAGATTGTCGCGGACGTAGGTGAGCGTGCGACGGACATAATCGTCATCCGCCTGCGTCGGCATGCTGACCCACATGTCGGTGTGCGTCTCGTTGGCCAGGCGGACCTGCACCTCGATCGGCACGCCGCCCTCGCCGCCCCACGAGACGCTGTCGGGGGTGTTGCGCTCGCTCCACGAGGTGAGGGTGGTGGAGTCGACCTGCGCCCAATCCTTGAAGCGCAGCATGTCCCATGCGGAGGACTTCTCCAGGAACTCGGGATTGAAGATCTCGCCCTGCGCGAACAGCGCCAGCTGGTCCTCGCGCACCACGTGGATGTTGGTGGGCGGCGTGCCGTCCGCGAAGTTCCACGCGGTGAGCGGCGCCCAGTCGCTGTCGCCATCGTAGCGGAACACGACGCGGCCCTGCTCCGCGCTCAAGACGGTGGTGCCGTTGACGTTCATCTCGCCGCCGCCGTCCCAGGTGAGGACGTAGGTGCGCGTCGTTCCGGCGGAGGCGGGATCAAGGTCGATCGAGGTCTGCAGCAGGTCTGTGCCGGCCGGCAGCGCGCGCAGGTTGCCGTTGGCGTCGGTGGTCAGCGGCTGCGACACCTGCTGCCAATTGGCGTAGCCGCGCCACTCGTCGGACGTCTTCATGCGATCGATGAACTGATGCCCGGACGCCCAATAGGCGATCCCACCCAGGTTCATGCCAATGTCGGCCACGCCATACCCCTTGGAACTTTACATGGAGATGGATTGCACAAGGCCGTTAAAGCGGAGTGAAGCCAACTTCGTTTTCCGTGACTTGCGTCTTGTCGGGGCAAGGTCGCGACCGACGGTGAACGTCACGGGGCGGCACCGGTAAGATTGTATTAGCAGGTCCGCTGCGATACGCCGTGGCCATGCTCTTTCCGCTGCGGCGAGCCCTTGTCCGATGCCATGACGCCGGCACCGTCCGGGCGGGGCGCGGCGCATGAACGCCAATGTATCCATGGCGGAGGTGAAGGAGGGCGCCACGCCGGCCGCGGTCGATTGGCGCGGCCAGGCGGCGCGCCTCTGGCCGGTGATCGCGGGTGCGTCGGCGCTGGCGGTGCCCACCATGGCGGCGGTGGCGTCGCAGTCCTGGTCGTCCGAGCAAGGCGCGCATGGCCCGATCGTGCTTGCCACCGCCTTGTGGCTGATCTGGCGCCAGCTGCACGAGGCGGCACCGGCGGCCCGCCCCGGCCGCTGGCCGCTCGCGCTGGCGCTGCTGGTGCCCGCGCTGAGCGCCTACATCTTCGCGCGCATCACCGGCATCCTGGAGTTGGAGGGGCCGGCCATGTATGCCGTGCTGCTCGTCGTGCTGTATGCGCTGGCGGGCGGGGCGGTGATGCGGCTGCTATGGTTTCCGCTGGTCTATTTCCTGTTCGTCTTCCCGCCGCCCGACACCTTGCTTGCCACGCTGACGCAGCCGCTCAAGATCGAGCTGTCGCGCGCGGCGGTGGCGTTGCTGGGCGGTTTCGGCCTGCCGATCGCGCGTACCGGCGTCATCATCCAGGTGGCCCAGTATGACGTGCTGGTGGCGGCCGCCTGCGCGGGGCTCAACTCGATCATCAGCCTGTCCGCGATCGGGCTGTTCTACGTCTATGTCCGGCACAACGCCAATTGGCGCTATGCCGCGCTGCTGATGGTGGCGATCGTGCCCGTGGCGATCTTCTCCAACTTCGTGCGCGTGCTGCTGCTCATCCTGATCACCTATTATCTGGGTGACGCGGCGGCGCAGGGCTTTGTGCACGAATTCGCGGGCATGATCATGTTCCTGGTGGCTTTGGGATCGATCCTGGCACTGGACGCCGCGGCGGCGCGGCTGCGCGACCGCATGGGCGGGGATGCCGCATGAGCGCCGCCATCACCGCCGGCCGCCCCTCGCGGCGCGAATGGCTGCTTGGGGGCGCGCTCGCGCTGACAGCGGGCGTGGCTTATGCCCGCATGCCGCGCGAGAAATTGCGGCTGATCGGCAAGGGTGCGCTGGACCGCGCGGTGCCGCGCACGGTGGGAGGCTGGCAGTTCCGCGAGGCGAGCGGACTGGTGCTGCCGCCGCCCGACCAGCTCGCGCAGCTGATCTATGACGAGCAGCTCACCCGCACGTACGATTCGGACGTCGATCTGCCCGTGATGCTGCTGATCGCCTATGGCAGCAGCCAGAGCGGCATGCTGCAGATCCACCGGCCGGAAACCTGCTATCCGGCCAGCGGCTTCCGGCTGACCGACACGGTGGAAACCACCATGCCGCTCGATCGGGGACATGGCATCCCAGTGCGCCGCTTCAGCGCCACCAGCGACACGCGGGTGGAACAGGTGCTGTATTGGACGCGTATCGGCCGCGAACTGCCCGTCAGCTGGGCCGAACAGCGGCTGGCGGTGGTGCGCAGCAACCTGCGCGGCTATGTGCCGGACGGGCTGCTGGTCCGCCTCTCCACCGCCACCAGCGACACGAACGGCGGTCAGCGCACCTTGCAGCGCTTCGCCGCGGCGCTGCTTGGCGCAATGGGGCCGGCGCGGCAGATGCTGGTAGCGGACGCCTGACGGCAACAAGGGACATGGAATGCGAAAGGGACGGGGCATGAACGGGTCTGGCCGGATAGCGGCATTGGCGGTGCTGGCGCTGGTTGCGGCCTGCAACCGCGGCAAGCCCGAGGGGCAGGTCGTCGCCACGGTGAACGGCGAGGACGTGACGCTGCAGGAGCTTAACACCGAGCTGGGCGGCACCAACGTATCGCCGGGCGTCGACAAGCAGGAAGCACAGCGCACGCTGTTGCAGCGCGTGATCGAGCGCAAGCTGATCGACGGGCTTGCCCGGCAGCAGGAGATCGACAAGAGCCCCGATTATCTGGCGCAGAGCCGCCGGCTGGAAGAGGTGCTGCTGGCACAGCTCTACGCGAAGAAGCAGCTTGCCGCCGTTCCCGTGCCGAGCGGCAGCGACATCACGCGCTTCATGGCCGAGAACCCCGGCATCTTCAGCAACCGACAGCAGCTGGTGCTGGACCAGATCCAGTTCCAGCAGCCCGCCAACGCCAAGGTGCTGGAGGGGCTGGAGGGCGTGCATACGCTCGACGGCGTGGCGCAATTCCTGTCGGCCAAGGGCATCAAGTTCAAGCGCCAGCCGAGCGCGATCGACAGCGCCGCCATCCCGGCCAAGCTGCTCACGCAGATCGACGCGCTGCCCGCGGGCGAGCCGTTCGTGATCCCTGCCGGCAGCGGCGTGCTGACGGTCAACGTCATCACCGGCCGTCGCCCGGTCGCCAACGACCCCTCCCAGGCGCGTGCGATCGCGGCAAATGCCTGGCGTCAGCAGAAGGTGCAGCAGGCGCTGCGCGACGAGGTCGCCAACGCCCGCAAGTCGGCCAAGATCACCTATCAGCAGGGCTTCGCGCCGCCCAACGCCGCGGCGACCGCGGGGGCATCTACGCCCGCGAAGTAAAAGTGTCGATGCCCCCGGCCTGAGTGGGGCTGGGGGCATTTACGCGAATCTGTGCGGGTATGCCTAAGGCCACCGCACCGGGCGGAATGTCGTCCAGCACGACGGCATTGGCCCCGATCACGGCGCCTTCGCCGATGCGCACCCGGCCCAGCACCACCGCGCCCGCCCCGAGCTGGACACCGCGTTCCAGCCGTGGTGCAGCACGGAGATCGTCCATCCGCCGCAAGCCCAGCGTGCAACCCTGGCGGATGATGCAATCGTCGCCGATCCAGCTGTCGCCGTGGATCACGATGCCGCCCTGATGCTCGATCACCACGCCGCGCCCGACATGGACGGAAAAGGGCAGCTCGATGCCGTACACGTTGCGGCAACGGCGAAACAGCGCGCGGTAGAGCAAAGTGAGGGGCGCCCGCAGCAGCCGTGACGGCAGGCGGGCGCGCCACACACCGAAGCGATGCACCGCCAGTGCGCGGAAGCCGGGACGTGTCCAGTCGCGCCCATGCGCCCGCCAATCCTCCTGCACGAGCACGAGCAGGTCGCGCCAGCGTGGTGCGGCCGGATCGGGGATCACGCCTCCATCCAGGCGGGGCGGGCGCCGGGCGCGTCACCCAGCTGCGGCAAGCGCCGTGGCAGGCGATCCCGACGATCGGGCAGTAGCGCGTGGCGGAGCGTGTCGCGCGCCATGCGGTGCGGAAAGCGGTCGGGACGACGCTCCAGACGGCTACGGACGAGCCACAGCAGCCGTCCGGCGACGAACAGCAGCGCTGCCATCATCGCCGCAGCCTGTCCGGCGGTGCGGGCATGGTAGCGCCGACGCGAGCGATACCAGTAAGCAGGCAGCGGCGCGGGCTTGTGGAAGCCCTGCTCGTCCCAGCGTACGTCCGTGGCGCTGCCGCCGACATGCTCCACCTGCGCCGCGGGCTCGTGCCACACCTCCCAGCCGACGCGCGTCATCCGGCGCATGAGTTCCACCTCCTCGAAGTAGAGGAAGAAGCCGTCGTCGAACAATCCCGTCTCGGCCAGCGCCTCGCGCCGCAACATCACGGCGGCGCCGGTAACCCATGGAACGCGGGCGGCCTTTTCCGGCGCGACCGCCACTGGCGGCGTGCCCAACACGCGACGGATCACGTCCGTGTTGGCGCCACGCACGAACTCGCCGCCGGCCGATGGGAAGGTGAAGGCCGAGCCCTGCGGCGTGCCGTCCGCGCCTTGTAGACGCGCCCCCACCGCGCCCGCGCGAGGCTCGCGGTCGAGCAGGGCGGCCATCCGTGACAATGCCCCCGGCACGATCGCCGCGTCCGGGTTGAGGAGGCAGATGTAATCGGGGGGCATCGGGGCGGCGGTGAGCCGGAGCAGCGCCTGGTTATTGGCATAACCGAATCCGCCGTTGACGGGCAGGCAGACCAAGTCAATCCAGTCCGGCCGGCCCAGCGCCTCCAGCCCTTTCGCGAGCCGTTCCGGCGAATCGTCCCCCGATCCGCCGTCGACCAGCACGAGGCGCAGGCCGGGCAGCGTTTGCTGTTCCCGGTCGACGCTGGCGACGGCACGAAGCGCGAGCGCGGGCGTGCGGTAATTGACGATGATCGCCGCGATACGCACTCCCGGCTCAGTAATAGGCGCCATAACCGTAGCTGAAGCCGTAGCCGTAATCGTCCGACAGGAGCTGGTTGCGATAACGGTTGAGCACCGTCCCGATCAGCGGCGTCGGCTGGAGCACCCGGATGGTGTCGCGCGCCTGCTTGGCGGTGGTGCGCCCATCCTCGATCACCACCAGCACGCCGTCGACGCGCCGGCCGATGATCACGGCATCGTCGTCGGCGAAGATAGGGGGCATGTCGACGATCACGATGCTGTCGGAGGCCAGCGTGCGCAGCATGTCGAACAGGCGGTCGCCGTGCAGCCCGGTCAGCATCTCGCCGGTCGCCAGGTCGTTGCGGAAACCCGGCATGACCACCAGGCGATCATCGTTGATGCGGCGGGCCACCTGATGGAGATCGGGCACATCACCCGCCAGGAAATCGTGCACGCCCGGGCCCTGGCGGATGCTGAAGCGGCTGGCGAGGGCGGGGCGGTGCAGGTCCAGATCGATCAGATAGACGTCGCCGGTCGCAATGCGGGACAGCGCCGCCGCCAGATTGCTGGCGACGAAGGACTTGCCGACGCCGGGCGCCGCCGACGTCACGCCGATGACGCCCAAGCGCTCGGTTTCCATGCGCTTGACGATCTGCGACCGCAGCAGCTTGAACGCGCGCGCGCGCTGGTCGGCACGACGGAACCCGTAAATGTTGCCGCGGGTCAGGCCTTCCTCGTCGACCGCATGCACCACCACCTGATCGGGATGCGGAAGAAGCGGCGAGGGGGCAGCCGGGCTTGCCCCGGTATAGGCGTTCATGCGCACCGTCCTGAAATAGCGTGGCTGTTGGAAGGAACGGTCAGGCCGGAGCAACCTTGCGTCGGCGCCGCGCCTCGATGAAGCGGATGATCGGGTTCGGCCGATGGTTGAAGTCGGGAATGACCACGAGCGGAGCCACGCCGATCGCATGGGTGAGATCGTCCGTGCCGCGCAGCGGCCGAAGCATCAGCTCCACGAGCAGGATCAGGCCCAGGCCGAGGACGAGCCCGCCGACAACGCCGCCGACGATCACCACGGGCCGGTTGGGCCGATAGGGCTGGTCGGGCACGATCGGCGGATCGGCCAGGACCAGTCGCTCGCCCTTCTGCTCCGTCTGCATGCGCGCGGACACCTGCGCGTTCTGGAGCCGGTCGCCGATGCCGCGATACTGATCACGCAACGCATCCGCCTGCTTCTCCAGCTGGTCGACCTGCGCGGACAGCACGGGCGCGCGGCTAAGCGCGCTGCGGCTTGCGCTGGACTGCGACAGCAGCATCGCACGCGCGCTGCGCAGCGCCGCGATCTGCTGCTGGTTGGCGGCGATCTGCGCATCCTTGGCACCATTTGCGGCGCCGCCACTCGCCGCTGCGGCCCGCTGTGCCGCGGCGAGCTGCGCCTTTGCGGCGATCACGTCCGGGTGGCTATCCGAATAGCGGGCCTGCGCCGCTCGCAGCGCCTGATCGGCGGCCGTGACCGCGCTGTTGCTCGTGTCAGGCGCGCGCGACAGTTGCAGGGTCTGACCTTGCAGCTGCGCGATCTCCGCGTCCAGCCGCGCGGCGTCGGCGGTGGGATCACCGGTCGATACGCCGCTTAGCGCGAACACATTGCCATTCTTGGCCTTGATCTCGTTGATCCGCCGTTCAACGGCCGCGATCTGCGTCTGGATCGAATTCGCCTGATCGTTCAGGAAGTTCGCCGCGCCGACCGCCTGGGCCGATTGGGTGGATGCATCGAGTTCCAGGAAGCGATTGACATATTGCTGCGCGATCAGCTGCGCCTTGACGGGATCGCTGTAGCGGAAGCCGATGGTGATCGCGATGGTATCCGGCGCCCCGTTGCGCGCGCCGCCTGCGGATTGCAGATCGGCGCTGACCGCCTCCAGCACCGTGTCCTTCTTCATGCGATCGACGATCTTGGACAGCGGCATGGTGCGCTGCTCGGGCGCGTAGAGGTTGTTGGCGCGGATCAGCCGGATCAGGTCCGTGCGGCTGAGAACCCGTTCCCGCGTGCGGGCGATACGCTGGTCCACGACGTCGGTCACCGGCGATCCGACCAGCGTGGACGGGAGCTGCGGCGACTCGATCAGCACCGTGCCGCTCGACTCGTACATCGGCGGCATCAGCAGCGCCACGGCGATGGCCGCGGCCGAGAGCAGCAGCAGCGGCAGGATGAGCAGCCAGCGCCGCTGCCAGACTATGGACGGAAGCTTAGGCAGCAGGCTCGGGGCACCGGGGGCATCATCGCTCTCGGCCGTCGTTGCGGTGGTCATGACAGTCGGCCCAACCTGGCGGTGAGATTGAAGGTGATGGCGAGCGCGTGGACGTCGGACAGGCCAGCGCCTGAGCGCGCCTGGTAGCTGCCCCCAACGCCGGCGGAGATGCGGCGCGACAGGTCGCGTTGGTAGTCGAGCCGGGCAAGCGCGAAGCGCTGGTTGCCGTAGCGCACACCGTTGATCAGGACGGCGTTGCCCGAGTCGCTGATGCCGTAGGTGGCGGCACCGATCAGCCGGCTCCGCTCCGTCAGCCGAAAGGTGCCGTTGACCCCGAACTGCGTCTGGCGCCGCAGCCCGCCAATGCCGCTCGGCGCGGCCGTACGGCTGGCCGACAGGCACACGGATGCGCGCGGATACTCGCCGCACAGGGAGGCGTTGAAGCCGGGCGTCACGGTAGTGCGCCGCCGGATTTCGCCATCGCCACGCTGGCTGGCGATGATCGCGCCGACGCCCGCGTTCAACGTCCAGCGCGCACCGACGCGGCGCTGGACAGTGACGCTCGGCTGGACGGAGCTGCTGTCCGGAAAGGCGCGCGAATAGACACGGCCGACCGTCACGTCGAAGCCGACGCTGGTGCGCGCGTCCAGCGTGCGCAGGTAGCCTGCGTTGGCGGACAGGTAGTCGTAGTCGCCGCCGAAGCGGGTGAAGGTGTCGCGCTCCGCCAGCACGCTTGCATGGATATTGTCGCGGGCGGTGGGTTGCCAATTGAAGCCGGCATCGCCCGAAAGGCGGCGCTGCCGCGCTCCAACCGCCAGGCGGTCCACGGTGCCCGGGTTGATGATCACCGGTCCCGAGGCGAAGCCCGACGGAACGGAACCGCTGCCTAAAGCTCCACCTACCGCGCCAAGCCCGCCTGCGCCCGTGTTGAGTGACCCGCCGATCGTGCCCGCATCCACGCCTACGGGGCCGGTGACGGCCGGACCGGCGTCGTAATAGGGCGATAGCAACCCGCCGCTGATGGAGCTGAAATAGCCCACATGCGCGTTGACGCTCAGCTTGGCCGAGACCTGCTGGTTGCGCCGCAGATCGATCGTGTAATCGTCGGCATTGCCGTAGCGCGAGAAATATTGGTTGCGGTTGTAGCTGCCCGAGAGCTCGGTCACGGCCGTCGGCTCGCGCCAACGCAGCACGGGGGCAACAGTGGCCCCGACCAAACCGGTGCCCGCATTGCCGCGCTGGTCCAGAAACGGATTGGATCCGTAGCCCACGCGACCCTGCACGGTGGCGCCCCATTCCAGCCCGGCCGCGCGGACCGGCTGCAGTCCCAGCAGCGACGCCAGGAACGCCAGGGCAAGAAGGCCGGCGCGCCTCACGGGACCACCAGCGTGTCGCCGGCCATCATCTGGGGCACGCCATCGCCCGACAGATCGCCGTCGGTAGGCCGCCCCTTGAGGATGCTGCCGAGCCGCGTGTGGATGACGTTGGTACGCGCACCCTCGTGGCGGAGTACGATGATGTTGTTGACGTCGGCGAAGTCGGTCGGCCCACCGGCCAGCGCCAGCGCGTCAAGCGCCGAAACGTAGCGCGTCGGCGAAAAGGCGCCGGGCGTCTTCACCTTGCCGATCACCGAAATCTGCATGCCGGCAGGCGCCTTGACCGACACGGTAACCTGGGGTGGCACGCCCTTATACTGGTCGGCAAGAAGCTTGGAAAGCTCGCCCTCCACCACGGTCGAGGTCTTGCCGGCAGCGCGGACCGTGCCGGCGAGCGGAAAGGCGAAGGTGCCATCGGGCAGCACGCCCATGGTGCGCTGCAGCCGCTCGTCACCCCACACGTAGATGTCGAGCTGGTCGCCCGGATTGATCAGATAGGACGAACTGGTCGTTGCCCCGCCTCCGCTCCGCCCCGCGGGTTGGGCGGTCGCTGGCATGCACAACAGCATGGCGCAGGCCATCATCCCCCAGAAACTCTTCACCCGCCCATGCCCTCCGTTATGCGTCCGTTACTATTGCATCTAAGCCCGCAAGGTTCCAGCCTTCTTGTGGTGTGGGCCATAGTGAACAATCGTTACCAAATGCATCCGCTGCTGCGGCAAGAAGATGACAATCGCATGAGGTGATAGACTCTGGTTCGTTACTTGTCTGCATGCCCCCGGAGATGCCCCCAGCATCTTAGTTCGGAGGTGTTGCGGGGGAAGCTCTTCCGCCAGCCGGCGCGTACCGGCATAGCGCTGTCATGCGCTCCATCGTCTACGCCCGCCAGCCGTCCGCGCCTTGCCGCCGCCGCGGCTCCGCTTCCTTGCTGTTGGCAGCGATGCTGGCGTGCACCGCCTGCGGATCGGCGACCCAGCGCGCCGAGCGCGCGATGGCGGAAGGGGACGAGCGGCTGGACGCGCGCGACATGGGCCGGGCGCTGGCCGCCTATGGACGAGCCACGCGGCTGGACGGCAACAATGTCGATGCCTGGCTGCGGCTCGGCCGGGCGCAACTGCAAGCGGGCGACCCGACCGGTGCGGACCAATCGTTCCAGCGCGCGCAGGAACTGGCGCCCGACAATATCGAGGCGCTCGACAATCTGGTAATCCTGTCGGTCCGCGGCGGCGAGGTGGACCGCGCCAAGCAATATCTGGACACGCTGCAGGTGCTGCAGCCGGACGACCCCGCCGGCCTGCTCGCGCAAGGGACGGTGGCGCTGCGGGAGCGTCGGCCGGCCGATGCGCTGGCGGTGGCGGACCGGCTGGTGGGCAATTATCCCGATCTTGCCGAAGGGCTGCTGCTGCGCAGCCGGGCGCTGGCAGGGCTGGACCGGCGCCGCGATGCGGTGGCGGCGTTGGAAGCCTGGCTCAAGGTGCATGGCGGCGACCCCCGTGCTGGAGACGTGCTGCGCGAGCTGCTGGACCAGCATCGCAGCGCAGGCGATGTGGCGGCGATCCGCGACGTCGCCGGCCGGCTGCATGCGCTGGAGCCGGGCGAGCCGCGCTTCGCGCTGGAAGTGGCCCGTGCCGCCCGCGCGGCGGGCCGTGCCGCGGAAGCGGACGCCACGGTGGCGGCGCTGCTCGTGGCGCATCCGGGCGCGCCGGACGTGGCCCGGGCCGTGCTGGCCTGGTGGCGCGACCAGTTGTCGCCGGGCGAGGCGCGCCGGCGGGCGCTGGCGCTGGCCGACGCCCAGCCCCCGCTGCGCACGCTGATTGCGGGGACCTTGATCGACTGGGGGCAGCCGGCGGCGGCGCTGGCGATGGTGCCCCTGCCGGCCGATCCGCAGATGGCAGCGGCCACGCTGGACGCGCACGTGGTGGCGGCGCGGGCGCTGGCGGCGCTTGGGCGCGGCGCGGCGGCGCGGGCGGAAGCCGACCGCATCCTGGCCTTTGACCCCGGCAATGTGCCCGCGCTCCTGGTGCGGGCGCGTCTGGCGCTCGCGGCGCGCGACTTTGCCGGCGCATTGGCGGACGCGCAGCTCGCGCGCAGCAGCGATGCTTCAAGCGAGGACGCGGCCATGCTGGTCCCACGCATCCATGCCGCGGCAGGCGATCCCGTGCTGGCGCAGCAGGCATATGCGCTGGGGGTTCAGGCCTTTCCGGACAGCTACGCCTTTCTGTCGACCTACCTCGATTGGCTGGGGGCCGCGCACCGGCCGCGCGACGCGATGCAGGCGGTGGCGTCCTTTGCGCGCCGCCACCCGCGCCATGCGCCGGCCTGGCGGCGCATGGCGGCGTTGTGCGCCGACCTGGGCGACCCCTGCCTCATCGAGGCGCGGGCCGGGCTGGGGAAGAGCGGCTGACCCGCCTGGCCGGCCATGTTGCATCGGCGGCGCGCTTCCCCAAATCGCCAGGCCAGCATGGAGGACGAGATGACGGACGAGGTGGCGATCCTGGCAGCGGGCTGCTTCTGGTGCGTGGAGGCGGTGTTCGACGACCTCGCGGGCGTGCACGAGGTGGAGAGTGGTTATATCGGCGGCCATGTCGCCAACCCGAGCTACCGGCAGGTGTGCGGCGGCGACACGGGACATGCGGAGGCGATCCGCGTGCGCTTCGATCCCGCGATCCTGTCCTATGATGCGCTGCTCGACATCTTCTTTGCGGTCCACGACCCGACGCAGCTCAACCGGCAGGGCAACGATGTCGGCACGCAATACCGGTCCGCCATCTTCCCCCAGTCGCCCGAACAGGCTAATGCTGCCCGCGAGGCGATCGATCGCGCGCAGCAGGATCACGACCGGCCGGTGGTGACCACGATCGAAGCGGATGCGCCCTGGTATCCCGCCGAGGATTACCACCAGGAGTATTTCGCGCGCGAGGGGGCGAGCAACCCTTACTGTCAGGTAGTCGTGGCACCGAAACTGGCGAAGTTTCGCAAGGGCTACGCCGATCAGCTCAAGCAGAATGCGACGGCGTGACCTTGCGGACACATTAACCAAGACTCTTCGGCGGGAATATACGCGCCACGTGAAACAAGTGGAACAATCCGGGGCGACCTGGTATGTGCGTGCAGTATGTAGCTTGCTTTTCATGCCTGGTCCTCTCACAGGATCGGCGAGGGGGTGCGAATCGTGAAATCGGCTTTGCTGACCAAGGCGGCGCTGTGCATCTGCCCCCCGGCGGTGGTGGCGGGAACGGTGGCGTCCGTGCCGCCGGTGCGCCATGCGGTGCACCGCTTCACCGCGCCGCATGCGCCGCAGCGCCGTCCGGCGCCGCCGCCTTGCGTGCCCGTGCAGCACAAGACGTTCGCGTCGCGCCTGCCGTCCGTTCCCGGCCAGCCGGTCGACCTCGACGAACCGCCGGCCGGCTTCACCGCCTTTGCGCCGCCGGGCTCGGATGCCGGCGTGCCGGTCGGGCCCACGCCGCTCAACCCGATCACGCCGCCGATCGGCCCCGGCCTGCTGCCGCCCGATGTGGCTCCGCCCAATGGCGGCACGGATAATCCGCCCCCGCCGCCCGTGCCGGAGCCGGCGGCATGGATGACGATGGTGGTCGGCTTCGGACTGATCGGCGCGGGCTATCGCCAGCGGCGGCGCTATCTCGTCCGGTCGCGTCGTCTGGCGATGGCAGGCGGTGATTCGGTTTCGCTCGGCGCGGGTCGCGGCCTGGGCGTGGGCGCGATGCTAGGCGGGGTGGCGGCATTCGGCTCCACCTTGTTGCAGGCAGGCGCCGATCCGGTTCGGGCCGGCACCAAGCTTGCGCAGATCGGCAGCAAGGCGCTCCACTCCTCGCTGCTGGCGAAGGCGGCGTTGTGCGTCTGCCCGCCGGTGGCGATGGCGGTGAGCACCGCAGCGGTGCCGCCCGTCCGCAC
>Ga0325400_1000640_pt1 | contig 26535 bp, 12 predicted proteins | sample PopdelMetagenome_2_FD_205662 | JGI IMG/M metagenome (GOLD analysis project Ga0325400, IMG submission 205662) | Populus deltoides microbial communities from Bellville, Georgia, United States - Xylem-PdKOR-R1 | ecosystem: Host-associated > Plants > Phyllosphere > Stem > Wood/Secondary xylem...
CCTGCAAACGAACACCAATATGGTTCTTCCAAAACTCATCAGCATTTTCCATCTTCCCCATGTGCAGAGAAACATTTGGCGACGCCCAAACTGTGACATAGATTGTTTGCACAGATGCTTGATTGAGATCCAGTCGCAACAAGCCACCAACATGTATTGTCTGTCCTGCCTGCAAAAGGTCCATTGCTCTTAAGAACTCAAAGAAAGTGTATATATGCACCCTAGGAACTATAACAGGAGCATCAACATAGAATGCATTTAAGCCTCAGAACAGTGAGCAAATGACAAATTGATAACGTTCAACAATATAAAGATAAGCCATTTCACCTTACAAAAAGGAACTTTAGAGCAAAAAATTTAAAAGCTGTTCAATTTAGGAGACTAAATCCTGTAAATAAAAGTTTTGGTACCTGAATCATTACACATCAGAGTAAAAATACACACTCGTGTACCAAAACATTATTTTAGTTCATTTCCTAGGTTCACACATACAGGCACACAGATATTGAACAGAGCAACATGAGCGAATTGGTCTTAGTATGCAGAGTGCCAAGTCACACCATGATATTGAACCAAAGAGATTACAAGAAATGAGAGGAAAACTTACCTTCACTCTATATGTTCGAGGATGTAGCTCCTTTCGTATTTCAACCATTTTCTGCTCATCCCTATTCAATCTCATGGACATTAGATATGGATGTAGAAGACCTGGAGTGTCATACATCTTTGCCTTAGCTGATAGAATCCCTCCAATTCTCAAAATTCCAACTGTCGTCCCAGGAACTGGAGCTTCTGTAAGCTTTGTGACTTTAGCACCTCCTTTCTTGGCTAATGCATTGATTAGAGTAGACTTTCCTGCATTCTGAGCCCCAATAACCCACACATTCCCTCGAGGACCAGCCAATTCCTTAATGAATGATAACAAGTTTCTCACACCCACATCCTTACAAGAACTAACTAAGTAAACCCCACTAAGCTTAGGTGCCCCTGCAGCCCTCGCACGGTGCCTAACCCATCTATCTAATCTGGTAGGTGAAATTTGAGAAGGGAGGAGATCAACCTTTGTACCCACGAGAACAAGCTTAGGCAACTTTTTACTTGTTCTAGGGTCATCCTTGACTCCTTCCAATGCCTTGAACAAGGACTGTGCTGCCCGCTTAGGAAATGAGCCATCAAAGTCAACACAATCAACAACCATAACAACAACAGTAACATTACCACTGCCACTAGGTTTCATCAACCTAGTTGTGATCAACCTATCAAAATCGAAATCAGGTATCAAATTTTCAGCTGTTTGGTTCTTGACCTGCCCATAATTCCTCAAAGAATGACATCGAGCACACACTGTAACCTCATCCTTTTCCTTCTTAGACTCCCTAGCCAACCTCTTCCTCTCTGCTTTGGACACCTTTTTCTGCTCCTTTTTCCTCCTTTGTTTCTCTATTATCTCCTCTGTAATGTTACCATATCCAACCCCAGCTGGAATAAAACCATCCAAGTCAGAATCATCACCCTCTTCATCTTCTAAAAAGGGTTCAAATTCGTCAGAATCCAAATCAAAACCGGCCCATGTTTCCAAATTACCTTCCTTTCCATCACTTTTCTCAAGTTTACCCTCAACGGCATCCTCTGACTTCTCTTCATCACCTTCAAAACCATCTTCAAATTCATCTACAACATACTCCTCCTCACCCCCCTCTTCCACTACTTCATCTCTTTCAACAATAACTTCTCTTTTCTTATAATATCCAGGAAGGTTTGGGTCTTTATCTTGCATGAAGACCCCACAACCAGGACAAATAGGTCCGTAATTCTCATCTTCTTCTCTTCCTTCACTCAAAACTAAGTCTTTACCTCCTCTTCTAGGTCCTATTTTAGCATGACCTCTTTGTTTTGTTTCAATGCTTGTTTGATTCTTAGCAACAAAATTTACAAAACATAATCTCTTCTTGTGTTTCTTGTTCTCTAAACTCAATCCTAAACAAAGAAAAAAAGGTGCCTTAAAAACATGCTTTACCGGTTAAACACCGCAAGGAAAGGAATTAAAAAGCTGCAGAAAAAGTAAAAGAATGGACTTACCAGTGAAAATATTAATTGGGATTGAAGATATTTCTTGTGTAATGCCATTGTTGTTAAAAAGCTTCAATCTTGGCTTGGTCACTGCTACCGTTGACAACAAAACTGCCATTTCCTCCGAGCAAAGCTCTAAAGCAGCCAAGTTGCTCGCAGGAAAGAGTGAGCACGAGCAATGAAAGATCATGTTCTAAACGCACCGTTTCTTGTTTCTAGAATAGCTATCTTTGGGCCTCTAATTGGGCCTTCTGTTATTAACCCATCTTAAACAGTTGTATTTGTAGCATTGAAGTGGGCCACCATGAAAACTATGAGCTCAGTCAATTTGTTAGAAAATGATTTATTAGATTTAGATTTCGTTTGGATCACTCTCCTTAATTGTAAATTCAATTCAAGATTTTTTTTCAAGTTGTTTTAAAATTTAAAATAAGATTTTTTTGATTTTTTTAAAAAATAAGATAAAATTTCATCTAATTTTTAACTTAGTTTGAGTAGGTTTTATATTAATTTATCTAATTAACCGGGTTAATTTTTAATTTAATTTAATATAAAACTTGATTCATTTCATTAAATTTTATAATTATAATTTTAAAATGAGATAAATTTATTATTTATTTATTTAAAAAAATTTTCAACCACTCGAAACATGGTATTTTACTTAGATGTATTGTTTGTTTTGTATTTATCTTGAAAAAAATATTAAATTGATATTTTTTTAGTGATTTTTGATGTTTTTTATGTGTTAATATTAAAAATAAAAAAATATTTCAATATATTTTTAAGTAAATAATATTTTTTAAAAACACCCTGTATTACAATAACAAACACACATTTAGAAAGATACTTGAGAATATAGTAATGATTACTTTTTAAAGTATTTTTCGCTTGTAAATATATTATTTTTTTAATTTTTCAAAAATTATTTTTGATTTCAGCATATTAAGATAATAAAAAATATAAAAAAAATAATTTTAAACAAAAACAGTTTAATTTTAATAAAAAACATGCTGAATCGTCCAACCAAACACACCTTGTAAGCATATTCAAGTCTATTACCTTCATTCCCTGTGCTAAAAATAAATGATTACGTGATATATATAGATAATATAGGAATTTAACCATAGACAGCCTTTGCCCCATCCTTTTTTGGAATAAACTAAGAAATTAATTTTTCTATTAAAAAAAGCTAAATTCGATCCCAACATTCCAACATCTATTTTTTTTTCTATAAATTTGTAATTTGTATTTCCATAAAAGTATTAATTATTGATTAATTTATTTTCCAAAGAGATTAATTTATAATTAAAAAAAAACTTGACAGTAAAAAATATTATCAAATCAGTTTATATATCAATTAACTCTTCCGAGGTTAGATTAATTTATACTTCTAAAATTAAATGGTGTGGTTTGTTGATTTCTTAAGAATATATGAACTCATTTATAAAAAAAGTAAATAATACAGGGGCAATTATAATTTGCTTATCTTAAAAAAATAAAAAATAAGCACCGGATTTGCCACGTAATACGTGCAACCGTATAACATCTAGTACTCAGCGTGTGTCCAAGCTATCACGCACGTGTTAACCACAGAGGTGACGCACCCATGTAAACGTGTCAAATAAGATCCATGCGAAAAACAACCTTAAAACACGTGTTTCATTGTCTTAGTTTGAAAACACCTCCAAATTTAACGCATGCCAGATATTGATGCAAACAATATAATATTAGAGAGCAGAAACTACGAAAACTTAGTTTGAAAATGCAACGCCAAAAGAGATTACAAGTCCAAGCTATGTCAATTAGATCTCCCAAATCTTCATCGCCGCCACCGTGGGGGGTTCTTGTTCTTCTTGCTCACCATCTTGACCCTAAATCTTTAGGGGTGGCTTCATGTGTGTCCAAGTCATGGTACTTGTCCATGGCGTCTGACCATATTTGGCAACCTTTGTGTATGAGTCATTACCCTTCTCTTTCTAACCTTAAGATTACACATCCTTCTGTTTCTTACCACCGTTTGTATGCCATGGCATACGTTGCTGCCAAACGCAGGGTGAGAGGTCCCTCCGTGCCTCAATTTTCCGTGGACAGTCTCATCTTTGATATCCATATTCTGGGCACCAAGGACAATCATCCTATCGTCAAAATAGCAAAGCCTGGTAATGAATTTTGTTTTGATCATAATGGGGTGTTTAGATTTGATTTTGGAGTGAATAATTATGAGTGCTTGACGTCGTCAATGAATGAGATGCTAGAGGATGTAAAAATCACATGGAATGTGGTGTTGAAAGATTGGAGTGCGGTTTTTACCATGATGGATTATGAAGGGAAAGTGAGATATTCTCCTGGGTCTGAAGGTTGGTTTTCGCAGGAGTTACCACCACCACGGTGTTGCTCTAGTGATTCCACAAGTGGGATCGTAGCAGATTTGAAGTTGGTGTTCTATCGTAGGAAAGATGGTGGTGACAAAGTTAGGGTTGACAAGGTAAGTGTGGGAATATTGAATGTTGTTAATTGGAGATACGTGATTGTTGAGGATGGTATCAGGTACTTGCAACATTTCCTATTTCCATGTTGATTTGTATATTTTATAGCCCTTGTATGCTGGAGACTTTATTTTTTATTTCTAAGCTCGTTTTATGTTCTTCAACAAGTCCACGGGTCGCTTGGTTGAAGTTCTTAATCTGCACGTCTCACCTGCTGTCGCCAAGCTCTGCATTATGTATACGTTTTCGAGTACCATGTATATTTTTTTAACTGAGAAACAAAGAGATATTACATGTGTGTTTTACAATTTAGATTGCGCCTCTTCATCTGGGAAGAAATCCAGGTCCGATTATGTTCTTTAAATTTAGATAACTTGAAAGAATAAAAAGAATTAATAGTTGAGAAACCATCTATCTGTGTCTCTAATGGTATAATTTTTGAAAGAATGAATGAGAGAATCTACTGACTGATCAGAATTCGAAGTCTATAATTGTATTTAAGGAATATTAATGTAATAAATTATGTTTATGCAGAGATTATGATATGAGAGAGCACTGATGCTTTCGATACTGTTGTTATACATCTAAGGTGGGTTCTGAGTATCTGTTGGGACTTCCCTTTTTAATTAGAATTCTCTAGCTTAAGCACAGAACTTGAAAATACAGACAGCTCCAAAAGCCCAAAGTGTTTGGTAAAGTGCCATGGTCGGGCTTTTACCAGTTTTTATTCAAAAGCAAGGGTTGACATGCTTTTGCATCAAAACAAGAATACCATTGCTTTCGGCAAAACAAGGGAAAAAACCCGGACCCATATATATTAGGCTGTTGACTTGTCTAAAATTAGGGGTAGACATGGGTGGATCTTCTCTGCCTGTAATTTAAGCCTTACCAGAGCCGTTACATCGTTTATGCGTGGGTTAATCTAGGTTTAATTGAAAAAAGATCTCTTGGTTTTTTGAATTTGATCAGTTTAAAAAAAACTAGAACTTGAATTTGATCATAACAAACTTTGCTCCAGTCAAGTTTCAAGCTTCGTAATATGAAGGTAAGAAACCAGGGCAAATCAGGGACGAGAAGAGAGTAGAAAGAAGAAGAGAGAATTAATTTAAGAACGAAAAAAACACTTTGATTATTATCTTTTGCCTGTAGCCATACTAAAAGAAATCTAATCTGCTAATATACGCAGCTGCAAGGCATGATCCATGAAATATATGCGACCGAGTATACATATAATTAGCGCACAGCCTAGTCTCGCCACATTAACGACATCATGAAGATTAATGATTACAAGCAATAAACCTCCAAACTCCTGATAACAAATTCCCCAAACGAGACTTGTCTTCAGCACTGGGCCTTTTCAACAAAAGCTGAGATTTGAGGACTTTTTCTTGGAGTGAAATACCCTCTTGGACTCTTTAAGATATTCGATGAAATCCTTAACATTCTTGAGCAGCTTCAATCTCTTGAGGTCGGGCTTGAATTCCTTATGCGCCATTCTGTACTCAGCTTCCAAGCATCCCATATCGTTTTCGAATGCATAAATCCGCTCCATGAGATTTTCCATACCATCAAGGTTTTTGCTTTTGTATTCGTTAGAGAGCAAGGTTTCAAGGTATGTTATTTGAGATTGAACGTAGAGCCTATCGTTTTCGATCTTTTCGGTTACGAGTTTGTAAAGGTCAGAATCGGTGTATTTGCTGTCGGCGAGGTCATGATGGGGTGGTTGAAGCTGAGATTTGAAGACTTTTTTCTTGGAGTGAAATACCATCTTGGAATCTTTAAGATATTCGATGAAATCCTTAACATTCTTGAGCAGCTTCAATCTCTTGAGGTCGGGCTTGAATTCCTTATGCGCCATTCTGTACTCAGCTTCCAAGTATCCCATATCGTTTTCGACTGCATCAATCCGCTCCATGAGATTTTCCATACCATCAAGGTTTTTGCTTTTGTTTTCGTTAGAGAGCAAGGTTTCAAGGTATTTGATTTGAGATTGAACGTAGAGCCTATCGTTTTCGATCTTTTCGGTTACGAGTTTGTAAAGGTCAGAATCGGTGTATTTGCTTCCGGCGAGCTGGTCACGATGGGGTGATTGAAGCTGAGATTTGAGGACTTTTTTCTTGGAGTGAAATACCATCTTGGACTCTTTAAGATATTCGATGAAATCCTTAACATTCTTGAGCAGCTTCAATCTCTTGAGGTCGGGCTTGAATTCCTTATGCGCCATTCTGTACTCAGCTTCCAAGTATCCCATATCGTTTTCGACTGCATCAATCCGCTCCATGAGAATTTCCATACCATCAAGGTTTTTGCTTTTGTTTTCGTTAGAGAGCAAGGTTTCAAGGTATGTGATTTGAGATTGAACGTAGAGCCTATCGTTTTCGATCTTTTCGGTTACGAGTTTGTAAAGGTCAGAATCGGTGTATTTGCTGCCGGCGAGGTCATGATGGGGTGATTGATCAGAAAGATAATTAGAGGATAACTTTCTGTGATAATTTGGAAGGTAAGAAACGCAGACCGAGTTAGGATTACAAAGATTACTGCTGCTATTAGGCATCGAGCAGCGTAACTCTTGAGTCTTGCCTTCTTCTTGCTTGGAAGTATTTCTGGGGTCCGCCATTGATAGTGGTCGGGATATGCTGGTTAATTTTCTCTAAGTTTCGTTCAATCAGCCATGTATATATATATATAGGGAAAGCTTGCAGCAAATCCGTTTGCAGATAAAATTCTAATTTCACTACGAAGAGGATTAGCTAGGTATTTTAGTTCCCTTAGAATACGATCAAATCCCAAACTAGAAGTATTTTTGAGGTTATATATATAAAATTAGTCCAACTCACAAAAGGATTTATATTCTTACCTAATATTTTAAATTTATTGACATAATTTAGTTTGATAAACTTAAATAATTTAATTTCTTTTTCCTTGTAACTAATTAATGATACATTAACTTTTAAATAACTTGAATAATATGCATGCGCCGAAATGACATGTTAGCATAGCAGGCACCACGTTAACTTAATGTATGCTTTGATCCGTTGTCTCGTGTCAATAATGATCACTTGTTCTCCGTGTTGTTCTTGTATGGGCTTTTTACAATTTTCTTCTCTACGATATTAAGTTGTTGCCCTTATCTGTCTGCATATACTGGCTATTAATTGTAACCCTCTTTTTTTTTCCTTCTGAGGGTGGTGGGTTCATGTTTGCCTTAGGTTCCTGAGCTGTTTATCTCCCTCAGATATTAACCAATGAAAATTCAATCGACTTTGGCACGACACAGTTGAGTGGAGATTAAGCTCGGTATGTTAACTGACATGTTTTAGTGAAGTAAATGAAATTCAAAGTTACAGAGTTGAAATTTTTACTTTGATTAAATGCTTTTTTTCAGATTCTGTCAAATTTCTTACTGGGCTGAAAATGCTACTGATTTTATTCATAAGCATCGGATGCATGGCTATTGAAAGTTAGTATGTATCTGCACATTTGCATGAATGGAATATTTATCCTGTATTCGGGTAAGATATGAGCAAACTTGTTCGATTTCACCAGTAATGTCCTCATGTTTCGTTATTTGCAATCTTATTATCTTCCTCAGGAAAAAGAATTAATTTATATGCAATTTAACTCTGGGATTTTCATTTGAACTGTTTAATGAATTGGATCATGAAGCTGTAAGCAACGTGGTAAAGAAGATATAAGTACAGCAAACAATGTTTTCTTTTACATCACCTATGAAGGGGCGGTTTATATTGGCAAATCCAGCATGGGAGCTCTATTTTTATTATTTTTCTATAATAATCGAGTGTATTAATTAAAAAGTAATTATTTAGAAGATGATTTTTAAAAGTTGGATGGTTATTTATAGAAAAATAAAATGGTTGTGTTATAAATAAGATAAAAAAAATATAATAGAAAAAAACAACCAAATTACTATTAGTAATGTGTATTTGTCCATATATAAATACTCAAATGCACCACAAAGGAGGAACTCTACTATCCTCTGTTGTTTGTTAAATCATGGTTAATTTTGTTTCTTATTTCTTGTTGTTATACTTTGGACAGACAACTTCTGACTGTTCCTCGCTTGAAGAGGATGCCCTTAGCTGATGTTCTTCATTTGCAGCAGGTATGAATTCGCGCTGCTGTTTAAGTCTGATACAGTTGTGGAAGCCTGTAATTCTCTTATGAGCATGTACAGTATAAGTTCAAGTTCTTGTTTCAGTTCATTTTCTACTTAAACCTGTTTTAGAAACAGGAGGTGGGCAATAGGTTTTTTAAACCTATTTTAGAAAGAAGATGGGGTCATAGGTTTTAAAATTAATTACCGAGTTTAATAATAATATTAAATATTTAATTTTTTTTTATTGAAACTGCAACAATAAATTAGCTAGTATCTTCTAAACTCTAATAACATGAAATACAGACAGCACTTAATTATGTGATGGGTCCTCTAAACTAGTATCTTCAGAACATTCCGACATTGACATCTTCATCTTCTTCATAAAATTAAATCACGTACAGTGCATCCATTGAAGGGTCCTCTAAACAAAAAAGGAAAATTGTTTTGTAGGTGTTTATCCTTCTTCTTTAACCACAGCACTGCTCATTTATCTATCATTAAAAATCCCAATCGAATAAGGTTTGCTTCAAGCTTTGTCAACTTGGATGTAGGAAATTAACCTAGCTAGGCAAATTAGAGACGAGAAGAGAGAAGAAGAAATAGAGTAGAAAGAAAAGGAGAATTAGTTTAAGAATGAAAAAAAATTACTATCTTCTACCTTTTTCAAAACTAATCTACTACTGCAAGACATGATCCATTAATACATGCGATCGAGTTTGCATATAATTAGGGCACAGCCTAGTCTTTCCACAATAACGATATCATTAGGGTTAATTAATGATTACAAGCAATGAACCTCCAAACTCCTGATAAAGAATTCCCCACGCGAGACTTGTCTTCAGCACTGGGCCTTTTCAATCCCAAAAGCTGAGATTTGAGGACTTTTTTCTTGGAGTGAAATACCCTCTTGGACTCTTTAAGATATTCGATGAAATCCTTAACATTCTTGAGCAGCTTCAATCTCTTGAGGTTGGGCTTGAATTCCTTATGCGCATTTCTGTACTCAGCTTCCAAGTATCCCATATCGTTTTCGACGACATCAATCCGCTCCATGAGAGTTTCCGTACCATCAAGGTTTTTGCTTTTGTTTTCGTTAGAGAGCAAGGTTTCAAGGTATGTGATTTGAGATTGAACGTGGAGCCTATCGTTTTCGATCTTTTGGGTTATGAGTTTGTAAAGGTCAGAAGCGGCGTATTTGCTGCCTGCGAGGTCATCATGGGGTGATTGATCAGAGAGATAATTAGACGAGAACTTTCTGTGATAATTTGGAAGGTAAGAAAAGTAGACCGAGTTAGGGCTACAGGGATTACTGCTGCTATTAGGCATCGAACGACATAACTCTTGAGTCTTGCCATCTTCTTGCATGGAAGTATTTCTTGGGTCAGCCATTGATAGGGGTCGGGATATGCTGGTTAATTTTCTTTAAGTTTTGTTCAATTAGCCATGTATATATACGTACAGGGAAAGCTTGCAGCAAATCCGTTTACAAGTAGAATTCTAGTTCCACTACGAAGAGGAACCGCTAGGTATTTTATTTCCCTTGAATACAATTATGACACAAACCGCAAACTACAAGTATTTGTGAGGTTATATATATATATATATATATATATATATATATATATATATAACTCCAAAATATTAGGGTATTTTAAACTCTTATATATAGTGGACTCTTCAATCGCAGATCGACAAAAAACCTTAATAATTTGTATATAAGTGCCTTTGTATCTCTAATATATAATTATTTCGTTTACTGAAAAACAAATGCAACATAACCTATATATGTATTCCTGATTGTCTTATATTCCAATGTTCACCTTTTTATTTTATTTTATTTTATTTTTGAGTTTTTTTTCCAGATCTTGAAGTGTTTTTTGAAGAAGTATATATTATCACATGTATTGACGTTTAATAAGACAAAACAAGAAAAAGACAGATAAGAAAGAAAAGAAAAGGTAAATGTCCTTCAAATTTAATAATAACGCTGAAACTTTTAGAAAACATAGGAGTAAAATTAAAACCTTATAAACTGTACGAGGAGTAGATGGAAATTAAATAGCAGGGGTAATATATAATAATAAATACGAGGGACAATAAATCACATTACATGCATTAAGTTAATTGTTATCTCGAGACATAATAGATGAAGATAATATCTGAAAGAAGAGATCGATATATAACATGTTTTTTAGTTATTTATATTTTAAATATATATATATATATATATATATATATATATAAATTCACAAAAAAACTATCCACGCTTTTATTTTATAACTTTGTCTCCATCCTTGTCCAATTAAATATGTTTTTTTATCTAATTTTTTTTTATCTTGATATATTAATTAAATGCAATTCAAAAAATTAAAAGATATCACCGATCTTTTAAAAAAAAATTAATTATCAAAATAAAAAAAAGCTAGATAGACTGGGCCATATCAATTTTTTTTAACGCAAAAAAGAAGAAGAAGAGATTAGTGTTACCAACATGTTTTCCAATAAAAAAAAATTAAACCTTGTAAAAAATAATTCAATGTGACCTAATCAATTCAATTTGATAAGTCCAAATATAATTTGAATGACTAAAAAAACAACAACAAGAATAAATATTTGTAAAATCAAGCACTAACAAAATGACATGATATTTAATTGAGATTACAATAACTCTATGGAAAACAAAAAAAAAATCATGAAAATCAATTAAAAATAAACCAGATTTTGAAAAATAAAATTAAAAAAAAACAAAACCACCAAAAAAAGCCTAAGCGAGCGGGCCTGTGTGGCCTAATACGCCTATTCTTTAATAACAAAAAGTAAAGGTCTGTGGATCTGCTAGCCTAGGCCCATGTGCCTAGGCCTTCATTATTTTTTTTTATTTTAAGGGGTGTTGCCCCAACTTTTCTTGAATGAAAAAAAATAATAGGCGATGCATCACTTGCTGAGGCATATGACATGTTATATGTTATACCCAGGTTCTAGCAATAAAAGATCATTAGAAAGTTGAAGCAAAGGTATTTTATATCTAAAAATCTATCTTCAATCATTTTGGTTCTTAAAATATTTAAAAAAATATTCTAAAAATCTAAAAAACCTTGTTTATACCTTTAAATAAGCTGAAAAAATTCAAAAACAAAAAAAAATCATTTAAAAAAAAAGTTCAATGATAAAAAAACATTATGCATTCTATGAAAAAACAACTATCTTTTAGTTTTTTTTGCTTTGCAATTGTAATGTAACAATAAGGGTAAAAATCTTCAATACGATTATCAACTTGGGTAAATATGAAGTCTAAGATACTATTTATTTTTGTATTTAAATTTGTGTGTGTTTTAAAAATGTATTTTATTTGAAAAAAATATCAAATTAATTTTTTTAATATTTTTAATATATCATGTTAAAAATAAAACAAAAATATAAAAATTATTTTCAAGCCAAAGACATTTCTAAAAAGCATATGCAATGTAATGTCAAAACTAAATTAACCAAGAAAATAAAACACACCAAAAGAACTAAAAAAGGCCATTCGCTTTTAAACAAAATTACGAAAGCACCCTCTTCCTGCCTCTTTAAATACCCTCCCTTCCCTCTTTTCACTTCCAAAATAAATCATGGCGCCAAAAAGATCTTCTACAATCCAAATCGGTAAAAGATGAAACAATTCACCAAACCTTAATTTTCCATCAGTCAAATCTTCAAATTAACGATTTCTAGCCTTAATTTTTCCAACATTCATTTGTTTTTGTGTTTTACAGGTAATTGTGAAGTTGCTGTGGAAGCAAACAAATTTGTTATTAACGATTCAGAACCAAACAGTCTGCACATCTCAATCAATCGAAATGCAAACGTTAAAATTTCAGGTATTTTTTATTTGAATTTCTTAGTCTAATTATTATTATAAGGTTTATTATTATGTGTTTAAATTGAGTCAATAATAACTTTGAAACAGTGAAGGATGAGCTTAATAATGATTTTTTGCTATCAAATATCGAAAAAAGAGGTAAATCTTTTGTTCAATTTAGATGAGAGATTAATTAGGACTACAAATTTGTGGCTTTCTTTGGGTTGTTGATGTTTTTTTTTGTGCATTAGTGAAATTCGAGGATGATTATGCTTTTTTCGTCGTGAATTCAAAGGATAAAGATAGTAATAGCAAATGTTATCTTGAGGTATGTTATTGCATACTGGGTATGATTTATTTTTGATGCATTCGTGTGTGTGTGTGTTTGGCTGTTTGGTGAATATATTTATATGATGCGTTTTTGTTTATTAATTGATTTTTTAGGGAGTTTTAAAGATTTATACAAGAGAACTACCTGCAATGAATTATGCTGCTAATACTGGAAAACAATCAATGTTTCTTGAAAAATGTATTTCCAAGAGGTATTGATTACTTTTTCTCTTGTCTATTTTAGTTGTACGCCCTTCGTTGTTTTGAAATGCTTTATGTACTAACACTAATCTTGCAGGAAATACTGTACACTGCTTTTGAAATCCAAGTCAACAGAAGGTCCTGGTGAGGTAATCCTGCTTTGTCCCTCTAAGTGTTTATTTGGTTGTGTACTTCAGAAGGAAAACAAAAAAACAGTATACCCTGAAATCTTCTCATGCATTGCAAATGGTTTCTATGTTGAGGTGTTGCATCTTATACACGTGGTATAGGTGGTAAACTCTAATCTACATGTTAGCTTAAAAAAACAATTTTGTTTTCTTGACTAGTGATGAAGTATAAACATCAGATATATTTATGGAACAAGGTTTTTTCGTGGTTGGAATATGGATTGGTTAAGTGTCTCTTTAAGTAGCTCTTTCCTCTAATGTCAAGGAAAACTTTCTTGATGAATGTTTCTAACTGCTTGCAAAAAATCCTCTTTTAGGGTGTTTGAGGACTCTCCGATGGTAAATCCAGTAAAATTATAGAGAAAAAGGTTGATAAATGTGCTTAAAAAGCTTTAAATTATGAAATTTAGGTTATTTTTGTGTTGAAATTATATGCTTTTATTGTAGAAAAACTTGAACCTCTTATCTGGTAGTTCAAGGGGTATTTATAGCCGTTGATCCTTGTCTTTTTCTTCGGTGGAGGGACTGAAGAGTGATTTCACCATAATAACATTTATGAGGGATAAATATCCCTTACACAAGCATTAATGAGCATCAATGATGGATAATTATTCCTTACATAAGTATTAATGAGCATTAATGGAAATTGATATCTCTTATACAAGCCTTAATAAGGGATAAATATTCCTTACACAAACATGAAAGATGAAAGAAGAAAAAAGGACCCAGGGCATGTCTTTGGGCTTAAAAGGAGGTCAATATCTACCTTTTAGGGCTGGGCTCAAGTGGTGCGCTTGAGTCCATAAGGAGGGGGTTGGGCGGATGCCCAACACCTGGGCTCAGGAATGCCCATCCCATTATCTGGGCTCCGGTACTCTACCCGAGCCTCTCAAAAGTGTCTTGGAAATGGACTGAAAAAAAATGGTCCCATGACTTTTATGGGTTTTGTGTTAAAGAAAAAAGGGATAAAATCTTGATCCATCAACTAGGGTGCATTGTTATTAGAGAATATAGGTGGTCCTAACTTAGTTTTCCTGCTTTCCTGCCTATTTTGACTTTTGTCTCGATTGTGTGATTTCTTTAACATCCAAGCACTTCATGAAAGTGCAAGAATTTGCATTTGCATATTGTGAACAATGAATTGATTGCATCAACGAAGAAATTTAGCTAGCATTATTTTACAATGGCCTTGTAACTCAACTTTTTTATGTTACTAATGCAGGTTATAGCTGGAATTACGTATCAAATTATCCCTGCTGACATGCAGTATGCTGAGGTTCCTCTTGCTGCTGTTAGTGCAGTCTACCAACACAAGGTTTATTGTCTGCTTATTTACTGCTGAAACACATTGCTACTCTTCTGAACCAATGATTGATGATATGAGTCTGTTCAGGAAATTTTGCTCTGAACTTTACTGCTACTTCAATTACTCAGGGTTTTGGTCACTTCTTGTACATGGAATTGAGGAAGAGACTTCAGAATGTTGGTGTTCATACAATATACTGCTGGGGTGATAAGGGATCTGAAGGTTTCTGGGTTAAACAGGTAATGCTCAATTGAGAATGTCTTCGGATTGGAGCATGATATGTTCTTATTGATTTGAGTTACTATTCCAGATGTCTTTCCGCAATGTATAAAATTTATATAGTGAGAACAGGCCTTCTGTTTTTCCTCCAACAGCAGAATTATGCAAGATGGAGTTTTCCAATAGCTAGTTAATCCAAAACAACAGTGTTTTTGTCCATGTCTTGCAGAAGTCACTAGGTGATTTAAGATTGAACTTTTGTAATATAATGAAAACGAATGCAGGGTTTTGCATCAATAGCAGAAGTGGATAAAAAAGGCAGACCTCGCAGGCTGCCTATTAAGCCCAACATCCGTAGAGCATTATGCTTTCCTGGCAGTTCGACTCTTATGGTTTCTCATCTAAACGAGGGGAATTCAGCTACCCCTGAGGCCTCTCTGCAGTTTTGTTTTCCACTAAAGCCTTGTAATAATTCCTCATCAGCTGTTTATAGATCTGCTGAGTCTGGCTTTATTGCAGAGGATTACACTACTTTGAAGTCACAAAACCAAATAACTTCCAGGATAGAAAATTCTCAACATGAAAGATTTGCAAAGGATGAATTTTCTGGAGCAGATGCCAATCCAAGTGGTAAGACGAATTCTATTTATTTATTTTTCTAACATGTGCTGCTTTTAATGCATAGTGATGTTTTTCATATTTCATTATTCGGCTTAAGCCCTGCATAAATGCTTTAGAAATATTTGAAGTGAAACATCTCTTCTATTTCTGCATCTTCAGATCCCAACTTTCCACTCCTACCCTTTCTAGCAAATTTCCATAGGTTACTAGGATAGGCTTCTACCTTCTTTTTTTAATTTTTTTTTTCAACAGGCCTTCCTCAGAGTCTGGATTGTGGTGACCTAGCTCCTTCTGAGAGAGGGGAATGCAGCAAGATGACAACTGCTGCAGAATTAGCCAAGACTAGAGCTGATGTTGATGTCAAATGCAATTATAGCTATATACAAGGTACTAAGAGGAGGGCTTGGGAAGCTTCATTGTCATCATTGAAGACTAAAAAGGTGAAGGGAAGCCATCAAACTGACTATGAATCAGATTCTGGCTGCGGTTCAGATTCAGAAAGATTCACAACTGATCCATGTTTTAGGGGGTGCTCCTTGGGAATTTCAAAAAATAACTCTTTTGGAAAAGCTACTTCTATGGATCCTTTGACTCGTAACTGCATGGAAAATAATGTGAAAGAGGACAAATCAAGTAATAGAACATCAGAGGTTCTTGTCAGCAAAGAATTTCAGTCTAAAGGAGAATGTTTTAGAATCATGTTGATGAATATTGCTGATGATGATAAGAAGACGCATCTAACAAAGGTATATCCAATGTCTGATTCCTGTTCCACATCATATATAAACATCACCATGAATTTCTTTGTTTGGCACTTTTAGTGCTGTGATTGAAGATTGAGATATTCTGGGGTTCAGGTTATGAATCCATGTGAATGCTTTGACATATTACTAAATCAGGACATTTTCATCCTTTCCCATTTGCTTTATGATTTTACAGCGAAATGCTTTCCATGTTTTATTCCTCCCAGAACTTGTGTACAGGTGCCATGCATGTAGCTATCTTGATTAATAGCTACATAATTAGTTGTTGCTGAATATGGAATTTGAAGTGCTTCTGTGGTGCACTCAGTTAACTCCTATACAAATCATTTGTATTGGCGCTTTGCCAAATGACTTCTAAAGGATTTGTCCCTCTTTTGTTATGAAAAGCAGATAAGGTTGAGCATGCACAAATCAATTGTGTTGGTCACTGATTTTTCTCCCAGACATAACTAGTTATTTATTTAGAATAATATGTCACTGAGGCTGAAGATAAGGTTTTGAGCCACAAGAATTATTCTTTCTAGCTTGAATACTTGATTTGATTGTTCATTCCCCTGCTAAAATGCCCATTCCTCGTGAGTTAATTGTATTGTATTGTATGGAATGTGGTTATATTTATGTGTGTTTGTTGAGAATTAGTACCTTTTGTATAGGTAATTGAAACTCTTGGTGGTGCCGTTACTCCTGATGGAAGTGTAAGCACTCATGTTGTCACAGGGAAAGTGAGAACAACTTTGAATTTCTGCACTGCTTTGTCTTCAGGGTTAGTCTTTTCTTGATCTACCATTTTCTTTTTAAAAATTGGATACTCTGCAATCTGTATATGCAATTGCGATGTCAAAATAGCTCAATGATCTAGTTTAAAAACTTTCCCCATTGTTGACATACATACATTTTTGAACACGCAAACATTATTTTGCTTAAATTATTTTATGCTAACCTGGACGTATCGCCCCTTAAGCAGAGCTTGGATAGTCTCATCAAAATGGTTAAAGGAAAGCTTTCGCAAAGGCAGATTTGTGGGTGAGTTGAAAACAGATTAAAGCTTGAGGTTTTAACACTCGTCTAGACAGTTCTCGTATCTCCTTTTAACCAGTCTGATGTACAGACGAATTGCCTTATATGCTGTACGATGAAGATTATGTGCTGAAGCACAAAGCTGAGTTAAAAGATGCTGTTCTCAGAGCGAGAGCAAGACCCCAAGCTCTTCTCAAAGGGTATAACGTATGCATAGCAAAGCATGTCCAGCCTCCTTTTCAAACTCTATCTGCCATTGTTGAGTCTGCTGGTGGAAATGTAAGTTTAGAATCTCATCTAGTTTGACTATATGTGGTGCACATTTGTGAATGGTAATTTTGTTTTCCATGGCCAATTTTTATCATCTATATCAATGTACAGGTGAGATGGGTTACAATGTGAAAACTGAAACACAGAGAATCACCTTTTGTTCTAGTGGATTTTGTATAATGCGGATATAGGGACCGATTCTGCTTCTTGATTAGAACCCTTTGATATCTGCTAACCATGGTGAAACAAATACAGGTAATTTCTGGACTAGATAAAGAAAATGAAGTATCAAAAACAATCTTTGTTGCCAGTGAAGAAGACATTGAAGAAGCATTATCAGCTGCGAAGAAAGGAATGCGGACTTTCAGCAGTGACTGGCTGATGAACTGCATCATGAGGCAAGAACTGGACCTGGAGGCACAACAATTTGCAGAGCCCTTGTGAGGAGACAAATTTATACTCACGTATTAAGTTTGGACGCCCCTTTTTAGTTCTTGCATTTGTAAGTAGGAGGAAATTACGGTCTCAGAAAAGCAAGTGCAAGTATTTATCCACGGAGTTCTTTTTGAATCTTTCTGGTGATTACTTGAATCCTGTATATTGAACTGTTGTTATGAAACTTTACCTAGCAGGGGAGGTCAACTGCTGACCTGCAAACCTTAGTACCTGAACTATTGTTCTTTGAGTTTTGACAGTTAAAATTAGGAACCTGCCAGAGCAAATTCTTGTCTTTGGGTTTTTAGCCCTTCAATTTTTGAAAACCTACAACTTAATCCCTTAACTCTTGCTGACTGTTATTTTATTAAAACATCTACTGGTTTTTTCTTAGTTGCAAACCAAACATTTGACAATTCTTAGAGACAAACCTAACATTTGACAATTCTTAGAGACAAACCTACATGGTAAAAGCTCAGAGAATAATGTTTTCAAAAGACAATGGCCAGCATTGGTCAGGAGATTGATTCAATGGTTTTCAAACGCAAAGAATTAAGTCATAGACGGATTTAAATCTAGGGTTTACTCTAATTTACTCCATCTAACAATTTAATAAACGTCACTCGTGTACAAAAACAACATCTTTGACTTTGTTGTGAACAACTCCAAGTAAGGTTATCAATTTCGTTTCGGTAGGTGTTTTGTTTTTTCAATTAAAATAAAATGTTTTAGTTTCAGAGTGTTTCGACGTGTCGTTTCGGGGTTGTACTATTCATATATATATATATATATATATATTCAACAAACATAATTTAAATTCAAGATAAATAATTATAAATTATGCAATACAAACACAATGCCAAACAAATATAATTTCAAAATTTAAAATATTTCTAAATAGTCAAGATTAAATAGATCTTTAACTTAAAGTAATTCAACTTAAACAAAATATCAAAAAATTATGAAAGTAAAATGTTTTAACATAAATATTTTAAATACAAAATTAGGTCAATGTTATCAAGGTTAATGAAATCTAAAGCATCCATTGTTTTGCTCAAATTCCTACAAAGTATAAACATAAAAAAAAACAACATGAATATAAACCATATATATATTAGTGATAAATCTAATTTTAAAAAATTAATATCATTGTTAATGAAAATAGTAATAATAATTTTCAATATTATTATTAATATCATTGTTATTGAAAATAGTAATGAAAAAGAGCTTTTCATAATTGAGTGGTTTAATTAATTAAATTGAATAAGGTTCAACTTGATTCAATAGCTTTTGAAGAGCGGAACGGAACATGTGCAATGAAATCGGAACGTTTTGGGTGGAATTTAGCCGAAAAATCCGGAACAGACCGAGATTTAAAATGGGATGAAATTTGTTCCGTTTTGTTTTGTTTTTTGAATTGATATGAAATATTTCGGCTATTTTAGACAAAATGAAAGAGAATTAACAACCTTGAATCCAAGTATCTGAAATTATAAATTTCATTTCGCACCCTCACTAATCCATCAACCATCAATTTTCCATTTTTATACTTAAAGCTATATTTCTCTTAATTTTACCACTATAGTCGCTGAAAAGTTTCAATAACACCACTCTCTCATAAAACTAACAAGAAATTATATTGCACTTGAGGGTCTAACTCAGTGGTCAATCATGTGACTTGTTCCGCCCCCGTCCCGAGTTCGATTCTCTATGTGCACGCCTGTCACCCCCGCGGTGCCTTACCTGCTCACTGGGCTTGCAGGATGTTAAGTGGGCCGTAGGGAATAGTCGTGGTGCGCGCAAGCTGGCCCGAACACCCCACGCTAATCAAAAAAAAAAAAAACAAGAAATTATATTTTTCATTTTCTTTTATCTTTCTACTCAAATCTCATAAATAAAAATCTAAAAGAAACTCAAAAATGGGAAAAAATTCATAGGTGGGTTACTGTTAAACTTTATTAGCTGAACTATGGGGATGAGGTTGAAATATTTTAAGCTATAATGGGCTAAATGAAAGATTAATGAATATTTGGAGGCAAATATTTAATTTTTAAAACAACAAAACACAGGATAAGAAAAGAGCATTTGGAGATAAGGCAGTGGACAGTGAATCCCGGAGAGAGGAGACACACATATAAGAGTCCACAAACGAGGATACCCGCACAGACAGAATCTCATCTCCCTTCCCAATTGACTATAGATACATACCTGGGCACTTCATTCCAGTTTCTCGAGCCAAGAAAATGGCAGCAGAACCTGTATTTGTAAGTGGAGCTACTGCTATTCCCTCAAAGTTTCAGTCTTTTACAAGAAACATCAATGACAAGTCACAAGCCAAGCTTCTTTTATACTCGAGAGTCAGAGCTTCACAAAAACATTCCATGGATGAAAAAAACAATGTCTACAAACAACTGGGTTAGTTTGTTTCTCTCTGTTCTTTAGTTCTCTCTCTCTGTTTATATATTTACATCTCTTGGTGTTCGTAGTTGTTAGAGGGTCTTAACCCATTAATGAAAATGAATTGGTTAGAGCTTAAATTTGGAATTTTCTGTGGTCAAACGTAGGAGAAATCGAAAGGGTTTATGTTAAAATGTCTAATTTAACTGTTTGGGATTGATTTTTCAGTTTATTTTATGTATTTTGTGGTTGGTTTCCAAAAAAGCTCAGTTTTTTTCAGGTTTTGTAATGAAATTTTGAAAACAGGCCATGAAGGTAAGTGCTGTTAGCATTCTGGAACTGCTTTGTTTTAGTTTTCCTGGATAAAGTTGATTTCTTTACTTGTTGTTATCTCTTGGCAAGAAAAGTAGTTTGAAAATGCTAATAAATAGCTCATTGGAAATTCAAACACTCAACTTCAAGCATCACAATATTTGTTAAAATCTCAGGTTAGCGAGCTGATTATCCAGTAATTTTGACGGCCATGTTCTTGTATTTATCCTTTTTGTTTGTGTTTAACATAATTCATCAGGTGTCAAGCTGAATCTTAGTTTCATCTCTGTTCACAAGTTTCGTTGTTGTTCACATTACCATGTGTTGAGGTTTTTTGTTCTGTCATGATCGATCTTCATCGTAAAAATGTGGTGCTTGTGATGCTTGTGGAGGCTGTCTAATGACTTTAATTATTTGTTTTTCTTGACAATCTGAAGAATGGTCTAAATGAATTTTAGGAGAATAATGCAGTAGGCTAAAGCTGTAATATATTCAAGGATGAAGATTTTAAGACATGGAATTGAAATTCAGGTTAATTTGTTCTGTCATATTATATATTACTGGATCACAGCTCATTGATGTCATGGCGTATTTTCACATCTTGGAATGTTTGTGCCTGCTTTCAGTTGTACTAATTACCAGAGGATAGAGTTATATAAATGTAGAAGAAATTGAAATATGATCTTGAATCAGCCTTATCAGATGGTGGTTGCTATTTTCCAAATGCATGTATGTCTTGGTGTATGCTGTTTCATCTGGTGCTTTCTCATAGCTGTAGTTTTCACTTCTAAGTGGTAAGTTTTTTTAGGTTTGTTTTCTTTGAAAAAGAATATTGAAGATACGGTTCTCCGTGCTGAGATGTTAGCACCAACAGCACTGGAACATGAGGAAGCAAGACGAATCAAGCAGGAAGAAATGATACATGAGTGCAACTTATGGGAAGACCCTGCTAAATCCAATGAAATCCTCATCAAATTGGCTGGTAGTGCCAAAGCGATTGATGCTCTCAAAGACTTGAAATACAAGGTGATACACGTGGAGATCATTTTCTATGAGTTTTATCTATAGAATTGACATTTATGTTTACAGGTAGCATACAACAAGACTAGGTTTTGGTTAGCCATGGGACTAAAAGCTTAGTGTAAAGCCTGCATAGGGCCATCATGAAGCATTATATTTTTCTCTGTACTAAATACTCAGACTTTTTACAGCCAAAATATTTGTAATTGTATATATTTCTTAGGCTGAAGAGGCAAAGCTGATCTCGCAGTTGGTGGAGATGGAAGCTATCAATTACCGGCTTTTTAAGCAGGCTTATACTGCATCTTTAGACGTGAGGAAGCTCTTAGATCAGTATGAGATGTCACGGCTCCTCAAGGGACCATATGACAAGCAGGGAGCTTGTGTAGTTATTAGAGCTGGATCTAAAGGACTTAACCATGAGGTTTGGTTGTGTTATTACTGTTCTGTCTGTGGTTTGAACATCGTAGCGCTCTCTGTCTAACAAAAGTATTACAAATTTCCTCACTCAGATATGGAGAGAAGAACTTCTGAATATGTATGTCAAATGGGCTGAAAAGCTAGGTTATAAAGGCAGGCTGGTTGAGAAGCATACTTCCATGCATGGAGGTATTGAGTCAGCGACTATTGAATTCGAATTTGAGTGTGCTTATGGTTATCTTTCCGGGGAGAGAGGCATTCACCATAAGATAAATTCTCAAAATGGATCTGTTCACCATGAGGTAAGCCATCCAAACTGCTCTCATCTGCCTAAATTTAAGAAAAGGATCACTTGTATTTCCTTGAAAATAATTCTTCTGATTTTTCAATTCCTGATAAGAATTAACCATTTTTTCTGACACCTGAAAATCTTGTTTTTTGTAAAATTTATACTCTCTGTTTTAAGCCCATGGCCTGAAAACTCTATTTAGTTTCTTTGATTGTTGGATTGTTTCAGCTGTGCATGTCTACTGGTATATTTGCTTGTTAGTTTGTGCAAGGTTACAAATACAATTCTGCTTCTTCTGGTTTTCCTTTTGGACATGGCCATATTATAACGTACCATGTTATACTGCTATTTCCACTAAAGCATATTAATCACCACCATGTTTTACAAATTGTTGTTTCTCTGGTATGCTGTAACTATTTGTTTGAAAATTGGAAACTATGCAGGTTACCACAGCATATGTAGACGTTGTTCCTCTATTTCTTGGAACAGGTTTTGACTTTCAAATAGATGATGAGGAATTGATTGTCTCGTGTTCTCCCTCATTGCTAAGAGACGGGAAGAGCCGAACTGAAATGACAGTTTGCCTGCAGCACATTCCTACTGGCATAAGTGTTCAGTCTTCAGGTACTCAATTTTGTACCAGAATCTTCTGCATTTTAGTCTAGGGCTTGAAATTACTCTGTTTGATATGGAAAACTTTCAAAGTGGAAACTTTTAGCAGCTTTGCAGTTGAAGTTTTTTTTAGTGAAACAGGCACCGCCTGTGTTAGGGCAAAAGCTGAGATGAAAAATTCAAATGTTGAAAGGAATGCATTCAAGTTATTTTAATTTCCCTCGCTTTAAATTTTCATGGAAAAAAATGAAAAGAAAGGTTTTAAAATCCGTTGTCCAGTTAATGTGATTTTTCAGATCTTGGTCTTTATTCCTAGTTACATGTGTGCAAATGAATCACATACAAGTGGTAACAATAATGTTCACCAGACCTCAAGATATGATTTTAATTACCAGGTTGTAGGCACAGGAAATTATGATATTTCGCTCATTTGCACTTGACATGCTAATTAATGAAAGAAAAAAAAAGAGGCGCGTGTATTGGAGGCACAGATAAAACGTGTTCAAGCTTTGTCTTGAGCTCACTTTTGAAAGTGTAAGGGCTCATGATTGAAGAATTAATCACTTCTAAACCGCCTCAACCTCTGTCTTCTCTTCCAGACTTTCTCTGATGGGCACGGTTCAATTCATGAAGTGATATTGTCATGTTCATTTTCACATGCAAATGCCAACCAGCCAGTTCAACCTTTCTCAATGCAATACTATATATTTTGTAATTGTCTTTATTTGTTTCAGTGTGCTCTATAATTATTTCAATTAGCTTATAAGAAGGGATTAAAAATGGTTATTTTTATCTGCAGGTGAGAGGAGCCATTTTGCAAATAAGGTGAAGGCTCACAACAGATTGAAAGCCAAGCTTCTTGTGATTGCAGAGGAGCAAAAGGTCTGCGATGTGAGTAGCATCAGGAGAGCTGACATTGTGGATGAGTGGCAAAAAGAGACCAGGAGGTATGTGTCTCAACCGTACAAGCTAGTACAAGATGTAAGAACGGGCATTGAACTGCCTGACTTAAACTCTATTTTGGATGGAAATATTAATACCCTTATCGGAGCCCATATTAATATTAGACATACAGAATAATTTTGCATTGCTATCATAACTTTGTACTTCAATTAGACCATTTTTGTTACCTATCATGTGATTTTGATTCTTTCAAACTCTAAAATTGAGCAATATCCCCTGCCCATTTTAGGCATTGAAACAAAAAAAGGGCAATCAAATATCACTGAGGATCTTTTAAGCCCGTAATTGTAAACTACAAATTAAGGGAGAAAGGGCTTTAGTTTACAAATATTACATTGCATATCCAACAATAAAATGATCCATATGATTTGCCAACTTCATCAGATAGTAAATACTGTATTTCAAGTTTTAGCAGGATGCCTGTTAATCAACAATGAACAACATCATGCAGTTGTTTCATAGTATATGCTTACAAGAGGAGGCAATTCGATCAAATCAAGCGTACTTGATCTGTTAAGAAATTATGGAAGGAGCAAATTGAGAAGAAAATTACATCTCAGATGTACTTTTCAAAAGAGCCTTACATTTAGAGCCTTACATTTAGTTGTGCCCCTATGGAAAGGTTTGATGGCCCAAACCACTTTTTAGCAGTGTTATGAAATCGCTTCATATGCATAGTGAATGTGCATTTTTTTTTGGAAAAAAAAACACAGTGAATCCGGTCAATTGCTGTAATTGGGAACTGGTCCGTTATAGTAATATGATTCACTCTTCTAGACTCTACCCGCATTCTCCATGATGCATCTTTCGTTTTAACCAAAACAACCGGGGAAGAGAAGGGACTGTTACTGGGTTGCACAATGCCAATATTTAACGTTCTTCCTCGAGGTTTTCGATCACATCCTTTTGAGCGGGGGGGTATCGATAAGGTTTCATATTAACTGGTTAGAACCTTAAATACAATTCTATGATCATGATTTCTTTTAGGGGATAATCCTCATGGTTCTTCAAATACATCTCGTGATATCGTGGTTATGCAACTCATAATCCAGATTAAAATTTGATTTTAAAAAACCGAAAAAAATCTGATAAGAATATAATATAATTATTAATATGCCACAAAACAAGTTAATATAGCTCTTTCAAGAGCTAGCTAAATAATACAAGAATCACTTTTACATATTAAGTTGAGAAATCTCCATTTCAAGAACTAAATGATGAATGAATCACTCTTACAGTCTCAGTAACTTTCAGTTCAGAGCAACTCCATTTCATCATCCCGAAGATTTAACAATTTGATTCATCTGTAACCAGTTTAGCTGTCCTGGCATACAAATTACCTTCCTATCTCTTTATCTTCCCGAGTTCCGAACTTCTCGATATATTTTCCTTGTAATGCAAACAGCTCGTGCAAAAACCTGATGCAACTCTAACGCTTCCCCTTCTAAATGGACTGAAGCTAAATTTGCTCTAGCTTCTTCAGGAGTCCTGTCAAGATCAAAGAACCTTTCGCATCTAAACACCCAGTACTCTTCTAGATCATCCCCATTAAATGTTGGAAATTCTACACTAGATAGCCTAGTTTTAGCTTGAAATCCAAGATCTGTTCATGCCATGCTTCTACTCCATTAACGTTCACATATCTACCGTCTTTTTACCCGGAGCAAGGGTTTCGATTGACTCTTTCGCCTTCAAATCTCCATTTCCTTTCGCCATTGCAATCTTGTTATTTCAATCTTAAACAGGTACCGAGTCCTGCTCCGCTATTTGTTACCGGTAATAATTAAAGAACTGAAGCACACAGAGATGAATCAATGAATCTGACTTTTATAAATGACTTATGATTACAAGAAGGATAGCAGAAAGATTGAAAGGAACACAGAAGATATAAAACAGAGAGAAGTTTTACAAAATGATCCAATCCAATCCAATCCAATCCAAGACACTCTAGCTGCACAATTCTCTTCTTATACAATCTGTTACCTACTCAACTAACTCATAAAAGATTTCACAAGTACTTTTCCCGCTAATTCCTCCATCTTCACGGCTCACACGTTCACTCATTCCACACCAGCACTGTCATCTGCAACACTGCCACCTGTGCATGCCATGCCACCAGTTTGATTCTCCAGAATTTGCTCTGTATCATAGAAGTGGAAGGAGACAGTGGCATCCTGGTGCTTTATAACTTTATAAGGGATAGTAAGGAAAGTTCTGTGTGCTTAGAATTTTAGAAAGGAGAAGCATGTTTTCCATAGGAAAGGTGTTTGTTGATCATAGGGGTGGCTGGATCGAGTTTGCTTTGAGAAAACGCAAGGGGCATAGTTTATGGTGTCTGATTTGGAAAAAAAAAGGTTGTCCCAAAGCCTGCAAGATCCATCCTGAATCTTGCTTAATCCTTGCTAGAAATGCCAGAATCAAGTCTTTAATTCCCATTAATATTTGGGTCCTCTCCCCTTAATTCGCAAGGTTACCCCTAATCCCAATCCCATAATCACCAGCCATTAGCCAATCGAAGTGTAACCATATTTATTGGAACATTGTCTCGTTTCAAGTGGACAATAAGTGTAATATATATATATATATATATATATATATATATATATATATGTATGTATGTATGTATGTATCAGAACCCCTTTTCGTCCATAACATCT
>Ga0325400_1000643_pt1 | contig 26479 bp, 25 predicted proteins | sample PopdelMetagenome_2_FD_205662 | JGI IMG/M metagenome (GOLD analysis project Ga0325400, IMG submission 205662) | Populus deltoides microbial communities from Bellville, Georgia, United States - Xylem-PdKOR-R1 | ecosystem: Host-associated > Plants > Phyllosphere > Stem > Wood/Secondary xylem...
CTCGTCGGCGATGTCGCCCGGGGCGAGGACGGCGGTGCGTCCGGCGTCGCGGACGAGCTGGGCGACCTCCTCGGCGTCGGCCTGCTCGGACTCCAGGTAGCTCAGGACGACGTCGGCCCCCTCCCGCGCGAACGCGATCACCGCCGCGCGGCCGATCCCGGAGTCGGCGCCGGTGACCAGGGCCTTGCGCCCCTCCAGCCGACCCGTGCCGCGGTAGCTCTCCTCGCCGTGGTCGGCCTTGGGCTCGAGGTCGCGGGCGAGGCCGGGTCCGTCCTGGTACTGCTCGGGGAATGCGCCGGTGTGGTAGGCGTCGACGGGGTTGGTGAAGGTGTACTGGTCGCTCATGGCCCCACCCTGGAGCTCGTCCGACGGGCCGAGGACCACCCCCGCCCCCCCACTCACCCGTCGAGGTGGTCTCGGAGGGTCAGGGCGGCGTTGATCAGCGCGAGGTGGCTCAGGGCCTGTGGCAGGTTGCCCACCGAGGCGCCGCTCGCCGGGTCGTGCATCTCGGCCATCACCCCGACATCGTTGGGGACGGCCTCCAGGAGCGACTCGAGCCGCTCGCGGGCCTCCTCGACCCGGCCGACCAGGGCGAGGGCGGAGACCATCCAGAACGAGCAGGCCACGAAGGTGGCTTCCTCGGCGTCGACCCCGCTGTAGCGGTAGAGGTGGGGTCCGTCGCCCAGCTCCTCGGCGAGGGCGTCGAGGGTCCGGCTCATCCGCTCCCCCCGGTCGAAGCCGCTGATCGCGTGCAGGAGGACCGACGCATCGAGCTGGTCGGTCCCGGGGTACCAGGTGTAGGCCCCGACCTCCTCGGACCACCCGTGCGCGTCGACCCAGGCGCGGATCCGTCCCGCCTCCGTGCGCCAGCGGGACGGGTCACCGGGGATCTGGCCCAGCTCGGCGAGATGCACGGCCTGGGTGAGCGCCTGCCAGCACCCCATCTTCGAGGAGGTGTAGTGCTGGTCGGTCCCGAGCTCCCACATGCCCGCGTCCTTGCTGCGCCACCGGTCGCAGGTCAGGTCGGCCACCTCGGCCAGCATCCGTCCGGTGTGGGCGTCGAGGATGTTCCCGTCGTCGACGTAGAGCGCCACGATGCTGAACAGGTCGCCGTACACCCCGAGCTGCAGCTGGCCGGCGGCGTCGTTGCCCCACAGCACCGGTCCGGTGCCGCGCCACCCGGGGGCCTGCGCCTGACCGGAGTCCGCCGCCGGGGGTGACCCGTCGAGGCCGTAGAAGATCTCCGGCTCGGGCCCGTGCTCACGGATCGTCCCGACCAGCCAGCTGACGGCGGCGTGGGTCTCCTCACGCAGCCCGAACCGCTGCAGCGCGGTCACCGAGTAGGCCATGTCGCGGACCCAGGCGAACCGGTAGTCCCAGTTCTTGCCCCCCTGCGCCGACTCGGGCAGCGACGTCGTGGCCGCCGCTGCGATCGCGCCGGACGGGGCGTGGATGAGCAGCTTGAGGGCGAGGGCGCTGCGCAGCACGTGCTCGGACCAGCGCGACTCGGCCTCGAAGACCTCCGACCACCCCTGCCAGGTCGCGACCGTCCGGTCGATGCCCGCGTCGACGGTGTCGGGGTCGGGCACGAAGACCGGCTCCCGCTCGGTGCCCACGAGGCCGAAGGTGTGCCGCGACCCCGGCGAGGTCGAGAACCGGGCGGTGACCTCGTCCTCGTCCCAGCGCAGGCCGGCGCCGTCGGTGGCCACGACGGCGACGGTGAGGCCGTCGACGCGGATGACCGGACCCTGGGTGGTGTCCTGGATCCACGGCGAGACCGCACCGAGGCAGGTGCCGGGGCGGGCCGCGAACACCATCTCGACCTCGCCGTCCAGGCCCTCCACGCGCCGCCCGAGCTCGGTCCACGGCAGCCGCCCCGCGACCCCGGTGTTGAGGGAGTCGGTGACCCGCACCGAGCCCGTCTCGTTGGTGAAGACGGTCACGACCACGTTCGTGCCGTGCTCGTAGGTCCGCGAGACCGTGCCGGTGTCGGCTGGCGCCAGACCCAGGAACCCACCGTGCTCGGCGTCGAGGATCGCCGCGAACGGCGACGCCGAGACCAGCGTGGGCAGCGGCAGCCAGTCGATCCGGCCGTCGAGGGCGAGCAGGGCCACCGTGCGGCCGTCGCCGAGCACGGCGTACGACGCGAGGTCGGCGTACCCGTCGGCGTCCCGCCCCCCGTCCCCCCGGGCCCAGGGCACGTCGGAGGCGGAGGGGGGCGAGTGCGGGGACGGGGTCACGAGGGGCCACCCTCCCCACCCGGGAGGAGGACCGGGACACCCGACGGGTGCGGGAGGTGCGATGCTCGGCCCAGGAGGCGACATGACGGGCACCCGGCCCCCGGCACGCGAGCTGCCCGCGATCGCTGCGGTGCACGTCGTCGTGCCCGCCCACGACGAGCAGGAGCGGATCGGGCCCTGCCTCACGTCGGTGCGGCACGCCGCCGGGGTGCTGCTCGCGGCCCACCCGGGTCTGCGCGTCGGGGTGACCGTCGTGCTGGACCGGTGCGTCGACGCCACGCCCGGCGTCACTGCCGCACACGGGGTCGAGACCCTGGTGGTGGACGTCGGCTGTGTCGGCGCCGCGAGACGAGCCGGGGTCGACCGGGTGGTCGCGACGACGGCCGACCTGGACGCCGCCTCGGTCCAGGTGGTCAACACCGACGCCGACTGCGTCGTCCCGCCCGACTGGCTGGTCGAGCACGTCCGGCTGGCCCGGGAGCACGACCTGGTCCAGGGCGAGGTGGTGCCGGACCCGCGGGAGATGACCACGGAGGCGGGGGCGGCCTGGTCGCACCGCAACCCTGCGGGCCGGGGGTCTCTGCACGGCGCCAACCTGTCCTTCCGGCTCGACGCCCACCTCGCCGCGGGCGGGTTCCCCGCCGTGCACCAGCAGGAGGACCTCCTCATGGTCCGCGCGATGAAGGCGCGAGGCGCCCGCAGCGCCGGAGGCACCACCGTCGTGACGTCGGCCCGCCGACAGGGCCGGGTGGCCGCTGGCTTCGCGGCGTACCTGCGCGACCTCGACGTCGAGCTGGCGCAGACCGTGGCGACCACGACGGCGCGACCGCGGTGACGGCGGCAGGCGGGGCGGTCCGGCTCAGGGCACGAGCGGACGCCGGACCGGCCGACCTCGACACGGTGGCGGGCCAGGTCCGGGACCTGGTCGCGGACCGTCCGCTCGACGTGGGGACCGTGCTCGCCTGGGCACGCGAGACGTCGCCCACCGTGCCGTTGCCGGGGGCGGGCGACACCGTGGGTCGCCTGGAATGGCTGGCCACCGTGTCCGCGGTCGACCTCACGGTCGCCCGTGTCGCCGAGCCGCACCTGGACGCCCTGGCGATCCTGGCCGAGGCGGCCGTGGCTCCGGACCCGGCCGCCACCTGGGGGGTCTGGGCGGCCGAGGGCCCCGCGGTCGGTCTGCGGGTCTCACCAGCCGGCCCGGGCGCCCGGATCAGTGGCGTCAAGCCGTGGTGCTCGCTGGCCGGGGCGGTCAGCCACGCCCTCGTCACGGCGTGGCGCGAGGACGGGCGCCGCGGTCTGTACGCCGTGGACCTCGCCGACCCCGGGGTGGAGGTGGACGCGGCCCGGTGGACGCCGACGGGGCTGGTCGAGGTCACGACCGCGACGGTGACCATGGACGGCGTACCAGCCACGCCCGTGGGCGACGCAGGGTGGTACCTGGACCGGCCGGGCTTCGCCTGGGGCGGCGTCGGCGTGGCCGCTGTCTGGTACGGCGGCGTGGTGGGTCTGGCCCGCCGGTTGGCCGCCTCCGCGGCGCAGCGCGAGCCGGACCAGGTCGCGCTGGTCCACCTCGGCGCGGTCGACGCGGCCCTGGCCGCGGCCGGAGCGGTCCTGGCCGCGACCGCGGCGGCCGCCGACGAGCAGGTCCCCGTGGCCGGGGCCGACCGGCTCGCGGCGCGTGCCCGGCAGGTCACCGCGGACACCGCCGAGCAGGTGCTGACGCGGGTCGCCCACGCGCTCGGCCCCGGACCGCTGGCCCACGAGCCGGAGCACGCTCGTCGGGTCGCCGACCTCGGTCTCTACCTGCGCCAGCACCACGCCGAGCGGGACCAGGCGGCCCTGGGCCGCATGGTGCTCGACGGGACGCCCTGGTGAGGGACTTCACCCACGTCGAGGCCGGGACACCGGCGGACGCCTGGCGGGAGCACCCGTCCTGGTCGGACCTGAGGAGCTCCGCCTCCACCCTCGATCCCGTGGCGATGGGTCTCGACCGCGTGGTGGTGGTCGCGGCCCATCCCGACGACGAGTCGCTGGGCGCTGGCGGCCTGCTGGCCACGACCCACGACCAGGGGCTCGACGTGCAGGTCGTGCTGCTCACCGCCGGCGAGGCCAGCCACCCCCGGTCGCCCACGCACACGCCCGACCGGCTGCGCGACCTGCGGCGGCTGGAGGCGACCGAGGCGGTCGCGCTGCTCGCGCCCCGAGCCGGGTCGACCCACCTCGACCTGCCCGACGGCGGGGTCGCCCACCACGAGGAGACGGTGGTCAGGACCCTGGTCAGGCTGGTCGGCGACGGGCGACGCACCCTGCTCGTCGCGCCCTGGCGGCGCGACGGGCACCCCGACCACGAGGCCGCCGGCCGGGCCGCGGCCGTCGCGGCCGCCCGGACGGGGGCCACGTGCTGGGAGTACCCGATCTGGCTGTGGCATTGGGGACGACCGGGCGACGCACCCTGGTCGGGGCTGCACGCCGTCGCCCTCGTCGCCGACGTCTCGGCCCGCAAGCAGGCCGCGATCCGCAGCCACACCAGCCAGGTGCAGCCGCTCTCGGACCGCGTCGGTGACGAGGTGCTCCTCGGCCCCGGGCTGCTCGCCCACTTCGCGGACGACGTGGAGGTCTTCTGGACCGCGCCCACCGATGAGCCGCTCCCCGACCGGGCCCTGGACGCCCTGCACCGCGAGCAGGAGGAGCCGTGGGGCGCCGACGTGCGCTGGTACGAGCGGCGCAAGCGGTCGCTGCTGCTGGCCGCGCTCCCCCGGCAGCGGTTCGCCCGCGGACTGGAGGTGGGTTGCTCGACCGGCGTCCTCACCGCCGACCTCGCCGGGCGCTGCGAGTCCGTGGTCGCGGTCGACGCCAGCCCGACCGCCCTCGCCGCGGCCCGCACCCGCCTCGAGCCGCTGCTCCACGTCTCGGTCGAGCAGCACGACGTACCGACGTCGTGGCCGGAAGGTCGGTTCGACCTGGTGGTCCTCTCGGAGGTCGGCTACTTCCTCAGCCCGGTCGCGCTGGACGACCTCGTCGAGCGGGTGCGCACCTGCCTGGCCGACGACGGTGTCGTCGTCCTGTGCCACTGGCGCCACGAGGTCGTGGGCTGGCCCCTGGACGGGCCCGACGTGCACGCCCGCTTCGTCGCGGCCGGGGTGCGGCCGGTGGTCGCGAGGTACGCCGACCGGGACGTCGAGATCCTGGTCCTCGCCGCTGACGACCAGCTGCCGGCTCCCGCCTCGTAGCGCGGACGTCAGCCGTCGGCGATGGCCCCGCGGAGGGCGTCGGTGAGCGGCAGGAAGCGGTGGTCGTTGGGGAAGAGGTCGCCGCGTCCGTCGTCGTCGCGGCAGACCATGTCGTGCGAGAGGCTCTCGATCAGGGCGGACACCTCGGTGACCGACATGCCGGCGATCAGGGCGCAGGCGCGGCCCACCACGGCCTTCGGCACGAACGGCACCGGGATCTGTCGTCGCTCGAGCCCGTCGACCCGGGCGAACTCCGCGAGCAGCTCGGGGTAGCTCAGCGCGCGCTCTCCGCCCACGTCGTAGTGCTGGTTGCGGGCCTCGCCCTCGAGGGCCTGGGCGATCAGGAAGACCACGTCGGAGATGTCGATCGGCTGGACTTGGCGCTGCATGAACGACGGCACCGGGGTCAGTCGCGGCACCCGTCGGCTGAGCCGCTCCAGGAGCTCGTAGGACGTCGACCCCTGACCGATCACCATGGCGGCCCGCAGCACCGTGGCCGGGGTGGTGCCGTCGAGGAAGACCTCCTCGACCTGCAGTCGCGAGGCGAGGTGGTCGGAGAGGTGGTCGGTGTCGGGCACGAGACCGGAGAGGTAGACGATCCGGTCCACGTGGGACTCCGCCGCCGCGGCCGCGACCCGCTCGGCGGCCGCCCGGTCCTGCTCCATGAAGTCCTCGTCCTCCATGGAGTGGACCAGGTAGACGATCGCGTCGACCCCGTCGACGGCGCTGCGCACCACGTCGTCGTCGTCGACGTCGAACTCGCGGACCTCGATCCGGTCGCGCCAGGGCTGGTCGTCCAACGAGTTCGGGCGGTGGGCCGCCCCCACCACGTCGTGGCCGGCGTCGAGGAGCACGGGGACGAGCTGGGAGCCGACGTAGCCGGAGGCGCCGGTGACGAGAACCTTCACGGACGTCAACCTAGGAGTGGCCGACGGCGCCGGGGACCACCCGCAGTCGCGACCTGGCCCACGTCCCGCGGCGGGTTCAGGCCGGCGCCCGCAGCAGTCCGCCGAGGTAGACCCCGCGGGCGGTGCGGGCCGAGACGGTCGCCCAGGCGAGCACCAGGCCGGCGTAGAACAGCCCGGCGGCGGCGACCAGGAGGTCGGCCCCGGTCGCGACAGCAAGGCCCGAGGTGCCGGTGACCACGGTGCCGACCGGGAAGGTGAAGGACCACCAGGTCAGCGAGAACGGCATCCCCTGGCGCACGGTGCGGACCGTGATCGCGGCGACGAGCGCGAGCCACAGCATCGCGAAGCCCCACATGGGCAGGCCGTAGACGAGGCCGAAGGCCTCGAACGCGCGGCCGTACGGCGCCGGCAGAACGGCGGTCGCGCTGCCGCCCATGGTGTGGGCCGCGGTGATGGACTGGCCCAGCGGACCGAGCACGATCCACAGGGTGGGCACGGCCCCCGCGGCCCCGACCCCGTGGTGGACCAGGCGGCTGACGAGCAGCGTGATCATGACCAGGCTGATCACGATGGTCAGGCCGAACATCATCAGGCAGCCGAGCTGCATCGCGAGCTGCCACTGGCCCGGGCGCAGGTGCGGGATCAGCAGGGGGCCGGTCGCGGCGCTGACCATCGGGGGCACGACGGGCATCAGCCAGCCACCGTTCGCGGAGGACGGCTCGTAGTGGTGGGCGGTGATCGCCTTGTAGGGGACCGCGACCGCGGTCCACAGGCCCAGGACCGTCCCGGCGCTCCAGAGCACGGTGTCGACGGCGACCGCGGCCGGCTCACCGATCACCGGGATCCCGACCAGCAGCGCTCCGGCCCCGACGGTCATCAGGCCCATCGCCGGCGCGCCGTAGAAGTGGGACATCACCGGGTCGTCGAGGTGGCCGCGCGCGGTCTCGCGGTGGTGGCGCCAGTGCAGGGCGGTCGCGGTCACGACGACCACGAGCAGCAGCACGTCGAGCACCCAGACCGCGCGGGCGGCGTACAGGAGACCCGGCACGAGGTCCTGGACCGACGGCGGCAGCGTGGCGGCGGCGTTGGCGACGATGCCGGTGCCCATGACGGAGGCGAACCAGTTGGGCCCGACGAAGGCGAAGGGCGACTGGCCGTCGAGCTGGTGGAGGAACGTCCGGCGGGGCGTCCGGGCGCTGGGACGGGTCCGCGCGAGCGGCAAGGTGGCCATGGATCCACCGTGCGCCGGTGCGGAGCGGTGGGGTACCCGTCGCGTGCCTGTGGGCCCACAGGCAGCGCCTGTGACAGGGTGCAGGGGTGGCGGTGGGTACGACGAGGGTCCCCGACGTGGCCGGGCTGCGGCTGCTGGTGGGCATCGCCCGCCACGGGAGCATCGGTGCGGCGGCGAAGGCCCTGGCCGTCAGCCAGCAGTCCGCCTCGGAGCGGCTGCGCGGGATGGAGGCGCAGACCGGGCTCACCCTGGTGCAGCGGGGCGCGCGGGGATCGGAGCTCACCGCCGCCGGGGTCGTGGTCACCGAGTGGGCGGCGCGGCTGCTGGAGCTGACCGACGAGATCGAGGTCGCCCTGGAGGGGCTGCGTGACGAGCGCAGCCACAGCCTGACGGTGTGGGCGAGCATGACGATCGCGGAGAGTCTCGTGCCGCGCTGGCTGGTGCAGCTGCGCCGGCGACGCGACGACACCTCGGTCAGCCTCACCGCGGCCAACAGCCACGACGTCGTCGACGCGGTGGCCTCGGGAGACGCCCAGCTCGGGTTCGTCGAGGGCGTCGAGGCGCCTCGCGGCCTGCGGTCCAGGGCGGTCGGCGCCGACGAGCTGGTGCTCGTCGCGGCACCGGGGACGGCGGTCGCCCGGCGTACCTCGCTCACGCCGGCCGAGGTGGCGGTGCTGCCCCTGACCAGCCGCGAGCCGGGCTCAGGCACCCGGCAGGTGGTCGAGCGCGCGCTCGCGGCGCAAGGCCTCTCCCTGCACCCCTCCGTGGTCGAGCTGACGACGGCGACCGCGATCCGCGAGTCGGTGCTGGCGGGGTCGGCGCCGGCGTTCCTCAGCCGCCGGGTCGTGGTCCGCGACCTCGACGCCGGCCACCTGGTCGGCGTGCGCACCCCCGACCTCGACCTGCACCGGGTCTTCCGCGCGGTCTGGGTGGGCTCCGCCCAGCCTCCCGCGGGTCCGGTGCGGGACCTGGTGTCGATCGCCGGCGCGACCGCGGGACCCTGAAGGCGCTCGCGACCACCGCCGGAGAGGACCACGCTTGTCCGCCCACCCCCGCGTGCTGCGGCCCGCGCTGCTCGTGCCCGCCGCGGTCGTGGCGGTCGTGCTCGCGCGGCTGGCCGTGCTGGGGGCGCCGATCAGCCGTGACGAGGCGGGGTTCCTGATCGTCGGCGGACAGTGGGGACCCGGTCGCAGCCTCTACGGCGACTACTTCACCGACCGGCCCCCGGGCCTCGTCGCGCTGTACGCCGTCGCCGACGGCCTCGGCGGGCTCACCGCACTCCGGCTGCTGGGGTTGGTGGTCGCGGCGGCGTGCGTGCTGCTGGCCGCCGGCCTCGGCCGGCGGGTGGCTCCCGGTCGGCCGGAGGCCCCGGCGGGGGCTGCGGTGGTCACCGCGGGCCTGCTGTCGACCCCGCTCACCGACTTCATGGTCGTCAACGGTGAGCTGCTCGTGCTGGGCGGGACGTGGGCGCTGCTCCGCGCCGTACCTGCGATCAGGGCGCCCACCGACGCCCCACCGCCGGCGACGCAGGACGGTCCCGTAGTCCTCGTCCGGTGGGCGCTGCTCGCCGGGGTGCTGGGGGCGGGCGCGCTCAGCGTCAAGCAGAGCTTCGGCGAGGTCGCAGCGCTGGCCGTCCTGCTCGCGGCGTACCTGCTCTGGCGTGCGGGCGTGCGGCCGGCCCTCGTGCTCGCGGGAGGTGTGCTGGCCGGGGCTCTGGTGCTGATCGGGGCCCTCCTCGCGCTCAGCGCCTCGCGGGGCACCGACGTCACCGGCCTGTGGGAGGCGGTGGTGGGCTTCCGCGGCCGCGCGGGCGAGGTCCTCGCCGCCTACGCACCGGGCGGGACGGAGGAGAGGGGCCTGCGGCTGCTGGGCGCCTTCGTCGCCACCGGCGCCCCCCTCGGTCTGCTGCTGGTGCTGCGGCTGCCGTGGCGACCGCGGGGCGGCCTCGGTCGGGACCCCGTGACGACGTGGCTGTGCGCGGCACTGATGGTCGTCGAGGGGGTGGCCATCGGCCTGGGTGGCAGCTACTGGCTGCACTACCTCGTCCAGCTCGTGCCGGGCACCGCGCTGCTCGTCGCCTGCGCCCTCGGCCGCGAGTCGACCCGGCCCCGGTGGCGATCGGCACCGGCCCTGGGAGCCGCGACCGTCGGCGTGGTGGCGGTGGCGTCGGTCGCCGGCTTCGTGGGCGAGCTCGTCGACCCGCGGGCCGTGCCGCCCGACGACCAGGCGGTCGTGGCCTACCTGCGCGACCACGCGTCGCCCGACCCCGCTCAGCGCACCGCAGTGGTGGCGTTCGGCAACCCCGCCCTGCTGTGGCACGCGGGCATGACCAGCCCGTACCCCGAGCTGTGGAGCCTCCCCGCTCGCGTCCGCGACCCCCGGCTGGCCCGGCTGACGGCGCTGCTGGAGAGCCCGGAGGCACCCGCCTGGGTCGTCACCGACCGGGGTCGCCTGGCCACCTGGGGCATCGACGCGCGCACCGGTGACCAGGTCCTGGCCGAGCGCTACGAGCGCGTCCTGGACACCACGGCGTACGACGTGTGGCGACGGCGCTGAGGCTCCCGGGTCCGGCGGGGATCACGACACCGGATCCCGACCCAACCGATCGAGGCCGGAGCCCGTTGAACGGGTGGCACCGGATAGACGAGCGAATGGACGTCTCGGAGGCCGACCTGGCTCGCGCCGCCGCCGACCCCGGACTGGCGCTGGCCACTCCCCCGCGGGACCGTCGCGGCGGGAGCCGGCCAGGGTGAGAATGCCGAGACCTACGCCCCTGTGAGCGCGAGTCGTGGTGACCGGCGCAGCGCGGATTCGTCACCGATGTCCTGCGACATGACGCGCCGCTGCTCGTTCAGGATTGCTCTAGTAAATGTGTTCGAATCAGTGTAGCATTGTCGCATGTCCACCTCCTCCGTCTCGACCGCAGCGGACCGCGACGCGCCCGCGGCACACGAGCTTGCGGATGCGGCGGTGACCCCGGGGTTGTTGCTGCAGGCTGCGGCCGAGGCGCGGCGTCGGGCGGACCAGGCTGAGCGGGACCTGCTCGCGGTCGCGGTGGAGTGGGCCCACGCCCACCCCGACACCCCGTCCGATGCCGACCACAGCCCGCGGGCGTCGTGGCGGGCCTCCACCAACGGTGGCGGGCCGGAGGGTGACGGGAGTCCGGACCCGGCCGAGCCCGGGGCTGATGAGGAGACCCTGGCGTGGTTCGGGCTCCCCGCCGTCCGGTGGGACGCCCCCGCCGGGTTCGCCGCCGCCGTCGGGCTGTCGACCACCGCGGGGCGGACCCTGCTGCGCGACGCCCTGGTCCTCCGTCACCGGATGCCGCGGTTGCAGGCCCGCCTGGACGCCGGCGACCTGGCCGTGTGGCGGGCCCGCCGGATCGCCTCCCGGATGATCGGTCACCCCGCCGACGTGGTCACCCACCTCGACCAGGTCCTCGCGCCCGTGGCCCACGCCATCGGGGCCGTCGCGATCGACCACCGCATCGACGCCGCGATGCTGCTGCTGCACGCCGAGGAACGCGAACTTGCCCAGCTCGCCGAGCTCGACGCCCGCCACGCCACCCTGCACCCCGAGACCATCGGGCACACCGGGATCGCCGAGATGACCCTCCGCGGCGACTGGGCCGACCTCGACGCCTTCGACACCACCCTCAACCAGGTCGCCCACGCAATGGCCGCCACCGAGGAACCCGGGTCACCGGAGTCCTACGACACCCACGCCGTGCGCCGCACCCGCGCCCTGGCCGTGCTGGCCGACCCCGCCACCGCCCTGGCCCTCCTCGACGGGGCGGCCGGCACCGAGGACGCGGGCACGGGTCGGCCGAAGCGGGAGATCTACGCCCGGGTCCACCTGACCACCGAGAACCTCTACGGCCTGGACCCGATCACCTACGACACCAACGGCCGCGCCATCCTGGATGCCGCCGTCCGGGCCTGGTGCGGCCGGACCGACACCCACCTCACGATCCTGCCCGTCCTCGACACCGCCCAGGTCCTGGCGACCCACCCCCACCACACCGGCTACACCATCCCCGACCCCATGCGGCGGGTCGTCGAGACCCTCGAACCGACCTGTGTCTTCCCCTGGTGCACCCGACCCGCCCACCGCTGCGACAGCGACCACACCACCGCCTACTGCCACCACGACCCTCCCCACGGCGGCCAACACGACGACAACTCACACCGGTGCCGGGGCGGGCCGACCTGCCCCTGCAACCTCGCACCCCTATGCCGACACCACCACCAGCTCAAGACCCACGCCGACTGGACCTACTCGACCCCCGAACCCGGCGTACACCACTGGACCGACCCCCACGGCCGCCACTACCTCCGCGACCACCACACCACCACCGACCTCACCTGACCGGGCCCTCAACGGGTCTCGTCACGCTCCGCCGCCACGATCGAGACCGTCGCTGCCGAGCCCGAGGGCCGGCAGCACGACCACGTCGACCAGGTGCCGGATCCAGTCGACGTCGATCGCGCGGCGCTGCACGATGAGGCGGTACGCCGTCATCGACGGCGTCACGAACGCGATCGTCTCGAAGTCGACCTCGGGGCCGACCTCGCCGCGGTCGCGGGCCCGCTGCATCAGCAGCCGCTGCGAGGCGACGAAGGGCTCGACCAGGGCCGCGCCGGCGGCGTCAGCGAGCGCGGGGTCGGCGGAGAGCAGCGAGGCCAGGCCCCCGGTGATCGCGAGGACCCGCGCGCTCTCCTCCGGGGTCTGGTCCCGCATCAGCGCGAGAAGGTCGCCGCGCAGGGTCCCGGTGTCCGGCAGGTCGGCCAGGGCAGGGGTGTCGCCGACCTGACCGACGGCGTGCACGACGAGGTCGGCCTTCGAGGGCCACCGGCGGTAGAGGGTGGCCTTGCCGGCCCCGGCGCGAGCCGCCACCTGGTCCATGGTCATCCGCTCGTAGCCGGTCTCGGCCAGCACCTCGAGCGCGGCCGCCACGATCGCTGCGTCGCGGCTCGGGTCGCGCGGGCGTCCACCGCGGGAGCGCGGGGCCTCGGCGTCGTCGCTCATCGCCCCATCCTCCCCTCTCCTCCGCCTGCCTCGCGGTCCCGGCCGGGTACGCCGACGCCCCCGGCCGTGGTGGACCGAGGGCGTCGGACAGAGCCGGGTCAGACCAGCACGAGCACCAGGCTGGTGACCAGGCTGACGACCACGAAGTACGGCGCGTTCAGGACGCCGTACCGGATCGGGTGCGGGAAGTTCGGGTTGATCGCGATCTGGAAGGTCATGGCCACCAGGTAGCCGATGCCGACCACGAGCCCGAACACGAGCGCGTCACCGACCGAGGTCAGCTCGAGGGCCGCGACGAGCACGGCGCTGGCGAGCACCGTGAGGAGCAGGCAGACCGGCGGACCGGCCATCGCGACCACCGTCGGCGCGGGCGCCTGGTCGGCGTCGCGTCCGAGCACCCGCAGGTACTGCTTCGGGACCAGAGCCCCGAAGTAGACGCCACCCAGGACGGCCGCGGCGACCGTGGCGATGACGACACCGATCCAGTTGATGTCGGTGAAGGCGTTGAGCATGGCGGTTCCTCTCCCACCCGTGCAGCGGGCCGGCGGCGGCTGCGGTGAGAGAAACGATACTCGCTAGTTCTGGAACTGTCCAGTCTTGATTCGAGCGGTGTGCCGGACCCACTCGTCCTCACGGGTGCCCGCCCCGCACCCGCGGCGGTCGTAGCGTCGAGCCCATGGACACCACGTCGACCTTCACCCTCAACAACGGCGTCGAGATCCCCGTGCTCGGCCTCGGCGTCTTCCAGACCCCGCCCGAGGAGACCGTCGCTGCCGTGCGCTCGGCCCTGGACGCGGGCTACCGGCACATCGACACCGCCGCGGCGTACGGCAACGAGCGGCAGGTCGGGGACGCCGTGCGCGACTCCGGCGTCGACCGGTCGGAGATATTCCTCGAGACGAAGATCTGGATCAGCGACTTCGGCTACGACGAGACCCTGCACGGATTCGAGAAGAGTGCCCGCAAGCTCGGCGTCGACCAGATCGACCTGCTGATCCTGCACCAGGCGCTGCCCTCGGACTTCGAGCGGACGATCGGGGCCTACCGCGCGCTCGAGCAGCTGCTCTCCGACGGCAAGGTGCGCTCGATCGGGGTCAGCAACTTCATGGTCGACCACCTCACCCGGTTGGCCGACGCTACCGACGTCGTGCCGGCGGTCAACCAGATCGAGGTGCACCCCTACTTCGCCCAGCGCGAGGTGCAGGACCACGGCGCCGAGCACGGCATCCTGACCCAGGCCTGGGCGCCCATCGGCGGGATCACGTTCTACCGCGACTCGGGCCACACCAGCACCCTGGAGGACCCCGCCGTCACCGGCGTCGCGGAGGCGCACGGGGTCAGCCCCGCTCAGGTGATGCTGCGCTGGCACCTGCAGCAGGGGCGCCAGGTCATCCCGAAGTCGACCAAGGCGCACCGGATCGCCGAGAACATCGACGTCTTCGGCTTCGAGCTCACCGCCGACGAGCTCGCGGCTCTCGACGCGCTCGAGACCGGCAAGCGCGGGGGCCCGGAGCCCGAGGAGGTCACGCTGGAGTCGTTCGGGCGCGACATCCCCGAGGACTGAGCCGTGCCGCGGGACTGGACGACCGCCGAGCTCCGGGCCGTCGCGGCCGCCCGCGAGCTCGAGATCGCGCCGGGCGCGGACGCCGAGCGCGACCGGTGGACGCCGATCTGGGCCGTCCGCGCCGACGACGGGGTCTACGTGCGCACCTGGTACCGGCGTACGACGGGCTGGTACGGCCGCGCCGCACGAGCCGGTCGCGCGTCGGTGCGGGTGCCGGGGATGACTTCCGACGTCGTGGTCGAGGACGTCGGCGACACCGACCCAGGGCTGCGCGCCGCCGTCGACGCGGCGTACGTCGAGGAGTACGGCGGTGGGGGGTCCGACCGGATGGTCGGGGACGAGGCCGCGGGCACGACCTTGCGGCTGTCCCCCGCCTAGCCGCGGCCGACCGAGGGCCGACTCAGCCCTTCTTGGGCCACGGCACGAAGAACGCGACGCGCCGCTGGTAGTCCTGGTAGGCCTCGCGGTCCTCCATCCGCTTCTCGGTGCGCTTGGCGCCGGTCGCGTAGACCAGGAAGTAGCTCATCGCGATCGGGGCGGGCAGGGTCCAGGCCCCGGGCGCGGAGGCGGCGGCGGCCAGCCAGGCGCCGTCCCAGACGACGGAGTCGCCGAAGTAGTTGGGGTGGCGCGACCAGCCCCACAGGCCGGTGTCGAGCACGTCGGGGCGCTCGTCGCGGTCCCGGCTCATGTACGCCGACTTCTGCCGGTCCGCGGTTGCCTCGAGCACCGCACCGGTCACCATCACGGCGAGGCCGGCTGGGAAGAGCCAGCGGCGCGGCCCCCGGGGCAGATCGCTCGCCGCGGCCAGCTGCAGCGGCGCGGAGACCAGCAGCTGGGCCACGGCCTGGGTGCCGAACACCTTGGCCACCACGGCGGCGGTCCCGTCGCCCTCGAGGAACTCGGTGTAGCGCGGGTCCTCCTCGTCGGCGCTGCTCAGCCGGCCGATCATCAGCTTCTCCAGCCGGGCCGCCCACGCGGTCGTGACCGCGGCGAGCGTCCAGCGGCGCCACGGGTCGCCCTCGCCGACGACGGCCCCGGTGAGTGCGACTGCCGCCAGGCCCGGGCCCCAGACCCCGTCGGCGTAGTCGCGCCGGCCCTTGCTCAGTGCGAGGGCCGCCGTACCGGCCTGGAGGGCGGTGACGACGGCGGCGGAGACGCCGACGACGCGGCGCAGGTTCTGGGTGTGGACGGTCATGCCCCGACCCTGCGCCACGAGCAAGGGGCTCGCCCTCACCCGCGGAGGGCCGGGCGGTCAGGAGTCGGGGCGGTCGAGCTCGTAGACGTAGAACCCGTTGCCGTCGACGTCCGCGCACGGGAGCACGTGCACGGGCGGGGTGTGCGAGACCGGTCCGAGCCTGGTCACGTCGGGGTGCCCGTCCTCCCACTCGGCCAGCAGGTCGACCTCGTACATCGGACCGGTGAACCAGGCGAACCCGTCGGTCTCGCGCACCTCGCCCAGCATCAGCTCGACCTCCGTGCCGTCGAGGGTGAAGGCGACCGTGTCGTCCCCCTCCCGCCACGACTCCACCAGGCCGAGGGTCTCCCGGTAGAAGGTCACCGCCGCGTCGAGGCGGGCCACCGGCACGTAGTGGAAGGTCAGCCGCATCCCGCGACGCTAGGACCCCGCACGTCCGGCCGCAACGGTCGCCGCCCCCGCGGTCAGGAGGCCAGCGCGTCCGCCAGCTGCGGCGTCAGGTCGTCGAGGGCGAACGGCACCGACAGCACGGTGTTGTAGGTGACCGCGGCGCGCAGGTCGTCGTCTGCCACGATCAGGTCGCCCCGCCGCGCGACGTCGAGGCCCTGCAGGACCTCGTCGTCCTCCACGCCCTGCCGGGTCGTGTCGTCGACCAGGGCGAGCAGCACGTCGCCCTCGACCAGGTCGAGGTTCTCCCGCGAGACCTCCACGAAGAACGTGCCGTCCGCGCGGGACGCGATCCCCTCGGGCAGCTCGAACCCGAGCTGGTCCATCAGCTGACCTCGCGAGTCCTCCGGCGTGTAGGCGCCGTACTTGTCGTCGTAGGGGAGCACGACCGTCCCGACGGCGCCGTCGAAGTCGGGGTTGGCCTGCGTCGCCTCGTCGAACGCCCGGTCGGCGGCCTCGACCAGCTCCTGACCCCGCTCCTGCTGCCCGAGCGCCGCGGCGACCATGGTCGTCGCCTGCTCGCGCGTGGCGGTGTAGGGCGCGGTGCCCGCGGGACGGGCCAGGGTCGGGGCGACCTCGGAGAGCAGGTCGTAGGTCTGCTCGGTGATGCCGGAGCTGATCGCCACGATCAGGTCGGGCTGCAGCGCCGCGATCTCCTCGACGCTGACGTCGCTGTCGCTCTCGAGCAGCGCGGGCTCCTCGGAGCCGACGAGGTCTTCCGCCCACGGGCCGATCGGGCTGCCGTCGAAGAACGGGTACGCCGCGGCGGCGACCGGGACCGTGCCGAGGGCCAGCACGGGGTCGGCGTCGGTCACCCCGAGGGCCACGACCCGCTCGGGGGTCCCCTCCACCTCGGTGCTGCCCCAGACGTGGTCGATGGTCACCGACGAGGCGGCGGGGTCACCACCACCGGTCGACCCCTCGGACCGGTCCTCCCCCGCGCACGCCGCGAGGGGCAGCAACGTCAGGGCGGAGGCGAGCAGGACGGAACGGCGCACGGCGTCTCCCGGGTCGGTGGACCAATAAGTGAGGCGAGCCTAACCTTACCCCCGGGCTGTGCAGGTGCCGTGACCGGGCGGGAGGATGGACGTCCTGGCCCCTGACCCGGAGCGACCGATGACCGACGAGACCCTCCCCGCCCTCGCCACCCGGAGCTGGGGCGACACCGGTGCCCCCCGGGCGCTGCTGCTGCCCGGCATCACCTCCGACGCCGCGACGATGTGGGAGATCGGCGAGGGGCTCGCCGACGCGGGGTGGCGCGCGGTGGCGGTCGACCTCCCGGGGCACGGGCAGAGCCCCGTCGCGGCGTCGTACCGCTTCACCGACCTCGCCGACGTCCTCGCCGACCGGCTCGGTCTCGGGTGGGACCTGCTGCTCGGGCACTCGCTGGGCGGCGCCGTGGCCACCGTGCTGCTCGCGCGCCATCCCCGCGTCGCCGCCCGGGCCCTGCTCGTCGACCCCGCGCTGGTGGTCGGCGACGACCTCGCCGACGGGCTGGCGCCCGAGCTGCGCCGCGACCGCGTCGAGCAGACCGAGGCGGCCGTCGCCGCGGCCGACCCGCACTGGCACCCGCGGACGGTCGCCGAACGGGTCCGCTCGACCCGCGACACCGACGTCGGCGCGGTCGAGGGGTACGCCGCCCACAACCGGCCCTGGGACGTGCGGGAGGCGGCCCGGCGGGTCGGCGTGCCGGTCCACGTGTTGGTGCCGACGCGGGACGCGGTGGTCACGTCCGCGCTCGTGGACGAGCTCGGGGCCGCGACCCCGACCTGGACCTTCGAGACCGTGCCCGACACCGGCCACTCCCTGCACCGCGACCGACCCGACCTGGTCGTGGCCCGGGCTCTGCTCACCGACGGCTGAGCAGCACCCCCGCGACCTCCCGGGCCCGCACGAACGCGTCGGGGTCGCCCAGGGTCGTGGCCGTCACCTGCGCCCCCTCGTGCAGCAGGTGCAGCCGGTCGCCGGTCGCCTCGTCGCCGGCCAGGTGGTGGAAGAGGTCGCGGGTCCAGCGCTTCTCCTCCTGCACCACGGCGGCGCCGGGGTGGGTGGGGTCGTCGAGCTCGGCCCAGGCGTTGACGAACGCGCACCCCCGGGGGTTGGCCGCCGCCCACCGCGCCGCCACGTCGTACGCCGCGAGGGCGCGCTCGTCGGTCGGCACCGGCGCCAGGGCGTCGAGCAGGTCGACCTGCCACCGGTGCGCGCGGCGACGCAGGTAGGCGGCGACCAGGTCGCCCTTGGACCCGAACCGCTGGTAGAGCGTGCGCTTGGTGACCCCGGCCTCCTCGGCCACGAGGTCGACCCCGACGGCGCCGATGCCCCGGGCGTAGAAGAGCCGCTCCGCGGCGTCGAGCAGCTGCACCCCCGCGGCGGTGGTGGCCGGCAGGGGGTCGGGGCGGAGAGCGTCAAGGTCGGACACGAATGTCACCGTACACGGCAGGTATACTGACCGGTATGGTTACCTATTGCCCATGCGAGGTGCGTGGTGGCCGGTCGGGTTCGTCGTCCTGTGGTCCTCGGGGTTCGTCGGGGCGGTGCTGGCCGAGCCGGCGGGGTCCGTGGCCGGGGTGCTGGCCTGGCGCTACGTCGTCACCGCGGTGGTGCTGGTGGCTGCCGTCGTGGTGCTGCGGCGACCCGCGCCGCGACCGCGCGACCTGGCGCAGCAGGCCGTGCTCGGGGTGCTGGCGCACGTGGTGTTCCTCGGCGGGGTCTTCGGGGCCACCGCCGGCAGGGTCGACGCCGGCACGGTGGCCCTGGTGTGCGCGCTGCAGCCGATGCTGGTGACGGCCGTCGGGGCGCTCGCGTGGGGCGACCGGGTGCCGGCACGCCGGCTGGTGGGGCTGCTGGTCGGGCTCGGCGCCGTCGCGGTGACCGTCGGGGGCGGTGCGGGCGGCGAGGTGGTCACGTTCGCGCTGCCGGTCGCCGCCCTGCTCGGCCTCTCCGGCGCGGCGCTGCTGGAACGACGCTGGCACCCGCAGGTCGACGTGGTCACCAGCCTCGCGGTGCAGGTGGCGGTCGCCGCGGTGGTGTTCCTCGGGTGGGCGGCGGCCACCGGCAGCCTGGCCGTCCCGGTCACCGGTCCGGTGGTCGGCGCCCTGGTGTGGCTGGTCGTGCTGTCGGGGATCGGCGGGTACGCCGCCTTCGTCACCTGCCTGCGCCGGCTGGGGGCGACCACCACCAGCTCGCTGCTCTACCTCACCCCGGCCGTCACGACGCTCTGGGCGTGGGCGATGTTCGACCAGGTCCCCGGCGTCATTCAGTGGGCCGGCCTCGGGCTGGGGGCGATCGCGGTCGGACTCACCTGGACGCGGCCCGAGGACCCCCGATTTCCTGCGCTGCTCGGCCCCGACGCACCTGCAGCGGCTCCGACCCGCGCCTGAGAGCGCCGCAGGGCGTCGTGACCCGGGCGAGTGGGGCCCGTGCCCCCGTCGGCCCGGTCCGGTGACCGGTCGGAGGTGGAGGTCGACGCCCCGCGACAGCGCTGGAGCGTGGGCGCCGCACGGAGACGCGCCTCGACGGCGTGCGTTTCGCGGACGTTCCATGACCCACCGTGGATATTCGCGCGCCCCGACCCGACCTACCGTTCACGAACCCGGCCGGGCACCCCCCGGCCCGGCCGGGTTCACCAGGGTGCTCGGGACGCTTTCGTGCCACCCCTGCTGGTGGCACCATCGATCCGGGCCGCGATGTGCGGACCCACTCTGACGTCGAAAGTTCGTGCGATGCCCGCCCCCCTTCTGCGTCATGCCCGATTGCACACCGACGACCGCGAGGAGGCTGAGCGACGGGTCGCCGAGGTCTACTGCGCGCACGAGCTGGGTATCGCGCCGAGCGCGGGTCGTCTCGACGTGGTGCACAACACCGCGTGGGTCGGGCGGGTCGGTGTCCACTACCTCCGCTACGGCGACGAGGTCCGCATCACCCCCGAGATGCTGGTCGGGTTCTTCCTCATCCAGGTGCCCCTGACCGGTCAGGCCCGAGTCATGGTGGACGGCGACGTGGTGGCATCCGACCGTCACCGGGCCTCCCTGCTGTCACCCGACCAGAAGGTCGACATGACCTGGTCGGCCGACTGCGAGCAGCTCTTGGTCTACGTGCCCCGTGACTTGGTGGAGCATGCCGCGCACCCCGCCCGGGTCGACGACCCGGGCACGTCGGTCGAGTTCGCACCGCGGGTTGAGCTGGATTCTCCCGCGGTGCGCGGGTGGTGGCGACTCGTCCGGCTCGTGGTCGAGGAGCTGGAGCTCGGCGACGGGTTGCTGACGTCGTCGCTGGCCGCCCAGAGTCTCCAGGACTCGCTCGTGGTGGGCCTGCTCGCTTCGCAGCCGAACGACAGCGAGGTCGAGCCCGTCGTGTCCGGGCCGACGGTGCCTTCGCTGGCGGTGCGGGCCTCACGGGAGCTGATCGACGCCCACCCCGAGCACCCGTGGACGCTCGCCGCTCTGGCCGAGCACGCCGGCTGCAGCCCCCGCGCCCTCCAGGTCGCGTTCCGTCGCGAGCGCGGAACGGGCCCGATGAGCGAGCTGCGCGCAGTCCGGCTCGCCCGCGCCCACGCCGACCTCCTCGCGAGCGACCCCGTCACGACCACCGTCACCGATGTGGCGGGCCGTTGGGGCTTCTTCCACCTCGGGCGCTTCGCCGCCGCGCACCGCGTGCGCTACGGCATCAAGCCGTCCGAGGCGCTCGCCCGCTGAGCGCCTACCAGCTGTCCGGGGCCCGCGCGCCTCGGATCACGGTCGGGCGTGCTCGGCGCGCAGCAGTGCCATCCGATCCAGCAGCCCCTCGAGCGCCTCGTCGAACTCCAGTGCGGCGTGGTCCTCCGAGAGCGCTGTCCGCAGCTCGTGCACCAGCGGGTAGTCGCGCTCGGACCCGGGGTCGACCGAGCCGTCGTCGAGGACGTCGATCGGCCCGAGGTCGGCGCCCAGGGTGGCGACCTCCAGGAGCAGGTGGCCCAGGAGGAAGCTGGTGAACGCGCGGTAGCTGCGCACCGCGGCCTCGCGGGAGAACCCTTCGGCCATCATCCCGGCCAAGAACGCCTCGACCCACTCCAGGCTGCGGAGCGGCGGTCGCAACCACGGCGCCTCCGCCGGACGAGAGGCGACGAGGGGGAAGGTCTTGGGGTCACGCAGAGCCACCCGTCGTACGCCGTGCGCGAGCCGTTGCAAGAAGTCTTGCCAGCCGTCCTCCGGCACCGAACGCACCTCGGGGTCGGTGCGCATCCGATCGACCAACGCGTCGACGATGGCGTCGAGGAGGTCCTCCTTGCCGGGCACGTACCGGTAGAGCGACATGGCCTCGACCCCGAGGAGCTCACCCAGGCGCCGCATGGTCAGGCTCGCCAGCCCGTGCTCGCCGATGAAAGCGATCGCCGTCGCTACGATCCGCTCACGGTCCAAGGGGAGCCGCTCCGAGGGCAGGGAACCCCCGGCGAGCAGCTCGGCGTCACCGTCGACCGGGCCCTTGCCCGACCCGTCCAGCTGCGCTCCTCCCACTCGGCCACGATATCTCGCAGGCCCTCGTCGCCGCCGCCGATTCCGCGATGGCCTCACCCTCAGGGTGACGTGACGACCACGGCGACCGGTCCCACCGCGGTGGTCTCGAAGCCCGGGCCGTCGAAGAGCGACGCGGGGAAGGCGACCTCGGTGGTCAGGCTCCGATCCGGGAAGTCGTCGACCAGGACCGGCATGACCAGCTCGTCCCCGCGCCGGGCCAGCACCAGACCGTCGACGCGGTCGTAGGGGTTGCCGAGGAGGAGCCGCCGGGCGCACCCCGTGTCCGGGCACCGCGCCACGTCGCGCAGCAGCTCGAGCCGGGGCCCGAACCGGCCGAGCGGGTTGGAGTAGATCGACTTCCACGTGAGGAAGGGGTGCACTGGCGTCGTGGCCAGCAGGTCGACCCGGGTGGTGACCAGCACGGTGCCCGCACCCAGCGGACGGCCGGTCAGGTCGAGCCACGCGGCGCGGACCTCCTCGGTCGACGGCGTGCCGGGGTCGTCGTATCCGCTGAAGGCGGGTCCGTCGAGCCCTGCCGGGAGGCCGAGACCACCCTCGGGACGGGTGCCGTCGGGGTACGTCGTGGCCTGGGCGGCCCGTACCGAGCGACCCACCACGTTGTGCCCGGCGTGGTCGAGCCCCACCCCGGCGGCGAGCAGCAGCGCCACCGCACCCGCGCCGAGGCGGACGGCCCGCGGCACGGAGCCCCGTGAGGCGAACTCCCGACTGCTGACCACCAGGCCGGACACCCCGGCCGCCGCCATCACCAAGATGACCAGCTCGCCGGTCTTGAAGGTCAGCAGACCGACGTCGTGGCGGGCTGCGACGGCGCCGACCCCCATCGTGAGCAGCGCCCCGACCCAGGCCACGGCCACCGCGCCGGCCAACGGGTCGCGCCGTCCGTGCACCCGCCAGGCCCGCAGCGACCACACCAGCCAGCACACCCCGATGAGCCCGAGAGTCCCCTCCACCGAGGTCGGCAGCGGCCACGGCGGCACGTCGGCGCCCGGGAAGCTGTAGCGCAGCTGAAACGAGTCGGTCGGGTCACCCCGCAGCCGCACGAGCACTTGGGGGACCCAGTACGGCGAGGCGACCAGGAGGCCGACTGCGACGACCCCGGCCGCCCGGCGCACGCCCAGCTCGGGGCGCCGGCGCCGCGCGGCGTCCACCGTCCAGCCCACGACGGTGGCGACGGCCAGCGGCAGCAGGAAGAAGGTGTGGGTGAGCAGGACGACGCCACCCACCAGTCCGTGACCCCACCACGGCCACCGCCGCACCCCCGGTGCCCGCACCCCGCGCACCAGGTCCATCCACCACGGCACGGCGCACACGACGACCAGCCACTCGTCGGACTTCAGCGGGTGCGCGGTCAGCACCGCGGTCGCGGCGACGACCAGCGCCGCCTGGAGCGGCGGCACCAGCCGCCGCCAGAGGCACCACGCCAGCAGGGGCACCAGGGCGGCCAGCAGCACCTGTGACGGCTTCATCACCGTCCAGGCGGGCACATCGAGCAGCGCAGCCGTGCGGCCCTGCAGCCACCCCAGCAGCGGCGGGTAGTACGGCGGGGCGCCGGCGTAGGCGTAGTCGGTCAGCCGCCACGAGTCGGCGTACCGGGTGGCGGCCTCGGTCCGGAACGAGGCGTCAGACCACAGGGCGTTGTAGCCCCAGCGTGTGCCGTGCAGGGCCAGGGTCGCCGACCCGGCGAGCAGCACCGACGTGCCGGCCACCACGGTCCGCGCCACCTGCTCTGACGTGCGCCCGCGGCGGTGGCCCCACCAGGCCCAGGCCAGCAGCAGCGCGGACCAGGCCGACACCACGACCAGGAGCACGGCGCGACCGCTGCTCGAGACGACCGAGAACGGGACGACCAGGGAGACGACCCAGACCGCGACCCACCCGCCCGCGACGGCCAGGACCAACCGCACCACGGACGGCACCCGGCTCAGCACCCGGTGCAGCACCGCCACCTCAGATCGGCAGCCGGCGGAACACCCGCCGCGGCACGTGACGCAGCACCGACATCACCGGTCGCATCGCCGCAGGCACCCACACCTGTTCCGCCGCGGCGTCGACCGCGCCCTCGATCGCCGCGGCCACGTCGGCGGCGTCAACCGCGAGCGGGGCCGGGTCGAGGCCGGCGGTCATCTTGGACCGCACGAACCCGGGGCGTACGACGACCACCCGACCCCCGTGCTCGCGCAGCGCCTCGCCCAGGCCGGTGTAGAAGGCGTCGAACCCGGCCTTGGTCGAGCCGTAGACGAAGTTGGACCGCCGGGGCCGCTCCCCCGCGACGCTGGAGAGCGCCACCACGACGCCGTGCCCCTGCGCCCGCACCCGCGCCCCCAGCGCGATGCCGGTCGCGACGGGTCCGACGTAGTTGACCCGGGCCAGGTGGGTGCCGGCCGCGACGTCGGTCCAGGCCTCCTCGGGGTCGCCCAGCAGCCCGTAGGCCACCACGGCGATGTCGACGTCGCCACCCGCGGCGGCCGCCTCGACGACCGCGGCGTGGGTCTCGGGCGCCTCCGCGTCGAGGTCGAGCGCCTCGACCCGCGCGCCGACCGTGGCCAGCAGGTCCGCGGCCTCGTCCCGTCGTACGCCGGGGCGCGCGGCGAGGACGACCCGCAGGCCGGGCGCCCGACGGGCGTAGCGCTCGGCCACGGCCAACCCGATCTCGGAGGTGCCGCCCATCAGCAGCAGGGTGCGGGGGTCTCCCACGGCGTCGGTCATCGGGTCACAGCTCCAGTCACAGGTCGAGGCGTCGGGAGAGGTCGGAGGCGAAGAGGCCCTCGGGGTCGACCCGGCGACGCACGGCGCGGAAGTCGTCGAGGCGGGGGTACATGCGGGCGATCATCGCGGCCTCGGCGCGGGAGTCCTTGGCCAGGTAAATCCGGCCGCCCGCGTCGGCCACCCGCTCGTCGAGGTCGCGCAGCAGCCGCCCCAGACCCGGATGGGCCGGCAGGTCGACGGCGAGGGTCCATCCGGCGGTCGGGAAAGAGAGCGGTGAGTCGTTGCCAGGCCCGAACCGCTTGAGCACGTTGAGGCAGGAGACCTGGCCGGAGGCGGCGATGGTGGCGACCAGGTCCCGCACCACGTCGGTCCGGTCCAGCGGCACGACCGGCTGCCACTGCACCATGCCGCGAGGCCCGTAGAGCCGGTTCCAGGACGTGATGGCGTCGAGCGGGTGGAAGAAGGTGGTGAGGTCCTGCACCTCCTCGCGACGCTTCTTGGGGGCGGCTCTGAAGTAGAGCTCGTTGAACGCGCGTGCCGTGGCCCGGTTGAGCAGGCCGGGGGGCGCCGCGTCCGGGATCGTGCCGCGGGTCGGCGGTGCATAGGCGAAGGGGGCGTCCCGGCGCCCGCGCGGGAGCTCGTCGGGGGTCGCGTGCCGACCGCGGGTGATCACGGCCCGGCCGGCACCGGCACCGCGGGTCACGACGTCGAACCAGGCGACCGAGTATCGGTAGGCCTCGTCCCCGGCGGCCAACCGCTCCAGGAGGTCGTCGAGGTCGGCGGCCCGCTCGGTGTCGACGACCATCGAGGAGGTCTCGACCTTGCGGCAGCGCACCACCGCGCGGGTGACCACGCCGGTCAGGCCCATCCCCCCGACCGTCGCGCGGAACAACGCGCGGTCGTCGTCGGTGCCGCCCTCGGGGCGCAGCGTCCGCGCCGTCCCGTCGGCGGTGACCAGGTCGAGCTCGACGACGTGGTCGCCGAAGGAGCCGTCGACGTGATGGTTCTTGCCGTGGACGTCGGCAGCGATCGCGCCGCCCACCGTGACCTGACGGGTGCCGGGCAGCACCGGCACCCAGAGCCCGCGCGGGAGCAGGACGTCGATCAGGGTCTCGATGCTGACCCCGGCGTCGACGTCGACGAGCCCGCTCCCGGGATCGATGCGGTGCACCCGGTCCAGCCCGGTCAGGTCCAGGACCGTGCCGCCGCCGTTCTGGGCCGCGTCCCCGTAGCTGCGGCCCAGGCCACGGGCGACCAGGCCCCGCCCTCCGGCGGAGGTCGCGTACACCGTCCGGGCCACGTCCTCCGCCGCGCGGGCGGGCACGACGTCGGCCACGGTGGCGGCCGTCCGACCCCACCCGGTCAGAGCACGGCGGGTCACCCTCCCACCACCGCGGGAACGATGCTGACCAGCCAGGCGAGCGCCAGCACCTGCAGCACCCGGTCGCCGAGCACGAGGTCCTCCGGCGTCCCCGCCGTGCCGCGGTCGATGTCGACGGCGTACCGCAGCATCCCGAGCACCAGCGGCGCCACCGAGATGACGCCCCACGAGATGTCGCCGGGACGTCCGCCGGCGTGGGCGAAGGACCACTGCACGTAGGTGACGACCGTGACCGCCGCGGCCAGGGACCACACGAACCGCAGGTAGGACTCGGAGTAGACCTGCAGCGACTGGCGGGTCGCGCCGCCCGTGCCGAGGGCCCGGATCTCGCTGAACCGCTTGCCCGCGACCATGAAGAGCGACCCGAACGAGGCCACGAGCAGCAGCGTCCCGCTGATCGGGATGGCCGTGGCGACCCCGCCCGCCATCACCCGCAGCACGAAGCCGGAGGAGACCACGGCGAGGTCGAGCACCGGCTGGTGCTTCAGTCCCAGCGAATAGGCGATCTGCACGACGAGGTACGCCGCGATGGTCAGGCCCAGCGCCCAGGACCACCAGAACGCCACGCCCAGCGCGATGACGCCGAGCACGGCACCGACCGCCACCGCGGTCCGCGGCGCCAGCTCCCGCGACGCCACCGGTCGGTACCGCTTGCGGGGGTGGAGCCGGTCCTGGGAGGCGTCACGGACGTCGTTGAGCAGGTAGACCGCCGAGGCCGCCGCGCAGAACACGAGGAACGCCATGGCCGTCGACCCGAGCACCTCGGGTCGCAGCAGGGTGCCGGCCGCGGCCGGCACCACGGCCACCAGCGCGTTCTTGACCCATTGCCGCGGGCGGACCGCGCGCACCAGCGGCGGCACGCGCCGACAAGTTGATCCGGGGGGCTGCTCCGGCGCGACGGGCGCCAGGGAGTCCTGCTCGGTCATGCGCTTCCTCCTCAAGGAACGTCGGCACGGCCCGGCGGGAGGCACGCCCCCGGGAGGATGGTGGCCCGCGGTGGTGTCCCCCCCACCTCACCCAGGTGAACCCCGGG
>Ga0325400_1000645_pt1 | contig 26443 bp, 19 predicted proteins | sample PopdelMetagenome_2_FD_205662 | JGI IMG/M metagenome (GOLD analysis project Ga0325400, IMG submission 205662) | Populus deltoides microbial communities from Bellville, Georgia, United States - Xylem-PdKOR-R1 | ecosystem: Host-associated > Plants > Phyllosphere > Stem > Wood/Secondary xylem...
ATGAAGGGATACGTGTCAGCTATTTACTGGGACAATTTTGTGAACTAATTAATATTCACGACATTGCATAAGAACCTTATAAAAAAAGTACATAGAGGGCCTCAATAAAAAAAAAAAAAATTCCGATAGTACAGGGATTAATAGAGGGTAAAACGGTAAAATCCATTCGTTTTATTTTTCACTCAAAAGTCAAAACAAATTTCACATGCGCCGCAATAAAAATGAAGCTCTCAATGTCTCATTTTTAATTCTTATAAAAAAAATATGATTTTTCTATGGCAATATATTAAAAAATTGTTTCAGTTTCGAACTATCCTTGGAGATCCTTTTAACGGCACTTTAGAAGTTCTCGTGGCTCGTTGAAGGACAATTCAACCTAGTTAATTTTTATTTAAATGAAATTACAACAATTAATAAAATTTAAAGATAGAAACACTACTATTTTGACTAGGAATTATCATTTTTTATATAAATTTATTTAAATATAAAATATTTCATTTAATTTAATAAATTTTCTTAGTCTATTTCTTTCCATTTATTAATGGGGCAGTGATGTAACGGTTTTTTTAAAGTATTTTTTGTTTTAAAATAAATTAAAATAATTTTTTTTTGGTTTTTAAAATTATTTTTAACATAAATATATCAAAATGATCAAAAAAATTAAAAAAATATTAATTTAAAATAAAAAATAAAAATAAAAAATATAAAATATAAAAATAAATAGGATAAAATAAAAAATATTCACGTAAACTGGTATTAAAAAATAGTAATTCAATTTTCCAAAATTCGTTTTCTACAAAATACCAAAAGCCGTCATCCAAAACAACGGTATCCTGGCAACGGACGGGAAACGTGGCAACCGATTGACCGCTCTAAAATTTATTAATTTGCAATACACGGCAGAATATCCCGCTGACAAAAATCACAAAATCGCAACAAATTTAAAACAATAAAAATTTAAAACCATCAGTTCATAAAACAAATAAGAAAAAAAAAAAAGAAAAAAAACCCATCAGAAAACAAACAATGATAAAAAGAAAATTGTGCGAAACAACGCGATTTCGATAAATGGCCAAACAACTCTACGGCTACGGTGCCCCTGCAACAACATCGGCTTCCCGTTCCCGCACCGACTCCTATCTCACCGACTCGGTCTTGACCCGATACTTAGGCACCGGGTCGGACCCTCTGTCTTCGGATTCTTCGAAGTACTCGGCGAGCTCCTCCATGTATCTAACACAAAGCGATAGCGCACTCAGTTACTCGGTCGACAGAGGCATTGCCTCGGCGGCAGCTGCTGCAACTTCTCCGCATTTGTCGTCTTGGCCACCACCACCTGGTGTTGATGCTCCTTCTGCTGTTGATTCGCTTGTTCCTGGCCTTAAACGCACTCCTGAAGGTTAGTTTTAGGGTTAGGGTTTCATTTTTTCCCTCCCTCCCTCCCTCCCTCTTTTCTGTGTGTTTTTGTTTAGTTATCTTACTATTATTCGTATGCCAAAAATAAGAATAGAACTTAAACTCAAATTTCCTTTTATCCCTTCTGCATGCTGTATGGATTTTGTTACTTTGTTAAGAATTTACTGTTTGGCTGTGCTTGCAGTGCTAATAATGTGAACTTCTTCATTTTTTAATCGTTAAGCGTAGGAAAAATGTGCAGAAATGTGATGCTAAGATTTTATTTGCTTATTTAGGTATGGTTTGTGTTATTTAAAATATAATTTGTGTTGCTTCTTGGCATTGGGAATGGAAAACAAGCTCGGCGTTTGCTTAATAAATCTACGCTGGGTGATGATTGTGAAAATCTTCAGGTGTGCATTCATGATGATCTAGTTAAATTATAATTCCCAACCACTTTATGAAAGAATTCTAAGGAATTGCTTTAATGTGAGGTGTTCATATACGAGAAGCATGATTTTGGAAGTTGCTTTAAACTTCAGTAGATGTATTTATATGGTCCTGCTGGATTGGGAAATGCACAAGCAGAGTTATATTATCATCGTGAGATGTTGTTTTTGGTGTGATCTCTATATGCTTTACTGCTTTTCAAAAAGCAAGCTTTCACCATATAACTGACTCCGTGCTTAGCCTAATAGGGGGGGCATGCACATTCCATGGGTAGATATATTATCATCTACTTTTCAAACCATAGCAGATGTATTATTACGGTCCTGCTAGATTGGGAAAAACAAAAGCACATAGGTATATTATCATTGTGAGATGCTGTTTTTGGCGTGATATCTATTTGCTTTACTGCTTTTCAAAAAGCAGGCTTTCGCTATATAGTAACTCTGTACTTAGCCTAATATGGGGGGCATGCATGTTCGGTCAATGTGTGACTTGGCTTGAAACACGCCTTTTTTCTACTTTACATAATACATTGAGGTCCAGTCATAAGTTACATTAGAATTAAAGAAGAGATTAATTTAATCTATCCGCTGTTTATAAATATTGGCAGATGCTTCACATTATCTAACACGTGCAATGGTCTCAATAGCTTTACCTGTAAATATAAATGGCACTATAATTGCTGAATATTTATAATAGATTTGACATGCAAATCCTAGATGTATACAAAAATTTTGCAAGATAGAAACTTTACAATATTTTATCTGCATCTTGTTCGTTATGAAGGTGCTATAGTATCTATTCTCGGTATGAGTTTTTCTAAAGTATATTCTTAGTCCCAAAATTAAAGTTTTAAGCATACTTATATGGTAACTATTTTTTTCTGTCTTTTGTATATACTTGCACTACTATTATAGTGCTCTATCATCCGACTCTTTTGGGTGCCCATAGCACAATTGGGCAAATTGAGGATTGGTATTCTACCAACGCTTTAGCCAAGCGTGCTAGATTCGAGACCACAAGCCATCTTCCTATATATCCACAGAGGCCAGGGGAGAAGGATTGTGCCTACTATATGCTCACTCGAACCTGTAAATTTGGAGATACCTGCAAATTTGACCATCCAGTTTGGGTTCCCGAGGGTGGAATCCCAGATTGGAAAGAGGTGACCATTTATTGCTATCTTAATGCATGCTATATGATTATGTTATAAGGTTATTTATATAAATATCATTATTTAATATAGTGCGAGCATAAAGGATTTATCAATGTTTAAATTTATAAGGTGACTGTTGTAAGTTACTTGAACATGTCGACATATTCTTTACAAAACTATTCTACTTCTTACTTTTAGTTTGTTCCGTGGTTTAGAAAAATTCTAATCTTTATAATAGTTTTATAATTGTCATATGCTTATGATAAATATAATTGATTATTTGCTCCTTAATTGTTTTGAATGAGCATGGTTATGATATTTTCCCTTTAAAATGTACTATTGAATGACTCCTCAGTCTTTGGGGAGTCAATTATATTTCTTTATGAAGACCTCTATTTACAATACTGTTCCTGTGAGTTTTCTATATTTAGATGTTTGTAATTTGGTATACTGTTTATAGACTTCTCCTACTCTAACAAGAAATTCTTCTATTGTCCAGAAAGGGTTCTTAGTTCTCTCATTTATCACATAACCTTTTCCTGAACCACACCATTTTTTTTTTGAGATTTTCTGTTTTGTATCAAGGATGTTCCTGAACCACATGACGCTTATTGGATGATTGACTTGAAGCTGCTGTTATCTGCCTGAATTGGATACTTGCATAAGAATCTTTAACACTACGGAGTTTTTGTTGGAAACTTAATAGTTACTTTATAATTATTTCTGCATCTGTAGTTCATTTGCAAGCTAGATGTTAACCAATTTAGTTACATAGAATGTTTATAGTATATGTCTCACCACAGAGTTTATATATCCCTATTTTAAACTTTATGTTTTTGCATTTTTCACTGCCAAAAGCCTCTGTCCATGTTGAACATGATACGTGGATTTTTGTTCACAAAGCCTTGATTTTGAGTGTTAATTTCAGTTGACTTATAACTGACATCTATTGAAAGCCTTTTGCTACTTGATTGATTAATTCCAAACCTTTTTTGCTGGAAGATCAATGTAGATTATATAACAGATGATGCTCATGTGTACTATGTGAAATATAGTTTGCATCGTTGAGGCAGGCAACACTCAAAGAAATCCAACTAGAAATATCAATATTTCTAATACATCCACTCAGGAATTAAAGTGTAGTTAACTGTGAGGGACTCTGATATTTTCCTGAATGTATGTAGGAGGAGGCAGTATATTTGGTATATGGCATCTGAATCTATCACATTTGTTCAAGCAAGTGTTGTTTCATGTTCTACCATTTTGATGCTTATTTATTTATTTTCCTTTTTATCCACTCGAAAATGATTGTAACATATAAGGTATGGATAGTATCAATGTTTTCTTTCTTTCTTTCTTTCTTTCTTTCTAGGTTCCCCCTATTGCTACAAGTGAAACTTTTCCTGATAGACCAGGAGTGCCTGATTGTCCTGTAAGTATTGTTACCAGCAGTTGCTCTCTTGCAATTTTCACTAAATTAATTTTAGCACTCGAAGTGCTTTTAATATATTGGTTAATTACTATTGCAGTACTTTCTAAAAACTCAAAGGTGCAAGTATGGTTTGAACTGCAAGTTTAATCATCCAAAAGAAAAGATGTCTTTGGTATGTGCTATTGTTGTAAAATTCTACAAAATCTTCATTTGGATTACTCCTATAATTAGATACTTTGATGTGGTTTCAGGGTGTTTCAGAAAACACCAGTGTTTCTGCCTTACCAGAGAGACCTTCTGAGCCCCCATGTGCAGTAAGAAGCCAGTAACTTTTTTTTTTATCTGGAAGCTCTGTCTTGTTAATTTGGTCATCTGTCATCCTGAATATTATGTCCTGAACAGTTCTATATGAAGACTGGGATTTGCAAATTTGGTGCAACCTGCAAATTTCATCACCCAAAAGATATCCAAATATCCTTGGCAGGACAAGGGAATGATGATGTTGTGCAAACTAATTCTGTAGTTGATAATGGGGGAATAACTGGAGATGTCAATGTGATTAAGGCCCTTGTGTCAGTTACCCCAGCCCTACTTCATAACTCCAAAGGACTTCCGATGAGACCGGTAATGTTGTTTTAGTTCTTGGTGAAGGTTAGATGATGTGATTAATGAGGTATTTGGTGATTCCTTTTCATTTCGATCATTAATCCACATTGTGCTGTTTTGGCAGGGTGAAGTGGATTGTCCCTTCTATCTGAAAACTGGCAGGTAAGCATGTGCCTATTTATGCATGACTTCTATAATAGTTTGGGAGGAAATGGTCAAACACTTTACTTAAATTTTTCTTTTCCATTCAGTTGTAAGTACGGTGCCACTTGCCGCTATAATCATCCTGAGAGGACAGGTATGCAATTGCTCCTGTGTTTTTACTTTAAAATTGAGATGCTTAATTTCAGTATTTGAGACCTTCTCTTCTGCACTTGAGCTTCATAATTTCATTTCTGCTATTCTTTCGCAGCAATCAATCCACCTGCTGCTGCAATCGGGCATCCAATCATAGCTCCTTCCATGGCAAATCTGAACCTTGGAGTTTTCAGTCCAGCTGCCTCTATATATCAAACTATTGACCCCAGATTGTCGACGGTAAATACAAAATCATTTGCATATTCACTTCTCCGTTGCATCTGTTTCATCAAAGGATGTATATCAGACAATTTGTGTTCGACTGTGTGACAATGTCTGTGCGTGTAGCCAACGGCCATGGGTGGGGATGAAAAAAGGCTTTAAAGGTGATTTCAGTTGAATTTATTGATTATGGTTGCAGTTTAAAGAGTGCTCTCTATCATATTTCATGGTGGTTTAGTGAGAAATGAAGCCCTATGTGGGGAAAACGGTGCTTGAACTTTGAATACAGCTGTTTTAGGTTGAATTTATGAAAGAAGCTTTCTGTTTGTGCTTATGATTCACAGTTTAATTATAGTTGTTTTTTATTCCTTAAAAAAAAGTTCTTTTTACCTGACTATAGTTTTGCTGTTGGTGTATTCGATTCTGTTCAAATTCTTAACCTTCTATGTGATTTATTTTTCACTGACTCATCAGTTGGGAATTATTAGTGTCAGATTTCTAACATTATCTTTTGCCACATTGTTTATTTTGAAGTTTATTTATCTACCTTACAGACAATTCACAATAGCTTTTCCTGGTTTGTGGAGATTTAACTTTTACTAATGTTACTCTCTGTTCTTCTGAGATTTCTCTTGGCATCCTTGTGGTTACAGAAATCATGGTCATCTTGGTTTGGTATTGATACCTTTATTTGTTTGCCTACTGCAGCTGGGAGTGGGACCGACTGTCTATCCTCAACGACCTGGACAGGCAGAATGTGATGTGAGCATCTATTTTACCTCATCCTTTATTCTATAATATATGTTGTTCTTTACTTCTTTTATAGAGTTCTAATTTATATATTGATTGTTTTTAAAAAAAAAATGACCAGCATTACATAAAGCAACTTTTTTTACATTTTCTTCATAATACGTTCCTTCAATTTATGGTGGGGCAGCTTGTTTCTTGGTTCAATGCATCCTTGATATGCAGGCACGTTGAATGTGTTACATTTCCCATTTTCAGTTTTACATGAAGACTGGTGAGTGTAAGTTTGGGGAAACTTGCAAGTTTCATCACCCAATTGATCGTTCTGCACCTACAGCAAAGCAAACTGAACCACAGACTGTTAAGCTCACTCTTGCAGGGTTGCCGAGGAGAGAGGTATGGATTGGTGCTAGAAATTAAGCATGATGTATATATATGTTGTTTCCACAGAAAGGAGTCTATTTCCATGAGATGCAGTTGGTTGTCTTCCTTTCTTTGAATTGTGAGGCTTATCCTATAAATTTGAACATTGTTTGCTCATTTTAAGGTTCTGGGTTATGATTTACTACATGTGAAGCACATTAAGGTGGGTTTAAGCAGTCTCCTCACTTTTGTTGAAGAAAACATATGCCTTTGGGTAATTCTATTTTGCTGTTCTTTTTCCTGGTAACTTTGGTTGTGTATAATATGACTTGTGAGAGTAAGTTGCATTAAATGATTTGAAGAAATGGGGTTCTGTTTTCCACATTGTTATTACTCACAGCTTGGCCTGTCACCAATTTCACTTCATTTGGAAAACTTTGAGAAATGTCCTTGTCTTTGGTTAATTTGCTTATTTAATCCATAAGCAGTTAACGGTTATGTGCATGGATGCAAGTGCTTCAAGTACAGTGCATTTAAACACTACTCCCATCACATGATATTTAATATGTTTCTCTTGCAATCAAAGATCCTTGAAACAAGCCCCATTGGACTTCACCATCTTTTTGGTCAATTATTAAGGCCAAGGGCTGATTGGTTACCACTTGACTCGCCAAGGTGTTTCTTGTAATGTATACGTTTGGTGGTATTTATCTTGGTGAAACCTTTGACAGGGTGCGGTTCACTGTCCATACTATATGAAGACTGGCACTTGCAAGTTTGGTGCAACATGCAAATTTGACCACCCGCCTCCTGGAGAGGTCATGGTGTTTCCAAATCTCAAGGAACTCTTGATGCAGAAGCAATAGGAGCTGAGGCGGGAACTGCCCAAGCACAGTAGAAGTGAAGTCCTGGTCATGGATGGCAGGGAAGAAGATCCTTTTGCTGGTTTTTTTGGCCTTTGATCTACTGATTTTGTTCTTTGTATCAAACTAAGCAGAATACGTTGAGGAAAATGAATGTAATTTAAGTGTTCACTAATGAAGTAAAGGCAAGCTTTTCTTGTTGTATTTCAATTGTTTTTTGCAAGTCTTTGTATTTTAGAGTGGTTAGATGATCATAATTTTGAAGTTCATGGGGAATTATTTGGAGTTTGTTTTTTCTGGAAAATCAGCAACGTTGTTCGAGGTTCTTTCTGTGGTTGGATGCGAGAAAAGCCAGAAACTGGGTAGAAACCACTTGACCTCCGTGTTTGTGAATACGTCTTGGCGGATGCCCCCACTATCTGGATATTGGCGGGTTTTTTTCTGGATAATCGCTGTGAAAAACTTTGGTTCATGCCAGTGATGACTATGAAAATTGAGATGAATATAACGAAAAGTTGTCTGTTTTTTTTTTTTTCGCTTCCTTATCTGCCCCCAATCAGTTCCGATACAGGTGGGGTTTTTCTATGGTTATCACTCGTACGGATATATAAATTTTCATCAACCTAGGAGCAAAAGAGTTCGTTCTCATTTGGGATCAACTTCTAAGGTGCAAAGAAAGTCTATTCTGAATGCATCAGCGTTGTGTCAATTTTATGGAGAAATAATTTAATGCCAGTCTCTAATAAGCTGACTCCGAACCAGTTTTTAACGGAGGGGTTTAACTTCGGGACTAAAAAGCTTATTTGAGAATATCGATTGAATTGACAGTTAATCAAGGAGGAATTCATGTTGATTTGAGAATTTTAACAGAAAGAAGAAGAAGAAGAAGAAGAAGAAGAAGAAGAAGAAGAATATGTTAATGTAGAAAGGGTAAAGAATACGGGAGCTGTCTGCTCAGATTTGAGGAGAAGGAAGGGGTGGGAGTGACGATTTATTGAACAAAAAAATCGTATTGTTGAGATATTAATGGTCGAAAGAGAAAATAAAAGCAACCCAGATCAATCTTCCTTTGCAGATAATCAAAGGAAGATTAATGCGGGTTGCTTTTACATGGAGCAGGGTCGAAGTTTTTACAAGATTCAACCTGGATCAGCGGATTGTTGATCATCTAAGCTCGTTCACGGTGACAGCCCTTTCCTTTTCATCGAAACTTCAGTGCTGCTGACTGTAATATCATGTATGGTAATATCTATCCATCGCTGTTTTTCTTGGAAGGGTAATTTTCTTGGCCTTCTTACCATCATAATTTGTGTGACACAGGAAAAAGAGATGGCCAATTGAACCAAAAGTGTTTCACTTTTGTTTCAGGAATTGGCGGCCCTAAATTTCTTGCAAGAGAAAACAGAATCAGATTTTCGCGCATGGAAAATGCTGACTCCATTGCCTTCCACGGTGGTGAAGAAAACTGCTGCAGCGGTTCAGAAGTGCTTTAGAAAGATTTAACTGTGAGGATATATTTTGATTGTCGATTTTTACTTGTTTCCTCGGACCAAATAATGATCGCCCTTGAAGCACTTGACTAAATCCAACTTGTGCTCTTGAAGCACTCGACTTTACACAATCCATCGTGCAGTGCTGTCCCTTGGAATTTGATGATACCCAAGGAACTGAAGAAGTATAGTGTTAACCATACTTGCTTATATAGCGTGAAGAAACAACTCAAATGAGGATTCTGTAATATAATAACATAAACGGTGTGCTGATGAACTTTAATTCTTAAGCCCTGAAATGTGAAGAACAAAATATATATGACATATAGTTTTGCCACGAGCTCAGTTTTAAGCTTTATGGGTCTTACAACCAGTTGAATTGGCGCTGCCTAAAGAGGTCACAGTTTAGTTTTAGGTTGAAAGTGATCAACCATTTCCGGACTGGGAGAGTGGCTGATTCAAGGTTCTTAATTACTTCCGAGAATCTCTGATTGATTTTGGGGAAGGGAAGTTGGGCACAGATTTTGGAGCGTCTCCGGGAAGCTCCAACTCCAATTGTCTCGTAAAATTCTCCAACCTGATGATGCAAATTTATTGCTTTTATGAAATACTTGGACTTTTGTTCCCTAACAAAATATGATGGAGATAAGTATTTCATATTATCAACCCTAACTACTTTGAGATTTCTAGTGGTTGGTTCTTGCCACTTAGCAGCATTCTTCACCTCACCTGTATATCTAACAGGCTCAGTGCCATTCTTGATGCGAAATTCAAGCTCTGGAAACAGTGGTGGAAAGCCTAGTAAGCCCGCAACAGATGATTTAATACGGGTTTTAGAGGATGTCTTGGTATTCTGGATCCAGCATATGATATGAGTGGTCCGGTGTTCTTTCCCTCGGTGAGCAGCAGCGCCTTACTCTTGCACGTCTGTTGCTTTCAAAACCAAATCTGGTTCTAATGGATGAATCTACCAGTGCTTTGGATGTAGCCAATGAGGAATTTTTGGATATAGATTCATCTTATTCTCTCTATTAGTCATGCTGTTGCAACCAATGTGCTAAATCTGCAAATGTCTTGCACTCTATTTGAGTAACAAATCACACCTTGTGGCACGAAAAGCCACTGGGCACCTCCAAATTAGAGCTTCCTACCATTGTAATTGCACTGAGCAAAGACTCCACTGGCTAGACACATATTCAGATTTTATACATGTAACTCTGGACAGAAATGGACCGTGTGGTGAGTGGAAAGGATCGGAAGAAGCAAATACACAAGTTGCCAATGGCATTCAATTGTCCAACCATGAGATCCAGCACACACTTGGTTCTCATAATTAGTGGTTGTTATTTTGCGTTTGCTAAGACCAGTGATCATCAGAGATGCTTCCTAATTATTCAGGCATATTGTTTGATTAACAATGGAATTCCTTGTGTTTCGGTTCTGAATAACTCTAACGGTCGTGGTGTATTTTTGCAGGCACATCTGTACAGCACATTGAAGCAGAAGGCTTAACATATATTAGCATTGGCCATGTTCGATCAATGACCACCATAACAGGAACTTACACATAACTACAGTGATCCCAGCAGCAACGAGCGCAATTGTCATATTCAGTCCATCAATCGTGATTCCGAGTAAAATGTTTTGAATCGTTAGTCAGTGTTAATACGTTGTAGCTGTCATAGAATCAAATAACATGGTTTAGCTGCGCGTTTTCATAAAGTTACCTTTTTCTCCAAATAGGAGAGGATAGTGATAGAGACATTGTACACATCTTGTTCAGAAATACATGAAAGGGAAATACTAATCCACACATCAGATTCATCCAATTTCTGCGGAGTGTTGCTCTGTGTTTCCAGTTATCCTACTTTTTCTTAAGATTTTAGTTTAGATTTTACCTTCTTTTCCGACCTCTGTTTCGCTGTGATTTCTTAAAAGATAATTCCACTAAATCCCCGCCTCCGTTTGCTTCTCTAACGCATGGAAGCATTAGCCCAAAACTTTAAGTGTTTCTCGAAAAGAACTGATGCCATTGCTTTATTAAACCAAAATTTGAAGCTTAGAAGTTACTGGTTCATCAGCAGCAGTACTCTTCAAGTTGAATGCACTAGGTGGTGGCAAGGTGATGGTGACTTTTCATCTCCTTGTACTGGTGTTTAGATATCATGGTTGTGTTAAAGGTGGCCTAACTCGAGTAAGTGGCTGCTTATGTCGACATACATGCACTTGGAAATTTAATCTTGCAGACCTAGAACATGTTTTCATGCTTGTTATATAAACTTCTAGTGTTAATTGATGAAGATTGGCAATGTTTTGCTTGATGTTGGCATTCCATGTATAGGTTTTAGAGATCCAAACGTAGACGAAGCTTGCCTTTTCAATGTCAGTGGCTTCCTTGTGATAAGATTTAGTAGTTTGGTTTGTTTTTATGGATTAAATTTTAGCAGTTGTCTGGTTAAGTTTCTGGGTCAAGACAATACCTAATGCTTGTTGAGTTATTTCCTAATATTTTTTCTTGCTTGCGTGTTAATTGCTAAAGATTTTGGTTTTTTTTCTTATTTTAAAATATATTAAAATAATATTTTTTTATTTTTAAAATTACATATCAAAATTAATAATATAAAGATAAAAAAATTAAAATATTTTTTTTAAGAAATTACAGTCATAGCAATATCGCAATACTAAACAGTAACTGATTCCTATGGTAATCTGGCTAATTAATTCTGAATTTTTAATGATGATGTGACAGCAGCAAGACTCGAAAATAAAAATAAAAGACCCCATGAGAGAAAATAATAACCTTGAATATCATGTAAAAACGATTTATACAACTAATCTGGACCAGTATGAAACAAGTAACAGTTTGAAGAAAACAGAGGAAAAAACACGACTACAAGACAAGGCTCCTTTTTTTTTCCTTCAGATTTTGTCCAGTCCACACACTCACCTTTCTTCCCACCCCACCACTCCTTAACCGTTCAAATCTGAACCCAGAATAAATAGCGTGGGAAGGAGGAAAAAACCTGGAAGGGTCTAAAAAGCCGAAGGAAAGGATGACAACAAGTTAAAAGGAGGAGGCAAAGTTAAGGCAATTACATGAAAAACACATAAAAAACAACAAAAAGAAAAGGGAATGAGGGATAAGTCCTAAAGATGTAACCTAAGTGAAGGGATAATGTAAAGTAATGGAAGAATATCTGAATCATTCAAAGCCCAAACAGTACAGACAGAAGCAAAGATGGAGGGGCAAAAGTCCTCGTTGAACTCGGTCTAAGGTTTTTAACGTATCACCATGACCTGTTCCTGTCATATTCATGCACGCATACATTCATAAGACTGCCCGAACGGAAAAAAATGAAAAGAATAACAGTTTTGAGTGCCATGCGTTGCTTTCTTTGTATAAAAAACTCCATCAAGAAAATTCTCTGCACGTCGTCATCTTGTATATGGTGTGATTCGTGTGAATGCGTGACCATAGTTATTTATCTCTCTCTTATCTTTTTTTTTTATCCCTCATTCAAAGCAGAAACCCTTTTATAGAAGGTAGCAATTAAAGCAAAAAGACTCCCTATCACCTCGTTGAAAGAGTCCAAGAAAATCTAAGAAGAAAGAAAACCCTAAAACCAATGGTAAAAAGTAAAAACTTTTTTAAAACAAAACTGTCATTTTTTTCCTATTTGTTTGACACTTGAAAATTAGAAGGAAAAAATATATACCAGTACATCATATAAGGAGTAGAAGGCATCCTCTAACCCGCCGCCTCTGAAACAAAAACACAAAGGAGGAGAAGAGGCCTTTGGTTGGTTTAAGGAGGGAAGATTGTTTCTTTGTTAACATCTTTCTCTTGATTCTGATTGTTTCTATAACCCCATTTGCGGGGCTGGTTTGATTTGAAAGAAAGACTTCTCTTTTCCAATATCTTTCTTTTCCTGGACTAAGAAAGAACACCAACATATATTCACTAAAAAGCAGAGAAAGCGGTAGAAAGAGAGAAGCTTTAGGTGAAAGTGAGGGTTGGCTTTGTAAAGACCGTCATTGAAAACAAGGTGGTTTTCTCATTATTCACACCAAAACCCACTTTGGGTACAATATCTATGTTGATGACATCTCTTATCTCTTATCTGTTTTCCTTTGACCTCTCAACTTTTTATTAGTTTTTATTCTTGTTTATCCATTGGTTTTATCAGTACTAAGACACCCTCCACTCTCTTTAAAGTCTCAGTCTTTCACCAGTTATCCTTATCTGCTTCTGTTGTTTGCTTGTTTCCTGGTGCATTTTTTTTGTGTGTTTTGGTATTGAATTATAAAGCTTTGTTCTTTTTATCAGAAAGAGCATTGACAATGAAGTACGTATTGGTTACTGGTGGTGTGGTTAGTGGACTTGGCAAAGGTGTTACTGCCAGTAGTATTGGTGTTCTCCTCAAAGCTTGTGGCCTTCGAGTTACTTCTATTAAGATTGGTATGTGTGTGTGTACATAAATTTTTAATAATGTCTTGCAGTTGATTTTTTTATGGAGATTGTATCGGTTGCTTTTCATTTTAATTAGATTAAGTTGTGGATTGATAGTTTGCTCTTGTTGGGTTGTTTTTTAATTGATTAGTTTGTTGGGTTGTTTGTTAAATATCTTGAGCCATTTTTTTTGGATACTGGGTAGGGATATTGATTGTGGAAGTTGGTCTGTAGTTGAAATTTTGTATCTGTTTTGTTGACGTTGTCTCTGAACTTTGTTGGCTACCATTTTAAACAATTTATCTCATGCGTATTCGTCTCTGATCCTCTAGTTTCTGACTCACAATATAAATCGAAAGAAAAAAAAATGAAGGGTGCTCGCATTGTTTGTTGAAGCTACTGCATGCTTCCATCTTGGAATTCCTTATCATGGAATGCCTTCAATGTCTTTGGATGTTTTTGTTAATTGTTTCGATAGCCTAACCCCATGCTTGGCTATGTTTTCAGACCCTTACCTAAATACTGATGCGGGCACCATGTCTCCTTTTGAGCATGGAGAGGTCTTTGTCTTGGATGATGGCGGTGAGGTAAATTCACTGAATAAATTATTTTCCTCACAAGTATTTCTTGAGCACCCCTTCAGTGTCAATTCCATGGTTACTTCCATGATTAACATGCTTTCTGCAAAGATGATTAATTACTTCTTTTTTATGTTAAAGGTGGATCTGGACCTTGGTAATTACGAGCGGTTTCTAGACGTTAAGTTAACCCGTGACAATAATATCACAACTGGAAAAATATACCAGGTAATGAATGTTTCCAGGATGACGTTAAGTTTATGAATTAGATGCGGCTTCACCTTAATTTCTTGCTATGTTGAAATTTGTGTCTTGATAAAATAGTCTGTTCTGGAGAAGGAGAGGAGAGGAGATTATCTTGGAAATACTGTGCAGGTCCGTTCCACATTCTGCTGTTCTTGACCGAAGCCTGTCATCATTTACCATGGAGTTAAATTTCTATTTTGATTGTTGTCACTGCAGGTAGTTCCACACATCACAGATGCCATCCAAGAGTGGATAGAGCGTGTAGCCATGATACCAGTGGATGGAAAAGAAGGTCCAGCTGATGTTTGTGTCATTGAACTTGGTGGAACTATAGGTACTTAACTGCTGTTGATGTTTGTCAGATAAGTTTTTTTCCTTTTTTATTTTGTTTACTTAGAATGAACCTAATTTATGCAGGGGACATTGAATCTATGCCATTTATTGAGGCACTCGGCCAGTTCTCTTATCATGTGGGTAAGTTGATCTGCTCTGGACCTCTGTTTTACAGGCTCATAAAAAGAGATTTTTCTTTTTATTTGGGTTCTGTGGAATCAAACTCTTACTTAGCTGCTGTGTGTTTTTAGGCCCTGGAAATTTCTGTTTGATCCATGTCAGCCTGGTGCCTGTTCTTAATGTTGTTGGTGAACAGGTACTTATAAAGTTTTCTCTTCCTTAACATGGCGTTGCACATTGATTCTTAGTTTCTCACTTGAATCGGGCTGGAGCACTTTCTTCTGCATTGTATTGACTTAATTACTTCTAAGTTGTTCTGCTCTAACTATTGTTGTATATGTATAGAAAACGAAGCCTACCCAGCATAGTGTTAGGGGGCTTAGAGGACTTGGGTTGACCCCAAACATTCTTGCTTGTCGCAGCACTAAGGTTCTCCTCGCTTTTCTCCTTGCTGGTTGCTATTTCATATTTCCTTCATGGCTTGTGGTTGCAGTCTCCTGATTCTAAACTTTCTTCAATAGGCACTCAATGAGAATGTTAAGGCCAAACTATCCCAGTTTTGTCATGTGCCGGTACTGCAAGATAAACACTTTTATTGTTTTGTTTGGCTTTTATTAATCACAGTTACTGAATCTGACAATATGGCTTTGTGTGCAGGTTGAAAATGTTGTCACCCTATATGATGTCCCTAATATTTGGTACATTCCTTTGCTACTAAGAGTGAGTGGTTTACTATGGGTTTTCTGATTTTTTATTCTGTTTTACCAGTCTTCAAACAAGAACTTTTCTGCTTATACCTTTTTAATTGTTTTCTCTTGACATGATTAGGATCAGAAGGCACATGAAGCAATCTTGAAAGCACTGAAACTTCTAGGGTTTGTGTTATGAACTCACTATATGTTTCCTTTATGATTTGTTTTGCTTTTCATTTGCTGCATGCTCTCTCTCTCTCTCTCTCTCTCTCTCTCTCTCCATGTTCATAGTGATAATGTTGTTGCATCAGCCTTAGTTTTTTTAACAAGAGTATTAACATTTCCATAATCCTCAGTGTTGCCAGGGAGCCTGATTTGCAGGACTGGATTGCTAGGACAAGAGTCTATGATGTACTTCTTGAACCTGTGAGTCAGAAAGATATCCTCGATTTAAATTGATATTTGCATTTTTGCTCCATCTAACCATGAACTTAATGGGTATTACAGGTTAAAATTGCCATGGTTGGAAAATATACTGGCCTTTCTGATTCTTACCTCTCTGTTTTGAAGGTGAGTTCCTGTTTGCAGTCATATTATCAGTTACAAGCCTTTTCTGCATTGAACTTGAAAGCATGTTTGTATTATTTCTGGAGCTATATATGTTCCTTTACCAACAAAATAACTATCATCTTAGAAGGGCTTCAAAAATCTCCTAAAGACTTTATGTGCATTATGCTCTTTGATTACCAGGTTTAATCTCCACGCAACTAATCATACTGAACATAAAATCAATGAGAAACATCATATGCCATTCCTCAATCTTGAAGAGGAAGCACCAACCGTGTATTCTTTTTTTGGATTTTGTTTTATTCCATTGAAGAACTTATGAGATATTATATCCTAAGTTTTTTGGGTTACTGTGGCAGGCTCTTTTGCATGCTTCTGTTGCTTGCCGGCGAAAGCTTGTTGTAGAATGGGTGGCTGCAGGTGATCTTGAAGATGTTACTGCTAAAGAGGTCAACAATGATCCAACTTCTGCATTGCAATTTTAAGATTTCACTCTCCTCACACCATCAAGCGCCCCCCCCCCCCCCCCCCAAGGACAATTTCTTTTTAATGAAGAGAATAAAAGAGAGTATCCTAGACTGCTTTTTTCAGTTCAATATTTGTAGAATTTGATCTTTGGCTACTGTTTCTCCTTGCAGGCACCTGATGTTTATAAAAATGCATGGAATCTGTTGAAGGTGAACTTAGATGTGTCTTTTAAATTGAAGCTCCTCTGGTTACATTTCTTTTCTTGGTTTGTATTTATTTTCTTCAGTCTTATGAGATTGTTTTTAATGCAGGGCTCTGATGGTGTTGTAGTTCCAGGAGGGTTTGGTGATAGAGGGGTTCAAGGAAAAATTATTGCTGCAAAGTATGCTCGTGAGAACAAAGTTCCATTCCTGGGCATTTGCCTGGGGATGCAAATTGCCGTAATTGAATTTGCTCAATCTGTTCTTGGTTTGGATGACGCAAACAGTACAGAATTTGATCCTCAAACATCACATCCTTGTGTCATATTTATGCCAGAGGCATGTAGTGCTGCAGTCCTGACTGTTGATGTGGAATTTGGTCAATTGTTGTTTCATATGTTGAAGCTATTTGCTATAACTGTGTTTTATTTGATAGGGTTCCAAAACTCACATGGGGGGAACTATGCGTCTGGGTTCCAGAAGAACTTATTTCAAAGTTCCTAATTGCAAATCTGCAAAGTTGTAAGATTTATGACTCCATCATATCTATACACATCCATCACACTATATCACTTCATTTAGAGTATGCCACATATATGCTTTCTTTTTATTATAATCTTCCTATGCACAAATACATAATTATATTACTGTGAAGACATCATTAGACGATGATGACAGCCATGAGACAGGTAAAGATGGCTGAAAGATCCAAATCCAACATTTGTTTTTTGCTCTAGTTGACCTGACTAATCTTCTGTACTTGTGTTAGGTACGGCAATGCCAGTTTTGTTGATGAGCGTCATCGGCATAGATATGAGGTAACTGTTTCCCATGGGCAAACATGTGGAAGTACTCTGCATGAAGAAAAAAAAGTTCAATATGTCCTGCTCTTGTATATGTCAGATCCCTAAGAAATTGTCTATTTTGAGCAGGTCAATCCAGACATGGTACCACAATTTGAAAATGCTGGTCTATCATTTGTTGGCAGAGATGAAACTGGCCAGCGCATGGAGGTATGTTTCTTTCAAATCATGGCAAGTGATGTATTCTACAAAGCCTAGTATTCCGATGGGTATCAGGTGGTTATGAGCATTCTACTGTTATTTTGAGCAGGTCATTGAACTGCCTAGTCATCCATACTTTGTTGGTGCTCAGTTCCATCCTGAATTCAAGTCAAGGCCAGGAAAACCTTCAGCTCTTTTCTTAGGTATTATTTCCACTAATCACAACTGTTCAAACTGCTCTTTTCTTAGCATTTTATAAAGTGTCGTTTGACATTTGATGGTATGTCAAAATAAATTATTTGACTTTATATGATTGCTTGTATTCCTTATAAGTGCCTGTACTTCAGTTGGTGTTGCTTACTGTCTGAAGGTGAATTTTGAAGGGTGCTGTCCGGAGGTCATAACTGTAGCTGGGTTCAAACTTGATAACAAGTTCATTAGGAATTTATATAATTGAGGGGAAAATATTCCTTTGTATCTTCTCCTGTTGCTTACTCTTTTGACAAGTTCCATTTTACCTTTGATACACTTAATATTGTTATTAACTACCTATGTTATCGAGTAGGCGGCACCATCAATGCCTCAGTCCCCATTATTACCGTGCATTTGGCTTGGGCAGTCTGAGGATAAGCAGTCCATTTTATGTCATGCCTGGTCAAATGCACATTTGAGCATCCTCTTCCTCCTTAGGTATCTTCTTAATTCATTCGCTATGTTACAGGACTTATAGCAGCAGCAAGTGGGCAGTTGGATGCTGTCCTGCAAAATTATGGCCGTGCAAGCAAGCTATTGCCAAATGGAATGAGCAATGGAAAACCAATAGTGAAGCCCTATCAAAATGGGAACGCCATTAAGTCTTCCAATGGATCATTAAATGGTGTTTATAGCAATGGCAATGGTGTGCACTATTAAGGAAGTGATGAACTTGGAAGTGCGCTTCTGGTTATGGTTTCAGTTTTCTAAGGGTTTTCAATTCGGTTTCTCTTTGTATAGCTGTTGAGCATGGGGTAGATAATTTTAGCTTTTAAGTGACTTGTTTTTGGAGAAAATCGGAGTCTGAACTCTTGGAATGATGAAAGCCTGTATTCTCCAGTTTGTCAGTGAAATATGGGCTCGCGTCGCAGCATCACCCTCTTGTTGGACAAACTGTCCTTTTTCAGTGGGGATTTTGGCTGTTTTTTTTTGTTTTTTTTTTAAGAGGGAAGATGTTTTAAGTCTACCCTTCTATCAACAATATAGGAATTGATACTGGTTGCGGTGATACACCATGACTGAAGCAGGCACCTCTGGCAGCGACTTTTGGCAATATATCGATTTGTTCTCGCACGCATCAATCCATCCCCTGCTCTTTCGGTCGTTTGTTTAACTTAGAAAGGCAATGGATGTGTGTTTCTGTTGTTGCGAAGCATTTGTTGACATTCTGTTTTTTAAAATATTTACCTTGTATGGCTGGACAAGTTTAATGTTTTTCAATGGTATTTCCCTCAAATATCTGCAAAGAGAGAAAGACTAGTGTTTAATGCTTGTGCGAGGATGAATTGTGAATATGCTGCTTGTGTTTTTATGTCTGAAGCTTTTAAGCTCGCAGTTGAGATTGCATGATATGGTATTCTGCTACTTTCTATCTTAAGTGAAAATCCACTGTACTGAAATTTGCATAAGCCTATCACTATTAATCTGATATCATGATGATAAAGAACATCTCAACCAATAATTTCAAGTTTTAATGGTGATGAGTCATCTGTTTTAGTGTTGATTGCATGCATCCCTTTCAGGACATGTGCATTCAAAGGAAATGACTCAGCGAGTTGATAATTTCAGTAAGTTGCGGGCCACAATCTTCCTGCAAGATATTCGTATATGATGAGTTCCCTATATTAATTAATACGACAACATTCAAAGGAAGCTGTCCTTTTGCTTATTCTGTACCCAAAAAAATATCAAATCATTTTAGTTTTGAAGTCATGGCAGACAGGCTTCTTCTATCAGGTGCAACCTTTGTCTTGTTGCCAATTAATACTACAAATTGAGACGTTTCAGACCATGTTGAGATTCTGGGAAATTAATGTTGCCCTACAATTTAGACATCTTACGTCCTCTTCAATATTTCGCTTGCTGATCACATATTACATGCAAGATTATCCATCCACTTGTGATGTAAACTACACCTGATGAGTTATCGTCTGTTATTGATTGGAGGGATCAGGAAACTGAAAATAAAATCTATTCTTCCTTCATCTTTAATTTCCTTAATTAATTATGTTGTAATTTTAAAATTGAAAAGAATAATGTTGCGATGTCGTAAGAGGATGTCTGCCAGTTAAGACCAGGTGTATCTATTAGGAAGTCTCATGTTTAAGCCCTTATAACGTCTGAGAATTTAGGAGTTTGTAGAAGGTGTCGTCGAAGGATTACCTCCATCGTACACCTCAACCTATAGGGATTTTAATTTACTGGGAAAAAAAGTGGGATAATACTGCAGCTGCACAAATCAATCTTGATTTAATCTATATGGATTAAAAAACATGTGATTGGAGATACTGTTAGTTTGAGACCTTGGATCCACTATTTCTCAAAATATGGTATAGATATGTTCGAGCATGTGGAATTAATGGAACTGTGTAGTGTGAATTGCGCAACGTTTCCTGCCACTTGTATATATTTAGTATATTTGTAAACTCATTTTCTATGACCAAATAAGACAAGCAATATTGCAACTGGCCAAAGTAATTACATGGGAAACAGAAAATGGGATGAAAGAAAGAAAAAAAGAGAGGATAATAGGATGAATTAGTGATCTTGTTCTTAATAGTTTGAACTTATCTTATATACATTTTAATAATCAAAAACCAACTCATAATTAAAATAGCAAGAACAGAATTTCAACTATATAATTAATATATGGATTCCTCATCCCTGTTATATATGAATAAAAATGCGTGCTCCCTCCAGTTTAATTAAGAAGATAAAATGCAGCACGGTTAATGACATGGGAGTTGCAACTCTACTTGGAAAATCTCAGAATGTCAGTCTCGAAGCCAAGGTATTGAAATGGGAATTTCTGAGTTGAAGTACCCACAGGATCAACAATTTGGGATGATGAATTCCTTTTGTTTTGATAGTGCTGCTGATGATCCAGGTTTTGATGAGAAGCAAGAAGCTTGTCCAGAAATGACCAATCACCATTGAACCTCCCTGCAGGGTGCACAAATCCACAACCACTCGGTGTTAACCTCAACAAGTTCTGCGAGCACTCAATGTCGTTCATGTTGTTCAAAGAGAGGGGTGACACAAACGATGGGGCAACAGCTGAGTCTGGACTAAATAACTGTGGTAGATGCATGGAGCCATCAAGGGTATCGTCTTCATATAGTGATTGCAAGTGGTTTTGTTTTGGGTCTAGTGGAAAAGAAGAAGCGCTGGCCTTCATGTGAGAGAAGTGTACTTCTTGAGAAACTTCTGGTAGGAAACCTCTGGTTTGATTCTTCTTCTTGAAAACCCTGCAGACAACCCAACCATCTTCCTGCCAAAATAGCAACATATACAACATTAGTGCTCTATTTTCATTGAACCAGTCAGCTAAAAAAGAATATGAGATCACACCCATCTTGTCACTCCAAAAAGATCATGTGCCCAGATGGAGCCCAAGATCTTGGGTCAATGGTGAACTATACCTAATATTTTGTTTGTTTGTTTTGGAAAAAGAACTCTTGATTCTAGTCGGCGTATATCATTTACCTGAACCTCAGAGTTGTCATCGTCCAAGCGGTACTCATGCATGATCCAATCTGTCTTTTGACCATGAGGAGCACGTCCAGTGTAGAAGACTAGGGTTTTTCTCATACCGATCCTCTGAGAGTTGCTAATATGGATGGCCTTATCCCTTCCTGTTGCTTTCCAAAAACCTGCTGTGGTTGCCCGATTTGTTCGGGTTCCGGTTGGATATTTCTTGTCCTTGTGACTGAAAAAATACCACTCATTTTGAGGACCCGAACCAATCTTGCATTTATCTGCATTTCGAAAACAAGAATGATGATTATCGATTTTGGATCTGATGAGACCACTTTCGCATTTTAATATTACAGTTTGAACTCATACCCAGGGAGCTCTGTAACCCTAACTCATAATCAAGTCCACCTCACCACTAAGTGTTTTAGTTCTTAAAGAACTTCTCAATTAAAATATTTAAGCAGTCAGATGAGGTTTCGATCAAATGATTAATTTTATATTACTCGGTACCCTAGCTAGCTATGTGGGATTTTCAAGTTCAAATTGTTGGGTTATTTCATTTCGGAAACATAAAATTTTTTACAATCTCACCTCATTACTCATTACTCTAAACTGATAAGGAAGTTTTTCAAGATCAGCAAGATCTAAGAAGAAATGATCATCTAACCTCTGAGATCCCATGGCTCAAGTTTATTGAGGTCCACCTCCCTGATAACATCTAGGTCAATGGCTTCATAAGAGACCTTCTTCCTCAGATAATAGTACAGAAGCTCTTCATCTGTGGGATGGAATCTGAAACCTGGAGGAACTGATAGTTGTCCGTTTCCTGTCATCATTCTCCCTAAATCTAGTATCGATTTTTGTCCTGAAATTTCAAAAGCAAGGAATTAAGAAAACGAAAATGTTCTTGTATGGGCAGCAATGGAGACAACAGACCGAACATTTCGAGATTATTTTATGTGCATAAAAATCCACAGGGTTTCTGGAAAAAAAAAAAAAAGAGGTTTAAAATACCTTAACCATAGGTCAAAGATTGGAGAATATGTTCCATGGTAAAACCATGGAAAATATGTTTAAACGGGCATGGAAAAAATAGTACTTAGCATGCATCACCTTAATTAGTTTTCAAGACCCAGGTTAAACATTAGTGCTGAAGGAGATCCAGGAAATACATATCATGGTTCGTGGTGGCAGTTCTTTCAAGAAGGATTTCATGAGATCAGTTTCTTATAACTAATCTTCTTCTAACTTGTGAGCACTCTTTGTTCATCATAAGAAGAGACTCAGAATCCCGTCTATATATCATGTACGTCAAAAGAGTAGAGATCATTCCTTTATTTTTGTTATGCATGTAAAATTAAACCCTACTTCTTTCTTCTTTTCGTTTTACATGGGAGGTGTAAAGTGATGCATCTTTCGTAACATCCTATGAAAATTGCTTTTAGTGTAAAACTGAAGAACAAGAGAAAGAGGTAAAAGAAAACTTAAAGCAGGGTTAGCTCATTTTTCTTCTCAAACACACCAAACAGAATTCTAATGGAAAACCACTACAAAAACCATCCCTAAGAATATAAAAAAATAAAATAACCGAGAGAAAATGATGGGAAAAAAGAAACAATAAGGGAAACAACAAGACCTTAGCTGTTGGGAATTAAGAGCTCTGTCCCTGACAAAAGAAAGAAGACAACCCGAACGGCAAAGAGCAAGCGGCGGGGGGCGGCCAAGTCCTTAATTTGCTTCAAGGGCACGGTGTGTGTGTGTGTGTGCGTGCCTGCCTGCCTTTTTAAGAGACTTGCAATTAGAGAGAGATAGAGTTGTGTGGATCAGTGCAAGGATTAATTAAAGAAGAGTGATCACAAACCTAAGATGGGAACAGAAATAAAGGGAAAACAATAATATAAAAAAAAGTTGATCAAGAGAAGAAAATGAAGAGGATAACAGCATGCTGGTTATGTCTTTTTGCGATATAACTTTGGTAAATGTCCTTTGAATGGGAGACCTCAGTCCCCAAAATCGCCTCATTAAAATGAAGAAAATCTGCTTAACTGTCAATTACTAATATCAACAGATTATTTAATGTACATATTTGTCAGCAATCGTGCACATGATAACCAGACACAGTCAAGAGTCAGAGGAAGAGAGGGGAATGATGGAGAATTCTCCTTCTATTCTTGTCTGTGTGTTTCCCTTGTCTTACTTTATTTATTTCTTTCTTTCTTAAAATACGGTTTCTTTTAATGATTTGAAAACCAGCCAGGCATGTAGCTAAGAACCCCCAAGATATATATATATATATAACAAATTAATGTCTCTCCCGTGTATAGTAAATTATAACATATACGGTCCAATTATTTCACAGCTTGTGTAGCCAGACATTATAATAAATAATAATCTACAATATATAATTATACATCTCTTGACGTTTTGCTGCTAAATGATGGCTACCTTTTCTCATTGACTTGATCATGTCTTTGTACGCGATTAAAGATGTCCAGCCACGAGCTGATCAATTGGTTCAAACTAGAATTTTTGCTTGCAGTTTTATATTGCTCGGTCTCATAAATACTCATAAAAAATGTTTTTGGATCTGATTAGCACCGCACTTATTGATTTAGTTTCTGAATTTTGTAAAATCAGAAAAAAAAAAACAAAGCCTAGTCAATAGTCCATAACCATGTTTATCATGTTAATTTGAAGGAGATTCCTTATGATGTACATGTATTTTAGTGAACAAGGACTGATCTAGAAGTTGAACTACCCCAAGGTTGAATTGCAAATCATGAACTGATACAACTTAACCCAAGTTTTGATGGTTTTTTTTTTAAATCCCTTAATTAAACAATGTTATTTGTTAAAAAATAAAAAGACCATATCCCACGGACAAAGCTAATTAGAGGTTGTTCGGGAATGCGTCTTCTAAAAATTTAAAATGTTAAAAGTAATTTTTAAAAAGTAAAAATAAAATATTACTTTCATACATTTTCAAGTTAAAAACACTTTAAAAAATAACCGCTATTATACTTATAAACACTTATTAAATATTATAAAATTGCCCGAAATATCATGACGCACAACCTGGGATGGGAGGGAAGGATTTTAGCCGAGAATTAATGAAATTTTGTAACTTGCTAATCTGCTTGATAAAGATCGAAACAGAAAAACTACACAATAATCTCGGGTGATGTGCTATAAATTTTATAGGTTAGGTTCCAAATGTTTGTATCAGAGAATACAAGTAGCGACCTACTTCTGTTTTACACAGAAACTCAAAAGGCATTTAATTATCCTAATCAGGGGAACAAATATACCATTTCTCTTTAAGAAAAAAATTAAAAATAATGCTGGGAAACCTTCTACATTGAAGGTTAGCTAGGGCGCCAGAAGTTCCAATTAGGTTTCAGAAGAGAAGTTCAGAGGATTATAAAAATCTATCCCATGTTACAAAACTGTTATTATACGTACCATGAAAACTAGAAGCTGACATGATATGACAAACCTAGCTACGGCAAGAAAGAACGTTTTAGGATCCCACCTGCAAAGCCATGACAGATATGGGAATGGTTTCCGTTCGAGAGGTCCAATTTAATATCGATCAAATAACAGTAAAGATGACAGAACACAATCAAAAGAGAAAAGAGATTGAGAAAATCAGAGTTAATTAATTATGATCGTGCGTGGTTTTAATCCAGATTTTGAGAAGAAAAGGCATGCTTCTTCTACGTCCTGCCAAAAAAAAAAGATAGTAAAATAATTTTAAAAAAAAATTGGGATCGAGATTTCTGAAGTCTGAACAACCTCCGGTCAGCTCAGGGGATAGGAGGATCTTTGGCCCTTGAATCATGTTCAGTGAAATGAGGATTGCATCAAATTCAGTGCAGCAGTCATATGACTCGGGGTTCCAAATAAATACCATTTAATTCCTCGAAAAATGTGAATTAATTTTATAATTACGTGCTAAACTCGCTTCTTTTCGTCTTCTTCGGCGAGCGTGCTGTAGATTCACGAGGATTGCCCTTCAATTACTTGTATATATGACCTCTTTATATTTTTAAATTTTTCTAAGTATAATGTTAAAATTAAATTTTAAAAAATAAAATTATTTTAATATATTTTCAAATAAAAAACCCTTTAAAAAAACAACATATATACTATAATACCAAACTCTATCTTAATCTTTTCCTATTCAAATATATATACGATATTCATAATTGCTGGAATTTTATAGGATATAAAGGTCATTTAACCGCCCACTTTAATTTAATCCTGACATATTAGTTTATGAATTTATGTTCAGTAATCGTCCCATCTGAGGAGTTGAAACCCTGAAAACATCTCCTCATTAATCCAATTAAATAATAGAGTTACAGCTCCATTAATTATTGAGAAATTTAATTAGTACTTGGATACCTTATCAGAAATACATTATATATGTATATGACATAATCTCACACATCGAATACACCAATAAATCGCATGTTGTAAGAAACAAGTACTTTTGAACCGGAAATATTTCAAGAATAAGAAGAAGCAGACATGAAACTAAAAGCTTCTGGCTTTAGTTAACCCGGATGGGAGGTCTGAAGAAGACCACGAAGTAAATGTAAGCCAAAAGGATGTAATGGAATAAGATGGTTGATGAGCTTTGCATGGGAGCAAAGGAGAGAGTGGAAAAATTGAAAGAAAAAGCAGAGCAAAACCCTGAAAGTTCGAGGCATTTACACGTGCTGATCCAACACATTTTACTCCATCCAAGGCCTCGGTTCCATTCATTTGTTACAGATATCTTAGGGTTTTTATTTTTTTATTGAATTATTTCACTCCCTTATGCATTCTCACGCAATCTCTTCCTTGTTTAATAATTAGAAGACAAATAGAGTAGGGGATTCCTGGTCAAACACGGTGGAGAAATACAGCCACCAGAACTATAATGGTTCATTATAAACACATTAATTTGCATTTATTTTCATAATTTAACAAAATGGAAGTGGTTTGGTGTGCCGTTCCCTTTACGAACACTTCTGTTGCTGCTGCTGCT
>Ga0325400_1000650_pt1 | contig 26417 bp, 8 predicted proteins | sample PopdelMetagenome_2_FD_205662 | JGI IMG/M metagenome (GOLD analysis project Ga0325400, IMG submission 205662) | Populus deltoides microbial communities from Bellville, Georgia, United States - Xylem-PdKOR-R1 | ecosystem: Host-associated > Plants > Phyllosphere > Stem > Wood/Secondary xylem...
TTGAAAAATAAAAAATTTCAAAAGCTTTATTTTTTGTTGATAATGCTTAATCATTAAAATACTTGAAAATGTTTAAGACATTAAAAAAATAATTTCTTTTGAAAAAACATGGAAACTCCTCATTCACAATTTGTTTGTTTTTGAAAATATTCAATAATATAAAAATCAATTTTATCTTGAAGTTATTTATTTATTTTTTTGAAAAAATAATAATAAAATATTTCTTAATTTTAATTTTAATTTTTTAGCAATTTTCAAAATCACAATTTATTTTCTTAAAAACTTAAAAAATCACAATAGCTGAGCCCCTGAAACTTTTTTTTTAAATCAAAACATCTTCAAGAGTTTAAGTTTGTTGGATACATATTTTTTTTTTATTTCTTTTAATCTTCAAAAAAATTAACGGTAAAGCATTTTCAAAATTTCTAAAAAAATACATAAAAATTGAATCACTTTCGATTTTTTTTTCTGATCATTTTTTTTCTGAAATTTCCACGGGAAATTTTCTTGCGGTCTAATTTTAATAAGCACGAACCTCGAAAAACAATTTATTCAAAATTCGTAGAAAACCAAGAGCACAGGAAACAAACATCCCATCAACACATTTTTCTCTGAAAAGGCCATCTTGTTTGATGACACTAAAGAATACTACTACCTATCTATCTATGATGACTAATGTGTTTTTTAAAGTATTTTTTTATTTTAAAAATATTAAAATATTATTATTTTTATTTTTAAAAAATTATTTTTAATATTAACATATTAAAATAATAAAAAAGACATTAGGTTTTTTTTCTTTGAATTTTCATGAAATACTGTTTAGCACAAACTTGATGATTCCGGATGAGGTTGAGATTGTCAATAAACCGTACAGGCAATTGATCTAGCAGGCATATCAGACTGCATGGAATACTGTACCCCAGCAGCATCACTTGCAAGGCCTACATCAATGCGGTCATTTATCAATAACGGGACTCCATGGGAACGACAGTCTGCAAGACAAGCTCTTTCTGTTTCCAAAAACTCCTGTGTCCTCGAGGCTGTGAAGGAAAATCTTCGAGATTAACAAAATTACATTACTATGCAATTGCAAATTATGTGTCCATGCAGAGATCAAGCTGTAAGCAATACTCCACTTGTATTCATGGCGACCTGTATTCATTTGCAAAGCGGTTTTACAGCCCCTATTGATCAACTGCAATAGGGTGAATTAACGTAGAGCAAAAAAAAATGCTTTAGACACTTGAACTAGAGATCCATTATGAAATGCTCACGTTCATGGAAGTTCAAGAAATGAAAACAGAGAGTGCTCAGAGGGAAGTCGAGAAACTCCAGATGAGTAACAGTAAATTGCGAGTCAAAACATCATAACTCTCTCTCAAGGGTGAATGGTAAGAGAATAGCGTCGTTCTTAACATCCGATGGAACACAACGCATGCATCTGAACGCCCGTCACAAACAGGCTTATTCGACTTAATTTGTGTTTCCATGGGCAAATCTTGCATTTATTGACCAAGCTTGCTGAGTTAAATGAATAAATAAATGCATAAATTGATGTTTTAACTTGTTATGAACTCAATCTTGACAGCACAAACCAGTCATGACACTCCCGAGTCACCAAGAACTCGAAGTTGTCTAGGAACGAAAACCTCAAGTGCATTGGTACTAAGTTTCTGTAAGCAGTGTATCCTCAGAGATTGCAGAGTTCACAAGTTGAAAAGGTAAAAAGGGGTCATGGAGGATCTGAGTGTGTTTCTATATTTATAATTCTTGCTGTGTCAGTGGCACTTTCCTGTTTAAATCTCCTCATGGTTCCCCTGACTTTTTTGGGCAAGCACTACGCAATGCAACCTTGTCATCTGGCTTGAGCTTAGACTGCTGTCCTAGACTCAAGGTTTGTGCATTCTATGTGCTCTAATGTTTCACGCAGTTTTATTCTGTTCTCAGCTTGATCCGCCTGACTCCCAGATCACTACATCCAGGACTTTGCCCAGAAGCTGCTAATCGTTTACAAGAAATGAAGCACAAATACGAAGACGGAGGTTGACCAACAAGGTTGCACACAAAAACCTAATTCCTAGTTTTATTTCTGAAATACAATCTAATAAGTAGTTATCTCTCTTTAGAGGTTTGCATTGAAACCGATTTTAACAAGGAAGAAAATTTATAATCCCTAAACAAAATGAAAAACTAACATAAATATAAAATAATATTAGATCCCGAAAAATCAATGAAAATTAACAAAAGAAACTCAAACAACATTCATAGAGGCCTGGTTTAAGGGTTTTTTTAAAAAGAATAAAAATAGATCTCGGGAATCACCTCAAAATATCTGAATCTAATCTAACAGTTGGATTGAAAGTTATGACATTTTATTATTAGGTTGTTGATTTTTTTGGGAAAATAGATCTCCGGAATCATCTAAAAATATTTGAATCTGATGTAACAATTGGATTGAAAATTATGACATTTTATTATTATGTTGTTGGTTTGGCATAGTCAAGTTTTTTCTTGGACATAAATCTATTTTGTTGGTCCATAAATACATATACTACATTATCAAATAATTGGTGGTATATCCTCATTTAACTATAACATATCCTTAATTTGCTAATCAAAACCTTCACTTTCTTCAAACCCGACTACATTATATATGCTAATTGAAATATCAAATGGCCTGCTTGACAATGGTGTCCAGGGCAGATAAAGAAGCTTCGCTATTGATTTTAATTAATTTAACTTCTATTATTATATCTCAAAACTAAAAAAATAGAAAAGAAAAATTTATAAGAAATATATCATATTTTAACAAAAACAAATGATGAAGAGGTGTAGATTTTAAGTTTCTCTGCAAATATTTTCAACTACGGGGGAATGCTCTTGGCCAGAGCCAATTGCACCTCCCCAGTCCCTTCATGATCACCTCCTAGAGGTTGCCGATCTGTTGCCGGACATCCCACATCCAAATTTAGAGTTTATTAGAGGCTGGTTTCTAACACCTCAAATCCACTCATTGTGGGATGCCATTAATCGGAGCTCTCAATTAAAGCACCATTTTGGGCTCTTGAACAAGAAGTGACGAGAAACACTTGGTTTATGTCGTGCTGAAAGCTCAACATTCTCTAGCCTTTTATATTGTTGAGAGATAAAAGTAGTTTCAAAAAATACAGAATGGGTGTTCTGTTAATTCAGTAAAATAATGTGATCTAAATACATTGCATTGTTCATTGGAACAATGGAATTATGTTTTTGCAATTCTAAAAAAAACTAACAAAGCTTGCAATTGGAATGAAATTTATCTTTTCCATAAGATACAGTAGGCATTATAAATTATTCACATATTTTTTAGCATAATTAAATGATTTTGTTGCCTGGAAAGCAAAAATAAAAATAAAAATGTATAGTTTCATTTTGGAGCTTTTTTATCTTTTCAATATTTTTTGCATAATAAAATTATGTTGATCCATTAAAAGTATATAAAAAAACATTAAACTTGCACAAAAGAACATTTTTATATTTTTATTTTAAAAAAATAATAATAAAGAGACATAATTGCTTTAAAATAAAAAAAAACCTCTAATACTGGTTTCCAAGGCATTTTATTCTTCCTATTATAGTTTTTTGTTATTTTTAGGTTTCCTCCATGACTGTTGGTGAGGTATGTGCACACGATGGAGATGAAGATGTAGTTGGGCTTTGGTTATTTTGTATTTTTTCTTCTCTTTCTCTCTCTTCTGTCATTTAGGTTAAAAATTCATGCTAACCCTTTTAAAAATTGATTATGTCCTATAATTTGTATTTCTAACAATTTTAACTTTTATTCTTTTAATTGCTATTTGTTTTATTTTTAATGCTTTTTGAATTTTTTTAATTTCTATCCCTAGGCATTTCTTTCATTTAATTTGTTTTTATTAAATTTAGTTCTTATTATTTTGATTGCTCTTTTCTTGTGTTTTATTATTTTCTTGATTTGTTTTCTTAATTTCATCCACCATTATTTTATTTCATTTTATTTTTTATCTGATTTTGATTTTTTTGATTGCTAAATTTTTTTTATTTGTTTTAAAAATATTTTATTCTTTGATTTAGTCTCTAATTATTTTCTTTGATTTAGTTTTATTGGATTTGGTTCTCAATGTTTTGATTGCTATTTTTTTTCTTTTAATATTTTTATGATAGAAAATTTTACTTTGTGATTTTTTGCACGCTTGCCTTTTCATAACCCGAAGCGGATTAAAAATTAATTTTTTCTTTCAAATTCATCATTGAACACTAGATTATTGGGCCTTAGGCTTTGTTATTTGTTTTATTTTTTTGTGGGGTTATCCTAATCTTACATCTCATGTAGTGGATTAATCGAGTTGGATTTTTTTTTTCTTGATGTTTTTTATATGAAATTGATTTTGTTTTTAATTTCATCATTTAACATTAAATTATTGGCTTTCAAGCTTTGTGATTTTCTCCTTTTCTTTCCATGAGTTAACTCTAGTGTGAGTTAGTCAAGTTAATTAGGTTTTTTTAGCATTTGTTTTACTTAACTTCAATCTTTTTGCTAGGTTCTTTTTTTAAAAATCTATATCATGCGTGGTGAGTTAGCTAATTTAACTCGGATTGACTCAATTTGTTTTTAATTTATTTTTTTAAAATTTTATTATTTGATATTAAATTATTGAGTTTTACAATATTTTTTAATTGTTTTTAGTCAAATTGACTTAAAGTCTAGGGTTATCATCTTTTATACATTCATATTTCACATTAAAAAAATTCTAGTGAAATTATACATTCATATTTCACATTAAAAAATCTCAAATACATTCATATTTGAGATTTTTTATTAATTTATAAGAAATTATTTTTAATTAGTGAAATTTAGTAGTTAATAATTAAAATTTATTTTGAAGAGTTCAACTTTATAGTTTGGTTCTAAATATTCTAATATCTAAAATTAATATATTTTTATGTAGAATTTAAATGCGTTCAAGGTGTTTCGTAAATGAATTGATTTTTATATGAATTAATCTATTTAATTAATAAAAGATTTTCTAAAAATAGATGCAAGTAATAATTTTTGACACCTCCACTTTAATTACACTCAGAATACTTCTTTGCTTAAAATAAAAATGTTTCTTAGCCTTTTTTTGATTATATTTCATAATATCATTATTGTCATATGTTTTACATAATTATTAAAAAAAATAGATATTTTATAAGTAAAATAGGGTGTTGTGATAATATGATACTAGTGTTGGGTGATTTTTTAATGGAATTTTAGAATCATTTTAAGCTAGTGATGTATTTACTCATCCCGTCATCATCTAGAGTGTTTTTCTTTTTTTGTTTTTTTTCAATCTCAGTTAATGATAATTGAAGAATAAATTTATTATTATTCTGTCTTTGCAGCATTGATCGAGCCTTAGATTCTGATTTGTGGACTAGGTTTTTCAAACCCCGGCCGGCAATATATATCTCTCGTTCGTCATCAGTATACAATATTCTCATCCTGCAAAAACCATTGGCATCGGCTATCTATATCCCACCTCAGCTCCACGTCCATGTGAACATGAAAGAGAAGCTCCTTTGTTAATTCAATTTGATATTTACAATGGCCAAACATTTGATTTGAAACCGTGTTTTTAAAAAAATTAATTTTTTTTATTAAAATTTAATATAATTTATACGTTTTAAATCGTTTTGATATGCTAATATCAAAAATAATTTTTAAAAAATAAAAAATATTATTAATATGTTTTTCAGTATAAATAATTATTTAAAAAGCAACTACTATAACACTGCCAAACATATTCTAAATCTATTTGTTGCCTAGGTTTTTTATTATTATTATTGAAGCCCACTCTTGTTTAATTAAAGAGTGAAATGGACCCGAATAACTTATGTCCCAAAAGCTTGTCGTTTCTAATATGTTACCGAAGAGTTTTAGAGTATTTTAAATATTTGTTTGAGAATTTTTATTAATTTACAAAAAAAAAATATTTCTAATTAGCGAAATTTAATAGTTAATAATTAAAATTTATTTTGGACAAGAAACGACTTTATAGTTTGGTTTTAAACATTTTAAGCTAATATTGATGTATTTAATCTCACATTAAACTAAAAATTAGAAAGAAAGAAAAAACATAGAACAAACAAAAAGCATAATCGCCTCTGTTCTCTTGTTCCACGTGAAGATTAAACCATCTAGATTAGTAAATGCCACACGAAATCGATGAACCGAACAAGATTTTTGAAATCCTCGTTCGATGTCTTTCTACCATCAACACAGCGCGCAATAGTCTTGAGCAGCATGCAATAGACTTTTTTCTACAAATTCAGAAAGCTGATAGAACAAGAGAACAGAAGCTACTAAAAATACTCTTATGTTTGCAAAATTTAGTCAGGATTCAATTGCATCACACTATAAGATATCAATTGATATTTTAAAAAATGTTTAAGAATTTCAAAATTAATGTTTTTTTTTCCAAAAAGAATTTTAAAAATGTTCAAGGAATGAAAAATGTTACTTGAAAAATAAAAAATTTCAGAAGCTTTATTTTTTCTTGATAATGCTTAATCATTAAAGTACTTGAAAATGTTTAATGCATTAAAAAATTAATTTCTTTTGAAAAAACATGCAAACTCCTTATTCACTATTTGTGTTTTTTGAAAATGGTCTATAATATAAAAATCAATTTTATCTTGAGGTTTTTTATTTATTAAAATTTTTTACTTTTTTGAAAAAAAATAATAAAATATCTCTTCATTATTTCTTAATTTTATTTTTTTAGAAATTTTGAAAATCACTATTTATTTTCTTAAAAACTTTAAAAATCACAATGGCTGAGCCCTGGAACTCTTTTTTTTTTTTAATTTATTTATCAAAACATCTTCAAGAGTTTAAGTTTTTTGGATAGATATTTTTTTATTTCTTTGAATCTTCATAAAAACTTATGGCAAAGCATTTTCAGATTTTCTAAAAAAATAAATAAAAAATGAATCACATTGATTGTTTTTCTGATCATTGTTTTTTGAAATTTCCACGTGAAACTTTCTTAGGGTCAAATTTTAACAAGCAGGAACCTTGTTAATATTTATGATGACTTTTTTTTGTTTTAAATGTATATTAATATATTAAAATAATAAAAAAAACATTAATTTTTTTTTTTGTTTTGAATTTTTATGAAACACTATTCGGCGCCACCTTAAAGATAGATCCCATATCGGTTTAAGTTTGTCATTAAACCGAACGGGCATGAAATACTGTACCGCAGCAGCATCACTTGCAAGGCCTACATCAAGAAATGAAAACAGAGAGAGCTCGGTGGGAAGTCGAGAAACTACAGATGAGTAACAGTAAATTGCGAGTCAAAACATCGGAACTCTCTCTCAAGGGTGAATGGTAAGAGAATAGCGTCGTTCTTAACATCCAATGGAACACAACACATGCATCTGAACGCGCGTCCCAAACAGGCTTATTCGACTTAATTTGTGTTTCCATAGGCAAATCTTGCATTTATTGACCAAGCTTGCTGAGTTTAAATGAATAAATAAATACATAAATTGATGTTTTAATTAACTCGTTATGAACTCAATCTTCTTGACAGCACAAACCAGTCATGATACTCCCGAGTCACCAACAACTCGAAGTTGTCAAGGAACAAAAGCCACAAGTGCATTGGTACTAAGTTTTTGTAAGCAGTGTATCCTCAGAGATTGCAGAGTTCACAAGTTGAAAAGGTAAAAAGGGGTCATGGAGGATCTGAGAGTGTTTATATATTTTTTAATTCTTGCTGTGTCAGTGGCACTTTCCTGTTTAAATCTTCTAGAGGGCTTGGTTCAAGCATAAAAGATTATTAAAAAATAATATAAATTATATTTTAGAATTTTATCTAATAATTTAATTTATTAAGTTAAAATAATATTTTAATATAATATCAGAGTTTTGATAACCAAACGGTTATAAATTTGAATCTCACCATCCTATTTATTTGATAAAAATTAAATATAAAATAATATGAATATATGTAAGTTTCAGGTTTAAAGAGTTTTAATTTAAAAAAATATATTAAAAAATAATATAAATTATATTTTTTTTTTTATTGCAGGTAGCGAGCTTGACTAGAGTAGATTTAAAAAGAAGATCTTATTCGATAACAGCTGATTCTTGAACAATTTGAACAAAGTCAAAAGATTCCTAAAAATAATTCCTGACTCAAACCAGTCAACTATGGGCAGTAAAAGAGCTGGTAGTGAATCTTCGGCGCAAGCTGTAAGAGTAGGACGTAGCACATGCCATGATAGTGCTGGTTTGGGGAACTCTCTCCTGGGGAATGGGTCCTCTGCTTCAAGGTTGCCGATTGATGATTTTTAAAGCCTTAATAACCCCCGAAACAAAGAGAACAGAGTGAAAGACTTGTCCTGAATAAAGCTTTGACTCACAGCTTTGTTAGTGATGGAACGGGCTAAACCCGCCTGGAGCATGGGGTCCAGCCAATAAACTTGCCTATTAGGGTTAGGATAAATTGTTATAATATTTAGAATTTAAAACAAATGAATTAATAGGGTTAAAATTTTCATACGCTAGATACGCGATTGCCCCACCCCTGACTGGTCTATTTTGGGCAAGCACTACGCAGTGCAACCTTGTCATCTGGCTTCAAACCATGATCTCCACTTTTTGATATGAACCATATAGTGATGGGTCGCACACCTCAACCAGCCCTTTCTAAAAATTTTGAATTTTTTTTTTACTAAAATTGAATATAGTTTATATGTTTTGGATCGTTTTGATGTGCTGATGTCAAAAATGATTTCTAAAAAAATGAAAAAAAACATCATTGACATGCATTTTGGCACGAAAAATTATTTGAAAAGCACCCGCAACCACACTGCCAAACACGCCTTAAGTCTCCGCACGTAACTCCAACTGTTGATCAAAATAATTTTGCAAGGCCGAAGGATATTTCTACTGCAGTCCTGACTCAAGGTTTGTGCATTCTATGTGTACTAATTTTGGCCCTTTGACTTTTAATTTAATTTTTACAGGGTTTAAAATGAAAAATTAAAAGATCAGAGATTTATTTCGATGAAAAGTGTGATTTGTCAACTTCCGTGAAAATTAAGGACTACACTGTGCTTTTATCATTCTATCTTTATCTTCAAGATAATCCCTATCTTCAAGATAATCTTTATCTTCGAGATAATTCTTATCTTTAAGATAATGATAGTTATCCACTTTCAAATTTGATTCTTAATCAAATTCAAACTTCAAAAAAGAGAGTGAGTTTGATTGAAACTTGGTTTCTCACAAGCGAAGGGACTCTGACACTATAAATACAGATCTCAGGGTATGAAAAAAGGGGGAGAGGAGGACGATTAGAGAGAAACCCTAAAAAGAAAACTCTAGAAGAAAGCCATTACCCGAAACCTACAAAAAAAAATAAAAAAAGACATTAAAAGAGCAATACAGACCGAAAACCAGAGCAAAAACCCAGACCCAATTTCAAAAGGAGACGCTCTCGACCTCTTCTTCGGTGGCTCCAATTTCAGAGGCATTGTTTTTATTGCTTGAGAAGGAGCGAACAAAAAAAAAAAACAAAAGGGAGCATACAGCAGAGACAGAAACAAAGAAGGAGAGAAGTTAGCTTTGGCCAATCAACACATCTCCGCCATTGTCTTCGTCATCAAGCTCCAGCACCAGGCAGACATTGAGAGAGACAAGGAGAACAAGAGAAGCAAAAAAGACTAGAGGCAAGGAAAGCAAGAAAGAGGCAGGCTGATCAGCAACCGCGCACCTTCGCCTCCAGCAGACTAGGTATGCGGCTTCTACTTCTTCATTTTGTTACAGCTAATTAGCATTTACACCGTGCAAGTGAATTTTAATTCACTTGCACAGTGTAGCAACCCGCGTGCGTTAAAGCACGCGTGTTGCTCAGCCCAGCCAGGTCACTGGCTTGGGCCAGTGACCGGGCCGGGCCGGCTGAGTCCAAAAAAATAAAAAAATAAAAAATAGAAAAGTAAAAAGTAAAAAAATAAAAAACAAAGATGTGTGTATGTATAAATAAAAAATAAATATGAATTTATTATTTTTATTCATTGACGCCAGAGTCAGAATAAAAATATTGATTCACATTTATTTCATTGTATTTTATTTAAATTACATAAAAAAAATATGCATGCAAAAATAAAATAAAATAAAGTAAATTTATTGGTTTATTCACTGATGCCAGAGTCAGGAATAAAGATACTGATGTAAATTTATTTTATTTTATTGTATTTTACTTTTATTTAGTTACATAAAAAATGTGTATGCGTAAAAAAATAAATTTATTTGATTTGTTTATTCACTGACGCCAGAGTCAGGAATAAAAAAATACGGATTTAAATTTATTTTATAGCTACGTACTATTTATCAACGCCAGAGTTGGAAATATTTGTAGTTAAATATTCACTGACGCCAGAGTCAGGAATATTACACGCAAACTATCATAGCATAAACCAACAAAACATTAGCAATTTATGACAAAACCAGCAATGCAGCCTGCCTCAGGCAGAACGTTTAAGGGGTGATAATATCTTCTCTTTTGCGTAACCAGTCCCGTACCATAGAATCTCTGCTGACCAGTCAGGGTTCCTAGTAACCATAATACTAGGTGGCGACTCCTTAAACAAAGAATATCCCCATTAAAGAACAGGATGCCAGAAATCTGTTCTTTTTCAAATATTTAATTTTTTAAGGCCGCCTCGATGTCGGGTGCGACAACCATAGGGTTCGAATCTGAGACCATAAATAGAATAAATTCTTTAGTCTCAATCTCTTTAATCCCAAACTCTTATCGCTATACTATCTTCTAGATAGTTAATAATATTATTGTACTTGATTTTATGGGTGTTGTGCCGATGTAAAGTATAAACAAACTAAATTATAGGAAATTAAATGTAATTTTCCCTTATTTTTTAAATATGGATGCGAGTTTTGAGCCTAAGATATCCATTAACCAACTGAGCTGGTATTTTAAACTTCAATTGTGTAAATTATAAAGTTATTTTGGGTAAGGATTGGCTCACAACAATTGTCCATAAACTACTTTGAATATGGAAAGTAGTGAAATATTGTGATCTAAATACGTTATGTTAATTTATTGTAACAATAGAATTATGTTTTTGCAATTCTAAGAAACTAACAAATCTTCTAATTGGGGTGAAATAAATTTTCTTTTCCATTATATATATTAAGAATTAGAAGATTGATCGAGGATAAATTAATTTAATATTATTTTAGCACAATTAAATGATTTTGTTCCGTTGAAAGCAAAAATATAAATATATAATTTTTATTCAGGTTTTTTTTCAATATTTTTTACATAATAAAATTATATTGATCCTCTTATAAGCCAAAAAAAATAGCATAAATATGTTTTTTTATTTTTCAAAAACAGTAAAATAACATAATTATCTTTAAACTAAAAAATCTCTAATCCTACTTTTAAGTGTTTTATTCTTTTCATTATAGTTTTTTTTTTTTAGATTCACTTAGAGGCAGTTGATAATAAGGCAGGAGTATAATATAGGTGCAGTTGCGCTTCGGTGATTTTTTTTTCTCTCTTCCTTTTTTCTCTCATTTAGCCTAAAAATTCATGCCAATCCTTTTAAAATCAATTGTGTCTTTCAGTTTGTATTTCTATAAATTTTGACCCTCATTCTTTAAATTGCAATTTGATTTGTTTTTAATGCTTTTTTATTGGTTTTTTCATTTCCATCCCTAGACGTTTCTTTCATTTAATTTATTTTTTATTAAATTTAGTTCTTATTCATTGATTGGTTTTTAATTTTTTTTATGTTTTATTATTTTCTTGATTAGTTTTCTCAATTTCATCCATCATCCTTTTATTTCATTTTATCCTTTTATTTAAATTTATTCTTCATTCTTTTGATTGCTATTTTTTTATATAATTTTCTTGATTTATTTATTTTTTAATTTTTTCTTACAAAATTTTATTATATTTCATTTGTTTACTCAATCTTGGTTCTCATTCTTTTGATTGCTATATGTTTTTTTAAAAAATTATTTTATTCTTCGATTTAGTCCTTAATTATTTTCATTTATTTAGTTTTTTATTGGATTTGATCCTTATTATTTTGATTATTTTTTTTAATACTTTTATGATTGAAAATTTTACTTTAGGATTTTTTGCATGGCTGCCTTTTTACAACGTGATCCTGGCCTCATAACCTGGAGCTGGTTTAAGTTTGATCTTTTTAGTTTCTTTATTAAATTATTTTTTTCAAATTCATCATTGGACATTGTGTTATTGGACCTTAGTCTTTGTTATTTGTTCCACTTTTTTTTTTGTGAGGTTATCATATCCTTACATTTCATGTAGCGGATTAATCGAGTTAACTCGAGTTGACTCTTTTTTTTCTTGATGTTTATTTATATGAAATTATTTTTTAAAAATTTTAGCATTTGACATTAAATTATTGGCATTTGAGCTTTATGACTTTTTCCCTTTTATTTCTATGGGTTAATCTTAATATGAGTTAGTCAAGTTAACTCGGGTTTTTTTTAGCATTTGTTTTATTTAACCTCAATCTTTTTGCTAGGTTTTTTTTAATAAATATATATATTATGGGTGGCGAGTTAGCTAAATTAATTCATGTTAACTTATTTTTTTAATTTGATTTTTTTAATTTTATCATTTGATATTAAATATTTTTTTCTTCGATTTAGTCCTAATTATTTTCATTTATTTAGTTTTTCATTCGATTTGGTCCTTATTATTTTGATTATTTTTTTAATACTCTTATGATTGAAAATTTTACTTCAGGATTTTTTGCATTGCTGCCTTTTTACAAGATGATCCTGATCTCATAACCTGGAGCTGGTTTAAATTTGATCTTTTTAGTTCCTTTATTAAATTGTTTTTTTCAAATTCATCATTGGACGTTGTGTTATTGGACCTTAGGCTTTGTTATTTGTTCCTTTGTTTGTTTTGTGAGCTTATTTTAATTTTACATCTCATGTAGTAGATTAATCAAGTTAACTCGAGTTGACTCTTTTTTTTCTTGATGTTTATTTATATGAAATTATTTTTTTTCAATTTTAGCATTTGACATTAAATTATTGGCATTTGAGCTTTATGACTTTTTCCCTTTTCTTTCTATGGGTTAATCTTAATATAAGTTAGTCAAGTTAACTCGGGTTTTTTTAACATTTGTTTTATTTAACCTCAATCTTTTGCTAGGTTTTTTTTTAAAAAAATATATATTATGGGTTGCAAGTTAGCTAAATTAACTCATGTTAACTTATTTTTTTAATTTTATCATTTGATATTAAATTATTAATTTTTTTAATTTTCTTTGCAGAAGCTATCTAAATTTGAAATTATATGTTAATTAAATTAACTTAAATTGATTTGGATTATCATCTTTTATACATTCTTATTTCCCATTAAAAACAATCTAGCCCGGTCTGCCTTGGACCACTAGCCACCTTTGTAGTTTACCCTTTATGACATCTTTCTTCTTCTTTTTATTACAATTGTAGTAAAACTCGAGTAATGAGTGCACATTGATCAATTCATATCTCATCCCTTCAACAAAGTCCAAAAGAAATCACACATGCCTCAGAGCATCAACGGTGTTGCCGCCCCCCACACCAACGGTATCGTTCAGTTCTAGGCCGATTTATCAAGCAGCTCAGGTGTATAATCCTGTAGTGCCATATGAAGCTTCTTTTCAGTAATGTATCTTCAATGTCATGCAGCAGACACCGAACGTAATTCGTTGGTATACAATATATATAGATTGTTTAATCGAACAAAAAACATGAAGAAATATCCAGATAATGCAAGATTTAGCTCTGTCTCTCTCTAGATATCGTAGTGCTAAGCTGTGAAAGCCTAAAAAAATTAGTAATAATAAATAGAATAATATAATTAATTATGTTTTTTGTTATGCACTTTTTATTAATTAAGGGTATTATAATTAATAGTGGTTATATTAGTAATTACATAATAATAGTTTATAGAATAAATTTACTATACACAATCTCTTTACCCTTGATGGTGATGAGAATTTTGCAAATGAAGTTTGTATGTTGCATGAAGTTTGTACATTTTTTACATGCACTCTTGAATGTATTGTCGTAAACTCTCACCAGTCCATTATACAATATGACAAATAAAGCACCCATAAAAAATGAAGCGAATCTAAAGCACCGATATTCACTATGTTCTGTTACTGATTTTAGTGCTTGACAAATAAATTTTCCCGAATATAAACTTTCAAAATATTGTTTACATAACAAATTAATTTTCCCGAAATCAAAATGGAGGTGTTTAACAAAGAGCTAAAATATACTGATATCCAATTTCACTTCTCTTTCCCATTTCATTCTTTACAGTATCTTGATTTCGCAGGGGAATTTTTTGTTGATTTGAAAGTCAAAGACAGCAGCGGTAAGCTTCGGGTAATTCGTTGCAGGAAGAGACCAAATGGAGTTTACGACAAGCCAGTGCTTTCTATAGGCTGGCTTCAATTTGTTGCCGACTATGAACTGAGAATTGGTGACAGGGTTGTTCTTCTTCGTGAGGATGACCATCGCCTCGGGTCACAGTTCCGGGTTGAAGCTAAGAGAAAAATCATCTTGTTTGGCGAGGAGGTTTGGGGTGATGTGCCTCGAGCTAACTAGTTATTATTTGCATGTATATATACATGCACAATAGAGAGATCCAAGCGTGGTGTGCTTCCTTAAATTCATGCTATATATGTGCTTCTGCTTGATTGTTTCTAGTCATAATTAATTAGCATCGTTCTAGCTAATTAAATGATTGTATTGCTGTTCTTGATTGCTTGTTTATATATGTATTTTGAGATATATTTGCGCTGTCCTCAAATCATGTTAATTTCCAAAACCTCCTGCACTCGCTCTATTTTTTAGATTTTCTTTATGCTTGAGACGGGATAGATTCATGTTTAGTTTGATTGACAGATTGAGGGGTCTACGCTCAAAGCTCAGACTCGAGTAATAGAACATGAGGCATAATCCAAGCACAAACAAAACAAAGAGCAGTACAAGGCATAGCTGGAGCCTAAAAACTAATAAGGAGCCTAAATATTTAGTATACAACCACAAAGAGAATTCCTTACCATTACTATCACTCTACACATCCAGATCTTCCTCAAGTAGCCTATATTTTTTTTAGGCTTTCACAGCTTAGCACTACGATATCTAGAGAGAGACAGGGCTAAATCTTGCATTATCTGGATATTTCTGCATGTTTTTTGTTCGATTAAGCAATCTATATTGTATACCAACGAATTACGTTCGGTGTCTGCTGCATGAATCGTCTTGTTGATGGCTTTGACATTGAAGATACATTACTGAAAAGAAGCTTCATATATATGGCTCTACAGGATCATACGCCTGAGCTGCTTGATAAATCGGCCTAGAACTGAACGATACCGTTGGTGTGGTGGGCGGCAAAACCCTTGATGATGCTCTGAGGCATGTGATTTCTTTTGGACTTTGTTGAAGGGGTGAGATATGAATTGATCAATGTGCACTCATTACTCGAGTTTTACTATAATTATAATAATAAGAAGAAGAAAGTTGTCACCGCCTGTTAAATCAAGCGAAGATTCCAGAAAGGGTAAACTACAAAGGTAGCTAGGGGTCCAAGGCAGACCGGGCTATATTTTTTTTAATGGGAAATAAGAATGTATAAAAGATGATAATCCAAATCAATTTAAGTTAATTTAATTAACATATGATTTGAAATATAAGATTTAGACAGCTTCTAGAAAGAAAATTAAAACAAATTAATAATTTAATATCAAATAATAAAATTAAAAAAATTAAATTAAAAATAAAAATTAACATGAGTTAATTTAGCTAACTCCTCACTCATAATATATATTTTTTTTAAAAAAAACCTAGCAAAAAGATTGAGGTTAAATAAAACAAATGCTAAAAAAACACGAGTTAACTTGACTAACTCACATTAAGGGTAACCTATAGAAAAAAAAAAGGAAAATAAATCACAAAGTTCAAATGCAAATAATTTAATGTCAAATGCTAAAATTGAAAAAAAATTAATTTCATATAAATAAACATCAAGAAAAAAAAAGAGTCAACTCGACTTAACCTAATTAATCTGCTACATGAGATGTAAGAATAGAATAACTTCATAAAAAAAAAAAAAACAAATAACAAAGCCTAAGGTCCAATAACACAATGTTCAATGATGAATTTAAAAAAAAAATTAATAAACAAATCAAAAAGATCAAACTTAAATCAATTGCAGGTTATGAGATCAGGATCACCTTATAAAAAGGCAGCCATGCAAAAAATCCTATGAATTTGAAAAAAAAATTAATAAAAGAATCAAAAAGATCAAACTTAAACCAGCTGCAGGTTATGAGATCAGGATCACCTTATAAAAAAAGACAACCATGCAAAAAATCCTGAAGTAAAATTTTCAATCATAAAATTATTAAAAAAAAAACAATCAAAATAATGAGGACCAAATCCAATATAAAACTAAATAAAAAATAATAATTAAGGACTAAATCAAAGAATAAAATAATTTTTTTAAAAAATATATCAATCAAAAGAATGAGAACCAAGATTGGGTAAATAAATTAAATATAATAAAATATTGTAAGAAAAAATTGAAAAAAAAATAAATCAAGAAAATTTATAAAAAAATAGCAATAAAATTTTTTTTTTAATGTATTTGCATCATTTTGGTATTCTCAATGTCTTTTCAAAAAAACTTAAAATTCAATAACTTGTTTTCAACATGTTCATCTATATTATTTTAAAATTATTGTTTATTTTTTTCATTGAATTAATATTAACATTGCCTTTTAAAAAAATAAAAAAAAAATTAGATAAGAGAACCAAAAGTCCATAGAAAAAAAAATAAGGGATTAAATTGATTTGAGGTTACTTGATTAAAAAAAAACAATTTTTTTATAAATAAAAAAAATACCTATAAATAGATATTAATATTACCTGTTAGAGAAGGCACACAAAAATGGCCTCACCCCACACTCTCCTCTCCCAGAGGAAAAACAAAATAGTGCCCTCCACACTTGCCAAGCACACACTCCCTATTTGTTTTCTTCTTCATTTTTGACACCAGCCAAACCTCGATCCATACACTGATTTCAGAACCTCTCTCTCTCTCACTTCCCTCCATCTTCTCTGTCTTAGCAAAACCCAAGACCTTCTCCTCCTAGTAAAAACTGACCATTTCTACTCCAGCCCTTCATTGTAGTCAACAGCAGCGTCCACCACACGGACAACCATCTCTTCCATAGTCCAGCAGCATCCAGTAGTTTCTTCTTTCTCAGCTGAACTGTGAGCCTCCAGTGTTCCATTTGCTCTTCCTCAGGCCGGCAGCTATGTCCAGCAAGTTCTCCACAGCAAACAGGAGCGCCCAACACTTCTTCCCCTTTGCGCCAGCATTGTGGACGAGAGCTGCACCAGCAAAAGTTTCAGCTGGCCACAAGAGATCCATTCCAATCCAAGAGCAGCAGCGTGGTTTGATCTCCAGCAGCAGCAGTTTTCTCCTCAGCGGTTCAACAGAAGTGACCGACATCCTCATGCAATTCCTCTCAGCAGCATCATCCTCCTTCCAGCAACAAGAGTTTCTTCTCAGATGTGCAACAGCAGCTAAGCCTTAGTCTCTTCTGCATCAATCGTGAGTTAGCAGTAGCAGCACCTCCTCTATTAGCAGGGCCAACCATCTCATAATAGCAGCAGAGATTGATCTTCATCAGCAACTCTGGTTCCACCGTGAGCAAGCAGCAAGTGTCTCTCTCAACCGCGAGAAGCAACAATAGCAGTCCAAGATCCAGTAGCCTTGCATATTGTTTTCTAAACCGAGAGCAACAGAGGAGCATAGTTCACAGCAGCAACACATTTCTCGTCCAGCAACGTTTTTGGTCTCCATTTTAAGGTCCATTTCTTAAGCTCTCAAAACATGATCTTTAGAATTTGTTGAATAAAGCATGATGTATTATTGTTTCCATGATTTACATGTTGATTAATTTGTAGATAAAATTTGTTTAACACTGAAATAATTGCGTGGATGAGATTTGGTTAATATTGGGTCACGAGGATATTGTTGCTTATTTGAGTTTAGAAAAAGATTTGGTTGTAAATTTAATCAAATCTTGATTTTTTGTGTTGAGGAGCGGACGTGTTTGGATTGATTAATTTTCTTAGTTATGAATTTTCTTTTGTGTGATCTGATCTCATTGGAGTTGTGCATATACTTTGTCTAAGTTTTCTTTTCTGAGTTTTTTTCTTTATTTTGCCAAACAAACCCTATGTGATTTCCAAAATTCTAAAGAATTTCAAGATTATTTTAAAATTATTTTTGGTTCCTTGTGTGTTTTTCTATCAATTTCATTTAGTATTTGATTTGTAGACTTGCATTATAAGATATTAATCCTGTTTCATATTTGAAAAAAATACAAAAATATATTTTTATTTTGTGTATACAGCCAAATTCTAAAAAAAATTCATGCATATTTCATTAAAAAAAATTACATTTTCATCATACTTTGAAAAACACAAAAAAAAGTTAGTGGATATCATAATAAGTTTGTGATTATCCATTAGAATTTGGCTAAAAATTCAAAAATATCATAAAAATCAATCTATTTTTTAATTTTTGGAATATTCATGTTACATAATTCTTTTGGGCTTTAGAATGTTTAGGTTTTAACCTGATAATATAAAAACTTTCTTACCGAGAATGACTTTTTTTTAAACCTTAGACAGACCAACAAATAAAAACTTGACTTGAAATAATCAATTAGCAATGCAACTTACTATAGGTATGGTGCATTGAAGGTGATACATCTTCCTCATACACAACTAGTCCATTTTTCTAGACTCTGCAGATCATTAAATTTTCTAGTGACCATCATACTAGGTCGCGACTCCTGAACTCTATTAATCATATTTTTATAATTAATCACAACACATCCAAAACTCCCTCAATCAAAGATCCATACCTGTCATCTGACATCGTGCATGTCACGACACCATTTTACTTATCATTCTTTTTGTCTTTCTTTCTAATTTTTCATATCGATGTTAATGAACTCATTTACAACATTCATCTTTCCTTATCCTAGGAACAACTACTCAAATATATTTTCCACTTATACATTTCATATTAATGTCGACACCAATGAACCTCATTGGTATCATTAGTCTTCCAAACTTAGTCTTCCAAACTGGGAACTACTAATCAAATCTAAGAATTGTCAATACCAATTGTAAACCCTCAGATAGAATTTTATGAGTTTGTAAGTATTAAAAATTTTGATTCGGAAATAAAATGGGATAAATTAAAATGAGGGATTTTTTTATGTTAATAACAAAATGAAAAAAAAACTATATTTTATTCAAATTAGTTAGGTCGACGAAACAGAATACCCGATTAAACAAAAAATACTTTATTATTAAAGGGAGGGGCATTATTGTCTATAAAGGTTTAAAAAAAAAGGTGAGCATATAAGCACAAAGAAGCCAAGAGTAGCTGGTTGCTTAATGAAGAAGAGAGGAAAAGATTTTTTTTCTCAAGTTTTCTTCAATATTCTACCTAAATTCATACTTCTATACTAAAATTAAGGGGTAAAAAGGGATTAGGAGGAGATTAATCTAGAAAAAAAATGAAGATATCCTAGAGGAATTTGACATAGAAAGTAGCAGGTTTGGGGGGGAAATCTAGGAGGGTTAAGGAAAATTTGTTTTCAATACTTTCTTTCTTTCAAATTCTTGTGTTTAAGAGGTGAGAAGCTTTAATCTAAGATTTAATTATATTTGTGTTATGTAATGATATATTTTTATTAGAAAATGCATTATGGAAAATGGGTTTGAATGAATGGTTGATTAAATGTTTAATGTAGTGTTCAAATAATGCTTATATACATAAATCTTGAATGGGTGATGATCCAATTTAGAAGAAAATCGAAAAGAAAACCTATTCCCATCACTTGCTAGGGTTCGGCCAAGGGGAAAGAATTTGAGGAATGAGTTTGTTTGATGAAATTATTAGGGGAATTGTATTTAGAGATGATGTGTGTTGTATTAGGAAGTTAAATTATAAGTCTCTAAAAAATGAGAATTTAAGAGTCACTTTTTTATGCCATAAAGTTTCAGCCAAGAGAATGATTTAAAGGGGAGGGGACTATAAGTTGTTAAATTCTTGTTTGAATTGAGTTCGCAGGAATGAAGTGAATTGAGTGTGTGAGAAAATTAAAGGAATTACATTTTTCTTCTATAATAGGTCATTTTGATTAAAGGATAGATATGAATAAGTTGATTATAGGAGACTTGTGTATGAATAATGTTAAGAGATTTGTAGGATGAAAGTGGTTATCATAAATGATGAAAGAACACAGAAAATGTTTTAGTTGTGTTTTAGACTTGTAAGTTAAAATTTTGACAGTTTTGTCACCTGAGTTACAACAGGAGTTAGGACACGCAAATAAGGGAGTTTGGAATATGTTTCTTCATGAAAGTTGTAGCTTAAGGTGTTAAATTTCAAATAAAACTGACCTTGCTTTATTTGGAGTTAAAAACTCCCATTATGGACAAATAATGGAAGGAATGTCAAATTGGATTTCTATTGGGCTGAATGGGTATGCTATTGTTAAGGATACATTTCGGAAGGTAAATGGAAGAATTGGATGTTACTTCCTTCATGGGAGTTGTAGCCTTACATCTTATCTTCCTGAAAATACCAACCATGCCCAAAACAAAGCTTTACAACTGTGGATATAATTAAAATACCAAAAAGTGTTTGGGGTTGGGTAGACTAAACCAACCAAGATTTTACAAATTTCTAATGTTGCTTGGAATTATTGTTAATAGATAATTTTAACATGAAAACTAAGAAAATGAGTGTGAACATAAAGGAAATATATATATATATATATATATATTGTGTGTGTGTGTGTGTAATTTTGAAAGTTTTCCTTGTTAATATTTGAATGAGAATAGAACTGAAATGTTGTTGATGGTTGAAATCTAATAATAATCATAACGATAATGATATAGGGGAAGTTGTTAGGTTGGAGAAACAATTAGGAGCGATAGTACAAGAACATGCACTAGGTAGGTGTTATCCTCTTTGCTATATTTTTATATTATAGTTTTGAATATTAGTTTATTATAAATTCTTAAAGTGTTTATGTATATCTAAGTTGAGGATGATGTCGGAAATAAAAAAGAAAAATAAAAGTAAAGTGGATTGAATTTGACTAATACCTTGAGTGGTACTAGAGGCATCAGTGAATCTAACGACCGAAACTGAACTTGACTAGTACCCTAAATGGTACTGAAGGTGTCAATGAATTTGATAACAAAGATTAAATCTGACTAATACCATAAGCGGTATTGAAGGTGTCGGTGCACCTGATAACCATAATTAAGACAGACTAGTGCACAAGTGGTACTAGAGGCACTAGGGTATCTAATGACCAAGATGATATGTTATTTAGAGGTTTAAATGACAATAATGGGAAATAAAGACACTATATAAATTGGATACTTTTAAGGTGTTCACTAGATAAAGAGTTCACTTTCATGTTACGTTGCTATAACAAAAGAAATAAATATAAAATAAATAAATAAATATAACCTTATTTTGTTATATTAGTCATTAAACAATGTTTCTCATTAAATAATTAAATTTTGATTTCAGAATCTTTTCACATTCATCCCTAGTAGTAGACTACTTTTCTGTTTTGATTAGTAACTATTAAGGTTGTTGTAGGAATTTTTACAGCTTCTCATGTATTATAATTTTGAAAATGTCTTTTTATGATCTGAATGTTAATAGCATGAAATATTTTATTCTCATAACCATGTAGTAATGTTATTGCATAGTAGCACTTTTTACTTTTAAATAGGAATATGTGAGTTTCTTTTTACTATTCTCTTATATCTTAATTATATATTTATTGTACAGGAAAAAAAGGTTTTATGATGACTAGGTTGAATATGATAATGATTACTAGATGATTCGATGATTCGATTATATGTTTAAGTTGTGATAATTGTGAATGATAAATGATGTTGACACTTGAAAGTGCTAAAAACTAGGAGAAACTCGACTGAAATTTTAGTGGAATTAAAAATGTCATGTTAAGATTTGACCTAATGAAATCATGAATGATATAAGAACAAAAAAAATTCCTCAGTTTTAAATCTAATCATGGTGGACTGTAATTGATAATTTGTAATTAAATGTTAGGGATGTTACACCAATATAACTCATTGGTATCATTAGTCTCCCAAATTGTGAACAACTAACAAAATTTAAACAATGTCAATACCAATATAACTCATTGGTATCATTAATCTCCCAAACCGGAAATGACTAACGAAATTTAAGAAATGTCAATACAAATATAACCCATTGGTATCATTAACCTTCTAAACTCGGAGTAGCTAATCAAGTTCTTTAATATTGTTGATTGTGCACTTTGTTGATGTCGATGCCAATATGTTTATTGACATCATTAGCCTCCATAACTCGGAATGGCGACAAATTCACTTTTTTTTTCTTTCACCTTTTTTTTATACACTACCCATAACTTGTACATTAAAAAAAATTACAGATAAAATATTTTAAATGATTTAATTAAAATATTAAGGTGTAAGACAACTACCTATTATTCATGACGTTCCTACACCCGTTTTAAATTGTTGTCTAACTGTTACAGTATCCTTGCCATCACATGATTTAACTTATTTCCATTAAGTTTTATTTTATTTTTAAACTTAGAAACCATATCTAGGCTACTCCACATTAATTCTCAACACCTAAACATATCATGATTTCAAGAAAAAAAAAAGTTATTTTTTTTTCTTCATACAATTTATCATAATCACAGCACAATTTAGTTTGAAAACACATTTTCATGATATTTACATGGGTGATTCATATCAATTATTACTCTTCTTTAATGTCCAATTTAGCCAAATTATACCCATGAAAATCAAGGATTCTTTTAACTCTCACACAACCAAATCATCATAATTCATTTATTATACCTTTATTCAAGCATGATTTAACTCGATATTCTAATAATTAAACCATATTAAATGCATCCCTCATTTAGCAAGTCTTTATTTGCTAAATCAATTATCAAGGTAATTAAACCAAATGAATCAAATCCCCCTATGCCCAATTGAAGCTTGGCCGAAATCCCTACCATGGCGGAGCATGCCCCTATTTAATGTTTTTCCCTAAATTAACTCTTTGCTCATTCCTTTTGTTACCCATCTAACATGTATCAAGTGTTAAACAAACAATTTCAAACAATTCTTCATGAACCCTAACTTTCCATAATAGTTAACGTTTCATTAATGTGCATAAATCCACAACAAAACTAAATCAAATAATTTATAGTATACTTCTTACCTCTTAATCACCAATAAAAGAGAAGAAATCAACCAAGAACCTAGTTTTTTCCTCACTTTTTCTCTTCTCCTCCCAAAACCATCCCTCAATACTCAATAGTAGAAAACCTTCACTTTCTCTAACTCAAATCTTCTTTTAATTCCTTTTGATCACTAAAACTAACCCTCTTTAATTTAATTTTCCAAGATTTACAAAGTTTTAACTAAGACAACCATAACCCCCCCCCCCCCCCCGGCAACAATGAGAGGGGGGCATTTATAGTCAACTTTTTGCTATTTGCAATTTTACTCTATTTGCCTTTATGTTTTTATTTTTCCCCACAAGATTCTCTCTTTCTACTAAATTAGTGTTATTTATCCTTCCTCTTATTCAATTTCACCCCCTCTTCATTTAGTTTAATTTATAATTTTTACAATTAACCCTTGCATTACTAAGAGAGATTAACAAGAGAGAAAAGAAAAGGGCATTTTTCTGGATTGCTATAATAAAGAAGCAAAGAAATTTGTGGCAGTAAATATTGGGTTTTTTTTTTTCTAGAATTAATATAACAATCATAGATAACTATAGTGTTCTTAAGATGGTGATGTAATAATGGCATTGAGCTTTACAAGAACATGGAGACTTCATTGATCTCATAACTTTAGTGACTGCATTGCTTTCTTTATTATAGTAAATTATTTCATAGTTTATCCTTATAATTTTTTTTATATGAGGAAGTTATTTTCATGTAAATTTGATATTTTTTGGTTGTATTCGTGTGATTGATTTCTCATATACTCATGATTGTTGTGTTATTTAACTTAGATTATTTGGAAAAAAAAAAAACTAATTTATATATAGATAGTGGGTTATAACACCAACAGTTGAAATATCTCATAAATTGCTCACCAACAACACTTGAATTATTCATTCATGTGACCGAAACTGAGAATTTATTATTATTTGTAATGAAATTGAAAAAGAAAATTACAACTAGGTATCTTCTTTATTATTTTCAGTGCTTTAAAATTCAAACAATTAAATAAGAATAGTAAAAATGAGTGAATAAAAAGCACTGAATCAAATATGTAACATAGAAGAGAAACTTCTCTCTTTTTTTCCTGATTAAGTCCAAAAATAGATTTAATTGAATATCAAAATTAGCCCCAACCAGAAGCAGAAAACAAAGAAATTTGTGGCAGAAACAATGAGTGCAAAACTACTTCTACGTCGAAGAACAAAGAACTTCTTGAACAAGAATTCAAATAAAGATCCCTCAAACCTGGTACGAGGTTGATCAATTAAGAAGTCGGGTACCAAGTTAGACTGGTTAATTTAAGTTAACTTGAAAAAATTAAAAAAATATATTTAAAGTTTTATTATTTCACATAGAAAAATTAAAAATAATTCATGTGAATGTAGGTTATATATATGGTAAATAATAAAGTTTAAAAGATTATTTTAAAAAGTTTTTTATTCATATTATCTTCTTCTTTTAAATTGAAGTATTTAAACTAAAAAAAATTTTTTATTCTATATTAAAAAAACATAATTTTTTTTATGAATATAAAATATATATACTAATGAGTTTTTAATTTTACATTGAAAAAATTAAAAAAAAAATTCTAGTATCAGTATAACAAATTTTAATATTAATTAGTAAGCAGAAAGAGTGGTAGGCTTGCTTTGCTTCGAGGAACACCCACCTAAACAAGAAATGGTGTTTGCATAATAATTTTTTGGCTTGGCGGGCGAAAAAAGCACCCACCCGTGAAAAAGTGTTTGCATAATAAAAAAAAGTCACGCGGGTTAGGTCCTCAAGAGCCAACTACAATCTTAGTTTTCATTTTCATCAAACCCATCTGGAATCCTAGATTGTCCGAGTCAACCTATCTAATTAAACCGAGGCTATAACTTTAATAATAGTAGATTAGTCTCTTGGTCTGAATGGTAATGGAATCCACTTTAAGATGCCTGACAGTGCTTGAAAAAAGGGTTAGTCTCCTGTTCCAGAAAATGTTCAAGAAACTCTGGTACAATCAAAAAAAAACCAACAACAAATTAAAAAAAAAAAAATGAATTGTCATTAAGTGATGTATTTTTAAAAACACAAAATACACACTCAAAAAGTAGAATTTCTTGTAATTTCAAACACTCATAAAATGTAAATAATACTATTTTAAAAGAGAAGTTGAAAGCTATAATTGAAGAAGCTTAAACCAAGATGTGATATATAACAAAAGATTAGGAAAAGCTTAGACCAGTAATTATCAACTTTTCTTTTTCTCTGCCGATTTTGTTTTTAATTTTAATTCTTGTTTTCTTACAAATTCTTATTAGAACCTAGTAGCGAGAGAGATAGCATACATGTAAATATCCAACAAAATAAAAAATAAAAATTGTTCAAATAGAAAATACTAAATTTAAGATATTCAAATAATAGAATAATAAAAATTTAGAGACATTCAAATAAAAAATATTAAAAATTTAGACACTAAATATACAGTTTTTCCATTGTTTCTAAAAAATTGTAAGCCCCTCATTATTAATTAAAAATAGTAATTTAAATATGAAAAAAAATCAGTGACTCAAGTAGATAAAATAATAATAATAATAATAATAATTATTATTATTATTATTATTATTATTATTATTATTAAAAAATAAAAAATAACAAAAAGGTTAAAAAGCAAATAAGTTTTCTCTACTGTAATTAAATATTAGAATCAAAATCAGCCTTCGAACTTTAAAAGTTCACATTTCAGGCAAAGAACAGAAAGTCCATTCATATGAACCAATTATTGTCTTCTTCAAGAAGCGTAGCCACCGCCACCGCCACTTTAATCTCTTCTCTCACATTTCAGTCTCTAAAGCAATTCTCATCGACTACGACAACAAAACCAACCAAATGGAACTCACCAACCAACACCATAATCACTCACCCAATTCTCTTAGCAATGGAATCATGCACTTCAATGCTTCAAT
>Ga0325400_1000651_pt1 | contig 26396 bp, 13 predicted proteins | sample PopdelMetagenome_2_FD_205662 | JGI IMG/M metagenome (GOLD analysis project Ga0325400, IMG submission 205662) | Populus deltoides microbial communities from Bellville, Georgia, United States - Xylem-PdKOR-R1 | ecosystem: Host-associated > Plants > Phyllosphere > Stem > Wood/Secondary xylem...
CTGGGGGGGTTTTTTTTTTTTTTTTTTTTTTTGCGGTTGTTGGGTTACAAGGGCCCATGTGTCCAAATAATCGAGTTCAGGTGCCCTCTTGGCATTTTGTATTTCGTATGTGTGATTTAGCTTACGTTTGTATTTTGTATTTCGTATGTGTGATTTAGCTTATGTTTATTTGAAAATGTAGTTGTTATTTAAAATATTTTTATTTTAAATTATATTAAATAATAATTTTTTTTATTTTTAAAAATTATTTTTAACATCAACATATTAAAATAATTTAAAATATATATAAAAAATAATTTTTAACAAAAATAAATTAAATTAAATTAATTTTTTAAAAAACTCAAGTTGGCTCACGTTTTCAAATGTTTCTTTAGATGTATAATTGATTTTTTTTAAGATATAATTTTTTTAAAATATAAACCACATTTTATAAAAATAAAAAATACATATTTTTTATATAAATTTCATTAAAAAAAATCAACCACATTTTTATCCCAAATACCCTCTAAAAATGTGTCTATGTTATTGTTCTTGTCAGGTCGCATTTGCCACGGCAAAAGCTAAAGTTTTTTTTTTTTCTTCATTGTCTCATTTTAATGGTAAGATATTAGGTGCGATTTGAAGGGTGTCCGAGAGTAAATTTTAACTTGTTTTTTATTGTTAGAGTTTGATTTTTTTATTTTAAATTAATTTTTTAATATTTTTTATTTTGAAGTTATGATGCCAAAAATATTTTTTTAAAAAAAATATATTATTTTAAATAAAAAATAATCACTATCATAGAATAAAATGTGCATCTTCGGGGTGTGAATTCTAGCGCTGCCTCAAGAGTGGTTTCCTTGCTAATCATTCCAAGAGGATTGTTCATGGCATTTGGCTATGTATTTTAAAGCAAGATTGTTTACTTCGAGTGTGTTTGACAGTGTGGTTACGGTTACTTTTCAAATAACTTTTTATGCTAAAATATATGCAAATGATGTTTTTTTATTTTTTAAAAAATATTTTTGACATCAGCACATCAAAATAATTTGAAAACACTAAAAATATATTAATTTGAAGTTAATAAAAAAATAAAAAAAAATTAAATTTTATCAAAAGCGCTTTTGAAACGCATAAATAAACAGGCCTTCATCTTCGTAAGTCATTGCTGTGGGATTCATTCTTGTAATGATTACTTGATTAGGACACGGATGAAGTGTTATGTGCCCTGTCCAAACCTTAAATTTATCAGTCATTGCATCTATTTCTTCGCCAAACCAATATAACATGATCAGTTAAATTGAATTTATTTTGTTAGAGAAATAGGTTTTAGAATTTGTTGATCAGTAATTTTTTTGTGCTAATAAAATTGAAAACTTAATTGGTTAAGTTTTGAATTTATTTCTCAATAATCACGAGTTTTAATTCTCTAAAGACTACTAAAAACTTATAAGGTTATTAATTTGAAAACTTGTAGAATTAATCGAGATGTACATAAGTTAGTCTAGACATTCATATTAATAAAAAAATATTATAAATAAGCCATCCATCTCTAGTTTCCAAACTCTCGTAGTAAATTCGACATTAAAAAAAGCTTTTGTTAAAACACTTGCCTCTCATTTTATTAATTATTTTGCAAGGCTACGTATTCAAAGGATTAATCATGATTCATCAACCGGAGTGAAATAAAAAATATTTTGCAGAATATTTTATGTAGAGTATTGATCAACCTGTCTATATGAAATAGACTTTTTTCTACATTTTATCACCGAGTCTAGCTGAAAAATCCTTGTAGTTTTACAAGGGCATGTTCTCGGCAATATATTATATATCCTTGAATAACAAGAATGTAATTTGAATTCAATTTTTTAAGATTATTAATTTTTGAAGAATAAAAATCAACTCACCTTGCTTATTCTTTGATTTTCTTTTTATATCCTGCCACCCCCACAGGAGTAGATTCATGCTATGCTTCCAAACAAATTCCGATCATGGTTAGAGGGGTGAGATCTGACCGTCCATTTCGATCACTTCAACGAGTAAAGATGATGTCAATAACAAGTCAGGCTAATGTCTGATTCCACCCAAAACAACCACACATGGCAACCACGTAATATTTGTTAAAAGTGGTAAATTGTAAGGGGACAACTAGCCATTTTCATCTATTTTTGAGATTTTTATTATTGTAAAAATTAATTTTTTAAATAAAAAACATAATATATTTTCAAATAAAAAAATATTTACTACATGCTCAGACGTACCTTTATTATTATATCCGCACTGACAAAACAATCAAGTGATAACGTATGGTGCCATTATATTAAATCGTATGTGCCATCTATTATGAAAATAATATGATTTTTAATGCGTTGGTTTAGGTGTCAGGTGAGCATGTTATTCATATTATTATTTCGAGTCCAGACTTTCTAATAAACATGTTAGGATAATTGTGAATAATTTAAATTATCTAAGAAAAAGTCATGATAATCAAATAAAAAAGGAAAACGGTCGCATTCGTGGCTTCGTGCCACAACTTGATGGGTATTATTTTTAATTTCTATAATTATGTTCAAAGAATCTGTCCCGACAGAACAAGTGCAACTTGACACAGATCATTCATTAGATAATTGGAGTTGATTGATTGGGTTCTTGTCGTTCCGTAAGCATGTTTAATAGATACGCCGGCCATGCCTGGATTTCCAGTTGATTTCTTTTTAGCCTGCTTGACATTGCATTTTAATTTGTGTTTTTGATAAGTTTTAAAAACGTACTTGACATAATAAAATATTAAAAAATTATATTTTAATATTTGTTTTATAATTTTGATGTAGTGAAGTTAATAATTAAAAATTATTAAAAATATATTTTAATTTATTTTTAAATCAAAAACACTTACAGCGTTACCAAGCAAACTTCGTCCCGAACCCTTCCTATAGATAAAGTTAATGTCACGCTCGGTGAAGGTCAGTGGTCACCTCACGAACAATACAATTGGACAGTGTAAAAGTATATAAAATGATACATTTGTAATTTTCCCTTAAAAAAAGAAAAAAAAAGAAGGGAATGGTTCATTTTTTTTAAATATATTTTTTTAACTGATGTCTAAATTAGTTTACACGTAATTCAGTTAATTCTTCAAGATTTTAAAATTAATAATTATATAAATTTCTAATAATTATAAGATTTGTAGAATTTAAATTAATAATCTTTAAAAATCAAACTTAAACTCTCATTAATTAAACTACATATCTTATGATTGAGTTTTTCCTGGGCTGGGGGTCCCGCGTCCAATGCCGAGCCTGAGAGATCGTGGGTGCCTATGGTTCAACTGCCCAGGGATAGCATGGGAAAACACAACTTGGATCAGAGATGGTAAAGAGACGGGTTTGGACGGGAGGATGCATCCCCTTCCCGTGTCCTTGACCATTCCGGCTCGTATACGGACGGAAAACTTCCTCTAATCATACCCGCTTCCTGAATGAATATTTGCTTTTATTTATCAAAACGAAAGCGGACACGAGAGATTCATGCTTTAAAAAAGACAGGGATAAAGACGAGTAAAAAAAATATTTAATCCATTCGAACATGGTGGTGGGTGTGATATATTCCAATCAAAGAGAGTTTTATTCTTGGATTTATATGCAAAAACAATTTATTATACTTGTAGACTTTTTAATATGTATCTGAAACAAATATGTGATCTTTTAAGATTATTTTAATTAAATTGGTTTAATAAACACAAAATATTTTTTTTAATGGCATGTGTATTCTATTTAACATGGATTAACTATTAACAAAATTATCTGAACCTTTAATGGAGATTTTAATATTTAGAAATGTGGTAATGATTGTTTTTTAAAGTGATTTTTGTTAAAAAATATCGAAATAATATATTTTTTTATTTTTAAAAATTTATTTTTTATATTAATATATCAAAACAATTTAAAAAACAAAAAAAAAAATTTTAAATAAAAAATTAAATTTTAATAAAAAATAAGTTAAAACTCATTTCTAAACATATGCGAAGAAGAGTATGAAGTGTTAAATAATATTTTTGATGTAAATGAATATGAGAATGAAACCTGATAGATCTAGATGAAAATACATTTTCTATTTCTCTTGATTTTCATTATCATTTTACTTTACACTCATGTTTATTGATGCAAATACATGTGAAGTGTGAGTTTAATTAGACCGACTACTCTTGCCATCCTATTTCTGGATAAAGATTATCCTATAAGTTTTTAAAATATTAATAAGTGATTTAACAAATTATTTTTTATGATATATATAAATAATAAAAAAATATTTTTCAAATCATTATCATGATGACATAAAATATTAAAAATAATTTATTTTTTTAAATTTATTTTTCATAAAAACTATTTAAAAAAAACTACTTTTTAGGAAAGATTAAAATTTAATAAAATAAAATAAAACATGCCCAAATAACAAGTACATCAAGCCCAATAAAACAAAGCCATCAGAAAGCTGGTCCATACCGCCCTGCTTTAACTGCGGCCCAGAATGGGGTTGCACTTAAACCCGGTATAAGAACTAAAGCATTGTCAATCACCAAACAGACCTCCTCTGCATCACCATCGATAAGTCGCAGCCACTGAAAGATATAGGCGTAGAACAGAGAATCGAAAAAGATGAGGAAGTTCGATCCATGGCCAGTTTTCTTCAGGAGAGAATGGAACCGTAACTGGCCTTTCCTTGTCGGCTTTGCCATCACTGGCACTCTTATCACCAAATTTTCTCTCAGCCTCACCGGTAACGCCTTCCCTTGCCTCTCCCTTACGATTTCAGACCTAACCTATTAATTTTTGTTTCAATTAAGCTATTTTATCGCAATCAATTAGAATTATGTGGAGCAAAATAAATATAAATGTCACGAAATCTGATTATTTGTGCTTTGGGTATAAATAACTGAAGAGTAATGTAGTATATCCGTGTTTTTGCAGAGGAGGATGCGAAGAATTCTCCATTTGTGCAGAGGCACAAAAGGTAAGCGTGTTTGAAACCCTAGATCATGATATTGCCACTTCATTTTCTTTCTTTTGCTGAAGTTTGAATAATAGATGTAGCTCCAGCGTGTGTAGATTACAACATTATTAATTGGGGCATTGTTAGTTTTGGTTTGCTAGATGCATAATTAAGGCTAGGATCAATATCGACAGTCAAGAGTGGGGATCGAATAAAAGTTTTCTTCTTTTTTTTCTACCCACACATAAAAGATTTTTCTTTTTCTTCATCTTTTTTTTTTGATAATTTGGCTGATATCCAGTCATAGTTGTTAAACCTCAAAACATTATTTTCGGTTATGTTGATTGAATCAATTCCATTGATTTTTTTTCTTTTCAACAATATAGTTCTAGAGAGTTTTCGGCTGCTTCAATGACCCAACTCCCTGATCATTTTCCAGTATTATGATGCGTGTAAAATGGTAGTAGTTTCAATTACTATTCAATGACAAAATCTTCGTTGCGCCTCTTAATAGAAAATAATCCTGTCCTGATTTATCATATCTGATCTAGCTACATTTTATTTTCTGCATGATTAAAAATGTTTTTTCCCTGTTAAAAATACATTAAGTTTATGGTTTCTGGGTTTTTTTTTTTAAAATGCAATTATGGAATGAAGATAATAAAATTATGAAAAACACTGATAAAAAAAATTGGTGCCAAGAAAATACTTCAGAAAATATGTCAGTTGCCATACATATCTGAATCCAAGCTCTTTCATTTTAGAACTCGGGAAGCAATACTTTGTTCTGTGCCAAATTCTTGTGTTGTCATGGATTTACTAGATTTGTTTACAACCTTCTTGCATGCGCACTTTTAATATATATTTATTTATTTGAAACAAAAGAAATTATTTCTGCAACTAGTCTAAAATGGGTGCTACTAATTCAGAGAACTGGGGCACTGTCCTCTTCTATTACAAGTTATGAACTGACCCCAATGACTCTATACATGAGAAAAGAAGACGAGAAATTAGTGGATCATTTCGTAACAGCTTTGTTCCAGCCTAAAGTCCTTGACCTTGCTAACATGTTTTCTTTCAGGCATTGATGCTTAACAAATCCAGTTCAAGATGAGCAGGCTTCTGGTAATTTTTTGCGCTTCCTTTGCCTCCTTCTCATATGTATAAAGAATAACCAAATCCAACAAGAAAATAGTAGTTAAAGGTGCCTTCAATCAGGCTTTTTGATAAAGTAAAAATGAAAGTTGCGTGCCTCTAGTCCCAGAAAAACAAACCTGGAACCAACCCTAGCTTCTAATAATGCTTACCGCGCCTTCGCAGGTGAATTTGGAAATTTGCTCCCCAGGTGCCAGATCAATGCTCAATCTGGAGACATTTAGCTTTGTTTGAGTTCATCCTTTTTCTTATTATTTTGAAGAATTTTTGTTTCAGTCACTTTATGGCATGGTTAAATAGACTGATTACTTCTGGAAAATTGGGCTGTGTCTAGTTGAAACGATTCATTGCATGCTACTGCTGTTAGCCGCTGCGATGTAACATGCAAGTGTGAAAATAAATGCACTTTTTGAAAATAAAACGGTTTTTAGTTTCCAAGATTGTGCCAGGGATTGACTATCCGTTCTGGAGGGTGATTGTGCACTTCTTCTTGGCTCGTAATGTTTGATTGAATGGGCTTTTGCCTTTTCACTTAATATTGGGTGCATAAATTTACTTGGGGAAGCTCGGAAATTATGCGATCCCTAGGTCGGAAAAATCCAGTTCTCGTCAGATAAGAGGAAAAGGAAAAAATCTTTTATACATGCTGTTTTCCACTTTTTTTCCCCTTCTTTCTTTTAAACCAAACAAAATTCTTTTCATTTTAACCATGACCATTACAGGTTTTTTAGGTTCAAAAGTAGTTATCATCAAATAAAAAAAGAACCGACATATCCTGCAAGTTTCAGCTGAGTCTATTTTGGTCTGAGATCCCCAACTCAATTAGCATCATCAAGAAGTCTTTAAAAAATAGAAATCACCAAGAAGTCTGGAAAATTTTCTTCCCAGATTAGTCCCAAGGAAAAACTTTAATCCTACGCGCTAGGGAACCGGATGCACGCTTGCACCCAATTTGAGTTGCTATCATTTATCAAGTCACCATGTAAAAGTCGTGGATCACCCGGAACTGTTTTATTAGTGTGCATTGTGTAGCAAACATGGGAAATTAAATTTTGTTTACAGAATCACTCAGAGCAGAAATAATTAATCAATATCTTTAGGCATGAAACATGAAGAACTAACTAGTAGCTGACTGATGCAATGAATTTTGAAAACAAGCTCGACAGTTTGAATACACATTATCAGTAACAGGAAAATAGGAGTGTCTTGTCAACCAAAAGAGTAAAAGGAAAGGAAAGGGAGGAAGAAAGCACATTCGTGGCTTAAATTCATAGTTCAAACAGAACAGCATCGTCACAATGATGGAGAAAAAGATGAAGGGAAAAGGCAATCACAGATCATATCAATCCCAAAAGATACGAGGGCACTAGCATAGATACCTTATCTTAGCAGGTGTTCATGCTTGTCTAATGAATGCATTTAAAGGATGAAATTGCAAAAGTGGCTGAGTGAGTGATCTCTCCGTTTTCTTTTTCAGTCTCCTCTTTTAATTCATCAAGTAAAGCTAGGCTCTCCACATAAGAATCAGCATAGTCACTTAGCCCTAAATTTTGCAGATCATGAATTTCGTTTCTCTGAGGATCACATGAAACCACTTCGTCACTTGGATATCTTGTCATTAATATCTCACCATTCTTCCTACAGACCATTGCCAATCCTATTCCGACTGCTTTAATCCTGAGTTTTCGGGCCCATAATTTCATTGCATCATATTTTTTCAGAGCCCATATCTCAATATACTTGGTATCGAGGTCGTTGAGAAACAAAGAGACGGAGTTATCATACACCAAAATTGCCATCCACTCATCGAGTTTGCTAGCTAAATATGGAGACAGCGTCATCTTCCCAAACGAATCATTTCTTAGATCAAAAGATAGCACAAACCTACTGCCAAACTCCTCTCTGTCTACAAGCCAATGAAGAACCCCATTCAGGAAAGCATAGTTATAAGAACTGGAACGTCCCCATAAGACTGAAGGTATGGGGTTAATGTAACCAAGAGCAGGGCTAACATCAATGGCCTTCCAAGATCTTTCTTTGACCGAGTAAACCTGACATCCAACTGGGTAGTGAGGTGTGGCAACTCTAACAAACTTGTAGTCATTACTTTGCCGATTGAAGCCAAAACCAAAAATACCGTGGAAAGGATCAGATAACCTTGGAAGTACAAGATTCAAAGATTTTCCAATTGATGGATTCCACAAAATTATGCTGTGACCATGATCTTGCGGACTATTTAAAAGACATATAACTCCATTACAAGAACCAATTATTTGGAAGTCATCATCTTCTCTTTTGGAAGGCAACTCGAACTCTGAGTCTGACCACATGTCTAAAGACTCATTATCCAAACGCAGAGAGTAAGACTGGTTGTGGTGATGAAAGAGAAGCAATGGCTTTGCCTGGGCCAAATGGATACTGATAAATTCAGCGCTAGTGATGAGAGAGTTCCAATACTTTGATACAGACCTGAATCTCACTAAACATTTGGCAGGTAATGCCATGAGAATCGTGATCAACAAATCTTCTGGAAGACCGCCATCCTTTTTCATCGTTTCTGCCACCTTTATATGTCTAACGCTATCAGGCAACTTCAACTACTATTCAAAGACTGCTTGTGGAGTTTGTAAACTGTGTGCGGGAATTTGGTGGTGTTTATTGATAAGGATTAAAGGTTTTGTGAAACAGAGAGAATCTTTGATTCTTTTCTTTGGTTTCTTGGTTTGGTGGAGGAGATGAATTGACGGAGAAAAAGTTCTCTCACTGATTGTTTTCTGTGGCGTTTTCTTGGTTTTTTTATGTTGATGGAGAGTTTGGTTTCTCGGATTGAAAAAACAAGAAGGAAAATGTGAGAGATATAGTAGGGGAGAGTAAAGGTTCAGGGAGAGAGATTTTCAGTCATTTCTCTGGTATTCAGCCGGGGCTGTTTTCTTGGTAGTTACAATTGTTTCTCGGATTAACGTAGTCTAAAATAAGGAAGTGGGAATTCCTCGTGAATACGGAATTGTAAGGCTCATGATTCTCTCACACCATATTGGCTCATCATCCATATATCAAAACTCAGACTGCCATCCAGACAGTCATAGAGATTCACAGTAAGAGAGTTGTTAGAAACTGAAATTGACATCCCTGCAATAATTCTCTTCATGTCAAAACGTTCAGGGACGGAACTGTGAGTGTTTTCTTGGTGGTTGATGTCGAGAAAGAAGGGAAAAGGTGGGAGAAACAGCAGAGAGGGTCTCAAGTCTTTTCTTTCGCTTCTTGGTGCGATCAAAAAGGTTTTGAAAGAGAGAAAGAGTCTCAAAGATTTTGTTACTTTGTCTTCTCTCGGATATTACTCACTTGATTGAGAAAGGTCCTCACTGTTTGTTGTTGATGTTAGAGAGCGTTTTGTTTCTCATTCTCAGTCTGAAACTCAGAATAAGTATTGGTTAATATTGTTACAGTTTCTTCTTCTCCTTCTTCTTCTTCTTTCTCTGGTGTAGAAATTAAGTGGGAGGCCCGGAAGACTAAATTACCCACAGACTCTAGCTAGCTATTAGTATTAACACTAAAACTGTGTTAATACAACGAAAACCGTGTTCTTGATCAATTTATATGTCAATAGAGATTCAATCTCTCCTTGAACAATAGTTCAATTGATGCAATTGAGTAAATATCAAGTAGGAAAAAAAGAAGCAGCTTGGCAATGAAGAGTATGAGGAGCAGACATGAATTGACAGTGTTTATTTACTGAGTATGCATTATCTGATCTCGTGAGACTTGCATACTGAAGAGAGCCAATCGCGTGCCTGTAAAGTTGTGGATCCTTCATAGGTTCACCGTTATGAAAACTCCGTCCTGTCACCCAGGTTACAAATATCTTCTACTTATTTCTAACTTGCTTACCGTTCAAACTAAAGTCTAAAATCACTCACAATCTTCGAGACAGAAGAAAACAACAACGGTAAAAAAACCTTGTATCATCAATGTCAGCATATCCATACAGTCTTGCGCATGATTTGAGTTGTTATCCAGTCACCAGGTAATGGCAAATTATATATAATTCTGCAGAATTTGCCAAAACTATCATCGTAGACCAAGAAATAGTTTCATCTGTCCATGCCTTGAAACCTACAATCAAGAACAATTATATACATGTGAAGAAACAATTTTCAGCTTGGATCTTACATAATTTCGCATTGGTGTGCACTCATCATCTAGATGAATGTAGCAAATACCTCCTAGCAAATTTTGTATAGAGAATGGCATAAGGACTTACAGAGCATAATAATCAGTATCTTTTGCACAAAACAGAAAGAATACCAATACTGGTAAATGCCAGATGGAATAAATTTGAAAAACATGATTCAGCAGTTGGAAATACTTATTGAGTAATAGGGAGTCTTGTTAATCCAGATAAACTTCTGCTGTTTCAAATATAACACCAATCACAAATTCTTATTTTCAAGTGTATCAAAAGCATAGTGAATACTTCGAGAGAAACAAGAGATCGAATTGCCAAAAGGTGGGAAGTGATTCGTACCTTTTGCTTCTTCTTTTTTCTCCTGAGTCGATCTCATTTGATTCATTAAGTAAACTTAGACTCTGAACAAAATATTCTACATAGTCGCATTGTTGTAGCCCTAAAATTACGACTTGCTCGAGTCTGTGGATCACATGAAACTACCTCATACGATCCATGTTTTCTCATTAATATTTCACCATTCTTCCTGAAAACCATTGACCTCGTGAATCCATCTACTTGAACCGTGTATAGTCTGTTCCATGAATTCCTCACTCCATATTCTCTCATAAACCATACGTCAACAAAACTCCGGCGGTTGTCATTCTCCTCACGATATACAAGCCAATGAAGGATGCCGTTAAAAGCAACCTGATTGCAATAACCAGAACTCTTACAACGCAAAACGGACAAAGAGTAGGGCTAAAATTAATGCGCTCCCAGTATCTTCTTTTAAGCGAGAAAACCTGAAACTCCATAGGGAATTCACGTTTAGATGAAACTTGTCTCGCAACTCTAACAACCCTATAGTCATTACTTGGTAAATCAAAGCCAAAACCCCAAGTAGCACTGTGTGGGCCGCATAACTTTGGAAGTGCTAGATTCAAATGTTTTCTAATTGATGGATTCCACAGAATAAGACTCTTAGGGCGACCTTGGTGAATATCTGAAAGACATACAACTCCATTGCAATAACCTATTATATCAAAACAATCAGCTTCACTCCGAAAGGGCAAGTTCTGGAACTGTAAGCTCCTATCTAAAGATTCATTATCGAGATGCAGAGAGTAGGATTCTTGACGATTTTGCCATCGACGAAGGAGAAGCGATGGTTTGGGTTGGGTCAAATAGGCACTGATGAAGTCTTTGTCACTGATGTGGGAGTTCCATGATTTTGATAAAGATCTGAATCTTAATAAGGATTTGATAGGTAATGCTATGAGAATATCTATCAACATATCTTCTGGAACACGATTCTTTTTCACACTTTCTGCCATCTTTTATGTCTACAATCACTTGATCAGGTAACTGCTCGCTATGAAAACTAAGACTATTGAAGGGTTCTGCGAGAAATAAAGAGTTCTGTCAAAGATTCTTTATTTTCTTGATGGTTGATGTTGAGAGAGTTCTGTCTCTCTGATTGATAAACAAGAGGGGGAAATTTGAGAGAAAAGTAGATACGGTAGTTGCTTAGGTGTTTTCTTGGTAGTTAATTCTGTTAATCAGATTAAAAAGCTAAAAGAGAAAAGTGTCAGAGAAAAACTGAGGAACCAAGCTACTAATTTTGGATTAAAATTGAGTGGTTAAAATCCTTGATCTAACTCATTCATTAACCAAGTAAATCAAACTGAAAAGCAGATGTGAAGTTTGATAATTCTTGTGAACAATTTCAAACATTTAAAATTACTCCAACAATCGTTTGGAACTGTATTTCAACAGTTGTTCTATGAATTTTGATTTTTTTTAAAAAAAATTGAGTTATTTTATTGTTTAAATATTATTTTAATATATTTTTGAATAAAAATTAATTAAAAAAACAATTGAAAATCATTTAAATATAATATTTTCAAGCAAAATATTTTTTTAGTCCTCCGTGTTTGTGAGATTTGATCATCTTATACCTCTGGCTTTTAAACTTTGTTTATCGATTCCAAAATAGACACAAGGCTGGCCAATCTATTCCACAATTAAAAAGAGATTAAATTGCAATGGCTTACAGATTAGGGATCGAACTGAACTTTGTAGGAGAATTTCCCTCGTTCTCGGACTTAGGCACTTGTTCCTATTACTATTCGGCGTCAAAACAATCCTTTCAACTAACACTGAACTGTTTCATAGAAAAGTTAAATTAAAATTCTTATATTCATAAAAGTTTCATCTCGGTCCCTTCTAAGAGTCTAGTGGCCAGCTTGGTGGGGACAGATTCATCAATTTCTTGCAATGTTTGTGTCAATTGACCACTTTTGAAATACAAGGGATATGAATACCACTTTCCACAAATATGAAGGGCCAAAAACTGTGGTTCTTTCATTTTTCTTAAGTTGAAATCAAGGAGTCCAATTACAAATAAATTTGACTTAGGGAAAAAATCGAATTATTTGAAACGATAGGGACTTAAATCTGTAAAATGGTTCGGAGGGTATGTTGCTGCCTTCCCCTGTCCCTGTAAGGATGCGCCACTGCAGATAACCTTGTTGTTCTTTGCAATAGAATACTAAGAAAGATTGAAACTTTATTGTATTTTTTTGCAGTTAGAAGATAAAGAGAAATGGCAGCTAGAGTCAACTACTCTGTACAAAACACACTCTGTCTCCTAAACCCTTTAAACTATTCCATCAATGCAAAAACAACCCATTTCAAGACCGGTATTAATTTCTCTAAAAATCTCATGTTTCCTCGTAAATTAAGGAGACCCACGTTTTGCACTTGTGCAATTAGCAATAATGATTTGCAAAGTAGTGAAGCAGCTGAGACTTTTGTCCTTACAACTCCACTTTATTACGTTAATGCACCTCCTCATATGGGGAGTGCTTACACCACTATTGCTGCTGATGCCATTGCTCGATTTCAGGTTTGATTTCATGTTTTATGCAGTTTTTTTTTTAATGGGATTTAGTGAAATTTTTCTTTCTAATATTTTTTAGCTATAAAGTTTGATTCTTTATGCTCATGGTTGCGTTAGATTGCCCCTGATTATTAAGATGCCCAATTGAATTCATTAAAAGAAGTTTCATTGTTGGGGTTTTGACAGATGTTATTATCTCTTTTCTATCCGGATTTTTATAAAGTTGGTTTAGTAGATTGTAGGAAAGGGCTGATTATTTCTGCTTATATAAATGGCAGAGGCTTTTAGGAAAGAAAGTTATATTTGTAACTGGAACGGATGAGCACGGGGAGAAGATAGCTGCTTCTGCTGCTGCTGCTGGTTCCACACCGAGTGAGCATTGTGATGTCATATCTCAAGCTTACAAGACACTTTGGAAAGATGTAAGCTTTTTCGACTAGGATGATTTGCTCCTTCAATTTAGTAATTTGATCATTGTGAATGTTCTAATGGTTGCGAGTTTGTGCCTTTTCTGGTTTGCAGTTAGAGATCACTCATGATAAGTTCATTCGGACAACTGATCCTAAGCATGAAGGAATAGTAAAAGAATTTTATTCGAGGGTTCTTGCCAAGGGTGACATTTACCGAGCTGACTATGAGGGATTGTACTGTGTCAACTGTGAGGAGTATAAGGTAGTGCCTTTGCGTTTCTATCTATTCTCTGATGTTGTATTGTGGTCGAATGATAACATTAGCATTGTAAATTCTACAGGACGAGAAGGAGCTACTTGATAACAACTGTTGTCCTACACACCTCAAGCCATGCATTGAGCGGAAGGAGGATAATTACTTCTTTGCCCTATCGAAGTACCAAAAACAATTAGAAGAAAATTTGACACAGAATCCGAAATTTGTGCAGCCACCATTTCGTTTGAATGAGGTTAGAAACAAAGCAGTTTCTTTTTTTCTCTTGCTTCACATGATTTAGATTTATGCTGCATTACTATAAATACTGTAAAAACTTTTTTCTTAAAAAAAAGGAGCTGATGAAATTGTTGTATATTCTCATGTCATGTGAATGTCAAATAGTGATATGTAATCTATCAATTTTTTGCTGGGGAATGGAAAGAAAAAGCTGATTCCTGTTGAAGCTAACCCACAAGGAATACTGTTTCAAGAGTTCTCTGGCCTGATTGCTAGGAACAGTTATATTCATGGTGTGCCAAGTTCAATTCTTTAAGATGTGTTTTTTTATCTTTCGGTTGAAGTTTTCTGGACATTGATCTGAAAGCAAATCCAATATTTGGTTATTGCAGTCTAATGTTCATATGGTGCTTCTGCCAGTTATTGGTGCACCTGTTCATGTTATCAATACACCGGGAATCTAGTAGTTCCACAAGAACCTGACTGTCTTTTAGTTTGTGATTTAATTTCTTATATTGTGTTAGAACCTAAAAGTAATTTCTTCTGCCAGGCAGTTTGTTGTTTAAGCCGTCTGAAATTCCATTAACTCGGTGTTTACATAAATTTTACCCTGTGCATGACACTCTTCCAAATTCTCATTGTTGCTAGTTGCTACCAATACTTTCAGGTACAAAGTTGGATCAAAAGTGGTTTGAAAGATTTTTCAATTTCTCGTGCATCAGTGGATTGGGGCATTCCTGTTCCTAATGACAATAAGCAGACTATATATGTTTGGTTTGATGCTTTACTTGGGTAAAGTTTTAGTATTCACCCTGATTTGTGTTCTTTCTCTGATTTCTTGTTGGATGATCTTATAAGTATGCTTCATGTATGCCTTCTTCTTTGTTATTACTTATTGACTGCAAAAGTTGGAGAGTATCAATTACCTTGTTTCTGCCTGTTTTCTGTTTGACTGAATTTTACCTTTTATTGACCAGCTATATATCAGCTCTATCAGCGGAAAATGAGCAACCAGATTTACAAACTGCTGTTTCTTCTGGCTGGCCGGCTTCACTACATTTGATTGGCAAGGTTTGACTACTTTTTCTGCTCTTGATGTTTTTTTTTATCTATAAACTTTATCAAACTTTTGCCTTGTTCCCTAAGTGAAATTAGCATTGAAACTGTCATAGCTAACAAAATTCCATATATTATTATATTTACTTGGTATCATTTCTTTCCTATCTCCATCCTTCTGGACTGCGTCATGATTATACTATGGTTTATGATTCTTATGTTTTTATTTGGACTGATAAATAAACAATTCCTATTAATCCTTGCACATGTTGTACATTTATGCAGAGTTGATTTGTTGTCCAAATACTAAATTATAGATAAAAACATAAGAACTGTATGAGCAAGAAAGAAGGGATTTTACTTATTATTTATTTAAAGCTCTGAAATACTAAATTGAAAATAAATAAATAAATAAATAAAATACCCTCTTTACTTCCCGCATCAGCTATCATTTATGAATGCTTAGCAATTTTTGTGTTAAGTTAGCATCTATGAGCATCTAACAATATTGTTTTTTTTTTTTTCTGACTGGTGGGTCAGGGGTATGAGAATTTACATCTTAGCATTGACAAGAAATGTTAATAAAATTGGCAGTTCTTGGCTTTCGAAAGGTTGAATTTTGAAATAATAATAAGTACTACAATTTTAATACAAGTTGAATTCTTTTGCAAGTAGATTAATAGGCTTGTTCATATCCTATTCCTACTGAAGTTTCTTGTAACATCGAATAAGAATCCATTTTCTTGTTTTACTTTCGTGTATGCCTCTATCCAGAGATTTTCCCTGCTTATTTTGTTTTCTCCCTTAATTCTTGCTTTCTTTGTTATTAGGTGATTATTGCTTTTATGCTTTTATTAACTTGTTACATTATTCATTGATCCCAAATGGTTGATTTCTTTCTCCAGATATATCTCTGCAGACTTCAGTTGATATCAATGCTATTCCTCTCATGATTCTGTTAATCTTCTGTAGGACATTTTACGTTTTCATGCAGTTTATTGGCCAGCTATGCTAATGTCTGCTGGAGTAGACCTTCCTAAGAAGGTCTTTGGGCATGGATTTTTGACAAAGGTATTAATGTCGAAACCTAGTATACTGCATTGTTTTATTTAAACTTCTTTGTATGGTTTGCTTTGTTTGCTAGACCTTCCTAATAACTTCTACCGCTGTGGTGGACTTAAGGCTTGAGAACACCACTTCATACAAAATCTCTGAATGGTTACCTTACCTCCTAAGAATCCATACAGCAGGATAATAGCAGGGTAATGACCTTCCAACTTAAACAGACAGTGCTGGGCCCTTTTTCTCCACCGTTATGATGTAAACTATATCTATTTAGGGCCTGGGCAATGTTTGAGTTCTTTCTCTCTCTTTTTTCCTTTCTTTCCACAAGTTAGCTGCTTGATCTCTTTTAGAATTTGCTTCTCTGTATTGAATTGATGTGAAGACATACCAAAGTGAAATTGTGGACCTTTGGAATTAATTTCAATAGATGATGTGTGGGAATAATGTGGGGATCTTGCTGGAAATCATGATCTATGAAAGGTAGAAGATTGGGTAGTGGAAGTTACAGGAGGGTGGTCGTACATTGTAGATGTTAATCTAAATATAGATTGAGATACCAGTGCTTTAAGTCTGGATATCATATTGGGTGGCAGAGTAAAGCTATTTCAATCCATCTTATTAAGTGTTAAATGCTAACCAGCATATAAGGTAGCACTCGGGCCTTCACTCTGGAAGTAAATGAGGTTGGCTGGCTCTAGGATGAGTTCTTTAACAAGAAAATATCAACAAAATTAATGATGGATGATCTAGTACTAGTAATTTTGACATTTTTTATAGAGGAAATTTACATATCCACAAAGAGAAAGAGAGAAAAGGAAATGTTCTTCATTTTCTTAGCTGATTCTCTCTCATGTATTAGAAATGCCTTGAAATTTGAAGTTATGTCAATGTATATTTTTGGATGTAAAATATGATTCTGGCTTTAGTACAGTGTTGCCTGAGTGAGCTGAGCCAGTCATTAGTTTGTTTTTCCTTACATCTAATTTTATTTCATGCAGCAATGCTTTTTATTTTGAAAATTATAGGATGGTATGAAGATGGGGAAGTCACTGGGGAATACGCTTGAACCAAATGAGTTGGTTCATAACTTTGGGTCAGATGCGGTTAGGTATTTCTTCCTTAGAGAGGTGGAATTTGGTAGTGATGGGGACTATTCAGAAGAACGTTTCATCAATATTGTCAATGCACATCTCGCAAATACCATAGGTATTTCTAGTTTGAATATTTATAACTTTATTCTAGCCTTTGTGATTTTGCCAAGTGCATGGTTTTGTTCCATTTTAAAAAGGTGCGTGTGGTCTTAACTCATTCTATACAGGAAACCTTCTTAATCGCACACTTGGACTTCTTAAAAAGAACTGCCAATCAACGTTGGTGGTTGATTCAGCTGTTGCGGCTGAAGGAAATGCATTGAAGGACACCATTGAGAAATTGGTAAGGCTGCATGAAATTTGTGATATTAATGTAGTCTGCATGTTAGATGACCTCTTGCTTTTCCAATGTAAATGGTAGAGTTTGATTGTGCTTCTAACATAACCTCACCAGGAACCTTGATTGCAGCTTAGCAATATGGTGAAATTTTTAATGCCATCTCAATTTCTCATTCTAGGACTGTTAGTGTAAACCTTGATTGCAGCATAATTTCAGCCAACTCTAGATGCTGTAATAAAGATGCATCAAGCTTGCGGGACTTTAATAGACCATGATGATATTTGCGAGCAGTCAATGAATATCAATTAGTTGATAGCAAATTTAAGAATAGTGGATCTGTATAAACCCTGCTTCCAAAAATGTGCTTAGATATTAATTATCAATATATTTTTTGTATCTAAAAGCACTTCAGACATTCATTTTGAGTGTTAAGAGGTTCCCATTCAATGGCATAGGTAGAGTTCTTGGTTGTTTCTATCATAGTAATCTATGATTTTTCCACACTAGCTAGTTTTATTACTTGTACCTTAGGATTCTCTCTGGAAACTCACTCTCCCTGACTGTTGCTGCACAATCCTAATTCACTTTACAACAATTCTTTTAATCTGATCCAAATAGTTGCTTTTGCAGGTTGAAAAGGCTCGAATTCATTATGAAAATCTCTCACTATCGTCGGCTTGCGAGGCTGTACTAGAGATTGGTAATGCCGGGAATGCCTACATGGATGAGAATGCACCTTGGACCCGTTTCAAGCAAGGGGGTGCTGCTTCTGAAGCTGCTGCAAAGGTTTCGCATGTTAAATTTTTTTTCTTTCAAAAACATCTTCAGCGTAATTTGGTCTGGCCATCATTTGAAAAAAAAGAAGAAGTTACCCAATTTTTTAGAGAAGAAATATTTCAGTCTTGAATGTCCCGACTTTCTAGTTACATGTTCTAACGTAAGACAATGGGTTAACCTGTTGTTCCAGATAATTCTATTTACCAGCATTCAATGGTATGAAACAAGGTAATCATGGCTTGTCAACTTAATGACCTAGATATGTTTTTAACTGTTGCTTTCTTTGTGGTTGTTATGGTTCAGGATCTTGTAATTATATTGGAAGCAATGAGGATCGTAGCAATTGCTTTATCCCCTGTTGCCCCAAGTTTCTGTTGGAGAATATATGAACAGCTTGGCTACTCGAAGGACCATTTTAACACAGTCACCTGGGTCTCTCTCTCTTCACAAACACACACACACACACTTGCATACAATCTCATTGTATGCACGTACGTCAACTAGTTGAGTTACTAATTTATCCTATGGTTTTGCATTGTAGAGCGGGACAAAGTGGGGTGGCCTGAAGGGTGGTCAGGTCATGGCTCAACCTAAACCAGTTTTTGCAAGGATTGAGAATAAAACAGAACTGGAAGACGAAGCAGCAACTAAGAAGCCTGTGAAAAGCAAGCAGAAAAAACCTCAGGCTCAAGTAGCTGCAGAAGCTTAGAAATCTCATTTCAAATCTTATTAATTGAAAGCCATGTCACTCGGTAGTTGGTACGCTGTCATACTATACATAGCCAATCTTGTTGGATTTTCAAAAATGGCAGCAGAAGTTACACAGATGCTAGAAAGAAATTTGCCCTGTAAATGAACTTTCATCCGTTGCTCTTTTATCATGCACTTCTTAATTAACAGCCACGGAGTCTCTGGTTTCCTTATTATATTTTGTTAATATTAGTTGATGGCTTCAAAGTTTAATTTATACATTTATAGGTGATTGGGAAACCAAATTAACAATATTCTCTACATATAGTAAGAGATTTTTCAAGATTATATCGTATCACATGATTTTAAACTCACATCACAGAAAATATTCCATTGATAAACTTATTCCCCGAGGGATTTTAACTCGCAAGATCCTATCTTAAATGTTATATCCATATCTTTAATGGGAATTGCGCATATCTAAAAAAAAATGTCATATTGAGCAGACAGACATCCATATCAATCCCATCCATCCATCCATAACTCTCTTTGGAAATAAAATAAAAGGGAAAAAGAAAAGGAAATGGAAAATAAAATAAAAAGAGCTTATGCTGCACCCATCCCATGCATCCACAATTTTTTTTTTTTTTTTGAGAAGTAAAGCTTCCAATCTCTCTAGGAAACAACAAGAGCAGATCATTCTTTTTAGATGATGTCTCATCTGAACCAATTTTCGGGATAGATACGGCATGCACTTGTTTCCGCTCAGTGCGCTCGCTGAACAACTCCAGCAAACAACTTATGCTCCCTGCAATAAGCCTTGACAGCTTAACTTTTTGTAAACCTCAACACAAGTAGAGGTCTTCCGAGAGCAATGCCTGAAGCTGCTTGCAGGCTTGATGTGCGATCCGCAGCACCGGGGAGCCATCTTCATGACCAGAGATGGAAAGGATATCATCATCATCTTTGTGTGAAATGCTATGAACAACAACCATTTGAGCCATCTTTGGAGGATGTAAATTCCTGATGAACATCTTGGGCCATAGTGTAACCATGCTAACTTGACCAGCTTCTCTTGCCTGCTATTTGTATTTTGTTAATTAGTTTATAGTGACAAAGTCTGGTTTATATACCTGTACTTGGCTGGGAAATCAGAATCTCCTTGTTCCAGGCTGTGATTTATTCTATTAAGGCATCTTTATTCTCTGTATTTACTGTTGTAACTGTTCTTCATGCGCAATCTGTTCTGTTGATCTGCCATAATTAAGCTCCGTGGCATCCTTCTGTATTGCCATCTCCACGAAAGAAAGTTGCCCGACTCCAACAAATAAACAATAATAAAAAAAAAACGGTAGCTGGGAATTCAAATTGACAACATTATTTACTGTAGAAGATATTTTACTAAGAATTAAGAGATTTTTCAAGATTAATTGCTATGATCTCTACAATCTCGTGAATTTAATTACACTGGTATCATAGAAGATATTTTATTCATTAAATTTTTTTATTAAGGATTATAAAAAGGTGTTTGGGAATATGGTAGTGATTATTTTTTAAAGTATTTTTTTACCTGAACATATATCAAAATAATATATTTTTTTATTTTTAAAATTTATTTTTTACATTAGCATATCAAAACGATTCAATAAGATAGAAAAATTAATTTTCATATTTAAATGGCATTCAAAATTTTTATTAAAAAATTAAATTTTTTAAAAATACAATTTCAACTGTATTTTCAAATAATCCAAAAGTTTTAATTTGTAAATAATGGAAGTATACCTTCTTTTCTTAAACTTTTTTCCAGAGATAATCGTAGCTGCAATGTAATATTTTTAATTTTTATAGATTCTGTATATATTGAATTGGGAATTGGACGAATTGATATATATTTTTTTTTTACAATAACAATTGGTTAGGCTGGACTCAACTTGTAGGCTAGGACAAGCTGATTATTAGTCTATACTGACGTGCAAGATCAGTCGGGTGCGCGCGCGCGCGGGTCTATATATTATTATTATTATTTTTATTATTTTCAAGGTTAGAAAATCAGTTTCATTTGCAGGAGTCCAAAGCCAAAAATTGACACGTCACTGAACAATGTGAGAATGAACTGCCACTAGAAGCTAACGATGTAGACTGTCAGGGCAGTTAGAGAATACGGATCTGGGCTCGAGACGAAACATGAACTAAAAAGCATTTTTATTTTTACATTTTAAAAAACATTTTTCAAAAAAATTAAAAATTTTGTATTTTTTAAAATTAAAATTTTTTATTTTTAGATATTTTGATATGTTTATGTTAAAAAAAACATTAATTTTAATATATTTTCGTAAAAAATATTTTAAAAAAATAAATGTTGCCTCAACAGGCTCAAGTGGGCAAGACTAGCTGTGGAGGAAGCTATGAAAATGCATGGCAATCCGTTCCACCGTCACCTTGTCTTTTCATTCTTATATATTCATTCCAGAATAGCTAGAAATGCAGTAAGCACTTGGAAAGCAAATAGCAGAACTATAAACTCAAGAGGGCAAAAATAATTTCCTTGTATTATGCCATAATCCTTCACACTGCAACAGGAGTTGATAAGTTCCACACATCATGCGATTGGCTCCTTCCAATTATAAAAATTCCAACTATTTATTCAAAATCATAATATAATAGGATAAAAAGAAAAATGAGACCCCGGGGGGGTAAGGGAACCCAGAAGCTGAGCATGAATAACCGCTACAGACAAATTCACTTGGTTCAGTTCTTTCTGGGAACTCCAAGCCTCTGTCGGAAATCTTCCTCCATGAGAGGAAGACCATCGCGCAGCTTGATCTTTGGTTCCCAGCCTAACAATTCTTTTGCTTTTGTGATGTCTGGCTTCCTCTGACGAGGATCATCTGGTGTGTTCTCCACTGATATGATCTTTACTTCAGGATTGATAAGCTGGCAACGAACATGACAAGGTTAATCAAAGAGCCAAATTTATGTATGAAAAGTTTGATTTGAATAAATTGTTTATTTTTTTTGTTTTCAACTCATAGCCAGTAAACCCCACACGTGGAAAATACAACTGGCCATGATAAGGACTAAGAAGCAATGTGCCACAAAAAGAAAGAAGACTAAGCCAGATTCACATCCAGGAGGAGATGCAGACAAATTGAAACTAACCTCCTTAACATTCTCCGCAAGCTCGATCATGGTGAATTCACCTGAAAAATCAAGCATTGGATTAATATGGGAAGCAGTTTCCATTTTTTTCATGAAATGCGTCATTTAAGAACACCAAGTGATTTGTTACAGAGCTTGAGGAATAACCTGGATTTCCAATATTGATGGGCCCAGTGTTCTCTCCTTCCATTAGTCGGATAAGGCCATCAACCTTCAAATATTTGATAATAAAGAATTTAGGGGAATACTAATATTAAGACCCAATCAAGACAACTTAAATCGTCTACCATCATTTAAAGCACTGGACAATTTCTTGCCTACCATGTCAGACACGTAACAGAAACTCCGGGTTTGGGTTCCAGGTGCTTGAACAGTCAAAGGTTCGTTACTGCATAAATTCACAGAGCAATTGGCATTTAGTTGTAAAGCTGCAACAAGAATATAATTACCAACAGGCTTAACCGTTTCAAACAACTACAGGAGCTGTTGTTTTAACATCTTACCGGATGGCTTGGGCTATGAAATTGCTGACAACACGACCATCATCAATGTTCATTCTGGGTCCATAAGTGTTGAAAATTCTGGCAATTCTTATCTCTGCAGAGGAACAAATTTTATTTTAGATATTTTAGACATGGGAAAATCAAAAAACAAAGAGCGTACTTCAAAAGCTATATACCTATCCCATGCTGCCTATGATAATCAAACATCAAAGTTTCAGCCACTCTCTTTCCTTCATCATAGCAGCTTCTGACTCCTGCAAAATTTTACCAACACATCGGCAAAAGTTAATGTACAATTTGCATTTTTCAAATAGAGAATGACAACAAAAATATTTTCCATGTAGTAAAATTCCAGACACTAAAGCTCTCCTGAAATTTAGTATATATGGCATCTTCAATCAAATAAACAGCTGGAAGAGAAGATTTCACATGTTAAATGCTAAGAGCTCATCCCCTACCCCATACTAAGTTGCATGCTAAGATTTTATAAAAAGAAGGTTACGAAGTTGCATGGAAAACCTTTAAAGAGAATTATTTCACATATTATAAGTTAATAGAAATCTAAGAACAGTTAAACGCACCAATTGGGTTGACATTTCCCCAGTAGCTTTCATTCTGAGGATGGATGAGTGGATCTCCATAGACCTCAGAAGTTGAAGTAAGCAAAATCCTGTTTGTCAATTATTGAAGCATCAGTAACAGGGGATCATACATTATGAATAATTATTAACTAAGAGATAGCATAGTAGTCTCAAACCTTGCCCCAACTCGCTTGGCAAGTCCCAACATATTCAATGTCCCGATCACATTTGTCTTTATGGTCTGTCATGCGTAGCAATTTTACAGGTCAAATGGCAATGCAACGGTCAAAATCAGGGTAGCTCACAGTTAGAAGAACTTAAAAGAACTGCTTTCACTAGAGAGGGAGGGAGGAGAGGAAAACATATATAGAAAGGGAAAGGACAATGATATACACATGCATACCTTTACAGGATTGTATTTGTAGAAGATTGGAGAAGCAGGGCAAGCAAGGTGATAAATTTGATCAACCTCAACTAGCAATGGCTCAGTGACATCTGCACAAAAATAAAGCATCATCAACACGGCCCTCAATCAATGGACAACAGAGAAAGTAAGACATTATCAACATGCGTTGGCTTTGAACTGCTGGACGCATAAGTCAAAATCAGCGGTACCATGACGAATGAGCTCAAATCTTGGATGACCAATCCATTTCTTTAGGTTGTCCTTTGAGCCAGTGAAATAATTATCCGCCACGATAACCTAAGAGGCATAATAAACATTATTAGAATAGACCAACCATGAAATTCAAATGTTTATTTACAAAAAAAATTTACATTCTACGCATGAGTGGAAATGCTTTCCTTCTGTATTGGCTGAGAAACTGTATTTTCTTATTAAAGCAAAACACCCGTAGCAGATGATAAAAGCCTGTCAATCTTCAGATGATTTTGAAACAAAATGTGCTCACCTCATTCTTTTCATTTTCCATCAACCTGTCCACCAGGTGGGAGCCGATAAATCCAGCTCCTCCAGTTATCAAAATCCTCATATTAGACTGCCAACAAAAGGAAAAAGAAAATAACGAAGAATCATATCAAAAATATTTATTTCTGATAATACTACCAAACAATCACCCTCGAGCATAACCAAAAACAATCTCAAATAAGATCAGGTGCTAATGCATAAGTACACGATCTGTAAAACAGAAATCATCTCATCAAACGTGATCTGGCAGTGGCAAGCATTTTCTCAGAATCAACTAAATAGCACTCAATTTTGCTATCACAACTTCTTTTTCTTTCTCACAATCCAAAACTCAATGCAACAAGAGGAGTTACATTGCTACCCAAAAAGACTGGAACTAGAGGGGGGGGGGGGAGTAAATCGCAAATTGGGTATCAATATGTAGGTTGAAAAAGATTTATCACGATTTGTGTCATTCAGGATCATGGATCGTACCAAACAGGAAGGAAAAAAAAGAGAGGTAACGCCAATTAAAAATGAAAAAAGAACTGCCAAATAGTTATACCTGAAAGAACTTAGAAAATCTTAAAGGGGATGGAGTTGGTGGAGCTTTTGCTGCAGAATTGTGATCTCCATTCGATGCTTCCTTAGACATTCTTGTCCAATTTCTGAAAATCATGAAAATTAATTAAAAAAAAATCAATCCACCATAAATTGTATAAACAACCCAGAAACAAAACATTGCATAATCCTCACATTCATAAATAACCCACAAATCAAAAACCTTAAATCAAACCAGCCAACAAGTTTCAATTAAAAACATGATAATAAATCCAGTTCACCTGAGTGGTGTGAAAAAATAGAGTCAAAATCTCAAACTTTTTTCGCTGCGAGTCATGAAACTCAAAGACTACAGCTTTATATAAAGAACTCGATTGTAACCAAATTAGATTAAAAAATAGATGGTTAACAACTAATCATGATAATAAACACACCAACAAACAACACCAGCTAGTAAGAGAGAAAAAGAGGGACGCATAAATTAAATGAGACTTCAAAAACACGAAATGTACAATGCTTCAAATCAACGAAAAACCATACCCCACCAGTTATTGAAAAAATTAAAAACAAAACTTCAGATCTGAATCTCAAAATCTCTCAATCCCATGACCATTATTTTTTCTCCAGACAACCAAAAATCCCTATAAAAACGAATGGAAATTGAGATTTAATTACCACGTAGACTTTTGCTGCTGAAATAAATTGAGGGAAAAAAATATTTTGTTGTAGTATTTTGAAGGGATTTAAGGACAGCGGATGATGAGAGACAGGGCATGTACTTATATAGTGTTCAAGGTTAGATTGAAATTTCGAGGAAGCGTAATTCGCGGTCGTTACTGGCCAGAGAGAAGGAGAACATGTTCTGTTACAATCGAAAGACTTTACTGTCCAATGACAGTAATGGTAACGACACGTCAGACCGAGTTTTCTTTTATTTTGACTACATCTGTTGTTGTACTCAACTTGTACATGGGGTAACTATGAGTACACTATTTATTTCTCTTTTCGACATTTAATCCATATTTATTATTTAATAAAAAAAAAATATTTATTCAACACATGCATTATGTTAATACTAAAAAGGTTTATATTGTATCATATTCAAAATATAAATATATTAGACTGGGTTTTGAGTCATATTTGATAATATTTATTTCAAATTAAATATCCTAATATATACAATATTTATTTTCCATGAAGCAATACAACTGTTTAAAAAAGAATATTCATTCAAGTTAGTTGAGATGATATTATCAAATTCAAATTAAATTGTAATCCCTGGGCGACGGGGTCTGGCCAGGTAAGGTAGCGTCTACAGTGTGCGTGTGGTCACACAAGTGTTGACATTTCCTTGTGAGCTACCGGCATCGTGCATGGTTCAATTTCTTATCTCAAAAAAATAAACAAGCTTGAAGCTCCTTCTTTATCACTCTTTCTCCCTTCTATTTACTCTCTAGGAACCTGTAGATGATTGCAGAGTTCAAGATCGATCTTTGTTTACTGTGCAAGGTGAGTGAGGAGTTGGATTTCCCAAGGATCTGATCTCCTTTGAATTCTCTCCGATCTCCCA
>Ga0325400_1000652_pt1 | contig 26396 bp, 28 predicted proteins | sample PopdelMetagenome_2_FD_205662 | JGI IMG/M metagenome (GOLD analysis project Ga0325400, IMG submission 205662) | Populus deltoides microbial communities from Bellville, Georgia, United States - Xylem-PdKOR-R1 | ecosystem: Host-associated > Plants > Phyllosphere > Stem > Wood/Secondary xylem...
CAGCGCCGCCCGTCCGCGTTCGTGCGCGTGTTCGGGACGGTGGCGGCGGTGCTGCTGGTGTCGGGTGTGTTCGCGGGGCTGGTCATCACCTGGCTGCCGATCGCCAGGCCCACCAAATACGTCGCGCGCGTCAACCGCGCCACCGGCCAGTGCATGCGCACCAGCCGCCTCCTGGCATTGAACCGCTACCCCGCCGCGACCGTGTTCACCTTTGTCGACCTCGGCCCCCGGCTCATCACCGTCACCCATCACAGCGCGATCGCCGGCCCCTACCACCGCAATGGCGACGCGATCCTCGACGTCCAGCACGCCTTCGGCCGCTCGCCCGATCAGGCGCGCGCCATCATGCGGGCGCACGGCGCGACGCTGCTGCTCACCTGTCCCGACATGGCCGAATCGACCATCTATCGCAGCCGCAACCCCGGCGGCTTCTACGACCGATTGGCAAAGGGGCAGGTCCCGAACTGGCTCACCCCGCTGCCCCTGCCCAGAGGGTCGCCGTACCGCCTGTTCCGGATCGAATAGGGTTCACGCGAAGGCGCGAAGGCGCAAAGTAGAATCAGGACAGCGCGCGTCAGCGCTCTCTACTACTCTGCCCAGTATGTTCGAAGCCGCTATCGCGACGACAATCGGAGCGATCCTCTCCGCGCCTCCTCCGAGCAACCTTCTTCGCGCCTTCGCGCCTTCGCGTGAACCAACCTTCTTCGGCCCTCAGCGCAAAGACACCTGCAACCCGTCCATCACGAACTGCACCGCCAGCGCCGCCAGCAGCACGCCCAACAGCCGCGTCACCACCGCCTCGATCCGCGCGCCCAGCACCCGCATGATCGGCCCCGCCGCCAGCAGCGCCGCCAGCGTCAGCGCCAGGATCGTCGCCATCGCCGCCAGCACCACCAGGCTCGCCTCCAGCCCGCTGGTCCGCGCCATCAGCAGCATGACGGTCGCGATCGATCCCGGCCCCGCGATCATCGGCATCGCCATGGGAAAGATCGACACGTCCTCGATCTCCGGGTCGCGCGCCACCTCCGCCGCCCGGTCCTCGCGCCGCTGGGTGCGCTTCTCGAACACCATTTCCAGCGCGATCAGGAACAGCATGATCCCGCCCGCAATGCGGAAACTCGCCAGGCTGATCCCCAGCCCGCGCAGCAGGTCTTCCCCGAACAGCGCGAAGACGAGCAGGATCGCCGACGCGACCCCCACCGCGCGCACCGCCATCGCCCGCCGCTGCGCCGCCGACGCACCCGCCGACAGCCCGGCATAGATCGGCGCGCACCCCGGCGGGTCGATCACCACGAAAAAGGTGATGAGCGACGAGACGAACAGCTCGATCAAAGGTCGATCTCCACCCCGTCCCGCCGCCCCGCCGACACCAAGGTGTTGCGCAGCAGGCACGCGATCGTCATCGGCCCCACCCCGCCCGGCACCGGCGTGATCGCGCCGGCGACCTCACGCACCTCATCGAACGCCACGTCGCCGACCAGCCCGGCGTCCGTGCGGTTGATGCCGACATCGATCACACTCGCCCCCGGCTTCACCCAATCGCCGCGCACCAGCCCGGCTATTCCCACCGCCGCCACCACGATGTCCGCGCGCCGCACATGCGCGGGCAGGTCGCGGGTGCGGCTGTGCGCCACCGTCACCGTGCAGCTTTCCCCCGTCAGCAGCGCCGCCATCGGCTTGCCGACGATGTTCGACCGCCCGATCACCACCGCTTCCATGCCGGAGAGCGTCGGATGCAGGTCCCTGAGCAGCAACAGGCAACCATAAGGCGTGCACGGCACGAACCCCGGCAGCCCCGTCGCCAGCCGCCCGGCATTGACCGGGTGGAACCCGTCGACATCCTTGTCCGGGTCGATCGCCAGCAGCACCGCGGCCGCATCGCATTGCGGCGGCAGCGGCAGCTGCACCAGGATGCCGTCCACCGCCGGATCGGCATTGAGCCGCTCGACCAGCGCCAGCAGCGTCGCGGTATTGGTCTCATGGGGCAGGCGGTGCTCGAACCCCTGCATCCCCGCGGTGCCCGTCGCCCGCCCCTTGTTGCGGACATACACCGCCGACGCCGGGTCCTCGCCGACCAGCACCACCGCCAGTCCCGGCACCCGCCCCGTCGTGTCGCGAAAGCGCACGACACCCGCCGCCACCTGGTCGCGCAGCGCCTGCGCCCGGGCCTTGCCGTCGATGATGGTCGCGCTCATCAGACCACGACGTAATCGGGCACCATCTGCATCGCCACCAGCCGCCGCAGCAGCACGATGACCAGCAGCACCACCAGCGGCGACAGGTCCAGCGCACCGAAATCGGGCAGGATACGCCGGACGGGGCGGTACACGGGTTCGGTGACCCGCTCCAGCGCCTGCCAGATCGTGCGCACCCCGTTGTTGTAGGTGTTGATGACGTTGAACGCGATCAGCCACGACAGGATCGCCTGGATCACGATCACCCATTGCGCGATCATCAGCACGAAATCGACAACGGCCCACAGCTCGTTCATGGTCACTCCTGGTTGCCGCTCAGATAGCGCGCGAGGCGGCAAAAGTGAATGGCACGGCACGGCCGACACCACATCCGTCACCCCGGACCTGATCCGGGGTCCATGGCTCTGCAAGCGCATCGGCAAGAGGCTCGAAGCGATCGCCCCGCCGCACGATCGACCCCGGATCAGGTCCGCGGTGACGAAGGGCTACCGCACCCCCGCGCTCACCAGCGTCCCCGCGCCCTGCCGGGTAAAGATCTCCAGCAGCATCGCATGCGGCACCCGCCCGTCCAGGATCACCGCCGCGTCCACCCCCGCCTCCACCGCCGCGACGCAGGTCTCCAGCTTGGGGATCATCCCGCCGGTGATCGTCCCGTCCTCGCGCAGGCCGCGGACGGCCCCGGGCGTCAGGTCGGTCATTAGCGCGCCCGCCTTGTCCAGCACCCCCGCCACGTCCGTCAGCAGAAAGAACCGCGCCGCCCCCAGCGCCGCCGCGATCGCACCCGCCATGGTATCGGCGTTGATGTTGTAGGTGTGCCCGTCCGCCCCGCTCGCGACGGGTGCGATCACCGGGATCATCCCGGCGCCGCTGATATGGTCGATCAGCCGCCGGTCCACCGCCACCGGCTCGCCGACAAAGCCCAGGTCGACGTGCCGCTCGATCCCCTGCAAGCGATCGGGATCCACACGGCCCACCTTCTCCGCCTGCACCAGCCCCGCATCCTTGCCCGAGATGCCGACCGCGCGCCCCCCCGCCTGCCCGATCCAGCCAACGATATCCTTGTTGATCGACCCCGCCAGGACCATCTCGGCGACCCGCGCGGTCTCCGCATCGGTGACGCGCAGCCCGTTGACGAAGCGCGATTCGACCCCCAGCCGCTTCAGCATCGACCCGATCTGCGGCCCCCCGCCATGGACCACTACCGGGTTGATCCCGACCGCCTTCAGCAGCACCACGTCCTCCGCGAAGTCGCGCTGCAACTCCGGGTCGCCCATCGCGTGCCCGCCGTACTTCACCACAAACGTCTTGCCGGCATAGCGTTGCAGATACGGCAACGCTTCCGTCAGCGTCTCCGCCTTGGCGAGCAGGGAGGGCGAGGGGGCATGGTCGGTCATGCGGGGCGCCTTAGCGACGGGAACGGGCGGGCGGAAGCGGGCGGTTGCCGCCCTCCATCCTCCGTCACCCCGGGCTTGACCCGGGGTCCCGCTTCTTGCGTGCGATCAGTCCCGGCCCCCGCGGGGCCGCCGCTGCATCATGATCGCAATATCGGGGTTGGCGGTCGGCGCCGCGGCGGCGATCCGCTGCCAGTACGCGTCGGCGTCGGCAACGACTCCCCGGCGCTCCGCCAGCGCGAGGAACGCCCGCGTGGTCAGCACATCGGTATCGAGGTCGAGCCCCGTTTCCCGCACGAACCGCGGAATCTTGCCGTTCTCGTACACGATCAGGACACCACCGCAGTGGTCGCCGCCCTCGACATAGCCGCCCAGCCATTCCAGAATCGCCAGCTCCCCGGCGTTGCGCAGCCGGACATCCGGGTTGGTCTGGCGCGCCTGCCGGAACAGCTCGCCGATTTCGGTCTGCGCGACCAGCACCGGCGCGTTGGACCCCGGCCCCCTGCCCGCCTCGATCCACGCCGCGATCTCGCGCGCGCCCGGCCGGGACGGATCGTGCGTCGCCTCCCAAGCTACCATGTCGGCCACCACGACACGCCCGCCGACCTGATGGAGCAGGGGCAACGCCTCCGCCTGCGCGAGGTGGATCAGCGGCCCCGTGTCCGGCACGATGACGTCCGGCCGCTCGAGCTGCGGGTGTCCGCTCACCCCCGATCCAGCCGCCGCCCCAGCCCCACGAACAGATAGATCGCGGGCGGCACCAGGATCGCCGACAGCGCGACCTTGGCGATCATCTGCCCCGCCAACAGCTCGCCGACCGGGAACACGCCCAGGAACGCGATCGACACGAACAGCAGCGTGTCGACGATCTGGCTCAACGCCGACGCGAGCGCCGCGCGCAGCCACAACAGGCGCGATCCCTCCCGCCCCTTCAGCGCGGCAAAGATGGTGACGTTCAGCGTCTGGCTGATGCCATAGGCGATGATGCCGCCAATCCAGATCCGCCACGTCGACCCCAGCACCAGCTGGATCGCGTCGCGATTGGCGGGCTGCATGTCGGGCGCGGCGGGCACCTGGTGGACGATCCACGACAGCAGGATCGACACGATCAGCGGCACGAAGCCGATCACCACCAGCCGGTTGGCGACGGCGCGCCCGTGCAGCTCCGCCACCGCGCTCGACGTGACCACCAGCAGCAGGAAGGCGAAGATCCCCGCCTCCACCGCCAGCGGCCCCACGCCGAGCAGCGGCCCCAGCGCCGACAGCGGCCCCAGCGCGACCTGCTTGTTCCCCAACACCCCCGCGATGCACACCATGCCGCCGTAGAAGGTGGCGAACGCGAACAGCGAAGGCGACAGGCGGGTCTTGTCCATCGCCCCCTGCTACCCGCTTTCGCCATCCCCGCCAACCGCGCCGGACCCGCCGCGATTTCAGCTGTCCTACACGCCCCGTTGCCGCCATAGCTTGCGCCGGCGCCGGGCGGCGTCCCGGGAAAGGGCGGGCAACATGTCGTTTTCCCGGAACCTTCGGAACCTTTGAAACGGCCTGAGCGCGCATGAACCGCATCCTGATCGGCCTTGCCGGCATCCTCGTCATCCTGGGGCTCGCGCTGGCGCTGTCCACGAACCGGCGCGCGATCCGGCCGCGGGTGGTGGTGTCCGCCTTCCTGCTCCAGGCGGCGATCGCGGTGATCGTGCTCTACTGGTCCCCCGGCCGTGCCGCGCTGGCGGGCGCGTCGGCCGGGGTCAGCGCGCTGCTCGGCTATGCCAAGGCGGGGACCGACTTCCTGTTCGGCCCGATCGCCAGCCCCGCGATCGGCGGCACCTCGTTCGCGATCGCCGCCCTGCCGGTCATCATCTTCTTCGCGTCGCTGGTGTCGATCCTCTACTACCTCAACGTGATGCAGCTGGTAGTGCGCTGGATCGGCGGCGGACTCGAGCGGGTGATCGGCGCGTCCAAGGTCGAATCGCTGTGCGCCGCCGCCAACATCTTCGTCGGCCAGTCCGAATCGCCGCTGGTGATCCGCCCCTATCTCGCGGGGCTGACGCCGCCGCAGGTGTTCACGGTGATGACCAGCGGCATGGCCGGCGTCGCGGGGACGATCCTTGCGGCCTACGCGTCGATGGGGATCAGCATCGACCACCTCCTTGCCGCCAGCTTCATGGCCGCGCCCGGCGGCATCCTGATGGCCAAGATCATCATGCCCGACACCGCCGGCCCCCGCGAGCCCGAACTGCCGCTCGGCACGCACGCGGAGGCGGTCCCCGGCGAGCCCCTGCCACAGGCGACCCATGACGAGGAGCGCCCCGCCAATCTCATCATGGCCGCCGCGCAGGGGGCGCAGACCGGGGTCAGGCTCGCGGTCGCGGTGGGGGCGATGGTGCTCGCCTTCGTCGCGCTGGTCGCGCTCGCCAACGGCCTGCTCGGCTCGCTCGGCAACGCGGTGGGATTGCCGGGCCTGAGCTTCCAGGCGCTGCTCGGCCACCTGTTCCAGCCGGTGATGTTCCTGCTCAACATCCCCTGGAACGAGGCGGGGATCGCCGGCGGGCTGTTCGGCGAGAAGATCGTGCTGAACGAGTTCGTCGCCTATATCGACCTCGGCAAGCAGGCTGCGGCGCTGTCCCCGCACACCGTCGCGGTGGTCACCTTCGCGCTGTGCGGGTTCGCCAACTTCTCGTCGATCGCGATCCAGATGGCGGTCACCGGCGGCCTCGCCCCAAACCAGCGCCCGGTCATCGCCAGGCTCGGCCTGCGCGCGCTGGCCGCCGGCAGCCTCGCCAACCTCATGTCGGCGGCGCTGGCGGGGCTGCTGATCGGTGGCTGACGCGTCCGGTCGTCACCGCACCAGCACCCGCGCCAACCCCACCAGCGCGATCGCCGCCCAGGCCCCCTCGACGACCGCCGCCGACAGGTTGAAGTCATGGCTCAGACTGACCAGGATCGCGCTCGCGCCGACGAAGTTGCCGGCCAACGCCCGCACGCCCCGCGCATCCGCCCGCCCCGCGACGGTCAGCGCATAGGTCCCCAGGATCAGCGCGCTCCCGACCAGCCCGACGACGTCGAACGCGTTCACCCCCCGATCCTCACCGGGTCGGCACCGGCTCCGCCCCGGTCCAGTCATAGAAGCCGCGCCCGGCCTTCTTGCCGTACCACCCGGCCTCGACATATTTCACCAGCAGCGGTGCCGGCCGGAATTTGGGGTCCCCCGTGCCCTCGAACAGTACCCGGATGATCTGGAGGCAGGTATCGAGCCCGATGAAGTCCGCCAATGTCAGCGGCCCCATCGGGTGGTTGAGGCCCAGCCGGCACGCCGTGTCGATGTCGGCCACGCTCGCCACGCCCTCGCCCAGCGCGAAGCACGCCTCGTTCAACATCGGCATCAGCACCCGGTTGACGATGAAGCCGGGCGCGTCGTTGGCATGCACCACCGCCTTACCCAGCCGATCGGCATAGCCCTCCATCGCCGCCACCGTGGCGTCGCTGGTCGCCAGCCCCCGGATCAGCTCGATCAGCCCCATGACGGGCACCGGGTTGAAGAAATGCACCCCCACGAACCGCCCCGGGTCGGGCGCCGCCTGCGCCAGCCGGGTGATCGGGATCGACGAGGTGTTCGACGCCAGGATCGCGTCCGCCCCCAGCACCGCGCCGACCGCGGCGAAGATCTGCCGCTTGATGTCCTCGCGCTCGGTCGCGGCCTCGACCACCAGCCCGCACGGGCCCATCGCGGCCGGCCCCTCGACCGGCTCGATCCGCGCCAGCAGCGCGTCGGCGTCGGCGCGGGTCATCTTGTCCTTGAACACCAGCCGGTCGAGCGCCCTGCCGATCCCCGCGCGCCCGGCCTCGGCCTGCTCGCGGCCGACATCGGCCAGCAGCACGCGATAGCCCGCCGCGGCGGAGACTTGCGCGATCCCCGCGCCCATCTGCCCCGCCCCGATCACGCCCACCGTCTCGCCGATCCCGCTCACCGCCGCTCTCCTCGTATCCTTGGCGCAAACCCGTCGCATGGCGCCTTGCCCGATCGGAGCGCGCATGTCAGCCACCCGCCATGCTGTCCGTTGCCCTGCTCGCCGCCGCTGCCACCCCACAGCCGGGCCCCCTGCGCACCTTTGGCGACTGGACCGCTGCGTGCGACAACACGCGGGTCTGCGCGGTGGCGTCGCTTGGTCCGGAAGGGGCCGACTTTCCCCCGGTCACCCTGTCGCTGACCCGCCAGCCGGGAGCCGGCGGCGGCTGGGACCTCGCGTTCGAAACCGCCGGCGACGCGCCCGCGTCCGGCCCCGCCGCAGTGGCGATCGACGGGCGCCGCATCGGACTCGCCGCCCTGTCCGGCCCCACCGCCGCCACCATCGCCGGAGCGATCGCGAAGGGCCGCACCCTCACCGTGCTGGGCTCGCGCGACCGCCGACTCGCCACCATATCGCTCGCCGGCGCCTCGGCCGCGCTGCGCTGGATCGATTCGGAGCAGGGCCGCGCCGGCACCGTCACCGCCACGGTCGCGACCGGCTCGCGCCCTGCCGCCGCGGTCCCGCCGCGTCGCCCCGCCCCTGTGATCCACACGCGCGTCGCGACCGGCCCCGCCGTCACCGCCACTCCGCGCCAGCTCGCCGCGATGCGCGCGGAGGCCGGCTGCGACCTGCCCGCCGCGGCCGGGTTGGCCCCGACGTTCCACGCGCTCGGCGGTGGCGCGACCCTGGTGCTGCTCCCCTGCTCGACCGGCGCGTACAACCTGTCGTCGGCGCTGTTCGTCCTGCGCGCCGGCCGGGTGACACGCGCCCGCACCGACGCCCCCACCGGCTTCGACGCCACTCCCGCGGCGGGAACCGACCGCCTCGCCAGCGTCGTCAACGGCCGCTGGCGGGCCGGCGAACTGACCAGCGTCGCCAAGGGCCGGGGCCTCGGCGATTGCGGCGTCGCGCAGATGCTGGTCTGGGACGGCACCCGCTTCCGCCTGTCCGAACAAAGCGCCATGGCCGAATGCCGCGGCAACCCCCACTTCCTCACCACCTGGCGCGCCCGCGTGGTGCGTGAATAGCCTTACGGCGCCCCCGCCTCCGCCCGAGCCTCCGCCAGATACACCGCGAACAGCCCGTCCGCGTCCGTCCACTCCGCCACCGTCGTCCATCCACCCGCCGCCAGCAGCACCCGGGCGTCGCGGCGCCCGTATTTGTGGCTGTTCTCCGTATGGATCGTCTCGCCCGCGTCCATCGCGAACGGCTCGCCGTCGACGGTGAAACGCACGTCCGCGACCGTCTCCAGGTGCATCTCGATCCGGCTCGCACCATCGTTCCACCGCGCCCGGTGCCGGAACCGATCGACCGGGATCGTCCCCGCCAGCTCGCGATTGATCCGGGTGAGCAGGTTGAGGTTGAACGCCGCGGTCACGCCCGCCGCATCGTCATAGGCGCGCACCAGCACGCCCTCGTCCTTCACCCGATCCATCCCGATCAACAGCGCCGCCCCCAGCCCGAGCGACCCCCGCATCGCGCGCAGCAGGTCGCACGCCGCCGCGGGCGCGAGATTGCCGATTGTCGATCCCGGAAAGAACCCCAGCGCCCCCTGCCCCTGCAACGCATTGCCCAGCACCAGCGGCCGGGTGAAGTCCGCCTCGATCGGCACCACCGTCAGCCCCGGAAAGGCCGCCGCCACCGCCGCCGCCGATTCGCGCAGGAAGTCGCCCGAGATATCCACCGGCAGATACGCCGATGGCGCTACCGCCCTCAGCAACACCGGCGTCTTGGCCGACGATCCCGACCCGAACTCCACCACCGCGCGGCCCCCGCCGACCAGCGCCGCCACCTCCTGGCACGCCCGCTCCAGGATCGTGACCTCGGTTCGAGTCGGATAATATTCGGGCAGTGCGGTGATCGCCTCGAACAGCTCGGATCCCCGCCGGTCATAGAACCACCGCGCCGGGATCGCGCGCGGCCGGCTGGCCAGCCCGGCGAGCACATCCGCGCGGAACTGCGGATCGGGGCTGTGGGGGTCGGCGCTCACAGGTCGCGCGCCAGCCGTACGCCAGTGAACTGCCAGCGCTGATGCGGATAGAAGAAGTTGCGATAGCTCGCCCGCGCATGACCCCTGGGCGTCGCACAGCTGCCTCCGCGCAGCACGCACTGCCCGCTCATGAACTTGCCGTTGTATTCGCCCACCGCGCCGGTCGCGGCGGCGAAACCCGGATAGGGTCGAAACGCGCTTCCCGTCCATTCCCACACGTCGCCGAACCAGCCGCCCCCGGCGCGCGGCCCCACCGGCCCTGCCCCGTCAAGCTGGTTCCCCGCCGCCGGATCATGCCCCGCCGCCGCCTCCCACTCCGCCTCGGTCGGCAGCCGCGCGCCCGCCCAGCTGGCATAGGCGTCCGCCTCGTAGAAGCTGACATGCGTCACCGGCGCCGCCGGATCGAGCGCCCGCCGCCCGTCCAGCCCGAACCCGGTCCACCCCCCGTCCCGCTCCTCCCAGTACAGCGGAGCCGCGATGCCCTCGCGCCGCACCCACGCCCAGCCGTCGCTCAACCAGTGCCGGGGTTCGCGATAGCCGCCATCGGCGATGAACGCCTGCCACTCGCCATTGGTCACCGGCCGGTCGGCGATCGCGTGGGGGCTCAACAGCACCCGGTGCCGCGGCCCCTCGCAATCGAACGCGAAGCCGGCCCCGCTCCTCCTGGTGTCCTGTCCGATCTCGACGACCTGCTCGCCCCGCTCGATCCACCCCATCGGCGCGGCGTCGCCCGCCACTGCCGGCAGGGCCGGGTACAACGCCGGCTCCAGCGGGTTGCACGAGAACAGGTGGATCAGGTCCGTCACCAGAAGCTCCTGATGCTGCTCCTCGTGATGGCATCCCAACTCGACCAGCGCGAGCGCCTCCGCCCCCAGCGCCGGGATCGCCGCCGCCAGCGCCGCGTCGACATGCGCCCGGTACGCCCGCACCTCGTCCAGCGTCGGCCGGGTCACCATCCCCCGCCGGTTGCGCGCATGGCGCTGCCCTTCCGCCTCGTAATAGCTGTTGAACAGGAACGGCCAGCGCTCGTCGTGCAGCCGGTATCCGGGAACATGGTCGCGCAGCACGAACGTTTCGAAGAACCAGGTCGTATGCGCCAGATGCCACTTGGCCGGCGAGGCGTCGGGCATCGACTGCACCGTCGCATCCGCATCGGACAGCGCCGCGCCCAGCGCCAGCGACCGCGCCCGCACCGCCGCAAACCGCTCGGCCCCAACGCCCTCGCTCGCCCGCACGCTCAGCGCGTCGCTCCCGGCCGCCACAGCACCTCTCCCCCGTCCCGGTTCACCCAGCGCGCCGCGACGAACAGATAGTCCGACAGCCGGTTGACATAGGCCAGCGCCGGCGCGCTCACGCCGTCGACGGCCACCATCGCCCGCTCCGCCCGCCGCACCACCGTGCGCGCCAGGTGCAGCTCGGCCGCGCCATTATCCCCCGCCGGCAGCACGAAGCTGGTCAGCGGCGCAAGGTCCGCGTTGAGCGCGTCGATCGCCGCCTCCAGCCGCGCCGCCTGTTCGGGCACGATCCTCAACGCCCCCTCGACTCCCGCCGGGGTGGCAAGGTCCGCGCCCAGATCGAACAGCTCGTTCTGCACCAGCCCCAGCGCCTCTGCGAGCGCGGCCGGCACCCGCGGGATCGCGAGCCCGACGCAGGCGTTCGCCTCGTCCACCTCGCCCATCGCGACCGGTACCGGGCCGGCCTTGGACACCCGGCTTCCATCGACCAGACCGGTCGTTCCCGCATCGCCGGTGCGGGTATAGATGCGGTTCAGCCTGACCATCGCCTGTACCCTGGGGAACGTCTCTACGTCCGCCCGGCCGCGAACAGGATGACGACCACGATCAGGATCGCCAGCGCCTGAAAGAAGATGCGCATCTGCATCATCCGGTTGGACTTGAGCGACGCGGCGCTCGGCCCGTTGCCCTCGCGCACCTGCGCGTGGCTTTCCTGTAAAAACGCGATCACCCCCCGGACCAGGGCGACCACGGTCGCGATCATCGCGGCGACGAGCAGGATGGCGAGGAACGTGTTCATGCCGGCAATCTAGGCGGTCGAGCCCGCGAAACCAATCCCGCCTGCGTGATCCATGTTGTCGCGCAAACGCTCCGCCACCGCCTGTCCGTCCTCCCCCGCCAGCCGCATCGCCTCCAACGTCGGGCTGTTATGCCGCTTGGCCAGCCGCTCGCCGTCCGCCCCCGTCAGCAGCGGATGGTGATGGTACCGCGGCGTCGGCAGCCCCAGTAGCGCCTGGAGCAGCCGATGGACATGCGTCGCCTCGAACAGGTCCACCCCCCGCAGCACGTCGGTCACCCCCTGCGCGGCATCGTCGACGGTCACCGCGAGATGGTACGACGTCGCCACATCCTTGCGCGCCAGCACCACGTCCCCCAGCGACCCCGGATCGGCCCGCACCCACCCCGCCCCGGCGTCATGCCACCACAAATCCTCCCCGGAACGGGGAGGGGGACCATGCGCAGCATGGTGGAGGGGCGCTTCCACACGCGACCCGGTCACGCCCTGAGCACCCACCATCGCCAGCGCACGTCCCACATCCAGCCGCCACGCATGCGGCCGCCCCGGGTCCACCGCCGCCCGCCCCCGGCACGTCCCCGGGTACACCGCCCCCTCCGGCCCATGCGGCGCCGATAGCGACGCGATCGCCGCCCGCGTGCAGACGCACGGATACACCACCCCCATCGCCCGCAATCGCGCCAGCGCGCCCTCGTAGAGCCCCATCCGCTCCGACTGGACCGCATAGCCGTCCCACGCCAGCCCCAGCCACGCCAGGTCCGCGCGGATCGCCGCCACGTGCTCGGCCCGGCTCCGCGTCGTATCGATGTCCTCGATCCGCAGCAGGAACCGTCCGCCCGCCGCCCGCGCCAGGTCGTGCGCCCGCACCGCCGAATAGCCATGCCCCAGATGCAGCCGCCCGGTCGGGCTCGGCGCGAAGCGGGTGACCGCCATCATGCCCACCCCCATCCGTCACCCCGGCCTAGCGCCGGGGTCCATGGCCCCGCGCGCGCTGCCGCTCGCGCCTCCATCGGCATCGCCTGCGCATGGATGAACGCGGGACAGCGCACGGGCGGGTCCGCCACCCGCCCTTGACCCCCAATCCCCACCGGTGCAGTCATGCCCCCGCCTGTCATGTCGCCGTCACGTGCGATGGCCATGCCGGCATCGGACTAGAGGTGGAGGCGCCATGTTCCATCCCGACCTGATCCGCCATCCCGACGGGTGCCCTGCGCTCGTCCTCAACGCCGATTACACCCCGCTCTCCTATTACCCGCTCAGCATCTGGCCGTGGCAGACCGCGGTCAAGGCGATGTTCCTCGACCGCGTCGACGTGGTCGCGCATTACGAGCGCGAGGTGCGCAGCGCCACCGCCGCGCTGCGCCTCCCTTCCGTGATCGCGCTCAAGCAATATGTGAAGCCGTCGCACTTTCCCGCCTTTACCCGCTTCAACCTGTTCCTGCGCGATCGCTTCCAGTGCCAGTATTGCGGCCATCCGCGCGACCTGACCTTCGACCACGTCGTCCCCCGCGCCCAGGGCGGGCGCACGACGTGGGAGAATGTCGTCACCGCCTGCGCGCCCTGCAACCTCAAGAAGGGCGGGCGCACCCCCAGACAGGCGGCGATGCCGCTCCACCTCGAACCGATCCGCCCCACCAGCTGGCATCTGCAGGAACATGGCCGGTCGTTTCCGCCCAACTATCTGCACGGCACATGGCACGACTGGCTCTATTGGGACGTTGAGCTGGAAGCGTAACGAGCAGGGGCAGGCATGATGCGGTGGACGGCGGCGGTGTTGGGGACGCCAGCGGTAGTGTGTGCAGCGATGCTCGCCGGCTGCGGCGGCCAGGAAAGCAAGGCGGACCAGGAAGCCCGCGCCGCCAAGTCCGGTTTCCGTCCGCCCGCCGTCACCTCGCGCCTCGACTACGGCGGCGAGATGGAACGCCGCTTCCGCGCGCTCGACCGCGACGGCAACGACGAACTCTCCCAGGACGAATGGCCCCGCCAGGACAGCCGTCTCCAGCTGCTCGACCGCAACCGCGACGGCGTCATCACCTCGTCCGAGTTCTCGGAAGGGATGCTCACCCGCTTCGACCAGATGGACCTCAACCGCGACGGCACCGTCACCTCCGACGAGGAACGCGAGTACCGCGCCGCCCGCGCCCGCGGCACGCTTCCCGGCCAACCCCAGACCACGCCGGGCCCCCTCCTGCCGGGCGGCTGACGCTCGGTGAACACCCCATCCGGCCAGCCCCGGTTGACGCCCCCGCTTGCGCAACGCAGCATGACCGCCATGGCCACGCTTCCCCCGATCGCGAACGACCCCGACATCCGCTATCTCGGTGCAAGGCTGGGCGAAGTGATCCGTGCCTATGGCGGCGAGGCGCTGTTCAACGCCACCGAGACGATCCGCCGCGCCTCCGTCGAGCGCCACCGCAACGACGCCGACGATGCCGCGCTCGACCTCCAGCTCGAACGCCTCGGCCTCGACGAGACGCTCGACTTCGTCCGCGGCTTCATGCTCTTCTCGATGCTCGCCAACCTTGCCGAGGACCGCCAGGGCATCGCGCGAGAGGAAGGCGCGGACCTCGCCGCCGCGGTCGACCGGCTCGCCGCCGACGGCATCGACCGCGACCGGGTGCTCGACCTGTTGTCCGACGCGCTGATCGCCCCCGTGCTCACCGCCCACCCCACCGAGGTGCGGCGCAAGAGCATGATCGACCACCGCAACCACATCGCGCGGCTGATGGCGTTGCGCGATGCAGGGCAGGCGACCACCCCGGACGGCGACGACGTCGACGAGGCGATCGGCCGCCAGGTCGCGCTCCTCTGGCAGACCCGCGTGCTCCGCCGCGAGCGCCTCTACGTCGTCGACGAGGTCGAGATCGCGCTGTCCTACCTGCGCGACGTGTTCCTGCCGACGCTGCCCGCGCTCTACCAGCGCTGGGACCGGGTGCTGGGCAGCCGCGTCCCCGCCTTTCTGCGCCCGGGCAGCTGGATCGGCGGCGACCGCGACGGCAACCCCTTCGTCACCGCCGACGCGCTCGACGCCGCGCTGTCCCGAGCGTGCGGAGCCGCGATCGGCCATTATCTCGACGCGCTCCACGTGCTCGGCGCGGAACTCTCGATCTCCACCCGCCACGCCCAGGTCGACCCCGCCGTCGAGGCGCTCGCGGCAGCCAGCGGCGACGATGCCGACGCCCGCGCCGACGAGCCCTATCGCCGCGCGCTGTCGGGCATCTACGCCCGCCTCGCCGCCACCCACTTGCATCTGACCGGCAAGCCCGCGCCCCGCCCCGGCCGGCTGACCGGCGAGCCCTATCCCGATCCGGGGTCCTTGCGCGCCGACCTCGTCGCGATCGCCCGCGCGCTGGGGCGGCAGGACTCGGTGCTCGCCACCGGCGGCGCGCTCGGCCGGCTGGTCCGCTCGGTGGAGATCTTCGGCTTCCACCTCGCCCCGCTCGACTTGCGCCAGAACTCCGCCGTCCACGAACGCGTCGTCGCCGAGCTGCTTGGCCTCGCCGGGGTCGAACCCGACTACCTGGCACTGGACGAGGACGCCCGCGTCGCGCTCCTGCGCCGCGAGCTCGCCAGCCCCCGCCCGCTGACCAGCCCCTACGCGACCTATTCCGAAGAGACCGCCGGCGAACTCGCGATCGTCCGCGCCGCCGCCCGCGCTCACGCCACCTACGGCCCCGCGTCGATCGCCAACTACATCGTCTCGATGGCCAAGTCGGTCTCCGACCTCCTCGAGATCAACCTCCTCCTCAAGGAGTTCGGCCTCTACACTCCCGGCGACACTCCCCGCGCCGCGGTGATGGCGATCCCCCTGTTCGAGACGATCGAGGACCTCGAAGCCGCGCCCGCCATCATGCGCGCCTGGTTCGCCCTCCCCGAGGTGGCCGCGGTCGCCCGCGCCCGCGGCCACCAGGAGGTGATGATCGGCTATTCGGACTCGAACAAGGACGGCGGCTACCTGACCTCGACCTGGAGCCTGTCCAAGGCCTCCACCGCGCTCGAACCCGTGTTCGCCGAGGCCGGGGTCCGGATGCAGCTGTTCCACGGGCGCGGCGGCGCGGTCGGGCGTGGCGGCGGCTCCAGCTTCGCCGCGATCCGCGCCCAGCCCCCCGGCACCGTCCAGGGCCGCATCCGCATCACCGAACAGGGCGAGGTGATCGCCGGCAAGTACGGCACCCGCGACAGCGCCGTCGCCAATCTCGAGGCGATGGCGTCCGCCACCCTGCTCGCCAGCCTCGAACCCCCGCGCCTGTCGAATGCCGAGTCGGAGCAGTTCGCCGCCGCGATGGACCGCCTCTCCGCCACCGCCTTCCATGCCTATCGCGGCCTCGTCTACGAGACGGAGGGTTTCCGCACCTTCTTCCGCCAGATGACCCCGATCGCGGAGATCGCGGGCCTCAAGATCGGCTCGCGCCCTGCCAGCCGAAAGACCTCGGACGCGATCGAGGATCTGCGCGCGATCCCCTGGGTGTTCAGCTGGGCGCAGGCGCGCGTCATGCTGCCCGGCTGGTACGGCGTCGGCCACGCGCTCGCCACCGAGGACAAGGGCCTGCTCGCCGAAATGGCCGCGGGCTGGCCCCTCTTCGCCGCCTCCCTCGCCAACATGGAGATGGTGCTCGCCAAGTCCGACATGGGCGTCGCCGCGCGCTACGCCGACCTCGTCGAGCCGGCGCTCCAGCCGATCTTCGCCCGCATCCGCGACGACTGGCACCAGACCCGCGACGCGCTGCTCGGGCTCACCGGCCAGTCGCGCCTGCTGGAAAACCACCCCGCACTCGACGCCTCGATCCGCCTCCGCCTGCCCTATATCGAGCCGCTCAACCTCCTCCAGATCGAACTGATGAAGCGCCACCGCACCGGCGAGGACGACCCACGCATCGCCGAAGGCATCCTGCTGTCGATCAACGCGATCGCGACGGCCTTGCGCAACAGCGGCTGACATGATCCTCCCCCGCCAGGGGGTGGTGGCAGCGCAGCTGACGGAGGGGGCGGACTCCCGAACCGGCGTGGGGCACCCTCCCCCTCCGTCGCCAACTCCCCCCTTGCGGGGGAGGATGAGGTCAACCCCCGCCCACGAACGGCGCCGCGATCGCCGCCGTCACCCTCAGCAACCGCCCGGTCGCGCGGTCGACCAGCGCCCAGGTCGACACCGCCTCCACCTTCACCCGCCCATCCGCGCCGGTGAAGCGCAGCGCCCGGGAGAACCGCGCCCCCCTCGGCTCGCCCACCACCCACGTCTCCCCCGTCACCGCCTCGCCCAGCGCGATGTTGCCGCGATAGTCCACCTCGTGCCGGGTCACGACCCAGACATGCGCCGCCTGGTGCTCGGCCGGGGCCACCGCCGCCCAGTGCGCCACCGACAGCGTCTGGATCCACTGCACCCAGACGGCATTGTTGACATGCCCCAGTTCGTCGATGTCACCGGGACCCGCGGTGAACGCCATCGTGAACGCCGTCATCGCCTGCGCCTCCGCCACCAGCGCCATCCCACCACGATCGCCGCCACCGCCAGCGCCACCCCCGCGCCGACCACGACGTGGTGCCGCCCCGGCGCGATCCGCCCCAGCGCCGCCTGGAACGCGCGCCCGAACACGAAGCCCACCAGCGTGAAGGTCACCGCCCACACCACCGCCGCCACCGCATTGACCGCCAGGAAGCGCCGCGCCGGCACCGCGCTGGTCCCGATCGCCACCGGGCTCACCGTCCGAAAGCCATAGATGAACCGGAACGCGAAGATGAACCCCACCGGATGCCGCTCCAGGAATCCCAGCGCCGCCGCGAACGCCCGCCGCCGCATCACGCGCTGCACGCGGCGGTGCTCGCGAAACCGCCGCCCGGCCGCGAAGAACAGCTGGTCCGCCGCGAACGAGCCCAGCGCCGCCGCCGCCATCACGCCGGCGAGCGGCACCAGCCCCTCATGCGCCAACACCCCGCCGACCACCACCGCGGTCTCGCCCTCCAGTCCCGCGCCGATCGCCACCGCGGCGATGCCATAGCGCGCGACCAGCGCCTCGATGCTCACCCCTCCAGCCCCAGTTGCCACAGCACGAACGCATGCTCCTCCGCCGCCTCGCGCAAGGAGTCGAACCGCCCCGACTTGCCGCCATGCCCCGCCCCCATGTTGGTCTTGAGCAGCAGCACATTGTCGTCGGTCTTGAGCTTGCGCAGCTTCGCGGCCCACTTTGCCGGTTCCCAGTATGTCACGCGCGGATCGTTGAGCCCGCCCCCGATGAACATCGGCGGATAGGCTTGCGCCCGCACATTGTCGTACGGGCTGTACGACCGGATCAGCGCAAAGGCGTCGGCGTCCTCGATCGGGTTGCCCCACTCGCCCCACTCGCCCGGCGTCAGCGGCAGCTCGGCGTCCATCATCGTGTTGAGCACGTCGACGAACGGCACGTCCGCGATCACCGCGCCCCACAGGTCCGGGTCCGAGTTGACCACCGCCCCCATCAGTTCGCCGCCTGCGGACCGCCCCGCGATCGCGATCCGGCCCGCTTCGGTCCACCCCTCCGCGACCAGCCCGCGCGCGACATCGACGAAATCGTTGAAGGTGTTCGCCCGCTTTTCCAGCTTGCCGTCTAGATACCAGCGCTGTCCCAGGTCGTCCCCGCCCCGAATATGCGCGATCGCATAGGCGAAGCCGCGATCGAGCAGGCTCAGTCGCCCCGTCGAGAACCCCGGCGGGATCGCATAACCATACGCCCCATACGCATAAAGGTACAACGGACCGCCCCGCTCGAACCCCGCTGGGTACACGATCGACACGGGGATCGCGGTCCCGTCGCGCGCCGCGATGTGCAGCCGCTCGGTCCGATAGCCGCCCGCGTCATACCCCGACGGGATCTCCTGCACCTTCAACGTCGTCAATTGCCCGGTCGCGGTGTCGTAGTCGTACACCGTCCCCGGCGTCACCATCGACTCGTACCCGACGCGGATCACGGTCTGGTCGTACTCCGGGTTGTCTCCCACCCCCGCGACATGCACCGCTTCCGGAAACGCGATCCGCTCGCCCACGGTCGGGGTGTCGTAGCGGTGGATCGCGATCCGATCGATCCCGTCCTCGCGCCCCTCGACCACGAAGAAGTCGCGGAAACACTCCACCCCCGTCATGTAGAAGCTGGGCGACGGTCCGATCAGCTCGCGCCACTCGCCGGGCGCGTCCAGCGTCGCGGTCACCAGCCGGAACTGCGGATCGGTGTCGTTGGTGTGGATGAACAGCGTGTCGCCATGCAGGTCGACATCGTATTCGCGCCCGTGCCGCCGCTCCGCCACCAGGATCGGCGCCGCGGTCGGGTCGGACGCGGGCACCAGCCGCACCTCGCTGGTGACATGGTCCCCCGTCGCGATCACGATCCAGCGCCGGTCGCCGGTCTCGCCCACCGACACGCGATATCCCTCGTCCGCCTCGTGGAACAGCTCGAGGTCGTCCGCGATCGGCGTTCCCAGCTGGTGCAGCCGCGCATTGTCGGTCCGCCACTGGTCGTTGGCGAGCCCGTACAGGAACCCGCTGTCGTCCGCGGTCCACACGATGTCGCTCAGCATCCCCGGAATGACGTCGGGCAGATGCTCGCCGGTGGACAAGTCCTTGACCCTGACCTCGAACCGCTCGGCCCCGCTGTCGTCGATCGCATAGGCGAGCTTGGTCGCGTCGTTGGACACTGCGAACGCCCCCAGCCGGAAATACTCGCGGCCCTCCGCCAGCGCCGGCTCGTCGAGCAGCAGCTCGTCCGCGGTCCCGTCGTCGGAGGCCGCGACGGGCCTGCGCCACCATTTGCGATACTGCCCGCCGGTCTCGAACGCGGTCCAGTACAGCCACTCGCCATCCTTTTGCGGCACGGAGGACTCGTCCTCCTTCATCCGCCCCTTCATCTCCTGATAGATGCGCTCGACCAACGGCTGGTGCGGGGCCATCACCGCCTCGAAATACGCGTTCTCGGCCTCGAGATAGCCCAGGATCTCCGGGTCATCGACCTCCGGATAGTTCGGGTCCTTCAACCACGCCCAAGGGTCGTCGACGGTGACCCCATGTGCGGTGAACGAATGGGGGCGGGTCGCGGCGACGGGCGGGGTCGGTTCGGTCATCGCCCGGCCCTACACGCTCCGGTCGCCTCGCCAAAGCCATCCCTCCGTCACCCCGGGCTTGACCCGGGGTCCCGCCTCTTCCTCCGCGCCTTCGCGTGAACCGACCCGATCGCCCGGCCGCGGCTCACTCCCGCCGTCCGAACCCCTCCAGCTCCACTGCCCGCGCCCGCGTCGTATCGAACCGGCACTGGCTCGCCTCGATCCGGGCCATTGTCCCCTCCCCCGCCGCATAGGCCCGGCAATTGGCGTCGCGAAACGCGATCCACGCCCGCTGCGCGACCTGCAACCGCTGCCCCTGCGCCGCCGCAACCCGCCCCCGCGCCACCCGATATGCGGCGTTGAGCCGCCCATCGGCCGCCCGCGCCTGCCGGTCGAAACACTCCACGATTGCCTGGGTGGAGGTCGCATCGTCACACGGTCCGGCGACAACGGCGGCGAGCAGGGCAAGGGACAGCATGGACGGCTCCTATGGTTCGGCCGGACAATGCCTTCGCCGCACCAAGGTTCAGCTTGCCCCGTCCTCCCGCCCCGCTCCATCCCGTTTCGCCCCGTCCAGCACCGCCGCGCGCCGCGCCGCGTCCGCCGCCTCGGCCTCGCGCTCGCCCCGCGTCCGCCCGAACTTCGCGCGATTGCCCGCCGCCGTCGCCTCGCGAGCGGCCCGGTCCCGCGCCTTGCGTGGCCCCCGCATCCCGATCACCTCGCCCATCGCAACGGCTCCTGTCCTACACGCCCCCGATCTGCCACAAGCGCGGTCATGCGTCACCCGAGCCCGACCCCGCAACCCGCTCGGCTACCGGCTTGCGCCGCGGCCGGACTCGTCGGCGCGTCGCCATCGCGCCATGCGGGCCACGGTGACGCGACACCCGCGCCACATTGCCGCGCCGGCACGCGACGCGCACGCGCCACCGACGCCCCGACTCCGCGACGCCCACGCGACACCCACGCGCCCCATCACCCGCTGCCCACGCCTTCTTCCACCTGATCCCGCCGAAAAGGCGCTGATCGCCTCCACTTCCTCCACTTGAGCCCCGGACCCGCCGCCATGCCCTCCTATTCCCACCGCCTCGCCGCCTTGCGCACCCGCCTCGCCGCCGAGGGCCTCGACGGCTTCGTCGTGCCGCTCACCGACGAGCACATGAGCGAATATGTCGGCGGCTACGCCCAGCGGCTCGGCTGGCTGACCGGCTTCGGCGGCTCGGCCGGCACCGCGGTCGTGCTGGCGGCGGAGGCGGCGATCTTCACCGACGGCCGCTACACCCTCCAGGTCCGCGAACAGGTGTCCGCCGACGACTATTGCTATGTCGCCGTCCCCCAGACCTCGGTCGCCGACTGGCTGGCCGAGCACGCTCCAGCGGGCGGGCGCATCGGCTACGACCCCTGGCTCCACACCCGCGCCTGGGTCGCCGAAGCCCGCGCCGCGCTCGCCGAGCGGGACGCCACGCTGGTCGCGGTCGAAACCAACCCGATCGACGCGGTCTGGCTCGACCGCCCGGCGCCCTCCCCCGCCCGCATGGCGCCCCACCCCGACGCGCTCGCCGGCGAAAGCTCCGCCGCCAAGCGCGCCCGCATCGCCGACTGGCTGGTGCAGCACAAGGCCGACGCGGTCGTCCTCTCCGCGCTCGATTCGATCGCCTGGACGCTCAACGTTCGCGGGCTCGATGTCGACCACACCCCCGTCGCGCTGTCCTACGCGATCGTCGGCGCGGACGGCGCCACCGACCTGTTCGTCGATCCGGGCAAGGTCGACGACCGCCTGCGCCAGCATCTCGGCAACGCCGTCCGCGTCCACGATCGCGATACGTTCGAAGTTGCGTTGCGCAACTTCCCCGGCCGCCGCATCGTCGCCGATCCCGAGCGCGCGGTGTCGGCGATCTTCGACGCGCTCGAGGTCGGCGGCGCGAAGCCCGTCGCGATCCGCGAACCGGCCGTGCTGGCGAAGGCGATCAAGAACCCGGTCGAGGTCGCCGGCCACCGCGCCGCCAGCATCCGCGACGGTGCCGCGCTCACCCGCTTCCTGCGCTGGCTCGAGGCAGAGGCTCCCGCCGGCACGCTGACCGAGCTGTCCGCCGCCGCCCGCCTCCAGCAGTTCCGCGAAGACACCGGCCAGCTGCTCGACCTGTCGTTCCCCGCGATCTCGGCGACCGGCGCACACGGCGCGATCCCGCACTACCACGTCACCGACGAGTCGAACGCCCCCATCCTCCCCGGCCAGCTCTACCTGATCGATTCGGGTGGCCAATATGCGGACGGCACCACCGATGTGACCCGCGTCGTCCCCATCGGCCCGCCGACCCGCGAGATGCGCGACCGCTTCACCCGCGTCCTCCAGGGCCACATCGCGATCGCCACCGCCGTCTTTCCCGACGGCACGCTCGGCGGCCAGATCGACGCCTTCGCCCGCCGCCCGCTCTGGGAGGCTGGGTGCGACTTCCCCCACGGCACCGGGCACGGCATCGGCAGCTATCTCGCGGTCCACGAAGGGCCGCAGCGAATCGCCGCCCCCAACTACCCCGGCGGCGCGGCGATGGAGCCGCTCCGCGCCGGCATGTTGCTCTCCAACGAGCCCGGCTATTACAAGCCCGGCGCGTACGGCATCCGCATCGAGAACCTCGTCCTGATCGAGCCCCGCGCCATTGCCGGCGGCGACCCCGACCGTACGATGCTGGGCTTCGAGACGCTGACCCTGTGCCCGATCGAGCGCGACCTGATCGACCCCGCGCTCCTCACCCCCGCCGAGCGCGCCTGGCTCGACAGCTACCACACGGCCGTGCTCGATCGCCTCTCGCCCGGGCTCGACGCCGACGAGCGCGCCTGGCTCGCCGCGAAATGCGCGCCTTGCGTCGCTTCAGGTTCTCGCGCAGCGCCGCCGCCAGCCGTGCTTCCCGATCATCGCCCATGTTTTCGGACGTAAACCCGCCGACCCACCTTGACAATCGCCGCCACCTCCGCTCTAGGCGCGGCTCTTCGCGGGTCCACCCGTCGAGTGCTGCCGTAGCTCAGTGGTAGAGCGCATCCTTGGTAAGGCTGAGGTCGTGAGTTCAATCCTCACCGGCAGCACCATTTCTCAGTGACTTAGCTGCCCTCCGGGGCGCGTCGGCGAGGCCCGGGCATCACCGGGTCATCACCTAACCGCGTCGGCGCACCACGAAAAAAAATGCGCCGAGCCGTTGCGCTAGCAGGCCGAACCTCGCCTCAGCGTCCCGCCGCCTGCACCGGCACGCGGCCCAGACTTGACGTCCTCCCTGTTTTTTTATCCGGTTTGAGTGAGAGTTTTCCGGCCTTTTGACGCCTGCGGGCAGGGAGCTGGGACATGAAGAAGTCGAGGTACACGGAAGAGCAGATTGCCTTCGCGCTGAAGCAGGCGGAAACGGGTACGCCGGTGGCCGAGGTCATACGGCGGATGGGCGTGTCGGAGCAGACGTTCTACCGCTGGAAGAAGGTGTACGGCGGACTGGGCGTCGGCGAGCTGCGGCGGGTGAAGCAGCTCGAGGATGAGAACCGGAAGCTCAAACAGCTGGTCGCCGACCTGAGCCTGGACAAGCACATCCTGCAGGACGTGCTGGCAAAAAAGCTCTGACGCCTGGGCGGCGGCGCGAGATCGTCGCGCACGTCCAGGCGTCCCATGGCGTCAGCGAGCGGCGTAGCTGTCTGGCGCTTGGTGTCGACCGCTCGTCGGTTCGCTACGTGTCGCACAAGCCGGACCAGGCGCCACTCAGGCTGCGAATCCACGATCTGGTGGCGGCGCGGATGCGGTACGGCTACTTCCGCATCTACATCCTGCTGCGTCGGGAGGGGTGGCTCGTGAACCATAAGCGTGTGTACCGGCTCTACCGGGAAGATGGACTGAGCCTTCGGCTCAGGCGTCCTCGTCGAAACGTCAGCGCCGCAAGCCGGGAGCGGCAGCCTGCGGCCTCGGCCGCCAACGAGATGTGGTCGATGGTTTTCGTCTCGGACGCGCTGTTCGACGGCCGGCGCTTGCTAGCGCTGACGGTGGTCGATGCCTTCACGCGGGAGGCTCTGGCGATCGACGTCGACCAGGGCATCAAGGGCGAGCAGGTTGTCGCAGCGATGACGCGGATCTCGGCAGTCCGCGGCGCGCCCAGGACCATCCGCGTCGATAATGGGCCGGAGTTCATCTCGAAGGCGCTCGACCGCTGGGCTTACGAGAACGGCGTCACGCTGGACTTCAGCCGGCCGGGCAAGATGCCGGCACGGGACCGGCCCCGCTCGGCCTTGCGGAAGACCACGATGTCGCCGGGCCGGTAGGAGGTGGCAAGTCGCGCCTGCGGCCGGGTAAGGTCGCGCGATTCGAGCACGGACGCGACCATGGCGTCCTCGCCCAGCGTGCCGTCAGTGATGAGGGCGGCGCGGATGGCGTCGGTCAGCTCCTGCCGGCCCTGCCGGCCCTGCCGGGTCGGGGCGAGGACGAGCGTCCGGGCGCGCTCCTCGCGGGACAGGCGGGCGAAGTCGCGGGCGAGGATGGCCTGGCGGGTCTGGGTGTCCGGCTGTTCGACGATGCACCCGCCTCCCGCGTCGAGCGCGTCGAACGCCCTGGCGGCGTCACCGACGAGCATGGCCTCGACGGCTTTGCGGGTGCGGGCGTTGGACTGGCGGACGATTTGGTCCAGCTTGTAGATCTTCATGCCGGTGTCCTGGAGCTGGCCGAAGCTGCGGCCTGCCTCGACGGTGCCGAGTTGGGCGACATCGCCAACCAGCACGAGCCGAGCGCCGGCCTCCTGGGCGCGGGCGAGCAGCGGCTCGGCGTCGCGGGCGCCCATCATGCTCGCCTCGTCGACCACCCAGACCTCAGGCTTGCGGTCGCCGCAGGCGGTGCCGTCGCTGTCGCCAGCGAGCATCTTGGCGATGGTCATCCCCTCGGCGCGGATCGCGTCGCCGAGCACCTTGGCGGCGGTCGCGGTCGGGGCGAGTGCGCGAAGCTCGAACCCCTGGGCGCGCGCCGCGTCGGCGTAGGTGGCAAGAACGGTGGTGGTCTTTGCGGTGCCGGCCGCGCCCTGGATGGCGGTGACGCTGGCGGTCGACAGGAGCAGCCCGCGCGTGGCGTCACGCTGGCCCTGTGTCCAGGCGTGCCCGTGCTCGGCCGATCGCGCCACGGCCGCGCCGATGATGCGGCCGGCGTCGATGCGGTCGGCGAGCGGGGCGAAGCGGGTGCGCCCGCCTGCCTCCAGCGCGAGCATCCGCTGCTCGGTCGCGACGGCCTCGCGGGTGGCGAAGCCGGTTGCACCCTTGGCGCCGCCCGGCACGGCGCGGTTCACGATGTCGCCGCGCTGCTCGGCGCGGGTGATGGCGGCGAGGATGTCGGCATGGGCGACGCGGGCGAGCGCGGCGTCTCCTTGGGCGGCGTCGCCGGCCGCGCACTCCAGGGTGGCGGCGGAGAATACCGCGTCGCGCTCGGCGACGTGCTCGGCCGCGTGGGCGAGCGCCTAGTCGGCTGCGTGGCGGCGCTCGCGGGGCGTCGGCACCGGCAAGCCGGCCGCGCGCGCCTCGGCGCCAGCGACGAGGGCGCGGCGCACGTCCTGGGTGAAGCCGAGCGCGTCGCCCTGGCCGCGCCATGCGGCGGTGAGTTCGCGCTGGTCAACCTTCTCCTTGGGCGCGCGGGTGTCGAGTGCGGCGACGGCCTTCTGCGCTGGCGACGCGCTCTCGCGGGTGTGGCCGCGCGCCTCCAGCGCGGCCTCGATCTCGGCCGCGCGGGCGGATAAGGCGTCGCGGACGTGGGCCGGCACGGCGTCCAGCTCGAAGGTGGTGTCGGGGTTGATCGTGACCGCATAGCCGAGTGCCTGTGCCTCGGTTGCCAGCGTCCGGTGGTAGACGGCGCCGATGTCCTTCTGCCGCTGGAAGATGAGCCGGCTCTCAATGCCGCGCCAGGTGCCGCCTGCGTCGTGCGTGGCATTGAGGATGACGGCATGGGTTTGGGCCTAGGGTGGGGCTGCTGGCCGGTCGTTGGCGCGGACGGCATAGTGCGGGAAGGTCGAGGCGGTCAGGTTGTCGCTCGCGGCGCGCTCCACCATGTCGCCGTGGCGGATGCGGGTGACGGCCGCGTGCCGCCGAGCGCGACCTAGTCCGCGCGGTCATGGGTGTCGAGGAGGCGCCAGTCGCCCGCGACCAGCGCCGTTACTAAGACGCTTGGGAGGCAACGAAGATCACGTCCAAGTCTAGCTTGTACTGGGTGGCTTCCTTCCGGGCGGTGCCGAACGTGACGTTGTTGGGGATGTGCCCTCTTTAGCATGACGGCGAATCGTTCGTCGTCCATTCCGCCCTACAGCTCGAGCGCGCCGGTGCCCTCGCCGGTGTATAGCCGTCGGCCTCGTAACGAGCGGCAGCGGCGCCCGATCGGGAAGGACCGCAAGAAATGTGACCAGCAGAACGGTTTTCCGATGGTCAGCCAGCACTCAGTCCTCGGTGCGGGCAGGATATAGCGCGGTGTTCCCCAGCGCCGAGCAATGTCGGTCGGAGCATCGGGCGCAATCCCCTGATGGTAGCTCGCCCTCAGCACCGGAACGAACGCATTAACCCTTTTATCGCGTTAACATGTATATAAGAACCTGTCAGGAACGCCGCTGTGGTTTATGGCTTTTGGAAGCCGGTTCCGTTCACCTGTGAGCGGGCCGGACGTGTCGTCAGCGGGACATGAGGCACCCGGCATCGGAGGTGGCAATCCGGTGACCGCGATGGCCCCGCGAAGCGA
>Ga0325400_1000653_pt1 | contig 26380 bp, 18 predicted proteins | sample PopdelMetagenome_2_FD_205662 | JGI IMG/M metagenome (GOLD analysis project Ga0325400, IMG submission 205662) | Populus deltoides microbial communities from Bellville, Georgia, United States - Xylem-PdKOR-R1 | ecosystem: Host-associated > Plants > Phyllosphere > Stem > Wood/Secondary xylem...
ACGCCAAATACGCTAAAGTGGATGTGTAACGAAAGCGGGCCATTTGGCCCGCTTTTTCTTTTTTACAGGCGTCTCGTAGAAAAGAAATGATAAACGGTTAATGAGGCCATAAACTAAAAAGTACGTACGAGGTTTTCTAGTTGTACGTTACCTTAAGAAAGGGTACGTACGCAGGCATTATGGATAAGGATTTAATGAACCAAGATAAGGGAGAAAAGAAAGGTTCTTTGGGGAATCTTTTTTCATTTTTCACGACCCGAAAAACAACTTCACCTGTAGACAAGGAAGACGGTAAGGTAATGAAGATGAACGAAAAACTGGCTAATGTAATCGATCAGAGTAATTACATTAGTCGCGACCTAAGCTGGCTTAAATTCAACGACCGCGTGTTGGACCAGGCCCGCAATCGGGATCGTCACTGGCTGGACCGGTTAAAGTTTCTGGCTATCACGGCGTCAAACCTGGATGAGTTTTTCACCATTCGGGTCGGGAGTCTTTATAACTACATTGACTACGGTAAAGAACGGGTGGACTATTCCGGCCTACGCGAAATTCCGTTTCGTAAGGCGTTACTGTCGGCCGTTCAGCAGTTTAGCAAGGATCAGAACGCTATCTTTCAGGATATTATTACTCAATTTGGCGAACACCATCTTCAGTTTGTTCGGATGGAGGACCTGACTGATGAGGAATGCTCGGAAGCGATTGATTATTTCGACCGGACGATCTACCCCATGCTGACACCGATGGTATATGATTACACGCATACCTTCCCGGTGCTTCTGGCCAAAGTCCTCATTTTTGCGGTCGTTACGCAGGATCCCAACCGGGTCATGAGACCCGGTGATGATGAAGATCAGCAGCGGCTTTCGTTTGTTCAGCTGCCCGCTAACCTGCCCCGTTTTATGCCGTTTGAGCGGGGAGAGGACGATATTCTATTCCTGCCCATCGAAGAAATTGTCCGACATCAGATCAAAAAACTGTACCGGAACGTCGATATCATATCGGTCGATCTAATGCGAATCACCCGAAACGGCGACTTTACGCTGGAGGAAAGTGATGATGTGGAAGCTGATTTTATCGATGAGATAAAACAGAAGATTAAAAATCGTCGACTGGGGCGCGTGGTTCGGGTTGAACTGGAAACGAACGCATCCGAGTGGATGGTCAACCTGGTCAAGAAGCGCTGGGAGATAGATAGTTATAGTATTTTCGAGACCGAACAACTCATCGACTATACCAGTTTGTGGCAGATTATTCGTCACCCTGAATTCCGCGATGAGTTGCCGGTAGCCCCCGCGCCGGTTCGCCCGCTGGGATTGGTTCGGGATAAAAACACGGACATATTCGAGATTATGAAGGAGCGTGATATTCTGCTTCACCATCCTTACAATAACTTCGAACCGGTGCTGACGCTTCTGGAGCAGGCCGCCGAAGACCCGAACGTGCTGTCTATTAAATTGACCATTTACCGGCTGGCCAAGCGTTCCCGCATTACGGAAGCCTTGCTGAAAGCCGCCGAAAATGGCAAACACGTATCGGTGCTGTTTGAAGTAAAGGCTCGCTTTGACGAAGAAAACAATATCCGGGAAGCTCAGCGACTGCAAAAGGCGGGCTGCTTTGTTATCTACGGAATCAGTCGTTATAAAACCCATACCAAACTGCTGCTGGTGGTTCGGAATGAGGTCAACCGGGTCGTGCGTTACGCTCACCTGTCGAGTGGTAACTACAACGAAGAAACGTCCAAGCTGTACACGGATATTGGCCTATTGACAACCGACGAGGTGTACACGCACGACATCTCCGAGTTTTTCAACGTAATCACGGGGCACTCGCTGCCAAACAGTTACGAATACCTGATTACGGCTCCGCGCGATATGCGCAAGCAATTGATTAACCTGATCCAGACCGAAGCGGATAACGCGAGAAAAGGCCTGGCCAGTGGAATCTGCATTAAAATCAACTCGCTGGAAGACAAGGAAGTAATCGATGAGCTGTACAAAGCCTCGCAGGCTGGTGTACCCATTCGGTTGATTGTGCGGGGTATCTGCTGTCTGCGCCCCCAGCGCAAGGGACTGAGCGATAACATTACCGTCCGCTCGCTCGTCGGGGACTTCCTGGAACACACGCGCTTGTTCTACTTCCATAACAACGGTGATCCGAAGGTGTATGGCGGCAGCGCCGACATCATGGTCCGCAGTTTCGACCGTCGGATTGAGTCGCTGTTCTTACTGGCTGCTCCGCAGGTGAAACAGCAGGGCATTCAGATTCTGGATTACAACCTGCGGGATAACGTCAACGCCTATCAGATGCAGGAAGACGGTTCTTATACTAAGTGCTGCGCGCAGGATGGCCATTACGAAGAGCCGTTTAACATTCAGCAGAAATTCTTCGAAGTAACGGAAGAAGATGTGATGCAAGCCCGACTTTTTGTCGATGAAAAACTGGCCGAACAGCCGCTGGAAGAACAGCACGAGCCAACCGAGGAAGAAGTCAAATAAAGCAATTCGGTAACTCCATTACTTTTTAAGTGGACAGTTTCTTAGAAACCGTCCACTTTTTTTATAACTGAGCCAGCAGGTACAAAACAGCCATCCGGATGGCTACACCGTTTTCGACCTGATCCAGAATAATGGAATGGTAGGAGTCGGCGGCATCCGAAGTAAGTTCGACGCCCCGGTTGATGGGACCGGGGTGCATCAGCACAATCGGGCGATCCAGTTCATCCAGCATTTTCCTGTTGATCCCGTAGTAGAGCGAATACTCCCGAAGCGACGGGAAGTACTTGATTTGCTGCCGTTCGAGCTGGATGCGCAGGACGTTCGCGACATCGCACCAGTTCAGCGCTTCGCGTACATCATGGGAAATTTTCACGCCCAGGCTACTCAGGTGTTTGGGAATCAGGGTAGTTGGACCGCAGACCATCACTTCGGCGCCTTGTTTCTGCAGGCAGAAAATATTCGACAGGGCGACCCGGGAATGCAGGATATCACCAATGATGGCAATTCGTTTGCCGGCAACATCACCCAGTTTTTCCCGGATGGAAAACGAGTCCAGCAGAGCCTGCGTGGGGTGTTCGTGGGTGCCGTCGCCCGCGTTGACGACGTTGGCCGGGATGTGCTTGGAAAGGTAGTGGGGCGCGCCCGGGCTACTGTGACGCATCACAATCATATCTACCTTCATGGCCAGAATGTTGTTGACCGTATCCAGCAGCGTTTCCCCTTTTTTTACTGAACTGCCCGAAGCCGAGAAGTTGACCACGTCAGCGGAAAGACGCTTTTCGGCCAGTTCGAACGATAATCGCGTACGGGTCGAGTTCTCGAAAAAGACATTGGCGATGGTAATATCCCGGAGCGACGGTACTTTTTTGATAGGACGATTAATGACGTCCTTGAACTCGCGGGCTGTTTCCAGAATGAGTTGAATGTCGTTTTCGGTCAGGTTTTTTATGCCCAGCAGGTGTCGGACGCTGAGTTGTTGCATGACGTGAAGCAAAGGAAAGTTTGGCAAAGATAGCTCCCCCGGCTTCGGATTTCAAATGGGAAGTCATCTGTTTCCGCCGACAATTCCGGATCTCATTGGTAATCAGCAATTCACTATTTTTTGCCGGTAAAAAAGTAGTCCATCGGGTCACCGCCTTGACGGGCTTATATTTAGCCGCATGCAGAAACGATAGAAAAGAAGGGCTATGATTCGGGACATCTTCGCGTTTTTGGGGCGCCTGTACCAGGGAGTCGTCTCGCTCGTTCTGGTTGCCGTGCTGGCGGTGATTGCGTGGGGCCTGTGGCATTTTTACAACGAAGCCCGGCTAGCGAATCGCTTCCGGAGAGAGGGACAGCCGGTTACCGTGACGATTGAGGAGACGGACTGGAGCCGTCGAAAGTGGCAGGATGCCGTGTCCAACAGCGTTTATGTCATGTTTCATCACAACAACAAACTCTACACAACCCGCTGTGTCGTTGATACCGTCTGGTTCTCGGAGGGTGACCGGCTTCCGCTGCTCTACCATCCGCAGCTGGACCAGTTTCATCAAATCAAGGTTGATCAGAAGCCATTGGCTGCTCCTAAATCCCGGTTGGTTGAGTGGTCCAGCCTGAGTCGTCTGGATGTAGAACACCAGATGCTTTTTCTGCTGTTGCTCGTCGTTACGCTCTTTTTCTTTTTTACCGGCGGTCTTGTGGTCAGACTGACCAACTGGACCTTTATTCAGGTGATTGCCCAGTTGGTTCTGGTTTTCCTTCTGGGCGTTGCCGCGCTGTTTTTTACCTACGAGACAGTCGCGTATCGCCAGTATTATCAGCAACTTAAAGCAAACGGTCGCCCGGCAGAGGCCACCGTTGTTACTACCCAAAGAGAACGGATTGGCCGCAGCCGACGATCCACTAATCTATTTGAATCCTACCGCTACCAGGCTACGGTTCGTTTCCGGGAAAAAGAGCGGATTGTGGCCATTACCGAGCACGACTACGAAAAGCTCAAAACCGGCGACCGGTTACCCGTGCTGTACGATGCTTCGCAGGACGACTTGATGCCTTCCGATTACCCCGGCAGTTCCGATCTGGTGAAGGTCGCGATCGGCTTATGGATTATTTTTGTTGGCGTCGGCTGGGCGCTGCTGTTCAGGAAGAAAGGGCCGGTTAGCGCCTAGCTTAACCTTCCTCCAGTACCACACAGCCATAAGCCGGAACCCGTACCTCGCCACTCTTAAGCAACCGGGCGCTGCCAACCGTATCCAATAGGATTTGCTTTGAAGTTTCAGTTGTTGGATAAAGGGTAACGTCTATTCCCTGGCCGGTTAGGTTATGAATAATGAGAACGGAGCGATCGCCGGAACGTCGGACGAAGGTCACCAGACCTTTTTGCCGGATTGGGCTTCCCCCCAGCTGACTAAGATTGTCGTTCAGCACCGGATGGCCATTGCGGAAGTGAATCAGGCGTTTATAGTGATTAAACAACGAATGGGGGTCAGCCTGTTGCTTAGCCAGGGGCATTACGGTTAAGTCGGTCGAGTACTTCGGGCGACGCCAGCGGCTGCGTTGCAGGTCCTTCTTTTTGCTGGTCCAGAGGAACGGCTCCCGGATGTTCTCGTCGGGTTTGGTGCCCAGCATACCCAGTTCTTCGCCGTAATAGATATACGGGTTGCCGGGTAACGTTAACAACAGGTTAGCCGCCACTTTCAGGTGATCCAGGTTCCCGTTGAGGACGCTGCCAACGCGGTTCTGATCATGATTGGATAACATGATGGCGTCAATGAAGCGGGGGTTGACCCGCCCGAATACCGCCCGTACATCCAGCAGAAACGGAATGATGTCTTCCGTATCTTCCTCTTCGGCAATGATCTCGTACAGCGCCAGGCATAAATCAAAGTTAAAGTTAGCTTTCAACCCCCGAAAATAAGGCGCAATGCGCTCGGGCCGCGTCCAGACTTCACCGACGGTGTAGGTGCCGGGTTTTACGGCTTCCATCTCCCGGCCAAATTCCTCCCAGAACAGGTGGTTCTTCGGCTCTTCCCAGTCGGGGTAAATGTGACGGGCTGCGTCGAGCCGGAAGCCATCCACGCCTACTTCGGTCAGCCAGAACTTGCCCGCTTTGTAGATTTCCTGACGAACCGCCGGATTGTCGTAATTCAGGTCGGGCATGCCGCTCCAGAACAGGGCGTAATATTTTTCCTCGAAAGGCGCGGCTGGAACCCGGTGCCAGGGGGTTTTCTCCTGCGAGTCGGCGGTAATTTCCCGCGTTTCGAGGTGCAACGCCTTGATTTCCTTCGGCGTCATCCAGACGTACCAGTCGTGGTAAGGATTGTCTTTGCCCTGGCACGCTTGCCGAAACCACGGGTGCTGAACACTGGTGTGATTGATCACAAAATCCATTATGACTTTAATACCCCGGCGGTGGGCTTCATCCAGCAGGCGTTTAAAGTCGTCGAGCGTACCATAGTCAGGGTCAATGCCGTAGTAATCAACAACGTCGTATTTGTGGTAGGAAGGCGACGGGTTGATGGGCATGAGCCAGATGGCTGATACGCCAAGATCCTTCAGGTAATCGAGTTTGGACGTTACACCGTTGAGGTCTCCGATCCCGTCGCCGTTGGAATCGCAGAAGGCGCGGACAAAAATTTCGTAATGGACGCCGGTCCAGCCTAAGGGCGTTGGGTCTTTGGAGAGGTTTGGCGATGAATCGGTTGGCGCAGGTGATTCGCTAGTCATGCGGCAAAAGTCGTGAATGAAATAACACAAAATAAGACAGTCGCTGTGCCCAATTAACGAATCAGGCACAGCGACTGTCCGAGAATTAGCTTTCTTTTTCCAGAACGGCCGAGCGCAGGGGTTCGTCCAGGTGCTGACCGGCCGCCGAGTCGCCTTTTTCAATGGCTTCGGCTAGTTTTTCGGCGTATTTTACCGCTACTTCGGGCGTGAAGGTAATCACTTCCGCATCGGTCAGTACTTCCAGTACAACGGGGCGGTCGGCCTGCAGCGCCTGATCCCAGGCCGCATCCAGCTCACCGGGGTGAACCACACGGATACCCTTTAGACTTAGCGAGTTGGCATAATCGGCATAATTGAACGGGGGCAGTTCCTGCGACGCCTTAAACCGTGGATCGCCCTGCATCAGGCGTTGTTCCCAGCTCACAAAGTTTAAATCGCCGTTGTTCAGTACCAGGATGATCAACTGCGGACTGGCCCATTGTTGCCAGTATTTCTGAATCGTCAGCAATTCAACCAGCCCGTTCATCTGCATCGCGCCGTCGCCCACGCAGGCAATGACCGCCCGCTCGGGGTAGGCAAACTTGGCCGCAATGGCATAGGGCACCCCGCAGCCCATCGACGCCAGACTGCCGGATACCGAAAATTGCATACCCCGGCGGATTTTGATGTACTGGGCAATCCAGCTGGACGAAGAACCGGAGTCGGCCACCAGAATGCAATTGTCCGGTATTTTGGGCGAAAGCACGTCGAACACCAGCCGGGGGTTAACCGGGTTCGCTTCTTCTAGCGCCCGCTCGTGGATTAACTCTTCCCATTGCTGCTTATTCGCTTCAAGCTGTTGTTGCCACGACCGATCTTCCTTGCGGTGAAGCAACGGCAGCAGCGCGCGCAGCGTTTCGGCACTGTCGCCGATCAGGTTAAGGTCCATCGGGTAACGAATGCTCAGCATCCGGCCATCCAGGTCAATCTGAACGCCTTTGGCCTGGCCTTCCTTCGGCAGAAATTCGGCGTAGGGAAAGCTGGAGCCGACCATCAGCAGCGTATCGCACTGCTCCATCATCTGGTGGGAGGCCGTGGTTCCGAACAGCCCAATGGCGCCCGTCACAAACGGTAGATCATCCGGCAGAACGGCTTTTCCCAGAAACGCTTTGGCAACGCCCGCGCCCAGCTGTTCGGCAACGGCAATCACCTCGTCAGGAGCCCCTAGTGCCCCGGCACCCACCAGAATAGCTACTTTTTGGCCGGCATTCAGAATATCGGCGGCCCGGCGTAAATCTTCGTCATAGGGCAGCACGCGGGGCGCCGAATAACCCACGCCCGAATGAACGGTTTCGTGCTCATGGGCCGGTTCCTGCGCGGGTTCAATCTGTAAATCACTCGGTAAAATCAGGCAGGTAACCGTACGCTGTGATTTTGCAATCCGGAAAGCGCGGTCAATCAGGTGGCGGATCTGGGACGGATCGGTGGCCATGTGGACATAATCACCGGCTACGTCTTTGAACAGGGATATCAGGTCAATTTCCTGCTGGCTGTGGCCGCCCAGCGACTTACGCGCTTTCTGTCCGACAATAGCCACCACGGGCTGGTGATCCTGCTTTGCGTCGTATAAGCCGTTGAGCAGGTGAATGGCGCCGGGGCCGGAGGTCGAGATGCAAACGCCTACTTCGCCGGTGAACTTGGCGTGGGCGGAGGCCATCATGGCGGCCATCTCCTCATGGCGCGCCTGAATGAATTCAATCAGCCCGTCGGCTCGGTTCAATGCTCCAAACACGCCGTTAACGCCGTCCCCCGGATAGCCAAAAAGGCGCTTAACGCCCCAGGCTGCCAACCGCTTCACTAGATAATCACTGACATTTTCCTGCATGATTGTTCACGTATAATTTATTGGGAAACTGCCCGGGGGCGCTTCGGTTCCAAAAAACAAGCCAATGGCTTAAAGCAGAAGGGGGTAGAGTAAATCAGAAGGCAAAAGGACTCTCAAAGGAACAACGAGTTGAAAATAAATAGTAAAATCGGTCGGCCATTGGGTTAAACAATGAGTTGACGCCCAATACCCAGTATTCTACTTCATGCAGACCTTAACAACCCTTTACCAACGCCCTACCTATTCACTGACTCTGCGGGACAACCGTTCATTGCGGTATGTTGCCTTTTTTTATCTATACGTCATGCAGGGTATTCCGGCGGGGTTTGCGTTGTATGCTCTGGCTAACTATCTGACTGCAAACGGACTAACGCCGGCTGCGGTGGGTAGCTTTGCAGCCGTGGTAGGCTTTCCGTGGTCGATTCAGTTTGTCTGGGGACCCCTCATTGACAAGCACCAGGAGTCGGCAATGGGGCGCCGGAGACCATGGGTGCTGTTGGCCCAGAGCATGGCTTTCCTGGCGTCGCTGGGTTTACTGCTGGTGCATGATCCGGTCAGTGAACTGTCGTTGTTATCGGGCGCGTTTTTCATTCACAGCATTTTTGCGTCGGTTCAGGACGCCAGTGTTGATGCGCTGGCGATTTCGGTCATTCCCGAATCTGAGCGCGGACGCATTACCGCCGTGATGCGGGGTGGTTTTCTGGGTGGCATCGCGCTCGGTTCGGCCCTTTTGTCGGTGCTCATCCGAAGCCAGGGCTTTTTTACGGCCGCGCTGACCCAGTCGATGCTGCTGCTCACCCTAACCTTGGTTACATTTTTCATCAAAGAAGAGCGGGGAGATGCTCTTTTCTCGTTTGAGAAACGGCAAAATGGCAAATCCGCTTATCTGGCCGAGGCTTCTGTGAGCCACCAGAATGTCAGTCTGCGCTGGTTGTTCCAGGAATTGTTCCGGGGGCTAACGTCCCGGAAAAGTTTGCTCTTGTTCCTGCCTATGCTCGTTTATTACAGCAGTCAGGCGATATTCAACCGGGCTTATTCGGTGCACCTGATTCAGCGGCTGGGCTGGGCGGACACGGATGTGTCGGTTCTGCAGGGCACGTTTGGCACCGTCGTCATTATTGCCGTTTTGATGTTGGGTGGTTATCTGGCGGATCGCGTCGGGGCGGCAAAACTGCTGTTGTTTATGATGGCGTTCAACAGTGTTTCCTTTCTGGTATTCAATTCATTAAGTGCTTATTGGACTGATCCGGCCGTGGCGAAAGCCGGTCTGATCGCCTGGTCGATGATGGATCCGGGTTTTAGTGTAGCCTCAATGCCCGTCCTGATGGCCCTTTGCCGCAAACAAGTTGAAGGCTCCCAGTTCACAACGTATATGGCCCTGGTTAACCTGGCTGACATCCTGGGCGCTTACGTCTCGGGACAAGCTCAGATGCACCTTTCGGCACCCACGATTGGCTTAATCTGTGGCGGACTCGTTCTCACGGCGCTGCTTGTTTCCTCACGGGTGATTCTAGGAAAAAATAACCGTTTATAACAAACTCAACCATTGGATAAAGGAGATAGTCGCGTAACAGGCAGATCTTTTGTAATTTTAAGAAAACTTCACTGCAACCGACTTTCCAACTATGCAATCCGCTCTTCCTTCCTTTGACCAGTCTGGGTCAGTAGGAACCAAAAGCCTGATTCCGTCAGCCCGTGTTACGGACTGGCGACTGGGGATTCCGACCTATATCTACGCGGTCGTCTTTGCTTCCCTCTGCATTATCTGGGGGTTGCTCTGGGACATCATGTGGCACATGAGCATTGGCCGCGATGGCTTGTTCTCGGCTCCGCATGTGCTCATTTACGTAGGTGCCGTTGTCGCCGGAATTTTCTCCGGATTCAAAATTCTGCAACTGACCTTCCAGAAACAAAATCCGATGCGCCCGGAATCCATTCGCTTCTGGGGCATTTTCTACGGTTCGCTCGGAACGCTGTTTTGTGTCTGGGGCGCCATTGCCATGCTGACCTCCGCGCCTTTTGACGACTGGTGGCACAACACGTATGGTCTGGATGTCCAGATTCTGACTCCTCCGCACACCATTCTGGCGTTTGGGATGATGGCCGTTCAATTGGGCGCGGTCATCGGGACTCTGGCGTTGCAAAATCGCTTCCGGGATGCTGTGTTGACGAATGAACTGGAGAAGCGTCGTTACCGGCGGCTGCAATTGTTGTTCGGTGTTGCATCGGGACTGTTGCTTTGTGTGCTGTTTGGGCTTTTTTCCGAAAAGATGGACCGGGAAAGCGCACATCACTCCAGTTACTACACCAGCGTAGCGATCATCTTTCCCCTGTATCTCCTGGCAGTGGGCCGGGCTTCGCTGCTTCGCTATCCGATCACCATCATCAGTGCGGTCTATATGGTGACCATGCTGATCCCCAGCTGGATACTGCCTTTGTTTCCGGCAACACCGCGCCTGGGACCGGTTTTAAATCCCATTACGCATTATCAGGGCTTTATCTTCCCGTTGTTGCTTGTGGTGCCCGGTTTCTGCCTGGACAAACTCATGCAGCATTTTAGTCATAAAAAGATCAACGACTGGGCGTTAGCCGCTATACTGGCCGTCGTTTTTATGGGGGTACTGCTCGCTGTACAGTGGCCATTCGGGGCGTTTCTGCTTGAGTCGCCTTACGCCCGAAACTGGTTTTTCTTCTCTGATTCGTGGTATTACGGCAGTGATCCAACCTGGGCGTATCGGTACAAATTTTACCCGGAAAATCTTCAAAGTACGACCGAGTTTCTCCAGGGTTTCGGCATCGCGCTGGTCTGCGCTTTCTTCTCCGCCCGCGTTGGGCTGGCCTGGGGCAACTGGATGAAACGAGTTCAACGGTAAAAAAGTAGAAACAGAATGAAGTTGATTCAACGAGTTGGGGTATACAGCCTGGCGCTCCTCCTGTTTTTTTCGATGACGGCGCTGGCCCACGTGGGTAGCCCGGGCGTCCTTATTCAGAAACAGGCGGGTAAGTACCAGGTGCTGGTGAGCGTTAATCCGCCGGATGTGATTCCGGGAACGGCCAAAGTGACCGTCTTTGTGGAGCAGGGACGCGTAAAAACCATTGACGCCCGGCCGATCTATTTCTCGTCCGGCGACGAAGGGGCGCCCACCCACGACGAGCTAAAGGCCGTTGCAGCGGGCCGGTTCGAAGGAATTGTCTGGCTGATGTCCAGCGGATCGTCCAGTATCGAATTGGTGATTAACGGGCCGGATGGTAGAGAGACCGTTGTGGCTCCGGTTATGTCGGTGGCAACGGCCACCCGAACGATGCCCGCCGGAACCGGCATTGGGTTGCTGGCGCTGGGCTTGCTGCTGGTTGTTCTGATGGTCACCATTGTAGGGGCCAGTATGTCGGACGGGACGTTGAAACCCGGGCAGGCGGCTCCGGCTACTTTCCGCCGGAAGCGTCTGATCGGAATGGGCATTGGAACCGTCGTGCTCGTGCTGGTTCTAACCGGCTGGCGGACGTGGTGGAATGCCTCCGCGGAGCATTACCGTTCTTACAACTTGTACAAGCCACTGGCGATGCAGTCGTCGGTTACTTCGCGCGACAACCAGTCCCGGCTGCTTATTCGGCTGGATACGGCCACCTACGGGCGCTATCGCCGGAGCCGGCCAAAGCTGAGCTTTATTGTTCCCGACCACGGGAAGCTGATGCACGTTTTCCTGGTTCGGACGCCGGGTCTGGATGCTTTTGCGCATCTACACCCCGACCGGCTCGATTCGCTCAATTACCAGTCTAAGCTTCCTCCGTTACCCAAGGGGCAGTATTTGCTGTACGCGGATATTGTTTACCGCAATGGGTTCGCCGAAACGCTGACCGATACCGTTACGATTTCCGCCCCGGCGACCGCAGCCAAGGCCACTGATCCGGATGACAGCTGGCTGGTCACCGAACCGATGGGTGTGCAGGCCAGCGCGGTCGGAATGCCCCACCTGGACGATGATATGGTATTGTGCGGCAAGCCGTCCGCCAGCGTTAAACTCGAGGACGGTTCTACCATGCTTTGGACCGACAGGGCAGGCTCGGTTCTGGAAACCGGGAAGCCCTATGTTTTACGATTCGCGGTTGCTGACGAAAAGGGAAAATCCGCCAAACTGGAGCCTTATCTGGGGATGGGCGGTCACGCGGCCATTGTGCGCTCGGATGGTACGGTATATGTCCACCTGCATCCGGTCGGGACGTATTCGATGGCGGCAGAGGAGTCCCTGGTTGACCGCATTGCCGACACTACGCGCGTGTTTCACTTTCCGGATGCCAACCGCTTCCGGGATAGCATTGACACCTACGTGGCCCGGTTGAAACAACTGCCGGAAGCCGAGAAAAATAAGGTACTGATGGCTGCCATGCCTGCCATGAACCACACCATGAAAGTCAACAACATGGTTGAGTTTCCGTATGCGTTTCCGCGGGCGGGCCATTACCGCGTCTGGGTTCAGGTACGGCGCAACGGCCGTGTGCTGACGGGTGTTTTTGATACGCAGGTGAAAGACAGCCTGTTGTAAGAATGGGACCGGGACAAACGGCTTAGCCACCGCGTTCGTTTGTTTCCATCTGGTTCAAAGAAAGAACATCTGTACACTTTTTTCGTTTTAAGCATGAGCCTGGCCGGGATGCGTTTCTATAACCGGTCATTCTTTTTTAAACCTTATCCTGGCTACTAACAATGCGTGATAACGCTTAAACTTGTACCGCGACTGACGCTTAGTAGAGAAATGAAACAACGCTTTTTGATCCTTTCCGCCTGCCTGATGGCGCTGGCGGCTTCTGCTCAATCCAAAAAAACATCAGCCAGTGGCGCAAAAGTCCCGGTCGCACCGGTCAGCCCCGGCCAGCAAGTGTACCAGCAGTATTGTTTGACCTGTCACCAGAGCGACGGCTCCGGTGTGCCGGGTCTCAATCCACCGCTGAAGCAATCAGACTGGGTGGTGGGCGACAAAACCCGGCTCATCAACGTTATCCTGAAAGGTTTGCAGGAACCGGTGGAAATCAACGGCGACACGTACGATAACGTCATGCCCGCCCACGATTTTCTCTCTGACAAAGAAGTCTCCGACGTGCTTACTTTTATCCGCAGCAATTTCAACAACAAAGCCGATGCGGTAACGACTGAGGAGGTTAAGAAAGTCCGGGCGGCTAAATAAGATCAGCGCTCCATGAATAGTGCAGCCCTTCCAGAGCGAAATTTAAGCAAGCCCTGGAAGGGCTGCACTGTTAATAGAACGGTAGAGCCCTGCCCGCCCAAGCTCCGGAGGAGCGTTCTACCGTTTCATTCGAAGTCAAACAAATAGGTTGCTTCGTAGGCTATCCCAAATTTCTCTAAAAACGAAAGATATTCTTCTTTGAAGGTTCGCTGTCGGTGATGGTCTTCCTGATTAAGCACATAGCGAACAACCGTATCAACCTGCGACTGCGAATAAGAAAAGGCTCCGTAACCTTCCTGCCAATAAAAAGGAGCGCTAACCCACCTTTTTTCTTTAATCCAGGCTGAAGTAGCGGTTTTGATATCCCGAACCAGGTTAGCAATAAGCAGGGTTGGGCCAAACCCAACGAACAAATGGACATGATCCGCATGCAGTAGACGGCCATTACTTTCGCGCCCCGATTCTGGACGACGCCTGTGGTATAGCGGTGTAATTCTTCCTTGTGTTGCTGGGGAATCAGGCATTGCCGACCTTTTACGGCAAATACAATTTGTACATAAAGTTGCGTATAAGTATCAGCCATGATAACAGGGAGGACATCTTTTTATGAGACGCCTTCTGCAGGGTCAAAGTCACGGATAGGTTGGGACAGGGCGCTCCTCCGGAGCTTGCCGGTTTATGCGACCATAAAAGCTATTAACCGTGTAGCCCTTCCAGGGCCTTTCAATGCTAATGCCAGGCGAAAAACTCAGTCAGGCCAAAGCCCTGGAAGGGCTCTACTGTTCATAAAATAGCAGAACCCCTGCCCGCTAAAGCTCTGGAGAAGCGCCCCTTTGACGCCTACAACCGGCTGACAATGCCAATGACCAGATTGGCTGAATTGCGGGCGGCAATTTTGAAGAAGCTGAGCATATCCTGCCGGGCGTTGGCGTTGGCTTTGTCGCTCAGACTGCGGATTACTAAACACGGAACCTGCTGCTGGTAACACACCTGAGTGACCGCGGCTCCTTCCATCTCTGTCGCATCGGCGTTGTATTCCGACCGCAGGCTGGCTACTTTTTCGGCCGAGGAAACAAACACGTCACCCGTTACAACCGTGCCGACGACGATAGACGGCGGACGGGACGTGGAAGGAATGCTTTCAAACGGAATCGTTTTGGCGGTTTCGCGGGCGGTCATCATCAGCATCGAATCAGCCGGAAAATAAGCCGGATTCAGCTGTTTGGTGATGGCGTTACGCGTTTGATTCGTTTTTTGCTGCTGGAAGGTAATGTAACCGTAATCGTGGTGCGCCGTCTGGCGGGCAATAACGATATCACCGGGTTCCAGATCCGGGTTGGTGCCCCCGGCGATGCCCGTGAACAGAACCTGTTTGGGTTTGAAATAAGCCAGCATCAGGGCCGTCGTCATGGCCGCGTTCACCTTACCGATGCCGGTTTCGGCCACCACAACTTTTCGCCCGTTGATGCGTCCCGTCATAAAATGAACGCCGTTGAGCACATGCGTTTTGGGCTTTTTTAAAGACTGCTGCACCAGCTTGACTTCCTCGTCAAAAGCGCCCAGTAAGGCTGTAACCGGCTTAGGCTTGTAAAGCTGGGCCTGAACCGGCACCGACTGAATGGCTACAAAGGCAACGAAAAAGGGAACAAGTAAACCTCTTTTTGGGGTAAACATAGGTTGATTAAGAATTAACAACTACGGAGGAGATAAGGCGTTTAATGGCCCGAAAATAACGCTAAAATGCATAAGGCGTCGACCAGCCACAGCCCGGCCGGAACTTCTTCCCGTTTTCCGATGGCTAGTTTCACGACGGTCCAGGTCAGGAAACCCCAGATAATGCCCTGGGTAATGGAGTAGGTAAACGGAATCAGGACCAGCGCCAGAAATGCCGGCAGCGCATCATCCAGTTGATCCCAGTCAATTTTGGTAACGGGTTTCATCATAAAAGCCCCCACCAGCACCACCGCCGGCGCCGTGGCAATACCGGGAATCACCGAAAGCAAAGGCGACAGAAACAGGAAAGGCAAAAATAAAGTGCCGGCGACAATTGCGGTCAGGCCCGTACGACCTCCCTGGGCAATGCCTACCGCCGATTCAACGTAAGCGGTGCCCGGACTCGTGCCGAACAGACCCGCCAGCGTTGTCGATACCGCATCGGTCAGTAGGGACCGATTGAGGTTGCGCGGGTTACCGTCTTCGTCGTACAGGTTGGCGGCTTCGGCGACGCCCACGAAAGTAGACAGGCTGTCGAACAGATCAGTGAAGACAAACGCGAAGATGATTGGCCAGAGTGACCACTGCAGGGATTCGACCAGATCAAGTTTGCCGAGTAGGCTGAAATCAGGCGCGGCTACAATACCGCCAAAATTGACCAGCGTCTTTTGCCCGAGCAGGGAAGACGCATCGCCCCACCACCGGCCAATGGGAACAGCGGCCAGCGTAGTTCCGACAATACCGATGATAATGGCTCCCGGCACGCGCCGGATCACCAGCACCGCCGTTAGAAACAGGCCAAACAGAAAAGTCAGAATAATAGGGTCTTTCAGGCTGGCAATACCCACCAGCGTTGCCGGGTTGGCAACAATAAATCGGGCGTTTTCGAGACCAATAAGCGTAATAAACAACCCAATACCCACCGAAACGGCGTAGCGCAGAGGCCGGGGAATGATTCGCACGAGGGCCGAGCGGACGTTGAAAATCGACAGAATCAAAAACAGGATACCCGCCCAGAACACCGCTCCCAGAGCCACCTCGGGGCGAAGGCCCATGCCTTTAACGGCCGTAAAGGTGAAAAAGGCGTTTAAACCCATTCCGGGCGCGACAACCATCGGGTTTTTGGCGTACAACCCCATCATCAGGCTGCACACAAACGACAGAAGTACCGTGGCGGTCAGGACGCCACTAAAGGGTAATCCGGCCTGACTCAGTATGGCGGGATTGACCACAATAATGTACATCGTTGCCAGGAAGGTGGAAACCCCGGCGAGCACTTCCGTGCGTAGGTTGGAGGTTGCCGGAAGAGGAGAAAGTGTGGATGGCATCAGGCGGCAAATAATGTAAACAAAAGGCTAATGTAGCCAATAAGGGCGCCATTCACAACGCTAATCGTGATCCGACTACTCAACAGATACTGGGTTGGGGCATTCAGGCATTGGTCAGGTGGGACAAAATGAATAAGCCAAGTAAAGCCATCAGCTTAAGGATGGCGTGGAGCGTGCGTTCGGATCGGGTGTTCACTTGAATGGTGGTTAGAGTGTAAAAATCAAACACGTCCAACCCTGACCGGCGGCTTGCCCGGTGGCGCACCCCTGTCCTGATTGGCAGCGTTTCTTTGCCACCTGTGACGTTCCAAAAGCAAGTAAAGTAACGGATTGTACCAGTAACCAGACAGACTTATAGCTCTAGAGACTGGTAAACAGTATTGGTAATCAATAACCTTAGCCGTGTAAATAATTAATTACGGATGACCCAACTGGGCCAGTGCCTAAGCGCTTGGTTGTACCGTTGGTTACAGGGGCAGATAGATCCGAAAAGTGGCTCCCGCGTTCGGCTGACTGCTGGCGTCGATGTAACCCTTGTGATTTTCGATCACCTTTTTACAGATAGCCAACCCAATGCCGGTGCCACTGTATTGACTCTTGCCATGTAATCGCTGAAAGACCTGAAAAATGCGATCGAGGTATTTCTCGTCGAAACCGATTCCGTCATCGGCTACGGCTATTTCCACAAAACGCCGGGATTGATCGGCGGGCGCAGCGGAGCGAATGGTCTGGCCATGGACGGACCGGGCGCTAACGTGGATCACGGACGGTTCGCCGGGTCGGTTAAACTTCAGGGCGTTGCTGAGCAGGTTCTGAAAGAGCTGGCCCAGCTGCAATCGGTCGCCCAGCACTTCGGGCAAGGGGTCGATGGTGATCCGGGCCGCTTTCTCCTGCACGGCAATTTCCAGGTCACCCAGCACTTCGTTCAGCAAGGCGTTGAGCGCGATGCGCTGAAACGGCGCCTGCTTGGTCGAGATGCGGGAATAAGTGAGCAAATCCTGGATCAGGTCGGACATCCGGCGGGCGGCCTGCTGCATCCGCTGGATCATATCCACGCCGGTTTCATTCAGCGATGCGCCATACTGCTGGTGAAGAATCTCGCCGAAGGACTGAATCTTGCGGAGCGGCTCCTGCAAATCATGGGAAGCAACGTAGGCAAACTGCTGCAAATTGTCATTGGAGTAGCGCAAATCCTGGTTGCGCTGCTCCAGTTCCTGCTGATACTGATGCTGTTGGGTCGTCTCGATGCCAACCAGCACAACGCCGTCGCCTAGTTTGGACAGGGTGATATCGAGCCAGCGGTCACCCATAAAGGTTTGGGGCGCAAGCGTAAACTGCTGGGGCTGGCCACTGTCAATCACGGCAACAAGACGGTCAAACAACCCGGCGGATTTCAGGGGCGGATAGGCCTGCTGTAAGGTCAGCGTCTGCAACTGTTCCCCCGTTACGCCGGTCCAGTCCTGGAGGGTTTCGTTGAAGAGCGTCGGGCGGAAGTCCACAATTTCGTCGCCTTCCCGGATGGCTTCGTTGAGAATCAGGGCGTAGCGACCCGCGTTCGTAACCCGGTCGAGGAGTTCGGCCTGCTCGCGGTAAGCCAGTTGCAGTTGTTTAACGGGCGTGATGTCCAGAAAAGTCATGATCAGACCGTCGTTGTGTTTGATCAGAAAAACGTCAAACCAGCTGTCCGTCTGCTGATGAATCTGGTGGTGTTCAAATCGCTGCGGCTGAGCACGCTCCACAACTTCAACGTAACGATTGAAAAATGGGGCATCGGGCTGCGCCAGAAACGCGTCCAGTAAGCTGGTACCCGCGGACCCTTCGCCTTCCGAACCAATCGGCTCGTTGATGGATAAGTGCTGAAAGGCAGTGATTTGTCCCTCCCCGTCGCGCACCGCTTCAAAGGCAATAATGCCGGTGGGCGAATGAGTTAGCACGCTTTTCAGCATAGCCGTGGTCCGCTCGTGGGCCATCATGTTCTTTTTCAGGCTGGTAATGTCCGACAGCGAAACCACCACGCCATCGCCCAGCTTGCTTACGGACGTATCCAGCCAGACATCGTGCGACGGGCGGTAGTGTTCGATGCGGGAGGGCAGTCCGGTTTCCACCACCTGCTTGTAGTGTTCAAAAAAGGTAGCCTGATGGTCAAATAACCCAAGAACCGTCTTACTGATTAGTTCCTCGCGGGTGTATCCGGTGAGCCGGCTGCATACTTCGTTGCAGAGGATGATCTGAAAATCGACGATGGCATCCTGCTCGTCGCGGATGGCCTGGCAAAGCATAATGGCGCTTTGGACGGTGTCCGTTACGTTACCGAGGAGAGAAGTCTGCTCCTGCCGGGCGAGCTCAACCGTTTTCGCGTGGGAGATGTCGTTGTAGGTAACCATAATTCCTTCCGGACTGTACCGCCGAACGGCCACCTCGACCCATTGGCTTTCGGCGGGCATGTACTGTTCCAGTTGCAGCGACTTACCCGTTTCGGCGACTTCAATCAACCGGCGGCAGAATGAAAGCGCGGGTTCTGTCTGGTAAATATGCAGTAGAGACTGTCCCAGCAGATCTTCACGGGAAAAGCCCGAGAAGGCAGCCCCCCGGTCGTTGGCCAGTACCGTCTGCAGGTCCATCACGCGGCCCGTTGCCGAATCACGAATAACCTGCATGAGCACAATGCCGGTCTGGGTTGCGTTGAGAGCCTGATCATAGATGTCGGTTTGTCTGCGTTCAGTGCTGTCGTGGTAAGACATAACCAGTCCATCTTCCAGCTGAACCAGTGACACCGCCAGCCAGCGCGACTGCTGTTCGGTGGGCCGGACATAGGGCATTTCAAACTGAGCCGCCTTTCCCGACTCGACAACCTGGCGGTAACGATCAAAAATGGTTGGCTGAGCGGCTGCCGCGAACAGGTCAAGGAGCGTACGCCCAATGGGTTCGGATGGCGTATAGCCCAACTCGGCTTTCGCCCATTTGTTAAGCGAAACAAGTTCAAAATCAAAGATCTGTCCCTGTTCGTCGCGCCGGCTCTGGTAAATCATAATACCATTCTGGGTGCAATCCAGAACGCCTTGCAACGAACCAGCTGGCAGCGGATGTCCCGTGAATGTTGACATATAAATTACCTGTTACAGACAATAAGTTGTCAATTTTTAACAGGTAATCAGTCTATTTGTTTCCTGAATAATGCAAGCAGAAGACAATTGATGGGCGAAAGCGGAGTTGAGTGACGCAACGAGTCCTATCCGAAAGATAGGTATTTATGCGCTTCGGGCAACAAGCTATAAATTACGCACGAGGCTAACGCCCGCACCGAAAAAAACGAGTCCGACCAGGAAAGGGGCCAGTGCTTCCCATTTGCTGACGCTCAGGCCCAGAACCGGCTTGCCGTGCGACAGAAAAGCCACGCAGGCAAACAGAACGACGATGATTCCCAGGATGGTTAGCAGCGCACCGAAGAAACGACGATAGTTAGAATTGTCCATTAAATGTCGGTCATTAAGTTGTTTTCTTTGTCGAAGTAGTCCCCCGTCCGGGGCCACAATGGGCGCTAATTTAACCACTTTTGGGCTGATTCACTATTACATCCCGCTTGAGGAACTACTCAGGAGTGGCTGGCCGTAGTACGTAAACAAAAAAAAGCGAGTCTCGTTCGGAAGATTATTCCAAAGAAGACTCGCTGGGGGAAGAAGTGATCCAATAAGCCGGGGTTATTGCTTGGCTTCGCCTTCTTTTACGTCGTCGTTGTTGACCGAACGGCGTTTGCGGGCCGGCGCATCAAAGCTCATTTTACCGATTTTGTAGTTAAAGGTGATTTTGAAACTCCGGTTGAGCAGCTTCATGGTGCTGACCTGGTTGAACTGCGGAGAGTTGAATTCGCTGCGGATGGCGATGCCGTTGGCGATGAAGTTCTCGGCGGCAAAGCCAATGCTTCCTTTTTTATTGGGCAGGTCTTTCCGGATCCCCACGGAGTACATGCGGAAACTGCCCTGCTTGCCCTGCAACTGAATCTGCGGGCTGCGGATAAACCCGAAGCCCTGAACGCCCCAGCCGCTGCCGAACTGCCACTGCGTCATCAGGCGTCCGCCGATGGTGTAACCCGAGTTGCTAATTGGAATCGAGGTGCCATCCAGCCCGGGTGTCCGGCCTTCTAGATACGCGTGGAAGGCATCAATGCCCCCGCTGACGCTCCACTTGGGGGTGATGGCCACGTTTCCGAAGACGTTGGCGCCGACGGTCTGTTCCTTACCGATGTTGTAGAAAGTCGTCACAATGGCGCCGGCCAGCGTATCGGATGGCTGACGTACCTGCGTGATGGAGTTATTGGTCTGCCGTCCGAACAGCGAGAAGTTCAGGTACGTTTTTTTGATACTCGTGCTCAAACCCAGTTCCACGTTGTCGGTCAGCTCCGGATGGAGCAGCGGGTTGCCAACGGTAATGTTCTGCGGATTGGCCGTGTTGTAATTGGGGTTCAGCTGCTGAAGACCCGGGCGCTGAATACGCCGGTTGTAAGCCGCTTTGATCGTCGTGGTTTCCTTCAGCTTTTTAGAGACGTTGAAGCTCGGCACCAGATTGGCATAAGCCGGGATGTTGATTGTCGCCCCTTCGCCGTTGGTGGCCGAAATCGAGGTGTATTCGTAGCGGCTCCCGATCTTGAGCGTGTAATTGGTTTTGGTGGTCAGGGTGTAGGATACGTAACCCGCTCCCACGCGCTGGCTGTAATCCAGGGCCCCCGACGGACGGGTCGGGTCGGGGATATAATTCGCGTCGGTGCTGGCGGCCATGAAATACCGGTACGTGCTGTTCACCTGCCGCATGATGGCCTTACCGCCAAATTCCAGCAGCTGATTCTTGCCCAGCGGGGTCTGGTAATCCGTTTGGAGCGTCGTTTCCTGGTTGGTATTCAGGTTGACGTTCTTCTGGCTGGTGGTCAGCCCGCCGGTATTATTGAGCAGATCCGAGATAAAATTATTGGTCAGGTTGTTGCGGCTGAACTGCGCCGAAACGCTCCATTCCTGCTGCGGTTTGTACGTATGGAGGTAATCCACATTCACGTCAACCGAGTTCGACAGATCCTTGCTGTCGACATCGCGGACCGACGAGGAAGCTAGAGTTTCGTTGGTGAACAGATTGGTATTCAGCGTCTGATCCCGTTTGAAATTACGGATGCCGTAGCGCACATTGGCCGTCAGCGATTGGTTTTTGGCTAAGTCATAGTCGACGCCCAGCGTGTATTGACCAAACAAACCATTATCGAACGCGTCGGCGTTCTGGTTCGAGCGAATCAGGTTACCGTCCTGCCGGGTGGTCTGATCGGTGGTCAGCTGGGCTTTGTTATAAAATGCCCGGCCAAAGCCACCCAGACTGAAACCCAGTTTACCGGTGCGGTAGCTGCCGTTCAGACCCAGGTTGGACGCGCGCGTTCCCGCTCCCGCGTCCACGTTGAGCGTCAGGCCCTGCATGGTGTTTTTCTTAGTGATGATATTGATGATCCCCGCGGACCCTTCGGCGTCGTACTTGGCCGAGGGGCTGGTGATTACCTCCACGGATTTAATCATGTCCGCCGGAATCTGCTTAAGGGCGTCGGCCACGCTGCTGGCTATAATGGTTGAGGGCTTGTTGTTGATCAAAACCCGTACGTTCTGACTACCGCGCAGGCTGACGTTTCCGTCCAGATCGACGGTCAGCATCGGGACTTTCCGCATGATGTCGGTGGCGTCACCGCCTTTGGCCGTCATGTCTTTTTCGGCGTTGTAAACGAGCCGGTCGACTTTCTCTTCAACCATGGCTGCCTGTCCCGTCACCTTTACTTCCTGGAGCGTCCGTACGTCGGGGGCCAACTGAATCTGACCCACATTGAGGCTGGTGCCTTTCTCGATCTTCAGCAACCGGGAGTTTTTGGTCTGGTAGCCCATAAACGAGTACTGAAGCCGGTAGTCGCCCGGCGCCAGTTGTTTGAGCGTAAACTTACCTTTATCGTCGGTCGTCGTTCCGTCAACGGGCTTCCCAGTCTGGCTGTTCAGAAGCGCAATGGTTGCATACTCGACGGGTTTGCGGGTCGTTGAATCCATCAGCACGCCGGTGATTGATCCGTTGCCACGCGGCTGGGAGTCGCCGGTGGGGGCACTGGAAGGATTCTGACTGAAAGCAGGAGTTAAAAGGATAAATGGAAAAAAGAGGAATAGTAGAGTTTTAAGCATATGGTTTTGGTAGTTGCCTATAATTGGAACAAAACAACTACCGTAAATCCAATTGAAAAATCATAATAGACAACAGGCACAAAAACACCGACAGTTTGGACACCTGGTTCGATCAATCTGCCGGACTGCTCTCTAAACCGCACCGGGTTGAGCCACAACCCTTATCAGCCCGCTTTACGGACCACTTATCGAAGGCCAGTTTTTACGTAGAGCCTCTTTCAGGGCGTCCGATCGGACGGGTATACCACTTTTTTCAAAAAAACGTTATTTAAAGGCTAACCATTTACTAACAAGCCCTGTTTTAATGGTAGTATTTATGTATATTTTATGAATAAGTTAATTTAAGTCCTTTCTTTGGTATGTAATTTGAAAAATATCCGTCGGACGTAATCACCGTAAAGTACCTAAAACTATGAGTAAGTCAGCCGCTCAACTAACCCTCTTTGGCGTCATGGCCTTTGCCGCCGATTATCTTTTCTTCTCCCTGGTCGGATGGAATGTCAATCCCGGTCACTGGCAGTTGTGGGTGCAGGTACTGTCAGGTATTGTGGCCGTATCGTGGGTTTTGTTATTAAGTACCGCCAAAGATCCCAAAGAGTTTCGGTCTCCTCAAAAGCAAGCTAAAGCCAAATCTATTCAGGTGGTGGAGCTTAATCAAGCCGGTCAACTAGCCTGAATACACTCCGGAACGATGCCTGTTTCGGTCCGTAAGAAATTATTGAAGCTGGTCTAGCCCTGCCGCTGGATCAGCTTTTGTTTTAGCGCGCTCAATCGATCGGATTGGCGCAGTTTTTAGAAGGCCTTAGCTTCCTGCGAACAGAAAGTCACTTTTTTGAAGTCACGGAGAAATCCTGTAATATTAGGCAGCCAATCGGTCATTTTCAGCGAATTGGTACCCGGGCCCCGTTCGTTAAAAAAGCGAACGAACCGGTTAATGACTCCACATCGCACCCAGCAGGCTACTATTCTACAGCGGTTGCTGTAACCGCAAACTGATTGATGACTGAGCGTAACGAGGAAGATTTATGGGAGGCTTTCCGGAATGGCAGTGAGCCGGCGTTTGCCGCCATTTACAATACCTACTTTTCGGTGCTCTACCAGTATGGCTACCACATCGCCCGGAACGAAGATCTGGTAAAGGATTGCATTCAGAACGTATTCGTGGAATTGTGGAAAAGCCGCCGAAATTTAAGCCCCACCACCTCCATTAAGTATTACCTCCTCCGGGTTATGCGCCGGAAGGTATACCAGGCGACGCAGCAGGAACAGGCCGCCCTGATGACTGCCTCAATGTCTGACAATTACGATTGGGAGGTTAACTTTTCGCCGGAGTTCGATCTGATTGCCAACGAGCAGGCAACGCTGCAAAAAGAACAGCTAGTACAGGCCATTAATCAACTCTCCAACCGCCAGAAAGAGGCCATTACCCTTCTGTACATTGAAGGTCTTTCGTATCCCGAAATCTCGGACATCATGTCGCTCAAAGTCAGAACCGTCTATAACCTGGTGCACACGGCCCTGGAAAAACTGAAGATCTACCTGGGTCAACCCGGCGTTTGGATGCTGGCTACGGCGTTGGGCCTTGGCGTTTAGAACTTCTTATGCTTCGTCTAAAGAACGGTTGTTTTACGCGTTGAGAGCGTATATACTTAACCGTTCAAATTTGCTATCCTGTTGTCTGGCGATGCGCGTACGGATCTATCCGTAAATTCTGGATAAATTTGTATTCAGGAGATAATGTTTTGAATCTTTTAATAAAAGACTCAAAATAACTGGTAAAAATCAGTCAGTATCCCCATTGCTGATTTAAGAGGGGCCAACGCGGCAGAAAAGTGCTTTGGCGTAATCAGGAACGCATGAACAATAAAGACTATTCGGTGGAGGATTTGGCCGCGGACAGCCACTTCATCGATTGGGTGAAAAAGCCGGATGCCGCTAACTCCGCTTTCTGGGAGGAGTGGCTGGCGAAGCATCCCGACAAAGTAAAGGATGTCGCCTTCGCCCGGCAACTCGTTACGCTGTGGCAGACCCAACCGGTAGTAGCCAGTCCGGAAAGCATCAATGAGGTCTGGGCGCGCATTCAGGCCGAAAAAGCGGAGGAGCCGGAGCGATTCGTTCGCCGGAAAAACGACTTCTGGCGCCAGCCGGCCATCCGCTGGGCTGCCGTATTCGTCGGCGTTCTGTTGTTCACAACCGCCTATTTCTGGATTGCTGGTAACTGGAATAAAACGCACTATGCAACTCGGAACGGGGAAACCAAAACCATCCTCCTGCCGGATGGCTCGACGGTTATCTTAAACGCGAATTCATCGCTTACTTTTAGGGACTGGACCAGGCAGGCTGCGCGGGTGGTCGAACTGGAAGGGGAAGCGTATTTTTCGGTAACGCATAAGGCGGACCACCAGAAGTTCATTGTCGAAACGGACGATAACCTGCGGGTCGAGGTGCTGGGCACGACGTTTACCGTGGCGAAAGGAAAAGAGAAGACGCAGGTCGTTCTGAATTCGGGTAAGGTAGCCCTGTACACCAATAAAACAGAAAAACCGCTTTTGATGAAACCCGGCGAGTTGGTTGAAGTGCCTAGAAGCAAGGCCGATAAGCTCGTTCACCGCCGGGTGCGGGCCGACGTGTACAGCGCGTGGAAAGATAACCGGTTTCTGTTTGACAACACGCCTTTGGCGGATGTAGCCGCCATGATCGAGCATGATTTTGGGTACTCCGTTCAGTTTACGGATAGTACGCTGGCCGACAAACGGCTCACGGTCCACCTGGACAGCCATAATCTGGAACTGTTGTTAACGGTTCTGGCCGAAACGCATGACCTGCAGATCAGCCGCCGGAACCACAAGATTGTCATTAGTAAATCGCTCAAATAAGTCGTTCAATTCACCCACTTTTACCAATCTATTCCTATGAATGAAGGCCTACCAAACCGCTGGCGCGTTGGTCCCTCCGGACTGCTCCTGCTGCTCGGCTGTTGTCTGCTGGACGTGACCCCATCGGCGGCTCAGCTGATGGCGGTTCATCGAACCGGCCAGAGCAGCCCTAAAACGCAATCGAGCCTCCTGGCAAAAGATGCGTTAAAAGAATTAGAAGCGAAGTATAAGGTGACCTTTGGCTACGCCAGCCATATTCTGACGGACGTGCATGTTCCATCGCACCAGTGGAGTGGGGCCAATGATCTTAAAACGGCGCTGGACGCGCTGCTGAGTCCGCTGGGACTGACCTACCGCCAGTTGAAGAAAGACGTGTACATCATTAAGCCCGTTAAGGCGCACCCGGCGGAAGTAGGTTCAACGGGGACGAGCGCAACCAACGGCAATGACCCGACGCTGCTGGTCCGCAATGGTCGCGGTCTGGCCGACCTGCTAACCCATTCGGTGGCGTTCCCTATCAAAGGGCGGGTGACCGACGAGAAAGGCGAGGGCCTGCCGGGCGTTAGCATTGTCCTGAAAGGAACCAGCACCGGAACCGTCTCCGACGCCAGTGGTGCGTATTCGATCTCGGCACCCAGCGCGACCGGAACGCTGGTCTTCTCGTTCATTGGCTATGTCACGCAGGAAGTGGCGATTAACAACCAGTCGACCCTGAATCTAACGCTGAAAACTGACACGCAGGTCCTGAGCGAAGTGGTCGTGGTGGGTTACGGAACGCAGGAAAAGAAAGACGTGACGGGTTCGGTGGCCGAGATCAAAGGGGCCGACATTCAGAACCTGCCGTCGGGCGGGGCGCAGCAGGCGCTTCAGGGCCGGGCCGCCGGGGTGAACGTCGTCCGCAACGGCGGGGCACCGGGCAATGCCGGATCGATCCAGATCCGGGGGCTGGGGACGGTCAACGGCGCGGACCCGCTGATTGTCATTGATGGCGTTCCGTCCGGCACGATGAATGACGTGAACCCCAATGA
>Ga0325400_1000654_pt1 | contig 26372 bp, 12 predicted proteins | sample PopdelMetagenome_2_FD_205662 | JGI IMG/M metagenome (GOLD analysis project Ga0325400, IMG submission 205662) | Populus deltoides microbial communities from Bellville, Georgia, United States - Xylem-PdKOR-R1 | ecosystem: Host-associated > Plants > Phyllosphere > Stem > Wood/Secondary xylem...
AGCACGCATATATATATATGGAAAATCATCAAATTCATCAGCTCTTGAAGGTCAAGAAGACCAAACTATTTGAAGAGATCACGCACGATTTTTTCTTCTTTTATATATCAAATCCCTAACCCCAAAAGTATAACAACAACATATATATATGTATATATTTCACCCAAGATAGTCACCAAAATTATTAGGGGATTGCGGCTACTTGTGTGCTGGATGCATGAAGGATGATGGATCCCCGCTCAACGGTGTAAAAGTATTACTCAAAAAATAAAAAGGTAATTATTTTTTTCTCTCTTCAACACACACAAAAAAGGAGTCTTTCAAACCGAGGGTAATCGGGTCCGAAGTCCTGAAAGGGTTCTAAAAATATATCAGAATCTAATATTAAAGCTATATTTTTTAATTATACTGGCCACTTGTGGGCAACGTGAATGAAATCCATACAGAATTGGCAGCAAAAGTTTCTAGTTTCTTATTTTCTATTTGAAGGTTTTTTTTTTCCAAGTTGTCATATGGGAATCCCTCCTTTTCCGAGAAAGAGAAGCTGTTTTGAATGGATTGACGTAGACATTAACCATATTGTTCTAACTCTTTTTTTGTGGTAAAGTGTTTTTTTTTCTTTTATTGTCTGGTTTTTTTTTACCATAAGGTGTATATGTGATTGCGAGTTTGATATATTTTCTACTCAAAATTGTTGGATATCACTACATATTTGTATATTTATTTTTTTGGTTAAATAACATTTCCTCTATGAATGATTAGAGATCTAAACACTTGTAAAAGCATAGAAACTTCAAATTAAATCTTTGGCTTTTGATGTACAAATGCCTTTTCCATTGCAATTCTGATTTGTAAAGCCTTTTTTTTCTTTCGAAAATGTAGTGCGAAGATTTCCTACCACTGTAATTCCGCACTCAAAAGTCAGCCATCCTGTAAATCTAACACATTCAACAATTCATGGGGCTGGTAATTATTATTTACACCAACAATTCCTCTATCATTTCATATGAACTTTAGCTTAAGGGAGAGGGGACCTCACAAAGCTATCTTGGTTTAATTTTGAGATTATGCGTCTTGTCCCTGAAAGAAAACAAAATGTGTTGTCTTGTGTGGTCATGTCAATAGTCTTATAATGTCACCTGTTTTGTAGCGACTCTAGCAAGGTTTTCAATTATCGGGCAGACCTCTTACAGCGAAAAGCTCGAGTGAAATAGTCTTATTGCCATAGTCATGCATTACAGCTTAATTCCAATTGCTGATAGTACTTAAATGTCTTGCGTTTACTATTTTGTTATGGTAAATCTGATCCTTGAATATTGAGTGTTTTCTATAAGAACTTTAACTGGTTTACATACTGGTCGAACAATTTCTGGAAACAAGTTCGTCCTCACACTTGATTTCTAGAGCTTTTTTTTTCTTTTCAAATTCCTCCTCAAACATAATCATATGCATATCATAAAAGAACTGACCAGAAGGAAATTCTTGGCACGTCTAGGTGGTCGAAAATTGCAAAGCATCTTCCAGGGAGGACCGACAACGAGATAAAGAATTACTGGAGAACTAGAATCAAGAAGCATACTAAGCAAACTGAACCATTTGCGGCGGGGAGTTCTGAGACTAATGAACATGGGAGCAGTACTTGCCAAGTTTCCAGCGCAACAGACCAAATGGAGACCTATTGTCCACCATTCTATCAAGGAGACGCAGGGGCTTTTTCTGGTGGGAATATACCTCAAGAACTGAACGAAAACTATTGGAGCATGGAGGATCTCTGGTCCATGCAACTGCTTAATGGCGATTAAATATATGTAAACATCTCGGGTTGATCCTATTTTGGATCAATATTTAGGTTTGTCTATAGCTAGCTACCTCTCCGTAGTATTCTCTATACGCTAAAACTCATTATGCATTTACGCACGGTTTGTAATATATATACATATATATAGTATGCTATAAATACTTTGCATCCGTTTATATATAGTTCATGGCAAATGATCTTGACAGCTTTCGGTTACCTTGTTTTATATATATATATATATATATATATATATATATATATATTGAGAGTAAAAACACTAGTGTGGTGTTGACATAAAGAAACCGTCATTTCAAATATATTTTTATGTTAATTATATGAAAGAAGATCTAACTCGATATTTTTTTTTAAAGAAAGGAGAGACATTAATATTTTTAAAGAAAGGAGAGATATTTTTTATGTTAATATTTTTTTAAAATGTAAAACTGAATGTTAAGAACGCAAAGAGTTTTTTTTGGCAATATCATTAAATATGATGGGTTGATTTTATAGATCTAAAGGTAACTTAAATGACCGGTAAAAATATAACTTAATTTTTTAAAAAAATTCAAGATGATAATTTTTTTAAAAAAACAATATCAAGACAATGATAAATTGGATCAACTCTGGTCCCCCTACAACCTAGGTCATGGATTCTATTAGGTTTAATAATCTGTTTTATAAAAAAATATTTAATTATAAAATAAAAATAAATGCTTGAAAAATTGATCAACCCTAAAATAGATTTTTATTTGAAACTGTGATAACCCTATAAAATAAAAACAAAAATAAATCATGCAGTCCATTTCCTAACCAATCTAATATTGAAGGATAAAATAAAATAATAATTAAAAAAATAAAGGACCAAAAACAAAAATAAAATTCAATTGGTGGGTAACCCATCAAACCTATAAATCAGGTAACGTAGGCTAGCACGTCAAATATGTGAATTGAGTTATGGACTTTACTAAAATTATAACTTTTTTTAAAACTATTTCTTATTTAACTATATGATAACAAAAATAGACAATTACAAAATCAAACACCAACCTTATAGAAAGTGAAATGAAACCAATTATAAAACTAAATTTTTAATTAACCAAATATCTATAAATGAAATAAACAAAAGTTAAACAAGTTAGACATGCGAACCATGCATGTCAACCAGCCAAATCTATGAAGAGATCCATGGACTTTATAAAATTTAATAACATGGAACTATATTAGAAAAAATAGATGATATATAACAAAGTCAAGTTCAATTAAGAAGAAAAAGAAAAAAAAAAACACTCTATCAAACCCATATAAACCAAAGTAATTTGGATTACTTTGATAAACCTGCAAACTGCTTTGACCCTATAAAAAAGAAAAACAATACACTATTATAATACTAATTACAATGAGTGTGAGCTAGCGATTAGTAGTTTCTTTCACACCCTTTAGCTTTTCTGTTAATGTTAATATTAATGTACTTTGATCACTTATATGATAACCTTAAAAACATGGTTTAGATAGGGCAAATCTTTAAGGTTTCGCTACATTTCAAGGGCTTTACCAGTAGCTTAATTAACATTGAAACGGACAAGTGTTCTGGGGAGTATTAGATTGATACACAATTCAGAATTGGCTGGAGTCCAACATCTTGGCAAACCAATAACATGGGATATTAAATACATGAAGACAAAACGGGTCCATTCATAGGATATAAAGAAATTCAATAAGTACTGATTGCTAGTGAAAGAAAGAAATCAAGAATTAAAAAAAAAAAAAGCCACTCAATGAATTATTATCCATCTATGTACTTAATATCCTGTCTAATAAACTCCATCCAACTCAATTATAAGTCTCGACCCATGATTCCATGTTTATTATAAATCTAAACCTGGTGGCCTGCATGGTCGATGAAATGGGTATATGCATTTCCTCTAGAAAATTGACTCGCCACAATCTACACACGAACTATTTTTAGAAAATGTTAGCTTTGCTTTTGATTAATACCTGTCCATGTTGATGAATTCCTATAAAAAATTGACGAGCGACATTGGCCTAACTCTTGCAATTGAAGCAAGGAAATCTTCACATGCTCTTTATAAATTCCCTGCCCACTTGGCCAACCTGTTACTGCCAAGCCACTTTCTGACTTTTGTCTTCATTTTTTCATCGAAGTTTTGGTTTTTAATTCCACTACTAACAATTATGATGATCGACTAATAAATTTTTGACAACCTAACCGAGCTCTACCTGAGCTAGCGTTCCATATATGACTCTTATTCGATCATAGGAATACGTGCGGGCATGCAAATTGAGTATATGTATTAGCTTGATGGATTTGTTTTCTTTTGTTTTTCTTGGTTCATTTTTGTTCTTTGATTATGTTGCTGGTTGTTTTCTTAGTTATATTTGCTCGAACTTGAACTCTTGTTCATTAGCTTTAGTAACCCTAAACTCCACGACGAAGCAAAGTCGGCATGTGCTTCTCTAGAAAAGATTGGAGTTATTTAAAAGACGAACGAACAGAAGTCAGGCCAAGTGATAACTACAGGACTAGTTTTTCAAGAGTTTGCATTTACAGTTTACCAACCTTTAACTTTAGCAACAAACTCTTTTCTAAATTAAGTGTTTTGGATATAATGCCAAGCCCCATTTCCTCTGTTTTTGCACTGGCTTATATAGGAAAGATGGTGAAGGACGTCAAATAATGGATTGAGCTTTCATTGTTGCCTTCTAGCACACGAGGAAGACCTAACTTTGAGCCCCACTTTCTTTTTTCTCACATGTTTAATGTGCACAAACCTTTCATGTGAAAGACAAGGAAAACTCACATGATGGGTCGGCCATGAATACACACCAAAATGTCATCATGATCGCCTGAGTAATGTGCTCAAGCTCGGACTTCCTATCAAGCTAGTTTTTTTCTTCTTCTTTTTTCAGTGGGCACACCTTGATTTCTTCTTCCAATTTCGATTTGTTTTAAATTGTCCACGAGTTAAGGTTTTTTTGTGTCATATATATGCATGTGATATCAAGTTGATCAGCAAATAAATCATGTTACTAGATTAAGCATCCGAGTACATATTAAAAGTATAAAACGTAAATATTTAACCTTTTAAGATATTATTTATTGATTCAACACTCTTAAAATTCTGAGTATATTAATCATTATATTTATAGTAAAATTAACACCTTTAATTATCATAATCTAATGAAAAATTTAATTAATTATATAAATAAGAATTCTAAACGCAAGCCTTTTTTAATACAGGAAACCTTTTTCTATGTTAACAATCATTTCCTTCAACTAATATTCTTAAACACCCAATTTATCAACATAAGGGACTTTCCTTTTAAAAAAGGCATTTTTTAAGCACAAAAACTAAAAACTAAGTAACCTTTTTAGTTTCATAAACAACTAAACAATCCTTTCCTTCAGCTAATGTTCTTAAACACTCGGTCTAGTAATAATGAGAGATTTTCCTTTTAAAAAAGGTCTATCTTGAATACAAACACCAAGTAATCTTCTTAGTTTCACAAACGACTCCAACTTAAGGTGTCTTCTTCTATATTTTCTTTGTGAATGATATATAAATCTTTAATATATTGCACTACATGTAACTTGAGAATATATTTGTAAATTGATCTTAATCCAATGATTTATAGATTACTAGAACTAGATCTTCTATAGCATGTTTTACTCTACGAGGGATGCCTTGTTTTTTTTTTTTTTTGGCAAACGCCAAAGTATTAGGAAACACTTTCCTTAACCTTTTTTCATGCATGGAATAAAGGTTATTAAGTATAATTTCCTTTATTTTCCTGATAATACATCTTCTAGTTGGCTAAAGTACCTATAGTTTGTATTGCTCACTACATTAAGCTTTATTACTCTAACTATGATTTTTTAGGTAGATCAATGTCCATTTTTGTCTGCAAACAAAAAATAAACTAATTTGGCTTTCCTTTTACATTGTCGATCCCAAGTTTGTCCATCTTTATTTTTCCCTAAAAAACTCCCACACTAACTAATCTAAGATCTTTGATGTCCATTTGCTAAGGTCAAATCTAGGAAGAAAAGATGCTTAAGTAGTATATACAAAGAATGGAAGCCTATAATTACAAAGTACTCTTCTTGAATAACAATCATGAACCAAACATTCAATAACATACATATATGGTTAAGGGTTCTATCTCCTTATTCAACATGGAAGATTGTTGGGTTGTCTTGCTTTTCTCCTTTTCTTCATAAACATTTACAGATTGTTGAGGTTGTCATGCTCTTCTTTTATTCAAAGCTCAGAAACTAATTGTTGAAAAACTAAATCACAAATATTTAACCTCTTAATATTTTATTGATAGATTCAACACTTTTAAATTTTAAATACATGAATCATTATAAAAAGATTACAATCTCTAACTATCATAATCTAAAGATTCTAATTTTACACAAATCCTTTTTATCTAAAAAAACTTTTCCCTGTCGTAACAAAAATGAATTTAAATTGAATTTCAAAGGTTATATCCACTTGATGAAACTATACGATTGCATTTGGATATCAATCATTGAGTGCTTATCTTCTTTCTTCTTCTTCTTTTTCAACTGACCTCGAATTATACAACAATGAGCAATGATCGTCCAAATTTCCAAACTTCACCTAAGCCCAATATCATTTCTAGAGTTTCAACCTCAACTTGCTAGTAGAAAAACCAAATCTTAATCATTCAAGCATCCCCTTGAAGGCCATGTGTTTATCATATTTAGTTCATTTAAGGAACTATTATTAATTTATCATTATTGATATCGACATCGATATCATGTTAACATGTCGATATATACGATAACGACCACTTAATTAGAAAATATGGGATAAAGAGTACAAGATGAAAGTGAAGTTTCTTGAGTCGACAGAAAGATGTGATGATTCCATCTTTACATGTGTATTGCACGTTACTTTTTCTAGTGCACGTGCAATTATGTGCAAGCTTGTAAATGAACCTATTCTGTGCTTTTAATTGGCTTATGGGTAGGTTTTAAAAGTTAATTTTTCTACTTTTTAACGTAGTGGTAAGCTTCAGGATAGTTAAAATAATAAAGAGAATAAGAACATTGTGAAATCCTCAACTGTACAGGGCCGACTGCTATTGTATTTATAGTGTAGGGTTACAATTGATACGAATAAGTGTATGTATAGTAATACAAGCCTATATATACAATGAATAAATCATTTACAATAAATCAGGAATTGTCTTCCTTGTTTATATCCTAAACACAATCAGTTTCCTTGGCATTCCCTCTCAAGTTCATGGGAATAGGAAGAACATGAAACATCTTCTTGAGCATTAGAAACCGATAAGTAAAGCGTGCTTATGTAAACAAATCTTCACCTGATTAGTAGTGCTAAAACAACGAAACTCATGGTCTAGTTTGGCAATATTATAGAATGTACCTATATAGGGTTGAGAATAATTAGAAGGCTTAACCTATTGGTTAGTCAACCTTTTATGTGTGTGTGTGTGTGTAGGTCAATATATACAATAGTAATGGTGGAGATTACAACATAAAAGTTAAGATGAGATGAGCTATACCCTACTATGCTAAATCAAGACAGTGATAAGCAAGATGAGATGAGCTATACCCTAATAAAACATATAGAGAGGAATAGAAATCCAATTTGTGAGCATGGTATGGACTCAAAAAGGGAAAACAAAAACACTCAAAAGTATGCAGAAAATTATAATCAAGAGTACGACGAAACAGACACTTAAACGAAGATTTATTTTGGAGAACAAGAGTAGGCATGCGATTAATAAGATATACTAATGATTCAAAAGCATAGTTCCAAAACCATAATGGTACACTATATTGGCCTAAAAGAGTGAGGCCAGTTTCGATAATATACTGATGACAACACTCAATGGTGTCATTTTGTTCATGAGTATGAGAAAAGATTAACCGATGATGAATACCAATAGTCTGAAAGAATTTATTTAACTTACGATATTCGCCATCCTAATCAGTTTGAACAAATTTAATTTTAAGTGAAAATCGACGCTCAACAAGTGTTTAAAAATGATGAAAGATGAAAAACACATTAGATTTGGCAACAATCGGATAATACCATATATGTTTGGTATGCGCATCGATAAATATAACAAAGTAACGGAAGCCATCAAAATAAAATATAGGGGCAGGACCCCAAACATCATTAAATATTAAATCAAGTGAAGCAGTAGTTTTATGACCCGTAGGTCGCAACGACAAACGCAACGACTTGCCTAATGGACAAGCTTGACATTGAACAAGAGAACATCTAAAAGTACATATGATTTTATTACCAGAAACTAAAAAATTTAAAATGCGAGGGGTTAGATGATCCAAACAGAGATGCCACAGGTTAGCAATCGCGGAGATGCAAGGAGACCTAAAAACTTAAGGAATTGACGTGGCAGAAGACTCGGAAATGATATAGAGACCATCATTACTCTGACCGGAAAGGAGAACTTCCTTGGTGATGAGATCCTTGACATAAAACATAGAAGCGTGAAATTTAAAATAAACATGATTATCACGACATAATTTTTTAACAGATAACAACGGTTTGGTAATATAAGGCACAAGAAGAACATTAGATAATGTAAAAATACGTTTTGGGGAATGTAACATAGTATGTTCAATATGTGATATGTTCAAGCCCTTGTCGTCACCAATATGCAAATGATCATTACCAAGATAGGTTGCAGAATCGATCAGAATTGTAAGATCAGGTGTGACGTGTTGATTCGCGTCGGTGTCGAGGAACCAAGTCGCAGCAAAAACATTCCCAACAGCAAGGTGAGCAGAGGGCTGCTTGGTACTGCCGCGAAATTGAGGACAATGAGGAGTTGTGTGACAAATTTAAGCACAGCTGGCAGCGGACATGCTGTTGTCCAGACTACTGTCTAACCCTTGTGCTTGTTCTGCTACCAATTGTTTGGCCTCCAGTTAGCAGCGGATTGGCCCCTGTTCTGGTGATTGTAGCAATTGTTGTTAGGACGCTAGTTGCTATGAGAACACCCTATATTATGATTGAAATTTAAGTTGTGATAAGACATAACAAGACGAGCAGAAGGTTGTGGTGTTGGCAGCAGTGGTGGCTGCGGCAGCAGAGATGGAGACAACAAAGAGGGATTTGTGTCTATAGAATGAAAGGAGTTCTTCTGTAAAAATTCATGGGTAAGAAGGTGGCTATGAAGATCAGCATACGACAACAGTTCTGTCTTGGATATAAGACTCATTACCAAGTCTTTGAACTTACCACGAAGACTATAAAACATATATAGATTAAAGTCTTCAACAGACATGGCTCTGCCAATAGCAGCCAATTCATCAAAAAACAATTTGGCTTGATGCATGTATATACTAATCGATGAGTTACCTTGCCGAAAATCTTGAAATAAACCATGGATTTGCATGATACAAGAATTAGATGAAGACACAAGAGCTTTCTCAAGAGTGCGCAAACATATTGCGAGGTATGACAATCTACCACGAGATGCAACACATCCACGGAGAGAGATGAGAGCAATGCACTCAAAATAAATTGATCATGTTGCTTCCAATGAAGAAAAGAAGAGCTGATTGTAGAGGAAAAACCAGTAGAACCGTCAGAAACATGAGATGAAGGACAAGATATTGAGCCATAAATGAAGTAAAAAACACCTTGATCAAGAAGATAGGGCTTCATCTGCATTCGTCAATAGAGATAATTTGTGTTCGTAAGTTTCAATAAAACAACTTGGAAGGCGTTTGATAGAGCAACAATACCTGGAGTTTGTGTTCCCATAATGTGTAGAGGAACAGTAGAAACTTGCGAGGAGAAGTCACTGACATGTTCTGCAAGTGAAGGTTGCTGCTGTTGAGGAAGGACACCATCAGCAGCAACTTGTAGATGGATGGCCGGCTGGGCTGCAGCACCGATGGTGAGGGAGAAGTTGATGACAGCAATAGTAGAATTCATTTAAGAGAGGAAGAGAGAAAGCTATCTACAAGGGGAAGAGGGAGAGAAGAGTTTTGATCGTAAAAAGCTCTAATACCATGTTGAGAATAATTAGGAGGCTTAACCTATTGGTTAACCAACCTTTTTAATATCTATGTGTAGGGCAATATACAATAGTAATGGTGGAGATTACAACATAAGAGTATGCCTATAATATTTTCTATATATGTACATTCTATAATAGGCAACTTTAGCATGAATAAAGTGATAGTTATTTTTTTATATGCTTAATGAAATCATGGAAGATAGGATTATGACTGGGGTAGCTAGCTTCAAGGTTATCACATCAAAGAAAAGGTGCACGAAAGGGAGACCTTCAACTTAAACAATGTTAACTCTAAAACAGCATCAACCAAATCTTTACATTTTGACTCAATTGAGGATCCAGCTACTATTTTTTATTTGCAAGAATGCCAGGAAATAGGATTGTCACCTAATGTCACGAACCGATTTCCGGACCCATGACCGGTAATGCAAACACAACACCTCAAGGTGCCCCACCTGTATTAAATCTCAGAACTTACACATTTGATATCATAAAACTCATAAAATAACACAACATAAAATAAAATATCCAAAATTGAGGAATTCAATAAATAAATTAAAATTTGACTTTTCATAAATAATCCAAAACAAATTCAAAACATAATAAAAATCATTTTGTAGAGTATTTATGAAAAATAGGAGAAAACAGTTTTAATTGATTATGAATTAGAAGAATCAACCATGTAGAAAAAGTCATTGATCGACAATGAAAGTTAAAGAAGCATTCAATTAGTCGACCAAGTAACCATAAGTCATGATCAATTAGAAGAAAATGATTGACCAGTAAAGTTTGTACTCAAGTAGATAACCAGAAGATACAGTCTTATTTAGAATAGGAGTCCTCAATACAAAAAACTAATTAAAAGTTAGAGATTAGCCTAATTTCCATATGTATATCAATAGAAGAGGAGTTTAGCTTATATTAAGATTTAATAAATCTTTTTATTTTATACCGACATCTGTACATAATTAGAATTACCTATGTAAGCAAAGAACAAACATCATGACAATATAAAAATGGCCGTATACTATTTTAAACAATGATCAATCTCACACATTCAATTCCTGTAATTTATCTAACTTTTTTTTCCATCGAGGGTTTTGGTGTTTTCTTTTATTGATTTTTTTATTTCATTGCACTTTAAGTTCCTATAAATTCCTTTTTCCTTAAAACTCTTACATTTTTTCTATATGGTGGTGCTTCTTAGAACATATAGTCATTTTTTAGGGTTTCAGATCTAGAGTCTCCACTTCTTATATGAAAATGAAAGTTGTCACCTCATTATAGGTTAAATCCTAAGTAAGATTTAATTGGTAACATATACATTGGCATGCTCGGTGGAATTAGATTCATCTTTAGTTGTAGAAGCCATTAAGCCATAAAAATAAAGAGTTAAACTCATCACTACTGTATTGGATAAGTAGTCAGTATAAGTAATAGAGAGATGATAGTTTTTTGGCCGTGAAGAGCCTGATACTCTATTATTTACCCAAATTTTGGTAGATCAACCAATATCAGACATGTCTAGAAATGGTTCTTCATTGACTAATTCCCTATTACAACACATAACTACATTTGGATATACCCCTAATGTCTATCCCTTATGTTCCATCGATTCTAATAAAGTCATCACCACTAACCAAATACGGGAACTTTGATGAATCCATACCCCATACATAATCATACTCAAGTTCATTTTATGAATCAAATGGTGTTATACAATTGTCACAACCAAGTGTAAGAAATTTTAGACAACCAACTATAGTTGCTTTTAAAGGAGTATCTTATTACCATTATATAAATCTTTTCAATACTTATATGATGGTTCTTTAGATGAAGATGAAGAACACAACCAATATGAAATACAACAAGATAATGGTGGTAAACCAAACCATACAAGCCATATCCAATTAGTTAGATACAAAATGAGCTTTATCATAATAGACATGATAATGCATGAATCTGCATATTTGAGGGCATATCTCAAGGAGTTCTAAAACAATGAGCATTGTGGTAAAGGTGCTTGAAATAACTATAGCTTATACTAGATGATATTTCATTATATATTAGACATAACAATAAAGGCAATCCAACCTAAGTGTGATAGCCATTAACATGTTAGCCACTCCTCAGGCATATAAATAACCACATGTTAACTATTTGGACTCATAAAACATATTTCCCATGTCATAATCTATTACTAGGTAATTATATGCCCCATAACTATGTTATAAAAAGGAAACCTTAATGCTCTCTAACAATAATTTCTTATTATCAATTAGCAACAAAAAGAAGGAATAGACAAAGTTAAACAATCCTAATATTTAAGAGAGATATGGCTAAAAGTAGCATAAACAATAATATTTATTTATAATTATCTATACCTTGAATGAGTCAACAGATTGCACGTGGTCCCTATAAGAATCAAAATTATAGATTTTAAGAAATGTTTTAGGGAGGTAAGTTTGTTTGGTTTTTCATTAACCAAATAGGTTTCCACTTAACATTGTCACCAAACTAAATCAACGGTTAGGAAGAGATGAAAACTTTTTTTCATGAATATTTTTAATGGACAAAACTAGAGATCTAGAATAGTACAAGACCTAGGTGAGACTATAAAAAGTTATACCTTATAATTTAGGATATTAAAAAATAAATGCACTATAATTATAACTAATAAGGAGTGCATAAAGTTATTGCTATTCAGAATAGAGTGTAGCATAAAAAAGAGGTTTGTAGGAACTAAGAACTTAGATATCTACACCCTCACTAATGATAATGTTTGTTATGAGAGGACAATAACAAAATAAGGAGAAAAGAATCCACGAAGAAGGACACTCCCTATTAACTATTTAGATAATATCATGTGTGCACACTCATTAAGTGATTCAAAATTTGATGAGGAGTTTAAAGTGTTGTGTTTTTGAAAATGCATACCCGTAGTGAAAACAGTAAATTTTATTTTTTTTAGGAGTCCCAAGGATCCTGTTAGACATATTTAAAGTTGTTTAGGGTTTATTCAAAGATTATCTATAGATCAAATATTTTTTTCGGCTTTGAATAATTTCTTTAAAGTTGGGTTATTGCAAACCATAACTTCCACATGTCTAAGCTCCAATGATAATCAATATGAACCACCAGTGAAAAATCTTCTAAACCGTTTTAGAAGAAAGGGATTGTTATACCTTTGAGTGCTGACTTTTTTTTTTTGTATTTAGATGTTTCTATATTGTAATGTTTTAGAAAATAGAAGGCATAACTTTCTATTTATAAGGAAACCTAAAAGCCCTATAAATGGTAAAATATTAATCTGTCCCTTAAATAAGATCACATATATTATTTTAGGATAATTTTAGAAATTTATTCAATCAAGTCCCTATTTGATTTTTTATAAGTTTGGAATTGTAACCCTCTGTATTAATTACATTCTAGTCCTTAATTTCTAAATATTATTTACAATCAAGTCATACTTGATTAATCATCTCATTTTAATTTCTGATAAATGGTTCTTATATGAGTGACCCATTAGGTTGCCTATTAAGATTACTCAAATATAAATCATAATCCTAAAAAAAAAGGATTAAATAAACTAATTTATTATCAATTCAATAATTGATTAATTTATATTTAAAGATCAAGTATAATGTCTAGAAATCTGTCATGATCCCCAAAATATTAAGAAAGTCATAAGTGATTTGATTTATTCTTTTAGTAACTAGTTTCTTAGTATAATTATTATTCTTTCATCAATAATGTTTTGAATTAAACATTATAGCATGGAGTATATCTACTTTATTAAATCATTTTTGCTCTCAACACTACACCTATTAATTCTTTTCATAAGATTTGAAACTCTTTTCAATTTTCATTCCATCTTGGCTAAGGATTTCACAATCAATACTATTTAAGAACAGATGAAACATTTTTCCTAATTCACCCAGGCCGATGAATCTTCTCTCTTTAATATAGTTTATTTTCTAACCAACATTTACTCATTTGTTACCCTTGATTAGGACAATATGTAGTTAAGATCAAAGTATAACACTATCTATATAAGATAACTCAGTGATCTAAAGTCTAAGGATCACTTACATAACTATTACATGAGTCTTTTCATAGACATAAGTAATCTCTCTATATGAAATTCTCATGCGAGTTAGTTCAATGTACATATCATCTAACAAGCGCCTACATATTAGTTTCAAGTATCCCTTATACCTCAACTTATAAGAGTTGTTATTTCCTTTCATATAATAAAGAACATAATATATATTAGTCTAAACAACTCTAATTAATGTTCAGTTTTAATATAACATTAATTATGAACATTTAGGAATAATGCTTTAATGCAATAGGAATTTCATAATTATAACAACTTTATAATTTTCTTTGCAAAACATTTTTGTCTCATAGACTTTATCTTTACTTTAAATTCATTAAGTAAACATTAAATCATTAATCAAATATAAATGAATATTAAAGATAAAGAAAGCCTTTATTAATAATAAATATATTTTATATTAATAAAATCAGTGCTATGTGTAACTAATCAATAGGCTATAAAGCATATTCAATATAAAGATGTTTAATACTAGCTCATATCAATGTAAAAAATCAAAGATGGAAGACATTTTGAGATTGCAATATTGAGAAAGCCTAAAAAGGTCATTAAACATAGTAGCTAAGATGTAAAGGCTACCAAAGCAGTTGAAGATAAGGAGTACTATTTTAATATCAAAAAAGTTAATATTTATCCAGTTTATGTGTGGGTGGAAAATTAAGCTTCGTAATAATTAATCACACTATCTCTATTGTTGATAAAATTAAAGGGAAACAGTAATGTAAATGGTATGACTCTTGAAAACGTAACACTAACAGTTATGTAGTCTTAAGAAACCGAATCCATAAGGCTCTAGAATCTGGATGCACTTATTCTCTAGATAAAAATATACAAGTGGATGATGATCCATCCCCTAAAAACACTATAGTAGTAGCTATTCTCAAGCTTAATGGGCTCTTTATAAAATATGAGCTGCAAAAGATAAAGATTGATAAACCACAAAATCATATAATAAGTCACACACCACATGAATATCCCTAAAAAAAGCTTTTACAGTACTCTCTAATTAATTGAATGACAATTTATACCATGAAATCACAAATCTTTTAATTACCATTCTCGAATATCTAAATCCATAATCTCCAGATCATAGATCATAAGCTGACTATATAGTTCAAAATCTCCTAGTTTCTGTTTTAGGCTAACTAAGTCCATCATCTCCAGTTCATAGGCCAGCAACGTAATTCAAATCTCTAAGTTGTTATTCTATGCTAATTAAGTCTATAATCACCAATTCGTGGGTCGACGATGTAATTCAAATCTCTTAGTTATTGTTATAGGTTAACTAAGTCCATAATCCTCAATTCATTGGTTGATTATGTAATTCAAATTTCTTGGTTGCCATTTTAAGCAAACTAAGTCCATAGTCTCCAATTCATGGGCTGACTTTGTAATTTAAATTCATTTACCTAAATCTTTTCAAGCATAACTTATATACCCTTGTTGGAGGTTAATTTATATATATTTTCATTCAACCATATTATACCTCTTTTCATAGTGCATTCTTAACTCTATTTTTATCGGTTTAACCCCATTCGTTAATATAATACAAAAACCAAAAAGAAAAAAAATATTAACAAAAGATTCATTAATTTGAATGAAAAGGCCAAGGTGCTAAGCATTACTTGCTCCTTCTGCAAACCTCGCTCCTTCAGCTAAAGATCTAGCTCCTGACACCTCTTTTATTTTTTAAAAGAAAGGACCCTTATTAGTATTTTTAACAATTTTACCACATAAATCAATATTCATGTTAATACAGTTCCATCTAAATTTTACTTTCCATCAACATAATTATTACCTTAAATCTTAATATTTTCAAAATCTATTAATTATCCTTTAATTTCTTTAATCTCATACTTTTCATTCCATATTTTAAAACCATATGTATATTTCCATAATATCAACCTCACCAAAAATTTCTAAGTAACTCATTTCTTATTAATTCAAACATTTCATGTGAATTTCACTTGAATCCTTGTTGATTTATAATTTAATCATAATAACTAATTTAACTATTTAAGTCAAAATCTTTCCACTTGTATACAAAAGTTTTCCTATTCTTTTTAACTTTAACGTAACTCTCATTTACCAATTCTTACTTTTATATATAAGATATTTAAACCATTTATACCATCTGATATTTTGGCCCTCTATTTAAATTTCATTATCTTACATATTAAGAATTTGATTAGTATAAACTACACTAATACAATTTCAAGTTTACAACTTTTACTTAGACATTAAAACATTTAATTTTTGTATCACATGTAAACACCTAATACATAATCCTCACTAACCACAATTACCTCATGAAATTTTATCAATTTATCAAAAAATCTCACACCATTTTAATCAAATAAATCATTCCTTAAAACTCTGTCTTATGGCCAGCCCTTAGGGCCCTTTCTCTTCCTATAATTTACTCAATTTTTTATGGTTTACACTAATAAACAATCATCATATATTAATTAAACAAGATCACAAACAATTTTACAATTTCCTCAATTCTTCTCAAAAACCTAGAAGAAAACTTAGGGATTCCCCCCCTCACATAATCAAACTTCAAATAATATGATTACATAGTATAGAACACTTTACGCAAGGGTTTTGAAACCAAAAATCACTTTTTTTGCAACTTTCTCTTCTAATTCCTCTTTCTCCTCCTCAATTGTTGTTTCTCTCACTAAACTTAACTTTTCCTCTCTTTAAATCCTCCCGAATATTTGTTTTTTTAGTGTTTTCCCTTTATAATCTTTAATAAACCAACTCATAACCCTTAATTTTGGAAGAATTTGAGTAGAAAATTCGAGGAAAAGAAAATGGATCCTTCTCTTTCTTTGTTATGGCCGGTAACTGAGTATAAAAAAAGGGAGATGAAATTTTCAATCCAACTCATAACCCTTAATTTTGGAAGATTTTGAGTAGAATATGCAAGTAAAAGAAAATGGATCCTTTTCTTTCTTTGTTGTGGCTGGCAACTGGGTATAAAAAAGGGGAGATGAAATTTTCAATTTATTTACAAGTCTCCAAGTCATTAGCATGTAATTACTCAACTACTCGGTACATTTTAACACTATAAAAAGTCTAATTTCTTCAGTTTCCCCCTATTTTCTCTAAAAAGTACTTCACTTTTATTAATAACATATTTATTTTATTTTTATTTATTTCCTTCAATTAAAGTTTACCACCAATTGATAGAACTCATTCATTTTTTTTATATCGAAGGATTTGTAATTATTTTGTCTAATTAATACCTATTTAAATTCATTTAAAAGCTTTTCAATAATTTTCTAAAATTTCAGTCTTAGGGTTTACATTCATTTTTAAAAGAGTATGTTTAGTATGAGGGTAGAAAGTCAACAAATAAGTTTTATTATTATATCCTATGTTATCAAAGTCATAAGTTTGGTGGTGAAAAAAGTCAACAAGGTGTTAGGAAGTTATTTTATTTCCAATTTTATTAAAAAAAAAAATGTTGTGATCATTGGTTGATATTACATGATGTCTTTTTTCTTATGAGAAAGAGAAAAAACAGTGTAAAGTGGGAAATAGTGTAACAAAGGATAAGAAGACTGATTATGAGAGGATTCTTTCTCTTTGCTAATGTTAAAGGATTTTGTTTTGTTTAAGTTTGGATCTTTGAAAGCATGATAAAGATAGATGCTTTTTAATATTGAAAGGATGAAGAAGTAGTGTATGTTTTAGAAGTGAATATGATTTATTTGTGTTAAGAAGTTAGTTCTCTTATTTTTCTTGAATCTTATCCTTTCTTCATAGCCTTTACCCTAGCTTTATGTTACAAGCCTAATAAAGACCTTTTGATCCTTGCTAATAATTTTGTTATACATTAGTGGAGAGTGACTTGAAAAGCAAACCCATGTAGGTTGAAATATCAATGTCATAATTAGAGATCCACTTCATATTTACTTGAATACATATAAAGCACATGAGGAGCTAATAAGTGAGAATGATAGGTATGTATGAATTAAAGGATTGATAATAAGATGGAAGTAAGTTTTGAATTAACTTTTGGACTTATGTGATATTGAATGATTCCTTTGGATTATTAACTTCAGGAAATCTTTGAGGCAACAGATTTATGAATTAAAGAATTGTACATGACTTGAATGAAATGTAACTTAAAGGCTTCTTTATAAACCATGAGGGACGACGGGGATTGGATCTTTCATTGGAGGAGACCACACCACAGGAGGAGCAGATAGGTAACTTCCTTTTTATTTAAATTGATGAAATTATGATTTTATTTTAAATGTAAAGCAATTTGAAAGTAGGTAGTAATAAGTGAATTATTACGAATGCGTTAGAGTATTATGATTAGCTTTGGTTAATGACATCTAAATTGGGATGACTAGAGATTTTATCATAAGATTAGTATAAACTAATGGCATCCGAATTAGGATGGCCAAGAATATTTAATAAGATTAGCGAAAGCTAATGACATATGAATTAGGGTGGCCAAGAATGTATAATAAGATTAGCAAAGGCTAATGACATTCGAATTGGGATGGCCAGGATTATTTAATGAGATTAGAAGAAGCTAATGACATCTAAATTAGGATGGGCAAGAATGTATAGTGAGATTAGTGAAGGCTAATGGCATCCGTATTTAGGATGGCCGGGAACATGAAATGAGATTTGCAGACGCTAATGGTGTCCAAATATGGATAGCCAAGAAAAACTAATGAGATTAATGAAGACTAATGGAATTGTACTAGAATGATAAAAAAAAAAAGGTAAAAGAGAATAACGAGGATTAATAACACCAGAAAAAGGGTGACCGGGTTTATAATTTATTTCGACATCTTTTATAGTAGATTTATAAGAATCTTAAAAAGAATATGGGACATAGTATACAAGTTAATTATGTGCATTATATTATGAATTCATTTTATTCAGTTATATTTCAACATACTTAAATAAATTTGATGTTGTAACAAGACCTTCTCATGCTCAAGATGCTTAGTAAACTTCTAATGTATTACTTTTGTTAAGGATATGTAATATATATATATATATATATATATATATATATTGCCTTTTTATATAAGTTAACATTATACTGAATCATAATCTATGTAAAAATAGCAAGTTGTGAATTTCATACAATGTCATGCTAATACGATAATACAAGATCTTCTAAATTGTTATAATTTCATTTACCATGAATTTTGTTATACATATATTGAATAATTGACATACATATTAGTAGTAGAACTAATATTAAGAAGAAGTATATTGATTAACTAATGTATTGTGATATGGTGTTGGCTAAAATGGTAATGATTGTGCAGTCGATAACTTGGTCTACCGAATTTTTGATAGAATATATATATTAGAGAAACAGAGAGAGAGAGAGAGAGAGAGAGAGAGAGAGAGAGAGAGAGAGAGAGAGAGAGAGAGAGAGAGAGAGAGAGAGAGAGAGAGAATAACCCTTATTTTACAAATTATAACATATTATCTTAATACAGAATGTATACAATTTTATAGGGTTGTTACATTGAGAATAATTCACATTACAGTAATACTAAAAATATTTTGATCTTATCAATTCTTTAGCATCAAATATGTTATATGTGATATATTACTCATAGTGATCTATCAACTTATTCATGTAAAGATAATAAGTATTAGTTTCATAAATATATATTTATAACCAAATTTTAATAAGGTCTTTAATCATAGTTTATTAATCACTTCTCTACATGACTTTATAATCACTTAGATGACAACTTTATATCTAACATATCATGTGTTTATCTTAACTAATGCCTCTAATATTATGTAATCATGAGTGTCTCATTTGAATCATATAATTTTAGTTAAGTATGACTTAGTTTCTATAACACTAAGCATATTCAATTTATAACAACTCGGGGTACCTTAATAAATTAACCTTAAATGAAACACTCATTTTATGCTTATAAAATTGAAAGGCAATAAATCATTTTAACTCCACTAATTATTGTTACCATAAAAACAAATAAGTCATTGGAGATTAAAAACCTCTAGGTTAACAAATTATACTACCTAGGGTATGGTGGTTGTCTAGAATTTTTCATGACTGAGGTTACATATCCAATATTCTAAAGGTGCTGGTAAACAAGGTTAAGAGGTATATGTATGCCAATATTTGATTTGATAACAACACTAAAGGAGTTAACCCTGATATGAAACTTGATGGTGCTTGAGATGACTAAATAGGATGTTGACCTGAAGAATTATAGCGATAATGGTTAAGATTTAATTTTCAGGGCCATCTTTTGATTCATTATTTGATATGGTATCAAACCTTATTGTTGTATTTTTAATCCTTTTTTATTTCAAATTTTGCTTAACCCTTTTTGTTATGGCCATTACATCTACAAAATAGGTTGATGAATTACTAAGTATTTATAGTATGAAGCCTTTGTTAGATCTAGGTCTTTGGTAACTATGTTTTTTTATAATTTTAATGATAACAATAATTTAGGGAAACTAATATGAGTGTCAAGATTTAATGTTATAGGGATTTTTCAAGTATAAAAATTTAGATCAAAATGGACTTTATTGAATGCAAACTTGACTTGAAGATATCTAAGAATGATCTTATGTAATCAAATATTTATAGGATTTAATTTGACATTACAAAAATAATTTTTATCAAAGAGAATTTTATTTTATTGCCCAATTATGCATACTGAAAAATACCTCATTAGAAAACTTTTCAACATAAAATCTTGCACTATCATACTCATTGCTCAATTCTTTATGAAAATAAAAAGCATCATTTTTCATTGACTTGATCAAATGATTCATTATGTCCTATTCATTTTAACATACTAAAAGTCCCTTGATTATTTCCAAATAAGTCATTAAGTAGTAATTTGAAAGAATTGTACATAACTTATTTTATACTCAAGAGTTAACTTGTCTTAAACTCAAAAAACTTAACTTATTTTATACTTAAAATTATCATAAATAACTCTCTTTTTTTTTACAAGAAGCCACCTAGTTATTTCTAATATGATGGTTTCCCTTAAAATTCTTAAATGTCGAACTCCTAAATTTTGGTTGTAAGTAATGGCTAAGTGTTCCTTATTTGCCTATAAATATTACTTGTTCACTTAATAAAAAAACAACAATATGATGCTTGCCAACTCTTTAACCTAAAAAGCTTTTATCACTTTCATAATCCTTTTAAATATTTGAACTTTATTTGTGTCAATTTTCTCTTTTATATACTTAAGCTAGATTACTTTATTTAAAGACTTCGTTTAATTTATTGTAATCTTATTTTTATTACGAGGTATGATAAATGTTTGTGAGAAATCATTCATTATGAAAGTGTAAGAAACACTTAAACCATTCAAAGGTTAATATTTTGAGCCTTCAAAAATATTAAGAGTGAAAGGTTTTCTAATCTAGAACCCATAAAAAAATATTAATGTATTAGTACGGTATCACCCGTAAAAAGACCATGACTTATTAGTGAACACTTGAATAGTGGTTCAAGAGTTTAGTAGGCAAGATTGGTTGAACCACTATAAATCTGGAGTTATCCCTCAATCTCAATCTCTTTTACTTTGTGCAATTTTATGTTGAATCTTAGTTTTGTCTTTTATAAATGTTAAAGGATAATTTTTAAAAAATATTAAACATTCAATTAAGCTCCTAATTCACCCTCTCTTAGGTGTTTTTAAGACTTTCAACATTTAACTTATCAATGAAAATAGAGATAAGTTATTTCTTAGATATAGAAGGGCAAGTTTGTGCTATCTATTTGCGCAACCTCAAAACATATTTCTTGATTGACTCATTATTATTATTTTTCTCCATTTTATGAAGATCAGACTTGCTCAAACTATTTCAAAAATTTGTCATCCAATTTTATCATTTTTTAAATTATTTTAAAGTCATCCAACCCCATATACTAGTTAAAAGCAAGTTCATCCAAGCTTTCATTAAACAATGGATCATTAATTTCTCATCATTAATAACTTCAGTTATTTTGCCATCGTACATTTTAAGATAGGTCTCAAGACATTGAGCTCTTGTATATTTGAAAAATTCAAGGACCATAAAATTGATAGAAATGTCGACATCTAGGGCATTAATTCTTTCATGAGTTGAAAAGGGATCACACAAGTCTCATTTTTAATGGTTTAGTCTCCTTTTATGGTTATACTACATACACCATGATCCACGTCTCTTACATTGTATTACACCTAGCACTCTTATTGTACCATTTTGAAAAAGATAGTTGGATTAATTTAAGTAGTTAAGATGTTTGATGTGTATTTATAAGATGTTAATAGATATTGATGAGGGAAACTAGAAAAGAAGATGACTTATGGTTTTACCTTTTATGGTTTAAGTTATGTTGAAATAAGGATGGAGCTTCTTGAGGTACTTGGACTCTTGGAGAGAGTGCATCATATCAAGGGATTGAAAATGATGCACCAATAGTAGTTTATGAGGGATTTGACTTGACAATATAAACCTTTGATGATCTTGGAGCATGAACAATAAATGAGAAATCTTTATCAATTGCATTGATGTTTGGAATTATTTTTAACAAAGGTCATTCATAAATTTATTCAGAGTAAATAGTTTGTTCAACAAACTAGTTAACCAAGTCATTTCATCCTTTAAAGAGTTTATCTAATTTTGCTTGATCTAAACTCTTTTTTTTTTCTATTGTAATCTATCAACTTATTCATGCAAGAATAACAAGTATTGGTTTCATTCATAAATATTTATAACCAAATTTAGATAAGGTTTGTAATTATAATTTAGTCTCCCACTATTTTCTTATAAATTAATAGGTTTCATTATTAATTTATAAATCTCATTTAAATCTTTTAGTGGACTATGATTCCATTTAATTTATATAATCATAAGTAATTCAACAAATCAAAATAAATTAAATTGGATAGATAGCATAGCTTATCAGTTACGTCTTTATATAACTTCTACCTCAATTAGGTGATAAATTTTTGTCTAAACATATCATATATGTTTCACCTAACTATCTAATCTTATATGATTATAAGTACCTCATCCAAATCATATAATTTAGTTCAGTATGATCTAATTTTATAGCATTAAGCATATGCAATTAATAGTAACCTTGAGTAGCTTAACAAGTTATCCATGAATAGAACTTTGATTTCATACATATAAAATCAGAAAGCAACAAATCATATTCTCAACATATACTTAATATTTTAATGAGGGATTCATAATTTTAATTAAGTCTCATTTCATGGCATTAGTGATATATCATACATAACAATTATATATAAACATACACCCCTAGCATGTCATTTTAATTGAATGATTCTGGATGTATCTAAACCAATTTCCTCACAAAGGAAATTAGATTATCAAAACCTAGGTAGCTATTGCAAATCTATAAGTCTTTTGCGAGCATCATGATTGTAACTTTTTTGTCGTTCTTTCTTCGTCTTGAATTACAAAATAGATTTTCCTATCTAAATTCCTACATTTCTAAACTACATAACATTTACATAGTTGTATAAGAAACCTCGAGTTATATTCGAAGAGAATTAAATAAGAAAAGAATTTTACAACCTAGAAGAAAATCAACAAAAGACAAGATACATAGACCATATTTAATATTACAGTCATTTAACCATAAACACACAATCACATTAGTCTTTAGTGTCTATAATCATCCATCATGCATAATAACATTTAATATGCATAATAAAATTATTGCATGCTTCAATTCTAATTATTGCCTTTATATGCAATTTTTAAAATAAAATTCTAACATTTAGAAACATTAAACAAATCCACTTTGATAATTTCTCAAACATAATAAATTTTATTTAATATATATTTTCTTTGAAAAACAATATTTCAAAATTTAATAAGAAAAATAATCATATTAAAATTCTTATTAAAATCCTAAACTATTTTAGGATCAAATAAATAAAACTTTATGGATATTTTTTCTAAACATTATTTAATTAAACATTGTAATTAAATCCTAACCCAATTAGGATATTATAAAACACAAAAAAAAATTGAATTAAATTTTAATTCAATCTTAATCCTATTAGGAAAATTAATTCTACAATTAATTTAATTTGTTTTTCAATTTTAAAATATAAAATCAACATTTTATATAAGGAAGGGTAGAATTGTAATTCTATCCCAAAAACCAAAATGTAATAAAAAATTAAAAAATAGGGGTAAATACATAAATTACACCTCAAAACCCTTTTGTAATAAATTATAAGTGCTAAAAACCTTAAAAAAGCACTAGGGGCATAATTGTAATTATTCCCTCTCCCCTCCTTTTCTCTTTGCTATGGCTTGGGAACACTGCCCACGTCGACTGCAGCCATGGCTACTGCTTAGTAGTGCCTGAACTACTCATGGTAGCGCCCATGGCATCTGGCACTACATGCAGCAGCGCCCATAGCCCAAGGTGCTACTCATAGCAGTGTTAATAGCAAATCTCCTTTATAAAAAAAACAAAATATTGCCAGATTTCAGCCAGATTCAAGAAATCCAACCAGATCTTAGTGGAACAATAGACTTTCAATTTAAAAAAAAAATCAGGAGAGATTATTTTTTAGAAAATGATTTTGCACATAAAATTAATTTGAAATTAACAGTAATAAAATTAAAATATGCAATCATCAACCTTAATTGTCAAACAATAGCTCCGTTACCACAATTGGGTTTTCTGAAACACTTATACACAGCGGAAACAATAAATTTAAAATTTTTTCAAGAATCCCAAGGACCTAGTTAGACAAATCTAGAGTTATTTAGGATTTATACAAATATTACTTAAATATTAGGTGTTCTTTTCAACTTTGAATAATTATTTTAAGGCTGGATTATCACAAACTACTAGTGAGAAATCTCTTAAACTTTTTTTGAAAAGAGGGATTATTATACCTTAGAGTGCTAGCTTTTTTCTTTTGAGTTTTTAGTATTTCAGTATTGTACTCTACTCACCTTTTTCATCTTCCATTAGAAATAAAAGCCATAGCTTTCTATAAACACTCTCTATATAAGATAACTTAGAGATCTCAAGTTTAATGATCATTTGCGCAACCATCATGTAAGCCTTTCTATAGAAACAAGTGATCTTTCCATATGAAATTCTCATGCAGGTCAATTTAAAGAGCGTTTGAAAACGCAGGCCAACTCACGTTTCCAAAAAATTCAAAAAAAAATTTACTAAAAATTAATTTTTTTTATGTTTTGGATCATTTTGATGTACTGATCTCAAAAATAATTTTTAAAAAATGAAAAAAAAAAACATCATTTTGATGCATTTCGGCATGAAAAACACTTTAAAAAGCAACCGCAACCACACTCCCAAACAGGCCTGGTGGGTACATGTTATCTGACAAGCACCTACATATTAGTTATAGATATCCATTAAACCTTAATTTATAAGAACAATTACTTCCTTTCATAAAGGAAAGAACATAATATGTACTAGTCTCAACAGCTCTAATTAATGTTCAATCTTAATAGAGCATTGATCAGGAACATTTAAAAATATTGTTTTAATGCAATATGAATCTCATAGGTATAACAACTTTATAATTTCTTTTCCAAAGCATTTTTTTCCCAATAACTTTACCTTTACTCTAGATTCATTAATCAAATATTATATTCATTAATAAAATATTTGATAAATATTAAAGATATATAAGCCTTCATTAATAAATTAAATATTTTTACATGAAAAAAAAAATTCAATACCAGATGTAACTAAATGATTGGTTATATAGCATTATACACTAACATTTCAATCCTTTATAGAGGGGGATTATAGTCTAATTTTTCCATGACTAGTGTCCAAAACTTAGATTTGAGAATAGACCACTTAAGATGCATAGTGTTTTTAGTAATAGCATATTAATACATCCATTTTAAAAGAAAAAAAAATAAAAATATCAAAATAGCCCAAAATATTATCCATATATTTTGGAAAGTTAGTCTAAAACTTTCCATCATCTAAAAATGTTGAAATAGTTTAATTCTTTAACTTGTATATTTTAAAAAGAAGTTTATAAAATTTTATTCATTCAAAAAAGAGTAACATAGAAAATGATTTGTTAGCAAGTCATGTCCCAAACCTCTATCATTCCAAGCTATCACCTCAAAGAAATCATGACATGTCAAAAGCTTATAATGACTCTTTTGAATACTTTACCCAAGAGTTTATCTACATCTTTAGCCATAAAATGCATATGCTTTCTGTGGAAATCAGTCTCAAAATCAGTTAGGATCTTAGAGAAATCTTAGTATATATGGTTTAGGAAAGAGAATCTGGTATTAACTATCCAGATTCTCTAGATTATTGCTTTCTAGTTTAGTGTAGGA
>Ga0325400_1000655_pt1 | contig 26365 bp, 25 predicted proteins | sample PopdelMetagenome_2_FD_205662 | JGI IMG/M metagenome (GOLD analysis project Ga0325400, IMG submission 205662) | Populus deltoides microbial communities from Bellville, Georgia, United States - Xylem-PdKOR-R1 | ecosystem: Host-associated > Plants > Phyllosphere > Stem > Wood/Secondary xylem...
TCATATTTTTCTTAAAAAAAATAATTCAAAACATTTGACATTATATGTGTTGTTCAACAACGTTCCTCTCTAGAAAAATTAACAATTTCATCCCTCCATGCTACTCTAACAATGGCCCTTAAAAATTTGCAACAAAAGCATATAAAAGGATATAAATTGTAATATCTGAAAACTGAGGGATGAAATTGTTAGGAAGAATATACTAGAGGGTTCTGAGTGTAGTTTAGCACCAACATATATGTCCCTCTGCCTCTCTCTCCCCCCTCTCCCAGCAGTCGCAGGCAGGGTTTAAGAAACCAGTAGCACAACTTTCTTCTTCTTCTTCTTCTCTCTCTTTGTAACTTCATCTAGGCCAGGCTTTGTTTCTATATTTAATACATCGAAGCTTCATAAGAAAAAAATCTCTGCATTTCGTTTTACTATGGCTTTCTGGGGTTAGTTTTTCCTTTTGAATGGAGTCCGTCCACCTATTTTTGGGGGTGGTTTTTAGTATTTTCATCTATATTTTTTTTTGGATTCTAATTTAAAAGGAAAAAAAAGAGAAAGATTAATTGGTTTCTGAATGTTAGATTTATTTTTTGGGGATTTTGGCAGGAGTTGAAGTGAAACCCGGAAAGCCATTCATTCATGCACCGAATAATGGAAGAAGGCTCCACATTTCACAGGTACTTATAAAAGATGCTCTCTTTTCTTTTCTTTTTCATGTTTTCTGAACTGGATTTTTTCTATATAGCTTAAATTTGAAGTTGTTAAATTTTGATGTTTTACAGAAGAGAGTGGATTTTGTTTCCTATGTTTGATAGTTTCTTGTGTTGTTTATGGTTTCTTAGGCAACTTTAGGGACTGGTAGTTCAATGAAGAACAGTGTGGTTCAGTGTAATGTAGGAAATTCCAGTCCCGTATATCTTTGTTCTTTGTTTCCTGAAAAGACTGAGATATCCCAATTGCATCTGGAATTCGAGGAGACAGTTGAAGTTGTTTTCTCAGTTATTGGCCCTCGGAGTGTTCATCTTACTGGTTACTATCTTGGTGGCCGCTGCGGTCAACATTTTCATCCAGACGATGAGACGTATCCTTTGGTTGGCCTGCTGCTATATATTACATAGACTTGGATTTAATTGAACAGTTTTTTTTTTTTTTTTGATGTTTTAACTAATTTTGTTTCTTAAACTTGCTGTAATTACTGGAAAAATTCAAAAGGAAAAAAAAGTGAGAGTAACATCTATCCCTTCCGTGTAAAAGTAGCTTCCTTTTTTTGTTATTTTGTTGAATATTTATCAACATATTATTTGTTTCTCCCTCATTTTATAATTTTAGAGAATCTTATGGAGAAGATATTGCAGATACAGAGACAGAAAGGTCTGCAAATGGCAGCGATGAAGATGAATACGAGGGTAGTTTCATTAACGATGATGAAGATCCAGAGATCATGTCACCATCCACTGTTTATAGCAGCGAAGGTAACCTTTAAAAAAATGATGATGATGCACAATACTGCAAAGCGTCAAATTAAAACAAAAGATTTTCTAAAGAAAAAATATGGAATTCTGACAAACATGAATTCCGAGTTAAGGTCAATCCAGTGGCTTCCCAGCCTTCTAATGTCCATTTCCTTTCTTGTTTATGCATGTTATGCATGTGAATGCTCCATGCGGTTGTATGCTGAGTACTTTTGGCATGCTATATAAAGTCATGGACTATTTGGTTTTGCTTTGAATTGAGTTGCATTGGGCTGCTATGAGTGTTCACGTCATTTGTTTCAGTAAGAATAAACCACTATATTTCATGGAGTAAATGAAGTGTACTATCTTATAAATACTCTTAAACTTCAGACATGCTATCTACGTATGATTTAAATAATTCTTTCAGCTGTCTTCAATGATGCATGCATGTGCACATGTGCTAGCAAGTTTCTTGGCTGTTATGCTTATTGTTCAGTATTTTCTGTGACGTAGTTTCAGGGTAAAACCAGCAATAGATTACCAGGCTTGAGGGGAAAAAACCACCTAACTTAGGGTTTACAGAAAACTCTAGTTTTCTGAAATAGATCGCTAAAAGGAAAAGGCATGTCTGTAATTTATACTTAAGCTTACTTATACCAGTTTCACAATAGCACCCTTAAGGCCATAAATTAAACTCCTAAGCATATTTATTATAACATTTGTGTCATTTTACATGCACCTAAAAAGAGATGTCTATCTATTTCAAATTGTTATAATAAAACTGTGTCAAATACCTATGTCCTGATTTTGGGTTAAAATCTTGTTGATTTCTTTGTCTCTGGGGATTTTTTTATGAATTTGTGTTTGATCTGGTTCCTTGTTTTTGGGGCTGCATGTTTAGGACCTATCCTTATAAGTTTGCCTATCATGAGCGTTGTTCATGCTAAAGTTCAAGGAATGGCAAGTGGGGTGGTTTGTGTTCATGTAGTGTAATTTACTGTATTGTATCGATTCAATTTATGATCTTCCCTAGAATTTGATTGCAGAGATTACTCAATCAAATGAGTTCATTATCACGTGTTGTTAATTTAAAAGTTTCTCATGTTCTTCCAGACATTCTGCTTTCCCTGTATATTAGAATCCAGGGGTGTAGCGTTTATCTTGTCAATGTTATCAACTTACTTTTGATAGTGGCATGCACTCTATTTTCCAATGAGGATGATGTTTAATCAATTTTATTCTGATGTTTTGCTGTTTTAAATATGCTGGTTTTACCATTAGTTGAAGAGATATTTGATAAGAAGAAACGTAAGAATGGCAAGGGCAGCCACAAACGCCTTAGGAAGAAATTCCAATTCATTGAATCTGATGATGAAGATAAGATGCCTATTTCCTTCCTCCACGAGAGAGAATCTGCTGTAAAAAGTATGGGATCAGAAGCAGGTGAAAAATGTGAGAAGGAAAAAGGTGAAACAAGCGAGAAGAAGGTGAAAGATAATGGCAATTGGGTAACTGTATCAAAGGGGAATGCAGGTGCTATTTTAGGTGTGTCCAAAAGGTAAGGGTGCTGTGGAATCCCTAGTTGTAGGGTTTTTCGTTTTATGTATAAAATTTACTTAGTTTTTAACTTGCTTGTAAGTCTTCCTATTAATCCATATGTTATGCTTGGTTTATGTACTCAAACAGGCAGATAGATGATCACCATTCTTTCCTACCTTCATCTGATATGGGTTCTCAGAATGGTGCAAAACCTAAGAAGAAGAGGGAAAAACATTACAGGGAGGAGGTACCACTTGAAGATGACTTTTTCTTTTGCAGGGCTCTTGGTCAGCAGAAATCCATCCAAAGTGAGGTAGAGGCTGACAAATTGGACCTAGATTTGCCTGTGACTAAAGAAGACCAGAAGACTACAAATGACAAGTAAGTTTCATTACTGTCTCCAGAATCATATCACAGGTTTATGATATGAATATATGTAGGTATATGTTTGAATTTGGTATCCTCAATGGCCATGGGGCTTAGAGGACAAAGAAATGTATGCCGTTCTCCTAATAAATTGTGAACCAGATTTCAAGATCAAACACTGCAGGTATACCCAAGGTTGGTTAATCATTTTGAAAACCAAAAGAATTCATGCTTTGAAACCATCTAATCTAAAATGTTTTTTCCTCGTGAGGTATAATTTTTTGGTCAAACTAGCTAACTTTAAAAGGATCTGCCCATTATCTACAAGAGGATTCTCTCAAATCATAAAGCAATGCATAGTTTGCTTAAATTAGAAAGCCTGTACGTGCTTTAATGTATTATCACATATGGAAAGCATCAACACACCCCTTTGTTTGTAATTCATCTAATGTACCTTTAAGCATCTAAGAATCATTTTGGATGGCTACTGTTATGAATTATGACATCCATTTTTTTGGGTGGCCTCAGAGGTCTGCATAACCTCCCTGTTTGTGTTTCTCCGTTCTCTTTTTCTTTCTTATTTTGGTGTGTGGTATTTGCACTAAGATTGGATTTGTGAGTAAATAAATTTCTTGATTCTTGTTTTTAATCTTCTCTGATATTTTCACCTGGGAGGTGATCTTGCTCAATTCTCACTGAAATCCTCATGTGGTCTGTAGAAGTGTTGAAAAGCTGAAGAGGAGAAGGAAAAAATATGCAAAGGAGAAGGAAAGTCTTGATGCTGACAATCATTTGAGTTACAAGCATAAAGCTCAGTCAGATGAGGCTGAAGCTAAAAACACTGTGCAGGATATGCTGGTGACCGATAAAGAAAGTCACAAGGAAACAAATGATGAAGTTAAAAACACTCTGCAGGATATGCTGGTGACTGATAAAGGAAATCAAAAGGACACAAATGATGAGTTAGTGCAATTCTGCATTACATGTCACACCAACATGCATATTACACGCCCTCATCTCCCCCCACAAATCAAATACTAGTTTTTGTGCAATGTGCATCATTCAAGTTATCATTGAAAACTTGATATAGTATTAAATTGAATGTTTGTGATATAGGGAATTGCTTAGCTGTCTACGTCTTTTCTTTATTTTTCTCAAAGTTATATCCAAATATAATAAAACATAGCTAAAGAATCTGAGAAGTTGATGGCCTATTTGATCTTTTTCTCAGGGTAAAATAACAAATAGATACTGAGGGTAGTTTGTTAAATCAAATGTTTCAATAAATTTTGTATTTTTATAAGATGTATATTTATCCATCCCTCTTTGTGCTTGAGTTCTGTGCAAACCTTTAGGAAAGGAAAAGAAAACATATTGAAGCTGACAGTCATTTTGATTTCCATGTTGTCAGAGAAGATAAAGTCCAAGATGAAGCTAAAGCTGGAAAAACAGGGCAGGATATGCTATTGATGAAGAAGGAAAATCAGAAGAAAGCAGATGATGAGTCAGTACTATTGGTTTTAGCCTCTTACTCTATGTTATCTGCACAACAATACATGCATATCCATCTTCTTCAGCTCATACTAGTTCATTACAACTTAATTAGGAAAAGACCTGTTTATCTCGTTGCTTTATTGATTTTACCTGGTATACTCTTGTAGTAGGGCTGTCTTGCCATGGAATTCCAATCTTCCTCCCACACAGTTGGACCTTGAAAGTGTTATGAAGCCAAAGAAGAAAAGGAAACATGCAAATAAGAAAGTTCTTGATGCCATTAAAGAGCATGAAGGCAAGGAAGATGATTTCAAGATTGACTGCCATGACCATGAACTGTCTGTGCAAGATGAGCATGAAAATGGTGCAAAGCCAAAGAGGAAAAGGAAAGAACAGGCAGATAAGAAAATGCCTGGGACTTGCAGTGGCAGCCACAATAACGCCATTAAAGAGGAAGAAGGCAAGCAAGATGAGGACAAGTCTACCAGTTTTGACCCTGTTGTGTTTATGCAAGAGGAACAAAATCAGAAGCAACAGAGCTTTGTGTGAGTACTGAATATCTCTATGTGGAACCTTCTGATTCCTGTTTTATCCATTGCTTTTGAGATCCTTTCAGTGGATGCTAGCCTGTTATTTAGGTTAGAAATTTATGTTCAGGTTATAGGCAAGGGGAATAACCCAGGACATAGTAAATGGGAAACAATAATTTTTGTACTAATTCGTAGGGTGTTACGATGCATTATTTTTTTTTCTTTTCTTTCAAGTCAAAGATAAGTAGACTCACGCACACGACATATATGCACAATACCTGATCATTTTAAAATACTTTCAAAAGCTTTGCTTTGAGGTGGTACCAAGTGGCTTATCTGTACTATGGTTCTTTCAAGTCAAAGATAAGTAGACTCACACGCACGACATATATGCACAATACCTGATCATTTTAAACTCCCTTCAAAGCTTGCTTTGAGGTGGTACCAAGGGGCTTATCTGTACTATGGGTGAGTTGCCTTTTTTTGACACAGGACAAGTAATCTTGTTTTTTTTCTCTTTTTCCCCCCCGAAACTCATGGCATATAGGTACAATTCTTTTTTGTCAAAGACCGTGCATCAATTTCTGGAATCATGAAGAGCATTTTTTTTAACTTGTGAAGAAATTCTCTGTTGCTAGCTAGTTTAGATGGTGAAGTCACTTGGCTGCATCCAATCTTATTTACATCCGGGACAGGAGAGATTTTGAGACCGGGAGAGCTATTCTCTAGCCTCCCAATGAACACAAAGGAAAAAAAAATACTTGAACAGATATTGATGGACATTTGCAATTTACTATCCATTCTTTTCATTGAGGATCTTGGGAATTGATGTAATTCTTTTGTTGCGTGCAGCATTCTTTTCTGTCTACTTCAGATTTGCAATACTAATGACTGAAAATAACATATACAGGACTTTTAATGTTGACCAATCTGCTGAAGAGAGTCACTCCAAGAAGAAAAGGAAGATGAGGAAAAATGGAGAGAGTAAGAAGAGCAGGACTCGGGAAAGCATGGAAGCTTCAAATGGAATCAATGCATAAAGAGGAAAGCAATGCTTGTGATAAAAGCATCTCAGAGTAGGACCTTTTGTAATGTAGTTGTTAATATGAGATGGCAAAATGGCTGCTCCAGGTTAAAGGGGAAGTTAATTTTGAAAGTGATAGTGGTTTTATAAAGAAAGGAGCTCACAATTAAGGGTAGGAATACAAATACAACACATGATGATGGAAAAGGATGCTATGTGGTTGTTCTACCAAGAGGATTAATGAAATGTTATTTCAGGAGTATCTAATATTGGATCAAGTGTGAAACGATATTATTTTGCAATGTTTGGTAAAAGCACTTGAATTATAGCATCAATTGAATACAACAACAAAATCACGAAATGGAAGTGGTTTGATTTTTTGTAGGAAGATGATTGTGCAGTGTTTGTCTATGCACAAAATGAGAAGACAGGTACCTGGTTTTGTTTCTGCTCCTAGTAGGATCAACCTCAATCTAATATTTACACACCGTATTCTAAAGCATACTTGAATCAATCAAATATTGATTAAAATTAATTAATTAAACCAATGTCAACCATGTTTTTGGGCTAGATAATTAGTACAAAGACGCACCGTTGTTGTCTTTGTTTTAATCCCTCTAATTGTTTGCCAGGTTACGACATTGGAGTTTTTGTTTGATTGGTTGTACAAAATTTTTCCGCTTTTTGGGCACGATGATCAGTTAGGTCACTTGTATTAAATTCTATTGTTCAGTTTAAGGTTCAGAGCATGTTTTAACATGCATATGGATATCACAGAAAACATAAAACAGCAATCAAATCCTCAGCAACTCCTATTCGAAGTGTTTGTGCTTATTGTGCTTTATATCTGATGAATTAAGATGCTTTCGTTAAAGTTGTTTTTTTTTTTGTTTTGTTTTTTTTTTTTTTTTTTTTTTGGGGGGGGGGTTTTAAATACTAAATATCCCCATATGAATACTGACCCAGAGAGAGAAAGCAATCAACTCTTTGTATGGCACATCATGATAGCTCCCAGAACTGCTTGCAGCTTCTTGTAACCATGGAGTCACCTTTTGGATTAAGAGCTTGTATGGCATTGAAAATGATTTTGATAGAGCACAGGGATCATGTGAGAATCCAAGTAGCTGTACAAGTCATCAATTGCATTTTGGATTGGTGTTCCACACAAACACCTTTCGGCACAAACGCTGATGCAAGCTCGAGCCACCTCGGTTATTTTTATCGTTTGAACTTTCATCCAGGATCGCTATAGTCCTAAACCAACCCACTTCATCTAGTGTCACCCTAACCCAACCCACTCTAGCAAGTGGACCACAAACTCAATCAATTGAGGAACTATATGACTTTAGACATCTTCTTCTCTTACTACTCGAAATTCAGAAGATAATCCATGCTAATAGCATAGTTGAGCTTGTAAAATCCTTGATTAAGGTGTAAAATGAGAATAAAAAGAAAAGGGAAAAATGAGTTGAGCATGCGCAGCTAAAAATAGCATGATTAAGAAGTTGGGCTCACCATTAGCATCATAATAATGACCAACTTCGACAATCCTAGGTATATCTGCTGTATTAAGAAGCTAGTCAAAAGGTGGCCCTAACACATTTCTAGGTTTACTAGAGAGGCAATGCTATGTTTTCTGATCTACTGCCTCTCAGAACTTTAATAGATTCAAATTGCAATTAGATTTCTTTCGATTGAGACTCCAAGCATATGCTTTTGCTTTCAAACCTGAATGAATACAGGTCTGTATGGGTCTACACTCTCCAAGTATTTTGCAGCATGTGCCCTCCAGCATGGAATAAAATAACTGCCTTATCAATTATTATATCAGTTGCTTCCAAGACTTGTCTACATGTAGAAAAGAAATACAATGAAATCATTCAATATCAAAAGTGACAAGGAACAAAAGAAGATTTGAAGCCTAATAAGAAAGAAAAGAAGAAGCTAAGAAGAGGAGCTAAGGAAAGAGAAGAAAAGGCTAGAAAAGAGAAGAATTGAGTTGGAAAAAATATGCAACTCTATGAATTTTATTCAATTAAAAAAAAACTTTTTGTAATGTCAAAAATTACATATAAATAATAAAACCCTAATCATAATCAAATTTGGGCTTAAAACCCACTATCTAATAAAAGTCTAACAAAATAATAAAAATTGAAGTTTAATAATAAAAATAAATAAAATCTAATAACTTGGGCTTGGGTGAGCCCAATCTTTCAATCCAATAACAAAAGGGCTGGGCTATCCTCCGTCATCATAGATCGTATGGACGTGTGAACCATGTCTCGGATCAAAAAACCTATAATCAGTGGACTAAATCTTTAGTTAAAATTGGAAGCCAACCAAGTCAATGGCCAATGACAAAATAAGATGTAATCTAGACAGAGAAACTTCATAAAGATTGGTAAATTGGGCATTTATCCAATGTATGAGTTCATTTACATTTTGAAATCAGATCCAGTGCTTTGATTTGAGAATTATTAACAGACATTCAACTCCAAAACCAACAAATGGAAAGCATAAACCAACCATTATCACACAAAACACAAATTGGAACATTATCAAAATCATCATGGTACAAATCCATCCATCCATTAGAAAATAACTAGTACATCAACCTAGAAGCACACTTTATTGCTCTTGGTGTCAAAAAGTGTGTCTAGACAAAATAAACAGACAGTATAATTTAAGATAACTAGTTCCAAAATTCTATCATTGATAAATTATAAAAGTTCTCAAAGGCATGTACAATGAAATCATAGAGTAAGAACCTGGATGCTGATACCCATCCCTTCTGCATACACTTGACCCAACAAGCTATTCTTAATGGCAGAAGATCCACATCGCAAGCTCCTTGCTTACCCCACAGTGATATTCATAGCATTAGTCTAATCCAATCAGTGTTGTGCCCATTGAATCTGCTTAATATCAATCCCTTCCTTTACCATCTCATAAAGCGGGCTCATTTCCCTCAACTTCTCAACTTGCTGCACCGTGAGCTCAATTGCCCTATCAATCTCTTCCTCCGTGGTAAACCTCCCAATTCCAAACCTAATGGAGGTATGTGCCATGTCCTCATCCACCCCTAATGCCCTCAGCACATATGAAGGCTCCAAACTAGCACTCGTACAAGCACTTCCACTTGACACAGCCACATCCTTCAACCCCATCAACAAACTCTCTCCTTCAACGTAAGCAAACGAGAGATTCAAATTCCCAGCATACCTCCTCTCAACACTCCCATTCACCACAACACCATCAAGCTTAGCCCTAACACCATTCAACATCCTCTCTTGCAACGCCCTAATCCTCTTATCATCATACTCCATTTCCTTTTTCGCCAATTCACAGGCTGCCCCCATTCCCACGACTAAAGGAGTAGGCACCGTCCCACTCCTTATCCCTCTCTCTTGTCCACCCCCATTCATTTGGGGCTCCACCCTTATCCTTGGCCGCCTACGCATATACAAAGCACCAACCCCTTTCGGCCCATAAATCTTATGCCCACTCAAAGACATCAAACTCACATTCCACTTATCCACATCAATCGGAATCTTCCCTAACGCTTGCGCAGCATCCGTATGAAATGGAACATTCAACTCCTTACAAATTTCCCCAATCTCCTCCATTGGCTGAATCACACCAATCTCATTATTCACCGCCATCACCGAAACAAGCCCAGTATCCGGCCGAATCGATCCCTTCAGCTTCTCCAAATCAACAATGCCATCATTCCCAACAGGCAAATACGTAACCTCAAAACCCTCTTGCTGAAGATGCCTGCAAGAATCCAAAACACACTTATGCTCCGTCTGAGTAGTAACGACATGTCGTTTCTTTTCCTTATAAAACTTCATAACTCCTTTGACTGAAATATTATTAGACTCCGTCGCTCCTGAAGTGAAGACAATTTCTTTCGGCGACGCGCCAATTAAATCGGCGATCTGAGAGCGGGCCGTTTCGACGGCTTGATCGGATTCCCAACCGTAAAGGTGAGTCCGTGAGTGAGGGTTGCCGTAGCGAGCGAGATAGTAAGGGAGCATCGCGTCGAGAACCCTAGGGTCTACTGGAGATGTTGCTTGCATGTCGAGATAGAGAGGACGAGATGAGATTTTCACGCCTTTTATTGTCATGGAATCTTCGGGTTCTGATGCCGGCGCGACTGCTTCTGCCGCTGCGGTGGAGAAGCGGCGGAAGGAGGAAGAGGTGGTTAGGGTTTTGCGGAGGGTGGAAGCTAGAAGCTTCGAGGTGGCCATTGTTTTGGATAATTTTTGTGGTTTCGGTTTCTTTCCCAGGGCTCGTTGCTATTTATTAAAGGCAAGATATTTTACCAGGGCAAACAACATCATGTTCCTAGCCCCTATACTTTTTCACATATTTCAATTAGATCCTCATCTAAAAAAGTGTGCGTCTTACACCCTGGCCCGAGCAAGTTACCAAACTGGGTGCATTCGGTCTAGCCACTAGATCATTACAAGCTAATGGATCATTGATCTGAGAGTAGGATGACCATTCTGTGTCCACGCGTGTGAAAACTACAATTCAAGCTAAAAATACATACAAGAAATGGAGGGGGTTTGGATCTGGGATGTGCTCAGCTGCATTGAAACGTAATCGAATATTGAAAGAGAAACTTGTCCCCGATGGGCAAGGTCCACTGGTCCTCGTTGATGGCAAAGATATACTTTTTATTTTATTTTTTATTTAATGTGTTTCTCCGTCTCCCTTGAAACCACCAGGTCATGACCAGGCCTCGGTGTCTGTACGTAGATAGGACACACACCACACACACTCTCTCGATGCATTTGCACAAACAAATTGCTTGATATACATGAGGCAGTTATGATAATATTTACAAATAGTTTTGCCTTCGGTGTCCTCTGCACTTGATGAAAGCAAAAATGCCAATTATGGCTCTCAAAAAAAAAAAAAAAGAACATCCAAAAACATGCCAACCCCCACGATTTTGATTTGAGCTACAACAAGGGTGGTAGGCATTCACAAGTGCAGCCACTACATCCCTCCTGACTTCCTAACTGGTTAAAAATCATGTTTCACTTGCCCCGGAGCATTTTCCTAGTCGAGTAAGAAATAGATGACGATGAGATGCAAAGTGAATGAATTGGGGCGGTGTCCTAGACCATAAATAGATATTTGAGATCTTCCACAGTAAGACGAGTAGCTGAACCCCCACTTTGATCTTCGCCAAATGCAGATGCAACCATTTTTCTCTTCTCGTCCTGCAAATAGTGATTAGCACCAAATCATCTTACAAAACCAGCGTCAAAACTTCAAATATAAGATTGCAGAGAAATGCACATACAAGCAGGCACCCAAATTCACCCCCCCAAAAAATAAGGAAGAAGCAGCATTAGATCACGCTTCAAGATTACAAGTAATATTATCATTGTCATTTACAAAGGCTTGAGCATCTGGCACCTCCAAAACTGCCGTACTATCTACCACCCTGGAAGTGCAACAGGTTGTATTCTAGACATATGAAATGTTGAATGGTAATGCTGTTTCCAAATTTACCCTAAGAAGAACTTCAAAAAGGACCATAATTGGCTAATAACCATTTCGTTTCTATAATTACATTCCACCTTGATTTAATGTACTCGTATTTTATAGCATGCATCGTTAATCCTCAACTTTTCTCTCTGATAACTTTCCTCGATAAAAATAAAGGAAAAGGCAATTCTCTTGGATTTATCAAGTGCAAGGCACAGTAAACCTGAACATAGGTATTTTGAGAATTAACAAAATCCCGTGTGGTTCTGTTCAGGGATTCACTGTTCCTGACAAACCGAAGAAAAAAAAACCCTTTCCACTCCCAGACTTTCTGCCTATTCTGGATTGGTGTTGGTATATGATATTTACAAGAGATAACAAAAAGAGAAATGAAAGATTCAGAATTAGTTGAAAGAAAATACAACAAAAACTTCCCTCTTTAACCTGACTAACATCTAGGCTCCCCAGGTAGCAAACCACAGGAATCACATTAAACAGTAATCCAGATATGTAAAGGCAGAAGCAATGACCTGTAGAAAGAAATAATACCTGAAGAGCTAATATTCTATCTTCAACGGTGTCTTTTATGGTAAGTCGTGTTACTGTAACAGGACGGGTCTGTCCAATCCTATGGGCTCGATCAATAGCCTGATCCTCAGTGGTTGGATTCCACCAAAGATCCAGAAGGATGACATGGCATGCAGCCACCATATTCAAACCTAGGTTTCCTGCCTTCAGGGACATTAGCATCACAGTTACCTGCAATAAATTTCAATCATTCTGATGTTGAAAGACAATGCCAAGACAATAAACTTGATGATGAAAGACAATGCCAAGACAATAAACTTGAATCATTCAGATACTGAACGAATGTAATGAAAAAATGAAGGCACCAGGAACAATCATCATGTGCAATGTCATCAATATTATAAACTTGAATCATTCAGATGCTGAATGCAATGCAAAATGTATGGCTTCAGGAATGATCACCACACGCAATGTCATCAATTTGACAGAGGAGTTTAGTATTGCATGATTTGGCTAGCTATTAAATAGTGTGTATGACATGGTACTCTGTTTGTCAGCTAGAGGTCTTGATAATTAACAGGTATCCCGTTTGGAATAGATGAAGAAAACACCTTCATGAAATAAGATTATTTTGAGAATTCATGAGGTTGGGGGCAAACCTCAGGATCAGTGTTGAAATCTTTAACAGCCTTATCTCTTGAACTTAGAGTCATTGTACCATCAAGCCTCCTATACTGGATACAATGCTGATTCAATGAAAACTCAACCAGATCCAACATGCTAGTCCACTGGGAGAAAACAATTGCTTTTATTGGTCCTTCAGTTGACAACCTTGAATATGCCATTGATGTTTCAATGCATCCTGCAGAACCATTAAACTCTGAAATTGGACTCCCTGCCTTACAATGTGACTGAATAACCTCAAGAACAGCTTTGATTTTTGAGGAATTATACTCATGCTGAAGGACTATTGACTTATCATCAAATTTGGAATGTGAGGAACTAGCATCAAAGGTGTCAGAGATTCTTCTTCTAAGAGTAGCTTCAGAGAAAACAACATCAGAACCAAGTTGTTCTTTACAGTCAGAAGCAGGGCATGTATTATCATCTCCTGTCAAGTATTCTGATACACATTGATTGCAGAAAACATGGCCACACATGGTAACAACAGAGTCCTCAGGCGGATCCTGTAGGACCATCATACAATAGAAAAATTAGATCAGTCTGATGCAGGATGGTACAGTGTTTGTTTTCACTAGTCAGATGCTGTTAATTAATTTAAAGCGGGTACATACTCACACTCCAAAAAGAGATTCCTCTAACGTGGCATAGACAAAGATGTAATCACTAAATGCTGAAAAAGGTGCAATCACCAAGTGACATGGAACAGGCATTTCCAGAAAAGAACTAAGTGGCATGGAACAAGCATTTCCAGAAAAGAACTACACACTAACATGATTGGCAAAGAAGTACATTAGCAACAAGGATTTAGGGTTCTCGTTGGTGAAAATTTGTGTTTTCACAGATACTAACAGGATTAAAATAGTATCGAACAAACAATGTCTAGGAGCAGTTGAAACATGCCTGCCAGCAGCCAGCACAGGCATGAATTGGGACAATTTCAACAAGTTTATTAAGCATGGTCGGCAGAGGATAAACAATAAGTATGCACTGTGCAAAGCTTTTTAAGTTGCTCAAGCAAAATATGATTTGCATTCAACTATGTGAAGGAGCTTGGCCCATGGATCAAAGACCATTATACTACCCCACAGATTAACTCTGCTTTTCCTAGTAGTTCAAATCATCAAACAGATTATTATTGCAGGTAGATACTCAAAATCAGAAGCTAGGCGCTATTTTCACTGCAAGACTTAGAAGCTCTCACATGTAAAAAATCCATCAACAAATGCATCACAAACAAAGCAACAATAGACAAGAGACAAGAAGCGCGGGGGTGCAACAGAGATGATATTCAACACCAGTTGTTCTATGGCAGCAGCAAAGAGAAAGCCCAACAAGATCTTACAAGGGGCATTGAATATTTGGGAAAGCAGTCCAGGTTTTTAACATGACTCACATTGCATACACGACAGAGGGCAGAGGTCAAGCGATTCAATAGATCCACCACCATCTCCCTGGGAAGTTGATTTGCCATTTCAGCTGAATCTTTTTCTACAGATTCAGAATTAAAACCTTTAACAAGAAGTGGATGGTCACAAGCCTGGCGAAGTCGCAAAAGCATCAAAAGTATATTTGCATAATTTTGGTTCACTGTGCCAGCAGCGGCATAAGCCTGAAAGATAGAAACCTATAACGTTAAGATACATGATAATTCAAAATGCCTAGTATTCAATAAAGCAGGAATCGATCTCCAAAATACGAGAAAAGAATCCTCTGTGAAAGTGGATGGGCCTTCAATATTTTTAGCATGTTTTAAAACCCAGTACCATCAGGCAATAAATGTCAGTCTAGCACCAATATGTGCGTTCAGGAATGGAGCATCATGATAAGTTTTATCACACAAACAGGAGGGAACATCGTAGAAATGGTGCTTAATTTCTTGGTCATAATTATCTCCGTCCATTAACCCCAAAATAAAGACAGCCCTGCCATATTTATTGAATATGCAAATACAAGAATAGTGCTGATTTCAACAACATATGCAACATGATAAAGGGAATCATGATGTGGGGAAAAAAACAAGAAACCAAATGCATCATGATAAAGATAGTGCTTAATTTTCTTTATTTATTTTGCAAGAATCCATGATTAATAAGTAAATTGTGATTTAGAACAAAAGAAATATGCAAATACAAGAAAGCAAATGCAACATGTTATCTAAAGCAGAATTTTGCACATGTGCTTCCAATTTTGCAAGCTTCAACAGCAATTTTAACAGCCACATATGAAGTAGGATTGATACGAGTGGTTCTTTGAGTCTGGCATGCAGAGGTGATCATGATGCCAAGGTACCATAGCAAATGAAATGTGGTATTGCACTGGTAAAGTAGGAAATTTAGCATTTGAAGATTATTGCAATCTCTAAAAATGGTGGGAAAGAAAGTGTTTGGAAACTGTATTAAACCAATAGATATTTGTTGCATTAATGTGATGCAACGTATAGCAAAGATAAAACTAGGATTCTCAAGTTCTAAGATTACAGACCAAACTGTAGAGAAATTTTGAGAAAATTCTTTGATATTTTTATTGAATTTGAATAACAATCTTGATCTCCATAAAATAAAATAGACATTCATATTTATACTAGTACTAAAATTCTTTATAGGAAAGAATTCTTAATTAAAACTTAACTAATTAATAGAATTCATCTAGCATTAGGATTCCTAAATAATAAAATATTAATTAAATTAAAAGTCTCAAGTCAAGTAGGAAACAGATATTAAAATCCAAAATTAATTAGAAAAATAATTAAAACAGGAAAATAGTAACTTCAAGCTTCATATGAAATGCTTCTCGGTTTCTTTGTGGACTTCTTTTTAGACTTGGCCTTGTCAATCCAGTCCATAAACTTTTGGGATAATTGTTCTACGTCAACCTCTACCACTTAAGAAAAACTTGTCCTCGAGTTATCTATCAGAAATTGAATTCTTCCACCCCAAAGAAACAATAGTTCGAATATATTATTGTAGCTAACTTATTCACAAAATTGCAAGTCTTTCACCTATAAACTTTAAAATTTAATTTATAGTGCGTGTATAATAAGAAAAAATTCATATCTAATGTTACACTTTTTGTTCTTATGAAGGTCATTTATAGTTCATTCCCACATTTTTCTAATTCAAACTTGAGTTCACCATTATCTATGTCCTTCGATACTTCAACTGTTGTTTTTAAAGGAACACCAAAATAATCTTTCATAATATCTCCGGAAGACTTGTCAAAAATTATCAAGTCCTCCATGTTCTTGTTTGCCAGATCTTCATCATCATATAATTCTTTTTCATCATCTCCTTCAGGTTCGCATGGAAAATCCTGGTCATCGAAAAGTTCTTGCTCATACTAACCTTCAATCACGTTAATCGATTTTCGTCTCTCGGGTTGTGGTTGTTTGTCTTGAATTGACAAGGTCTCACAGCCTCCATCTAGTTTATACCCTTCACATAGATAAGTGGTTGTCTAGATGGAATTTTAGAAATAGATCTAAGATAAGGTAGACCCTGAAGTAAGTCTCCAAGTATATCCCTCTCCTCTTTGCAATTCCTATTTGTGCCTTCCATCAACCAAAATAGATATTCTTCACCATATGAATATCGTAGTCATACTGACCACGAGGACTTGCACGAACTGGTTCAATGACAGGTTGGCCACGAGCATCAACCCTGGCACATGCCTATCTTCCTCCCCAGTTCATGTTTGTGTGCAGCCTTCGTGCCTCAAGCCTGGTCATCAACTCTAGCATTGATGTCGTCAAACTCATTTTGCATTCGCCCCTTTAAAGTTGTTATTGCTACTGAATGGCAATCCAGCTGATCTCAAACAGCTTGCATCCCCTTATCAACGTCACGGAGATAGTAGCCACCAACTTCTCCACGATTCTCTTCACAGTTCCCCATCAATCCGAATGTTAACCAGCCTAATATCATCTAACGCAACGTATAGCAAAGACAAAACTAGGGTTCTCAAGCCCTAAGATTACAGACCAAACTATTGAGAAATTTAGAGAAAGTTCACTGATATTTTTATTGAATTTGAATAATAATTTTGATCTCCATAAAATAAACTAGACTCCTTATTTATATTAGTAATAAAATTCTTTATAGGAATGGATTCCTAATTAAAACTTATTTAATAACTAGAATTCATGTAGCTTTAGGATTTATAAATAGTAAAAAACTAATTAAATTATAAGTACTAAGCTAAAAAGGAAACAAATAATTAAAACCCAAAATTAACTAGGAAAATAATTAAAACAGGAAAATAGTAACTTTAGGCTTTGGGCTTGTTTGGGATTGTGGTAGCGGTGGCGGTTCAAAGTGTTTTTCGCTTAGAAATACATCAAAATGAAGTTTTCTTATTTTTTAAAAATCATTTTTAGCATCAAAACAATCTAAAAACATTAAAAAAAATTCATTTTAAGCAAAAAAAAAATCAAAATTTTTGGGAAACACGCCCTTCATATGAGAAACTTTCCGGTTTCTTTGTGGACTTCTTTTTAGGCTTGGCTTGTCAATCTGGTCCATGAACTTCTAGAATAATTGTTCTACATCATAATGTTATAGTTTTCTCAATCAAAACAGCATATTTAATTCCCTTCCAAGAGTAGCTTTCCCTGGCCTTTTCTATTTACAATATGGACTGACCTTATTTTTTGATGACATTGCAATTACAATTTAGATAGACATAGTTAATACTTAATCAGTTTCCTAATATCCCACATGCATGATACATCCCAAAGAAAAAAAAAAACAGAATAGTGCTGATTTCAACAACATATTGGTTGGTTGAATCAAAACACTAGCTAATTCAGTAGGGAAAGAAAATATCAAATACAATTTTGCTTGACAAAGTAACTAAGTGGGGTAAAAAGTACCTTGAATTTAGAACGAGAATCTGCTTCTAGCCGAGTATAGAAAGCCCGCTCCTCAGTTGAGAAGTCTACCTTTGTCAAGCAGATTGATTTTGGTGGCAGGTTAATTATAGGCTGCCCATCAATCAATGTTGCTATATCACATTTAGCAACAAATATTATGTTAGAAGAAATGCTTGCACAAAAATCGATCTCTGTTATGTGACAACATTAAAGCAATGGAACACAGTTTCCAAGGATCTAACATAAAAACTCAAGTTTGAATAAATATGTGTTTGTCAAGATACAATCTAAATAAAACTGATAAAATTATAAAGCAAATATTTAACATCCCTGTGAAAGAAATAGTTCATGAATATCCATGTTCTTAATTATTCACGAAACCAATAAAATGAAATTCAAATAAGAAAGTTCAAGAGGCAGGCCTTTAAGCAACCCATAAACTCTTCCCATTCATCCTGCCGAGAATTACCATCTTTATCTCATTTATATGTGATGAATAAAAGATGCTGCTATAAAATATTTGAGTATGATAAACACGCAGCATGATTATACTCCTGGAAGGAAATCAAAAGAGAGAAACCAACTGCACAGGTCTCATGTAGAAGTGCTTGACATAAAAAAAAGTATGATTTTTTTAGGTAAACCCCCCCCCCCCAACTACATTGATCCAAAGAACGAGAGCGATCACCTTTTGTACGACGCAACATTATAGCCCTTAGAACTGCCTGCAGCTTCTTGTAACCATGCAATGAGTTTCTGGATATAGGAACTTTTATGGTATTGTAAAATGATTTGTAAACAGCGTAAGGGTCGTATCTGAGGAATCTAAAGTAGCTGTATAAATCATCAATTGAGTTTTGTATAGGTGTTCCAGATAAGCACCACCTTCTTTTGGCACGAAGGCTGCAGCAGGCTCGAGCTACTTGAGTTCGGTGATTTTTTATAGTTTGAGCTTCATCCAGTATCACCCTAGACCAGCTCACTCTAGCAAGTGCACCAAAGTCACAATCAATAGAGGAACTATCCATTCCCTTTCTGCCTCTCTTCTTGCTGACTTTAGAAGTCTTCTTCCTCTTCTTATTATTTGAAAACTCCGAAGATAATCCATGCTTTTCACCATTTTTATCATCAGCCTCATCCTCATCAACCAAAGGCTGTTTTGGAACTTCATTAGTTACAATTGAATATGTAGTCATAACCACATCATGTTTAGCCAATTCATCAGGACTCCTTGTACGATTGCCGCCATGATAGATCAGGACAGAAAGTTTGGCTCCATCAGCAACTTTATCATCCAGCTCCCGGGCCCATTGTCGGAGAACACTCGCCGGACACACCACTAGTGTACCTGCTGCTGGTCTACGTCTACTAATTGCCTTTGTAGAAGAACCAGCTTCTGGGGTAGATTTAATATCAGCCGACTCTCCAGTCTGCTTGTCTTTATCCAAGACAGGAGTTCCATTATCATCATCGTCATCCAAATTCAATGCTTCAGTTTTGTGATTGCGCTGATCTTCAGACTTCGATTTTGTCTCCAAAGACTTTTGCATTTGTACAAGGGCAATCATTGAGATTGTTTTACCAAGGCCCTGGAGTATGAGATCATAATGAGTGATGGCAGATATGTAGGTCTAAACCAAAAAAAGAATTAATCATGAACAAACGCAATAAGAATAAAATGGACTTCTCTAAATGCATAACCTGATCATCAGCTAAAATTCCACCTAGACAATGCAAACTTCTTGTTTCCTTCTGAAGCATCCATGCCAAAGCAATTTTCTGTAAAATAAAACAACTTCAATGAAAAATGTAAAATACACTAACCAACTTGTAGATTATCAGTAAAATGGTAAAACCTGATGTCTGAGAAGAGGCACAGACATAAGACCATCAGGTAGATTAGCTTCAACTTTTGGTTGATTAAGATCCTGCAAGAATACATGTTCATCATCTTTATAAAATTTTCAAGAACTTCAAACATTGACTTGTCTCCCAGCAACTTGAAATATTAAGAAAAGAACCAGCATAATTTTGTTTGTTATACTCAAAAGTTTTAAAACAAGTAAGGCTATGTTTGTTTTTGCGGTGCCCCGCAAAAACAAATGGGCCCAGATACCAGCAGCGGAGACAGAAATAAGCCTATAAATCATGGTGGATGGTACTCACCTAGAACTGTACATAAAAAGTAAGGCATGCAAGTCAAAGATTGAGTACAGCTGTATTTGTTGTTTGTTAGGTCCCCAAAGTGGAAAACATAGGAAATTAAAATTGATAAGAGCTCAATATCTCTTCATGAACACAGAAATCAAGTCATTCGTTTTATGAGAGTTTAGAGATAACAGCGATCTGGCAATGCTGGGCTCTAAGATAGACCAAGTGACAAAAAAACTCCACACATGTTTTCTTGGAAAAACGCTGTCACTAGCCAAACAAAATGTTACACGAACTAAAACTTGATTGTTATGAAAACTAGGCTTGAATAGTTTTTCTTGGCTCCAGATAATCAGGACAGAAAAGTACATTTTTTTTCTGTACCAGGTAATTATGTAATAATACTATCATAAAAATGCTAAATTTCATATGACAAAAAACTAAAATTAAAATGGACAGGTTACAGTTCCAAAAAATAATAAAAGAACGTAATAGATAGCTTTCTGAAATATGAACATAAGGTCATGTGCATTATTAAGTAAAATAAAATGTTGGTACGAATCAAAAACAAGTCAAAATTGTCTGGGTTTGCTTCATCAGTTATGCTTCTGAACAAGTCCAAGCTCTTAGCAAACAAAACTTGAAAGTTTTTTGCAATTAATGTTAAGGTTGAGGTGTGTTCAGGCTCAGTTTACATCTAAAACAACCAAACTTGAACAACATGCTGCTTGGCTGAGCTCAACTCTATTACAGCCCTACCAACACTTGAAAAGAAATGCTAGTTATAGTATGAAAAAAAGACAATGACCGAAAATGAGTTGCTATGAAATCAAAATTATGCTCGTAACCAGCAAAGAGGAAACCCCAAATCCTGTTTATACAATATAAGCAATTAAAATAATAAGGTAAAATTAACTCCACATACTTCCAGTGCCGCTTGATAGACCAGTCTCTCGTCCATTCCAGCAGCATTTTCATCCCCAGCCATGGAGTGATACACAGGTTCACTTGGACCAGGAAATTGTGCAGAAGGTTTTCCATGCATAAAAGATGGAGGTGGGATCCTGCTTCCGTTATTTTCATACATCATAATATCATCATTATTGCGCTTGCTGTGAATGTCTCTTGTATAACCCCTGCTATTAGTTACACCTGGTCCTGCAAGATGATAAGCATTTCCATAGATATCACGAGACCCACTGCTGCTGGCATTCTCTACCATGTTGTTTGCTTTATTACTCGGTTCAGATGGATGAAGAGATGACGGAAGGGTCCTCTTTAAAGCCTGTTGGGATGAAAGCTTCTCGTAATCTGCACCAGAAACATTAGCAATTTGAGAATTAACAGTCCGAGGCTGACCCACATTCCCAGTCCCTATAAAATGCCGAGTACCATCGCCTCGATCAATAGGCCAACTTCTGTCTCTAATGTTGGCACCATTGGTAGGTTGACCGTGGATCTTCATCCATGAAAGGTCATTTACATTTGATGAACTACTCCCATTTGAAGCATATGGTCTTTTAAGAGGGGAGGCATTTTGTGTCTGCCCGCCATAACCTGCAATGCAAATTTAGTTCATTGTCACCAAGATTAGTAATACATTCAACTTTGGTGAGATCGGCCATTTACGTATAGCAATGCGAGAGTGAGGTTTAGATAAATAGGGAATGAAAAGAAGAAGCGGGAAAGTCAGTCCTTGGTGGTATAGCAAAATTCAATGAAACCGACCTATATATCTTGAGGTTGTGGGATGAGCAGTAGCCCAATCCGGAAGCGTCCTGGTATTGGCAGAGTCCCTTGCATTTACAGGCGATATTTCAACCTCATCATCGTCAGTAAAATTGAAATCACTATCAGATGAACTGATTTCTATAGGACTTATAGCAGCCATTGAGCTTTTATGAGGATCAATCCCCCTATCGTCAACTAAAATCTTCCCTTTCTTCAGCCAAATTAAATTAGCAAAATAACTCGTCAACCTGCATTTACTTGCAAGAAAAAAAAAATTCATTTTTTGAAAACATTCCTCAAAAGAAATGGCATTGCAATTTTCCATCTAACGTGTACATTACATACTAATTAAGAAAAGTTTAGGTTTATCATTTTTTTTATAAGAGGAGTGAGCAAAATAGGCAAGACCCGTTAGAGAGACATTACAGCAATCAGCATATTAAAAAAAGCAGAATAATACATTGAAAGATGGAGACATCCAGGGCAAAGAAACAATAATTAATTAATAGCATCGAGATTTAGACTTGAAATTGAGTTTGAGAACGAGAGTAGTAGAACCCTACCTGTGATTGTGAAAGGACCAATCATCGTGGATTGAAAATTAGGGTTTTGCAGGGACAAAAGCAAAGCAAAGCACTTGCAAGGTGTTGTGTTGTGTACTTGTGGTGGGGAGAGAGAGAGAGTTTAAAAAAACGTAGAAAGGAGTGAAAGAGATGCCGTCGTTTTACGGCTTGTTATAATCTCACGAGATTTATTTATTTATGTGTATATAAAGAGAAGATTAATTTTGTTCCTCCACGGTTAAAAAAAAATAAATAAATTAGGAGGTAGAAATTAAAAAAAAAAAGAAAAAAAAGTGGGAATGGATTATTCAAGAAATGGAACATAAATTATATAGTTTAGTTTAATGAAAACTATGAGAATAAATACAATATAAACAAAACAGTTAGGATGTGTGATTTAAAGGTAAGAGGAACAAGTTTTAAGGATTGATAATAACCATATGATCAATAATAATAATAATAAATAATTATTATCAATTTTACGACACGGATAGATGCAGGGCAGGGGTTTAGTTTAAGTGGGCAGTCATCTTTACCATTATTATGACTTGAATTTAATTAATCTGTTTAGAATATAGATATAGAAATGAATTGGATTAGCTCGCAGCCCTTACTATTTTATGTTTAAATTATTTTTTAGAAGGAAAAAAAAAACATTTAAATGGACGGGACCCTTTGTTAATCGGTGCAGTTAATAATACCATGAAGATCGTGGTCGAGCAAGGCCCATAAGCATCCTTGAATTCCGCTCTGTTTTCCTTCCATTTCTTCCCATGCCCATGACATGATGGGTCCGTCCTCCTCGCCTTTGTTGTACTTCTTCCTTAGCACCGGCGATGCCGGAAGAATATATAGTCACTTGATCTTGATGTGCTAGTTACCGGAGATGTTAAGCACGGTCGGTGTTCATAGCTCCTATTGATTTATAGCCAGTATGCTGCTATCAACTGTATCCTTTTGAATTCAGTTTCAGGACTACAAACAGCCTGAAAAGAGAAGGGGAAAAAAGAAGAAGAATTAGAGGAGGAGTCCTTAAACTAAAAGCAAAGTCCAGCAAGCACACACCCATGAACCCACAAAAAACTCCCGTCCTGACGTGCCCGATCTGGAAATTAATCTCTGGCCAAAAAAACAGAGAACTCAAGCAATTGATTCACACGTGAAGATATTAATGTAGGGAAACATGCATGGGGTTGGATGAAAGGCTTCCATGCGAATATATAAATCTTATCATTCAAATATTATTAATTATTCGCCACCACAACTTTAAATTTGCTGAGGGGTTCAGAGAATATATGTTCTTAGGATTCACCAAAACCAAATCAATAATTCTAAAATTCCTATCAAAGAATATTAATTAAATAACAAGTTTAAGAAATAGAAAGAGAGAAGATAGTATAGTATGAGATGAGAAAATGGAGTCAGAGCAGGAAAAAAAATAGAAAAGAAAATGAAAAATTAGGAGCCAATTAAATCGAAATCAAAGAGAGAGAAGATGAGCTGAAAGAACTGAGAAGACATAAAAAAAAATTAATATGAGAAAGAAAAGTGAGAGAAAATAAAAGGATAAGGGGATTGTAATATTTTTAATTATCTCATTTTATCATGGCGTGTTGCCATGGAAAAACTCCCTATGAATTGATCTACTGTGAAGACCAGGGGGCACACAATAAAAAAAAATTACATTAAAATCCTGTTTATTTAATAGGAAGTAGGTTTTTTTAAAAAAAATAAATTATTTTCTGATGTTTGGTAGTGTAATGAAAAATAAGTTGGAAAATATTTTCCAGTGTTTGGTTATGTCATGGAAAATGAGCTGAAAAATAGCTTATTAATGTTTTATTTTTCTCAAGTTTATTAAAATAATGAGGAACAAATCTTACAAATTAAAACGTTGAATGATAATGAAATTGAAAAAAAAATCATAAATTATCTCATATAAAATAAATAATAATCAAAATAATAGACATCAAATCTAAAAAATAAAAGATGAAGGAATTAAAATAATAATAATTAACATTTCATAAATTATTTCAAATAAAATAAGTAACAATCAAAAGAATAAGGATCAAATTTAAAAGATAAAAAATTTCAATAAAAAAATAATAAAGAAAAAGCAAATAACAATTATAAAATTGAGGATCAAAGTTAACATAAAAATTAAATTTTAAGAAATGAAATTTAAAAATAAATATTCAAAACAAAAAATATATATATATATATAACAATCAAAAATTTGAGGACCAAATTTGATATAATCAGTAAATAATATGATATTTTTAAATTTTTCACAACTTCCGGAAAAATGTTTTCCGCCCAAATTTTCCTTTGGCTGGAAAGTGTTTTCTGTTGACCAACTTTTCTAATGACAAACAAACACAGTAAAATCTAAAAAGTGATTTTCTAAAAACCACTTTTCGAGAAACAAACATGGTCTAAAAAACAATGAATCTCTCTGTCTCTCGCCACGAGCAAGCCACCCTTCCATTATCCGATGAAAACCAATTAATGCCACGGGCAACTCCGACCATATCACAACCCTGAACCAGCAACGCATCCACCTGCGAAATCTCTAGCCAACCCTCCAACCACCACATCGAAATAGCCACCCTTCTTCAACAAACCTTGCCAAACTACCACCATTATAAATTATAACTATCAAGTATTAAGCTAAAAAGTGCTTTGTTCTTCCACACCTATTAACATTTAGAATTACAATCATTACCATAATTTTTATATTTATCGACGGAATTTTTCATCGGTATTTGTACTATCATTTTGTTGGTAATTAATTTACCAATAAAATCACCAATGCAAAATGCTCAATCAGTCATTTTTTGTTCGTCGGTAAGTCCGTTGGTAATAAAAAAAATATTACTATCAATAGATTTACTGACGGAAAAGGCGCACAAAGAAAAATTATCCGCTTCATTCCGTCGGTATTTCGTTCGGAAAAAAACCGTATGTAATTCCGTCTGTAATAATTTAAAAATATTTTCAAAAAAATCCTAGGCTTTTTATTGGGCGTTTTACCGATGAATAATTAAATATTAATATTTTTAATCATTCCGTCAGTGATTCCATCTGTAATATTTTATTTAAATTTTTAATTTAATAAAAAAATTTAAGAAACCGCCAAATATCACCGACGACTTTTCAATCTGTCGGTGATTTCGTCTGTAATATTTAATTTAAAATTTTAATTTAATCAAAATTTTTCAAAAAACCGCCAAATAACACCGACAATTTTTCAATCCGTTGGTGATTTTATCTATAAAGAATAATAATTAAAAGTGTAATTGGAAAGTGAATAGTTCTAGAGCTCTCTGGAAAATACCGACAGAATTTTTCGTTGGTGATTCCTTGACATGATGATTAGTGTTCACAGTTTACCAACGAATTTATCGATGGATATTACCGACAGAATAAATACCGTGGGTAATTCTGTTGGTAAAAATGGCACGGTATTTTTTTTACTTTGTTTTAATTATTTTTTTCTCATTGTAATTCCTTCGGTATTTCCATTTGTATTTATCGATTTTCTGGTAGTGAGTAGAATCTACAATGTTTTTTTCTTTTGTATTTTGATCCTTTTTAATTATTTCATTTGGTTATGGATATTTTTTAAAAAAATTAGTCCTTATATGATGTGTTTATGGGAATTTAGAGTTAATAGTTTATTTTAATTTATCTTTTATATGATTATCGCGGTATCAAAAAAACATCTCAGCATCAGGTTGGTATCAGAAAAACATTTCAGCATCGCACTATGATTTATTTAAAAAAAATTTAATTAAATAAAAAATAATTAAAAAAAAACTAAGTTATTAAACTCTTTGGAGTAAATGACTCGATTTGTAAGTTCGGTAAGGTAACTCTGGCTTCCCCGGTTCTCAAATTTAGCAGGGCACTTTTTGTTTTTTTTTTCTAATTATTAT
>Ga0325400_1000656_pt1 | contig 26335 bp, 21 predicted proteins | sample PopdelMetagenome_2_FD_205662 | JGI IMG/M metagenome (GOLD analysis project Ga0325400, IMG submission 205662) | Populus deltoides microbial communities from Bellville, Georgia, United States - Xylem-PdKOR-R1 | ecosystem: Host-associated > Plants > Phyllosphere > Stem > Wood/Secondary xylem...
GAAAAAGGAGGCGGTATCGCGTTCGACCGGGCGCCGCCAAGTCAGCGTGCCGTCGATCTGGCGGATCGCCCAGCCGGGCAGGTCCTGCGCTGCGAAGTCCAGTCCTATCGCCTTGCGCACCGTTCCCTTCACCCCGTCCGCGCCGACGAGGTAGCGGCAGCGGACCTCTAACGCGTCGCCGGACGGATCGCCGTCGTCGTCGACGGCCGCTATCGTCACGCTTACACCGTCGTCATCCTGATCAATGCCGCGGACCTCGTGCCCGTGTTCGACGCGGATGCCGTCGCTCTCCAGCCTTCCGAACAGCGACGCCTCGATCGTGCCCTGGTTGGAGAACAGCACGTCCGGGTGCAGCGATGGCAGGTCGCGGGTGCTCTGCCGGTGGATGGGGCGGCCGTCGAGCATGTATTGCGTGAACGGCGCGACGTAGCTCTTCTCCGCCAGCGCATCGCGCACGCCGATCGCGGCGAGCAGCTCCTGCGTGCGCGCGATGACGTTGTGGCCCTTCGACGCGCCCGAGATGCCGGGCGCGCGCTCGAAGATGCGGAAGCGCACGCCGTGATGCGCAAGCGCGCAGGCGGTGGCGAGCCCGACCGGGCCCGCGCCGACGATCACGACGTCGGTGTCGAAGGCCACGCCCACGTCACTCGCCCTCCGGCAGGCTGCCGGTCGCGAGCAGCGTCGCCCGCGCCGCGCTGCCCTGCGCCAGCATCCAGCCGGGATATTCGGGGTTCGGACCGGCGATCCCGCTCAGCGTCTCCAGCTCGTCGTCGGTCAGGTCGATCGCGACCGCCTTCAGGTTGGCGTCGAGCTGGTCCATACTCTTGACGCCGGTAATGATGCTGGTGACGTGCGGCTGATGTCGCAGCCACGCGAGTGCTACCGCCTCCAGCGAGGTATCGTGACCTGAGGCAATCGGGTCCATCGCATCGAGCAGCTTCGCGCCACGCGCCTCATCCACCGGCGGAAACGGGATGGTTTCTCGCCGGCCCCCACTGGCGTCGTCACGGTACTTGCCGGTCAGATAGCCGCCGGCGAGCGGGCTGAACGCGATCAGCCCCAGGCCGTGATGATCGAGCGCCGGCACCACGTCACGTTCGATGTCGCGACCGACCAGCGAGTAATAGCCCTGGTAACTGGCAAAGCGTGCTGCGCCCGTCTGGTCGGCGAGCCCAAGCGCGGTGGCGACCTGCCACGCCGCCCAGTTCGACACGCCGACGTAGCGCACCAGGCCACGCCGCACGAGGTCGTCCAGCGCGCGCACCGTTTCCTCCAACGGCGTCGCCGGGTCCCAGCCGTGCATCTGGTAGAGGTCGATATGGTCGGTCCCGAGCCGCTTGCAGCTGGCCTCGACGGCGTCGAAGATATGCTTGCGCGAACCGCCCGCATCGTTCGGCCCTGCGCCGGCCGGATGCTCGAACTTGGTGGCGAGCACCACGTCGCGGCGTGCGATGCCGAGATTGCGGATGGCACGGCCCACGATCTCCTCCGCCTGCCCCTCGGCGTAGACGTCGGCGGTGTCGACGAAGTTGATCCCCGCATCGATCGCGCGGCGCAGGATCGCGTCCACAGCGTCCTGATCGACGCCGCTAGCTGCCGCGTAGCGGCCCTTGGACTGACCGAAGGTCATGGTGCCGAGGCAGAGCTCGGAGACGAACAGGCCGGTGCGGCCGAGGCGATTGTAGCGCATGACGATCCTTTCGGAATGATACGGCAGGAACGTCGACCGGACTTGCTGGTTCCGGAACTTAATGGTATCGAAAAGGAATGTCGTCGATGGAATCACATCCGGTGAGTCGCGGCGGACGCAAGCGCGATCCGGCACGCGACGCCGCCATTCTCGACGCCGCGATCGACACGCTGGGTGAGGTCGGGTTCGAGCGGATGACGATGGACATGGTCGCGCTGCGTGCCGGCGCAGGCAAGGCGACCGTCTATCGCCGCTGGCCGTCCAAGGAAGCGATGGTGCTCGACGCCGTCGCGCAGATGAAGCGCGATCAGGTCGATCTTGACGCGCTGCCCGATACGGGCAGCTTCCGCGGCGACATGCTCGCGCTGTTCCGCCCCAAGTCGGTCGCCGAGACCGAACGCAAGCTGCGCGCGATGCGCGGCGTCGCCACGCTGCTGTCCTTCGACGCGGGGATGAGCGATGCCGCGTCGGACGCGCTGGTGGGGCCGTGGGTCGACGCGAACCGGACGCTGATGGAGCGCGCCGTCGCGCGCGGCGAGGCCAGCGCGACCGCCCCGGTCGAGCGGCTAGCCGCCATCGTGCCGTCGCTCGGCGCCTTCCGCTCGCTCGTCCAGCGCCTGCCGTTCGACCGCGCTTTCCTCGAAGGCATGATCGACGACGTGCTGCTGCCCGCGCTCGGCATCGCAGCGCCTGCCACGATCACATCAGACAACCAGGAAGGGGAATGACCATGTTCGCGAGCACCCAACCCGTCAGCTGGATCGGCATCCTCGCCGCCGCCTTCGCCGTCGTGATTCTGGGCTGGGTGTGGTTCGCCGTGCTGTTCGCCCGCACTTACGCCGCGGTGCTCCACCGGCCCTACGAGCCCGGCGCCAAGATGCCGCCGCTGTTCATCGCCGGGCCGTCGCTGTGCATGCTGGTGACGACGATCACCAGCGCGTGGTTGATGCCCGCAGTCGGCGTGGCGACGCTGGCCGGGGCGATCGGCTTCGGCGTGGTGGTCGGCATCGGCTATCTCGGCTCGACCGCGGTCAACATGGCGATCAATCCGCTGGTACCCCGCCCGCTCGCCTACGGCTTCCTCAGCGCCGCCTACTTCCTCGTCGCCAGCATCGTCGTCAGCGTCGTGCTGTTCCTGGTCGGATGAACGAGGGGACGAAGGCGGGGCTGCCGGTGCTGCTGTTCGCGGATGCGGACAGCTTCGCCGCATGGCTGGCGGTCGAGATGGCGACCGCCGCGGGAGCATGGCTGATGTTCGCCAAGAAGGGCTCGGATGCGGTCAGCCTCACGCGGCAAGAGGCGATCGACGCCGCTCTGTGCGAGGGCTGGATCGACGGACAGGCGGGGACGTGGGACGATCGCTTCTTCCTTCTCCGCTTCACGCCGCGTCGCCCGCACGCCAACTGGTCGCAGGTCAATGTCAGGCGGGCGGAGGAATTGATTGCCGAAGGCCGTATGCGCGGTGCCGGTCTCGTGCAGGTCGAGGCGGCGCGCGGCGGCGGCCGGTGGGACACCGCCTACCCGCCGTCGAGCACCGCTGTGCCGCTGCCGGACTTGCAGGCAGCGCTGGACAGCAATCCGTCCGCGGCCGAGCGGTTCACCGCGATGCGCAAGAGCGACCGCTACGCGCTGATCCTAGGGCTCACCAACGCTCGCCGCGTCGGCACCCGCGAGCGGCGCATCGCTGCCTTTCTGGCCGGTGGCTAGCCAGGGGCGGCAGCGACCCACTCTCAGCCATGAGGGGCACGCTAAGCCCGATCCATGACCGGTCGCATGTTCAGGTAGCGTTTCGGTCGGCCTCGCCGGCACCGCTGATGGGCTGGACGTGCGCACGCCAGTCCAGCAACCTCGACATGTTGATCGTCACGGAGGCTTCGCTTGATCCTTCTGCTCGCCGCCCTCGCCGCCGCCGCTCAGGCGGACAGCCGGCCCCGCTGGACGCCGCCTGCCCGGCCGGAGATACCGGTCCGCGACGAGGCCTACCCCGGCACCATAGTGCTGGAGGTGGACGCGCGCAGGGCCAGCCAGCGCATCCTGAGCGCGCGCGAGGTCATCCCCGTCGCGGCCCCCGGCCCGCTGACGCTGCGCTATCCGCAGTGGCTCCAGGCCAACCATGCGCCGACCGGCGCGGTGGGATCGTTCGCCAACTTGCGCTTCACGGCCGGCGGCCGGCCGCTGGCGTGGAGGCGCGACCCCGTGGACATGTTCGCCTTCCACCTGGAGGTGCCGGCCGGCGTGGACCGGATCGAGGCGGCGTTCGACGTGGTCGGCACGGGCGCGGCCCGCGCCTTCGCCACGCCCGACCTGCTGGGGCTCCAGTGGGAGCGCGTGCTGCTCTACCCGGCCGGCCATTATGTGCGGCGCATCGCGGTCAGGCCCAGCGTTCAGCTGCCCGACGGCATGACGGGCGTGTCGGCGCTCGACGGCGAGCCACGCACGGGCCGCGTCACCTACCCCGTCACCGACGTGGAGACGCTGGTGGACAGCCCCATGTTCGCCGGCCGGCACTTCAAGGCCTGGCCGCTCCGGCGCGGCGTTGACCTGAACGTCGTGGCCGAGGACCCGAAGAGCCTGGCCGCCAGTCCCGAACAGATCGAGGCGCACGCGCGCATCGTGGATCAGGTCGACAAGCTCGTAGGAGCGCGTCACTTCGACCGCTACGACTTCCTGCTGGTGCTGCAGGAGAGCGGCTTCGGCGGCGGGGTGGAGCACCATCGCTCGTCGGAGAACGGATCGTTCAACGGCTACTTCACCGACTGGGCCGGCACGCCGGTCGTGCGCGGGCTGCTGCCGCACGAGTATTTCCACAGCTGGAACGGCAAGTTCCGGCGGCCGGAGCCGACTTGGCGCCCCGACTTCCACCTGCCCATCGAGAACGAACTGCTCTGGGTGTACGAGGGGCAGACCAGCTACTGGGACATAGTGCTGGCCGCGCGCTCGGGCATGGTGCCCCGCGACGTGGCGCTGGGCCAGATCGCCAGCGACGTCGCCTTCTACCAGGCGCAGGCAGGACGCGCTTGGCGGCCGCTGGCCGACACGGTGAACCAGCCGATCATCGCCTATGGCGGCGGCCAGCCCTACCCGTCCGCCCAGCGCGGCGTCGAATACTACAACGAGAGCGCGCTGATCTGGCTCGACGCCGACACGCTGATCCGCCAGCGCAGCGGCGGCAGGCGGTCGATGGACGACTTCGCTCGCGCCTTCTTCGGCATCCGGCCCGGTGACAGGGGCGTGGTCACCTACACCCGCACGGATCTGGTCGCCGCGCTGAACGCTGTCGAGCCCTATGATTGGGAGGCGTTCCTGCGCGACCGCATCGACCGGGCTGGCGCGCCCGTGCCCTTGGCCGGCGTCGAGCGGGGCGGCTACCGTCTCGTCTTCCGCGACGAGCCCAACCCGTACGACAAGTCGGCGGCGGCGTTGCGCAAGCAGCTTGACCTCACCCACTCGCTAAGCGGACGCGTGGGCTCGGGCGGATCGATCCTGGAGGTGCAGTGGGACGGGCCGCTGTTCCGGGCGGGCGTTGGCCCCGGCGCCACAATCGTCGCGGTGGACGGCCGCACCTACTCGGACGACACGCTGAAGGCCGCGATTGCCGCCGGTCGTACCGGCAAAGACCCGATCCGACTGCTCGTGAAGGAGGGTACACGCGTGCGGGAGGTGGCGCTCGACTACCACGGCGGCCTGCGCTGGCCCTGGCTGGAGAAGGCGGTGCCGGGAGAAGCGCTGCTCGACCGCGTGCTGACGCCGCTTTGAGGGGTGGACTTCGCCGCAACGGTCCTCCCCACGGCGGCACAGACCCACACCCGGACGCCCACCGCCTTCTGAGCGTGACCCACAACCAGTCACTCGTTCATCTCGACAATGGCACCCGCTTAGCTTCTTCTTCAAGCTCGCGCGAGAAACGTGGTTTTGCGTGGCACGAACCATGCCGACCAGGTGGCGGGGCACTCGCTGCGTCCGCGCCACTCGCTGCGCGCCGGGTACCTGAAGGTCACAGATCGTCCAGTGCGGATCCATCCGCGTCAAAAGCGACGATCTGAATCGGAAGCGAACCAACGCGTTGACGCGCGCCAGCCCGGCTAATTCAGTCGCACGGGGAACAGGTCTCTCGGAGGAACAGCCGCGGCCGCCGATCGAAGGCTCCCCGCGATTTGGTGGCGCTTCCTAATCCACCCGTATGCCCATCCAGCGAACGTACCGCTACGCTGCTCTATAAGCCGGCGCCGGAGCGGGTGTTTCCGAGCGGTGATTTTGGCACCTACCGCTGCTAGCCCCTATAGCATGTTGCCATAGCACGTCAGTTCGTCGAGGATCGCATCATGGGAGAGAGTGTGGCGGTCATCGAGCAAGCCGACATGACGGGTCAGGCCGTCGGCGTTGAGATCGAGCAGCCGTCGACCGAATCGGCGGAGAAGATCGCGGAGCCGTTCGACCCGGACGATATTGATGTTGTCACCAAGTCTATGACCGTCGACCTTCTTCTGTCGCGCACGGAATCGGAGATGATCGACCTGCAACCCGATTTTCAACGGCGTTGGGGCGTGTGGGACACGCGGCGGCAAAGCCGCCTCATCGAGTCGCTTCTGCTGCGCATCCCTCTGCCAGTGCTCTATGCCGCCGAGGATGAGGACGAGCGGTGGGAGATCGTCGATGGGATCCAACGCCTCTCAACGATCGCCCGCTTCATCAAGCCGCAGATCATCGGCGGCGACCCGCTCGTCCTGACCGGGCTCGAATATCTAAGCGATTACGAGGGGAAGGGCTTCGACGGCTTGAGCCCACGGTTAAAGATGCGGCTGCGTGAGACCGAGCTGATTATCCACCTCATCCGCAAGGGCACGCCGCCGGAGGTAAAGTTCAACGTCTTCGCTCGCATCAATACGGGCGGGATGGCGCTTTCGGCACAGGAGTTGCGGCACGCCATCACGCCCGGCAAGGCGCGAGACCTTCTTGAGAATTGGGCCAATTTGCCGTCCTTCATCCGGGCCACCGACGGCAGCGTGCAGCCGATCCGGATGGACGATCGGGAACTGGCGTTGCGCTTCGTCGCATTCTACCTGCTCGGGCTCGACAGTTATCGGCAGCCGGATATGGACGGCTTTCTGATCACGGCGATGAAGGCGATTAACACCACGGACGATGCGACGTTGGCCGACGTGCAGCAGGCGTTCGTCAGATCGATGGAGGCGAGCCATCGCATATTCGGCCGCGACGCTTTTAGGAAGCGGTTCGATCTGAATGCCGGCAGGCTGCCGATCAACAAGGCGGTGTTCGAGGCGATGTCGGTCAACTTAGCGAGGGTTCCGGCACCGCGATTGGCAACCCTGGAACAGCACGCAGGAGAGTTCCGCGACGGCTTCATGGCGCTATGCCATGATCGGTCTTTCGAAACAGCGATCTCGCAAGGCACGGGCGATATCCGCAAGGTCAATCGTCGCTTCTCAGCAATCAGTGACCTCATCATGGCAGTCACCGCCAATGCTTGATTACATTGGCCTCGAGAACTTCAAGGCGTTCGACGAAATTGAGATCAGCCTGTCAAATTTCAATTTGCTCTCAGGGTTGAACGGCAGCGGCAAGAGCACCGTGTTGCAGGCGCTGGGCCTGCTGCGCCAATCATTTGACGGAAACTTCCTGCTGAACGGCGACTTGGCCCTCAACGGCGAGCTGGTCGACATCGGCACCGGCCGCGACGCTCTTTACCAAGGGTTCGATGCCCCCGAAATTGGCATCTCCCTCGGTGAGACCAGGCGGGGCGACTCCCGCTCTTACCGATGGGTGGCACCAGCAGAGCCGGACTCCGACGTGCTCGCCTGCACCGCCAAGCCGGCGAGCGGGGAGCTCCCGATGCTCGACCTGTTCGCCCATGGGTTCCAGTTCCTGCGGGCGGACCGGATCACCCCATCGGTGACATCGCCTAAATCGCAGAACGCGGTCCGCCAACAACGCTTTCTCGGCCCCAAAGGGGAATATACCGCGCACTTCCTGCTCGAGTTCGGCGCGCAGATCACGACTGCTTCCATCGTCCGATCGCCGCACGAACAGCGCGCGGGAAGCCTGATCGCGCAGGTCAACGCGTGGATGCAGGAGTTCAGCCCCGGCGTTCGCGTCGAGCCGGTGCCGGTACCGATGACGGACCTTGTCCGCCTCGTTTTCTCCTACAAAGGGGAAGGTGCCGCTTACGGCGAGCCGCTACGTCCGACCAACGTCGGGTTCGGACTGACTCACGCGCTACCCGTAGTAGTCGCCTGCCTCGCCGCCGAACCCAACACCCTGCTGGTCGTCGAGAACCCGGAAGCGCAGCTCCATCCCAGGGGGCAGGCGTCGATTGGGCGTTTGCTGGCTCTGACGGCCGCCAACAACGTGCAGGTCATCGTCGAAAGCCATAGCGACCACGTCCTCAACGGCATCAGGCTTGCTGTGAAGGATGGGCTGCTCGCCCCTGAACTGGCCAAACTGCATTTCTTCAGCCGCAATCCCGGCGAGGCCAGCAGCTACGAGACGCCGGTCCTCAGCGCGGAGGGCCGTTTGTCCTACTGGCCCACCGGCTTCTTTGACCAATGGGAAAAGAGCCTGGATCGTTTGCTCGACTGAGCGGCCGTGCCCCTCCAGCTCTTCCTGAACGACCTTTCCGCGCAGGCCGCCGACGTTCCGCGGGCGCAGGCGGTCGCGTACCTCCGGGGCCTGATCGATGCCGTCCGCGCCGCGCGTCGCATCGACGACCGCCTAGTCCTGAACTGCGACCGCCCGCTCAACGAGCTGTCGCTCGGACAGGACCTCACCATCGCCGCGATCCGAAACAACGGGGAATGCGTGGAGGAAAGCCAATACCTCAAGACCCTCAACAACCGGGCGCCGCTCGGGCGGGTGATGGCGGAGGCCGGCACAGCCGATCCTGACAGCTTCGAATATAAGATCCCGGCGTCCGCGACGGTCGCCGCCGGCAACACCGCGACGGCTCTTGGCTTAGCTCATCGGCTGAAGGGTCTCGGGGTCAGTTTGCCGTCGCAGACGCTTTGGCGGTCGCGCGAGTTGCCGCTCGATCTGCTCGAGATCGACGACGGCGGCAACATCCGCAGCACGCCGGTCACTGCGCGCAATGCCTGCACCAGCGACGACGTCGCGGCGCATGAGGGAAGCCTACGCGAGGATCTCCGCCCGCCCATCCCTGACGGAGCGACCATGTGGGAGCGCCGGGCCGAGCTGTTCCCCGACCTCGCGTTCATCCCGCGGGTGCGGGCGCAGATCCAGGGCATCCTGGCCGGCGATCCGTTGCTCGAACAGGTATGGATTAAGCTCTGGGGATTGAACCAGGCGATCGCGACGTGGCGGCTGGCGGATACACCTCGCCCCCTGTTCCCGTTCAACGTAAGGCCCGAAAGCAACTCTCGTATGCGTCTTGTCCGCTTCAACGACGCAGACGGGGTAGAACGGGCCTTCAGTGACCATGCCGACCTCGCGCCGATAGAGGGCAGAGTGCACTTCATCGTCGAGACCGAGCCCCGCCGCCACGCACTTGTTGGGCACGTCGGCCGCAAGCTTGGCATTGGTTGAGGCTGCGCAGTAGGTTTTCGAACCGGCTAAGCGTTCTGGAAGAACGGTCCGTATCTGCTCTCGTACTGCGCCGGCTGCCTTGTTACCATAAGTGATGGCTAGCGCGACTTTCACCGGCGGCTCCGCCCAACAGCGGATCAGTCTTTCCATGTTGCATAACGCAGGCGTTTTCCTGCGTAAGGCGGCGGAGGAGATCGCCGGCCATAACGATGTTGGTGACCAACCGTTTGATGAGGATCGAGCGGCTCTCGTTACCGTGCTAATCCAGACCGCCGTGGAGCTTGCGTCGACGGCGACGGTGATCAAGCACGATGGCTTAGCCGGCGCCATGCGCAAGGGCTTTCCCCAGACCGACGCAGAGACTGAACAGCGGTGGCAAACGGGCAACATCCAAACCAAGACATTTGGTGAACTTAAAATTCGGGCCGCCGCACTGTTTGGTGACAACGACTTTTGGTCGCTGATCGACGACTTTCAGAACCGCCGAAATAAACTCGTCCACTTTCATCGCCCGCTCGACGAAAGTGAACTGTTCGACCTCAAATACGAGGCTACCCACGTCCTAATTCAGATGGTGGTGACGCTCGGAGCGTTAGAGGGCGACAACCTCCCAGAGGGCACCGCGTCCTTTCTGGGCCAACACCTTTTCGACAAGTTGATTGCGTTCGATCCCTATCGTTACCGAGTCGAAAACGTGGCCCGCGGGATTGATCAACACGTCCTCAAATGCATTATGTGCAACATTCGTGCCTATTCAGTCGAGCTGGATAAGTGTCTTGGTTGCGGCTACACCGGAGACCTTAGGTTCTTGCAGTGCCCCGACTGCCGGAAGTACGCTGTCTACTACGATCACGGGAATCTTCCGATCAATCCTGCCTTGCCTGCGCTGTGTGGCAACTGTACCTGGCGTGGCCGTGCGGCGCACTGCGCCAAGTGCAACGACGACTATATCGCGCAGGAGGGAAGGCGTCCGGTCTGTCCTTGGTCCGACGACCATGATGTCGCTGAATGAGCTTTCCTTGTTGGGAACATCATGCAGTGAGGACATTGGTAAAGGTAAGTTGAGCGCGTGCCTCGGCAGCTTGAGCGACCCTGACAAATATGTGTGGCCGCGTCTCTGCAGCTAAGTCGCCCTCTGACGTTGGGAATTTATACACTGAAATCCCGCGAAGGATCCGAAGGCAATATTAAGGGTGCCAAGTAGTGCGGCCGCGACGCGCGCAGGACGCGCGTCGCTCCCTAAAGCGCGAAGTCCGCTTTCCTGAGCGCTGCAGCCGCCTCTATGGGGTTAGCAAGGACGATGTGTTGACTCCTGGCCGGCAGCTTCTCGGGTTGCCCAAGCAGGTTGAGACGCTTCAGGACGTAGAAGAGCATGGCGTAGCGAACCTCGAGTGTGGTCGACCCGTCCGTCATGCCGTAGTCTCGAGCCACGATCGCCTTCTGGTCGGCACTGAGATCGGGATGCGGGGCGATCCGGACCCCGAAGCGCTCCTGCCACAGATCGTCCTCGGCACCCGGCCTGCCTGCAGCGCCCATGTTGCGCGCACCGATGATCCGGGGAAGGAGGAAATCTTTGAACCGCTCGGTCAGGTGGCAGAACGCTCTGGCGTGCCAGCGAAACCCATCGTAGCCGAACGCATGAATCGTGATGCGACGCCAGATCGGCTCAGGCCTTTCGGCGCTCATTGACTGGTAGAGAACCTCTATCGAGGCGCCGCGGCGATAGGCCGTCAGGATGACACGCAGGCACTCTTCGCTGACCTCACGCGCCGGCGTGAGAACGATGTCGACCTCGGGCTGCTGCCCAATCCACGACTCGGCCGGATCCGTGAGACGCTCGCCGAGCGACCTCAACCTGGTGAGATACTCGTCGGGACCGCCCTTGAGGAATACGGGCCTGAACGCCTCCCCTGCCACGTACCGCTTGAGGTTCTTGTCGTAGACCGCGTTGCCGGGCGCCCGCTCCTGGTAGAGCGTGAGATCCTTGGACGCCTGCGGCTCGGACACTTGGAAGGTCGACTTGATGTCGGAGCGGCGCACGCCCCCTTCCCACGAAAGCCGGAACTCGATGAACTCGAGGCGCCGCTCGACCGACCAGTTGATCTTCGACTCGTCGGCACTCATCACATTTCTCCAGGTACTAATCAAAAGTGTATGGACATATAAAATTTGCCCTCCTATTTAGTAGGCCCATCAGCGAGTCGTGTCAAACGCTTCGACAATCCGGCGGTCCCCGTCGCCGGAGTTGGAGAACCGTGCCGGCACGGACCGCCTCAGGGATGTGAAAGGAGGTCCGAGATGCCGCTCAGCAACACGCAGCTGCGCTACTACGACAGCAACATCCTCCGCTTGCCGGCGGACAAGCGGAAGGAACACCACGCACAGGTCGACCGACTGATCGAGAACCTGTGCCGGAACGTCCGCGACAAGGCGAAGATCAAGATCACGAAGGTCGTGAAGGCTGGCTCCTTCGCCAAGTTCACGATCCTGCGCAAGACGTCGGACAGCCCAGTCGACGTCGACGTCGTGTTCTACATTTCGGGCAAGGACGCGAGCGCCGAGACCCTGGATGACCTGAACACGCTCATCTACGACCTCTTGGTCGAGCAGTATCCGAACAAGTCGGTCGAGGACTTCCAGATCCAGCGGAAGGCCGCCACGGTCACCTTCGTCGGCTCCGGCCTCAGCGTCGACATCGTGCCCGTGATCGAGGATCCGAACCGCGCCGCGTATGGCTGGCAGTACGACATCCACGACGGCTCGAAGGTCCAGACCTGCGCGCCCTGTCAGATCAAGTTCGTGCGCGACCGCAAGAACGTCGATGGCGACTTCCGCACGCTCGTGCGCCTCGCCAAGAAGTGGCGCAACTACGCCGAGATCAAGCCGCTCAAGTCCTTCGCCATCGAGCTGATCATGGCGCACCTGCTCGATACGCGCGGCAAGGGCGGCAGCATCGAGCAGCGCTTCCGCGACTTCCTCCTTTACATCGCCCAGTCCGGCCTCAAGGAGGTCATCGCCTTCCCCGAGAACACCGGCCCGATCCCGCGGTTCAGCCACCCCGTTGTGATCATCGACCCGGTCGCCAGCGACAACAACGTGGCCAGCCGCATCTCCGAGGCGGAGCGCAAGGAGATCGTCGCGGCGGCGAACGACGCCTGGGAAACGGCCAACTTCGCGTCCGCCGAGGACGACCACGCGGTCTGGAAGGAGCTCTTCGGCTCGCAGTTCAAGACGGAGGACGCGTGATGAGCACCACCACCCGCACCGCCACCTACACGACCGTCGATGTCGAGAACGTCGTTCGCCGGGTCAGGGCGGACCTCGCCATGATCGCGGACAGCACGGGCGCATGGACTGCGCAGAAGGCGGCCGACTACGCCCACGACATCGAGCTTCTCGCGAAGAAGGGCTATCTCGCCTGGGTCGACGTCACGCTGCTCAGCGGCGGCACGGAGATCAAGGCGGTTCGCTTCGACGTCGACACCGACGCGGGCTCCCTGACCACCTCCCGCCCGGGAGGCGTCCTCTGGCCGAAGGTCGCGTTCGCGCACCTTCGGATCGTCATCAGCCACACCAGCGCCTACGACGCCGACGCCGAGCGCGAGATGACCGGCAAGCTGCGCATCGGCTGGTCGACGACCTTCGACGACACGAGCCACTCCTCGCTCTCGGGCGGCAGCGGCCGCAACTACACCAGCAATGCCTATGGCATGAAGCGCAAGGACTGGAGCAACTGATGCCGCAGAACACCATCTTCGACGCCGAGATCGTCGTGCCCGACAAGGGCATCTCCGCCCGCGCGAAGACGCTCGTGGGGTTCGAGGCACGCTACGCGCGGGTCCACGACCAGCTGCGCCTCCTGCTCAACGTCGACGCCGTGACCGAGTGGAACCGTCGCCAGCACCGCGGTGAACTGGCGATCGTCGACCACATCGCCGACCAGTATCCGCTGGTTATCTTTCACGGCGACGTGGGGACCGGCAAGACGGCCATGGCCGAAGCCATCGCCAACCGGCTGATGAGCGAGGCACGGACGGAGGACTCAATGCTCTTCCGCCTCTCGAACCGGGTGCGCGGCTCCGGCATGGTCGGCGAGATGGGTTCGCTCCTGTCCGAGGCGTTCGCCCGCGTTATTGCGGCGGTCGGCAAGAACCGCCGGGCGGTCCTGATCATCGACGAGGGCGACAGCATCGCCGCCTCCCGGGCGCAGGACCACAGCCACCACGAGGACAAGGTGGCGGTCAACACGCTCATCCAGCACATCGACGACCTGCGCCGCTTCAAGGGGCGGGTGGCCGTGATCCTCTGCACCAACCGCCTCAGCGTCGTCGACGCCGCGCTGCTCCGGCGTGCCGCGATCATCGACGAGTTCCGACGGCCGACGGACGAGGAGCGTCACCAGCTTCTGCAGGAGGACCTTGCAGGGCTGAACCTCAGCGCGTCGCAGGTCGCCGAGCTGGTCAAGGTCACCGGACCGCTCCACGGCCGTCTGGGATGGACCTTCTCCGACTTCCGCACGCGCTTCTACCCCGCAGCCGTGGCGAAGGCGTTCCCCGACCGGCCGCTCACCTACCAGCACCTGCTCGAGACCGCGCAGCAGATGGGCGGTTCGCGCGTGATGGAGGACCGCTGATGCCCCGCTCCCCCCTCCTCGGACGACGGATCCACATCTCGGGCAGCATCGCGGACGACCCCGCCATCGCCACGCCCGACGCCGTCGCCGCCGCCCGCCAGCTCGTGAGCGGGCTTGTCAGGTCGCTCATGAAGCTCGGCGCGAACTTCGTCGTGCCCGTCGACGCCGAGCCAAAGCGGGGCGACGGGCTCGAGCGGTGCTTCGACTGGCTCGTCTGGCAGACGATCAGGGACTCGCTCGCGCTGCGGCCCGCCAACGTTCCCGGCCCGCTCGTCGTCGCCGTGCAGCACCACAAGAGCGAGGAGCAGATCCCGGCGGAGCACGTCACGCTCTGGGACGAGATGCGGGCGTCGCCGCTCGTCCGCATCGAGAACGCGGCGCAGTGGAACATGAACAGCAAGCGCATGGAGGCGCAGGCGCGCTACGGCGACATCCTCGTCACCCTCGGTGGCACGGAGGGTGTCCTCTACCTCGCAAACCTCTACCACGCGGCCGGCAAGCCGGTGGTCCCGCTCGACCTCCCGATTACCGGAGAGCACGACGGCAGCCGCAAGCTCTACGCCTTCGGCATGGCGAGCGGCAACACCCGGCGGCTGTTCCAGATCGCTGATGGCGGGGACGCCCACGAGTGGATCAACCGCATCCGCTTCCCCGTCAGGCGGGCGGTCGAGGAGCGCGTCTCCACGCTGGTCAACCTGCTGGAGGCGCTCGAGAGGCCTACGGCTTTCGCGGTCCGGCTGCTGGCGGAGGACCATGAGGAATTCGCCGCTGTCCAGGCGTTCTTCGACACCGTGGTCCAGCCCGTCATGGAGAACGAGTTCGGCTACCGGCTCGTCGTGATCGACGGCCGGCAGGCATACGAGCACGCCCGCATCGACCAGGAGATCTTCGCGAAGCTCCACCGATCGAGCGTCGTCGTCGCCGACATCACCGGATCGCGCCCGAACTGCTTCCTCGAGCTCGGCTACGCACTCGGCCGGTGCCTCCCGACGATCGTCACCGCTCGAGCCGGATCCGCGACGCCTTTCGACATCACCACGCTTGCAGGTCTGCACTGGAAGACCGACGGCACGGCGGAGGACAGGCGTCGGGCATTCCGCGAACACTGGAACGCCGTCCGCAACCGCCCGCCGCTCGTCAACATGGAGGGACTGATCCCGTGACCAACGGCAAGCGCGAGGTCTTCATCTCCGTGGACGTGGAGACCGCCGGTCCCATCCCCGGCGAGTTCAGCATACTCAGCATCGGCGCCTGCCTCGTGGAGGACGCGGCCGCCACGTTCGAATGCCAGCTCAAGCCGATCAACGACAACGCCGATCAAGCCGCTCTGGAGGTAACTGGGCTGTCCCTGGATCGACTAAGAGATACGGGGTTGGAGCCCGGAGTCGCGATGACCAGCTTCGGCGCGTGGGTCCGAGAAGCCGCGGAGGGGGCGACGCCCGTGTTCGTCGGGTTCAACGCCCCCTTCGACTGGTCGTTCGTAAACTACTACTTCCACCGATTCACGGGCCACAATCCGTTCGGGTTCACGGCGCTCGATATCAAGGCTCTCTGGATGGGCGTGTCGGGCTGCAGCTGGGCGGGAACCCGTTCGAGCCGCATCGCGGAGGAGGTCAAACCCAAGCTCCGCGGCGACCATGACGCGCTTCACGATGCGAGGTACCAGGCCGAACTGTTCCGGCTAACGCTGGATCGGCGTAAGCGTCATCGTGACGTCGGCTAGCCAACATAATTGCAACGATCAGCTTCGCAGCGGCACCCCCAGCGGTGGCCGCAGCTTTGCCGTTCCACATTCCTGACCATGCCACACACCTCGAACCAATTCGCTTCCTCGTTGGGAACGGCATCGGTATCCCGAAGCCAGAGCCGTGTGTACGGTGAGAATGATGAGGAGCGCTTTGAGCACATGGCCGCAGGACACGGCAACTTCGCAGCGCTGAGCGAGCGCTGGCCTGCACTAGCTGCCGCTGGCGCGTTCGCCGATCGGCATGCAGACACCGAGCCGGTCGCGGCGGCGATTCAGTTGCGGCTCTTTGTCGAGCAACTTGTAAAGCAGCTGTATCGCCGGTGGCAGCTGCCGCTCCCCGGCGTCGGGTCAAACCTCTTCGACCTAATGAAGGCCGACCTGTTCGCGCGCGCCTTGCCCGAGCCGGTGATCGCCCGACTACATGCCTTGCGTCGGTTGGGCAATGATGCGGCTCATGGCGGCGAACCGAGTAGCGAGCAGGTCCATCTAGCCGTACGCCAGGCGCATGATGTCGGCCGGTTGTTGCTCGTTCTGGTCGACCAGCTTCCACCCGATGCTCTGCCCATTTACGATGCCGCGCTGGCCCAGTCGGCCGAGGCGTCCGGCACGCCCGTACCAGTACCGCCGGCCGAGCCCGAGCCTATCCCAGCGGCCGAAACTGTCGCGCGTGCGGCACGTGCAGTAGAGCTGAACGAGGCGGGCACGCGCACCGAGTTAATTGATGGGCTGCTGCTGGAATCAGGCTGGCGGGGCAACGCAATCGGCCGAGAGGTCCCTGTGGGCCCCGAGCGTGCTGATTATGTACTGTGGGACGAGGACGCTCGACCTCTTGCCGTTGTCGAGGCCAAGCGCACTGCACGGGATCCGCTCGCCGGCGCGGAGCAGGCGCGTCGCTATGCGGATGCACTGGAAATAACGCATGGGCAGCGGCCGGTGATTTTTCTCACCAACGGCTACGAACTATGGATCTGGAACGATGCTATAAATGCGGCAGGGCAGAGCGAAGCCATGCGTCCTGTTTGGGGCTTCTACGCTCGCGGCAGTCTCCGATCCCTGATTGCCCGCCGGGCCGAGGCGCAGCCGATCACGGCACAGCCGATGCCCACGTCCGTCCACGCGCGCGCATACCAGCAGGAAGCGGTAGCGCGCATCTCCGAACGGTTTGATGGCGGACACCGCCGCGGATTAGTTGTGCAAGCGACTGGCACAGGCAAGACCCGCGTAGCCATTGCCGTAACCGAGCGGCTGCTGGCGGCAGGTCAGGCCAAACGCGTGCTGTTCCTGTGCGACCGGCGCGAGCTTCGTAAGCAGGCGCGCGACGCGTTTGCGGCGCTGCTACCTGCCGAGCCGCTCCGGGTTGTCGATGCCCGCCTCCCCGCTGATCCGCCCGAACGCGTATTCTTTGCGACCTATCAGGGCATGTACGAAATTTATCGCGCCTACGATCCGGGCTTCTTCGACCTGATCATCGCCGATGAGTCCCACCGCAGCCTCTACAACGTCTACCGAGAGCTGATCGACTGGTTCGACGCGCGCGCCGTTGGGCTGACGGCGACGCCGCTCGCCGCATTGGCGCGCAACACCTTCGAGATGTTCGGCTGCGAGAATGGGCGCCCAACCTTCAGCTATCCACTCGACGAGGCAATCGCGGCCCGGTGGCTGGTCCCCTACGAGGTTTGGGAGGCCTCGACCCGCTTCTCGCGCGAGGGACTGCGCGAAGACATCTTTACCGCAGAGCAGGTGCGCCAGCTCGAGGAGCAAGGCGTCGACGTCCAGAGCCTCGACTATAGTTCGGACGAGCTCGACCGCGCGGTGTTCAACAAGGACACCAACCGTCAGGTGCTCCGCACGCTAGCAGAGAACGGCATCCGCGACGCCGACGGCGCCGAACTCGGCAAGACAATCGTCTTCGCCCGTTCCCAACGCCATGCCGAACTGCTTCTACGTTTGTGGCTCGAGATGTACCCGCAATTTGGCGACGCGGCGCGCGTGATCACCAGCAGCGTTGAACGCGCCGACGAGCTGATTGAGCGGTTCAAGGATCCGGCGAACCCCCTGCGCGTCGCCATTTCGGTCGATATGCTAGATACGGGCGTGGACGTGCCGGAGATCGTCAACCTGGTCTTCGCGCGGCCGGTGCGCTCGTTCGTCAAATTCCACCAGATGATCGGCCGGGGCACCCGCCTCCGCCCGGACCTGTTCGGGCCGAGCAAGGATAAGACGCACTTCCGCATCTTTGATCACTGGGGCAATTTCGAGCGTTTCGGGCAACAGGCCACCGCCGTCACGCCGGACACCGTCGTGCCGCTGCTCACGCGATTGTTCCTCGCCCGCGTCGAACTTCTGCAGGCTGCGCGCTCCGGCGGCAACGCGCAGGGAGAGGCCGTCGCCCGTGCGCTGATCGCGAACGATATGGCCGACCTAGATGAGCGCAGCCTGCCAGTCCGCGCGAAGCTGCGCGCCAGGCGGGAGGCGCAGGATCCTGCCCTCTTCGACCGGCTCGCCCGTGAGGACGTAGCGCTGTTACGCGAGGACATTGCCCCACTAATGGCTTGGCGCCCGCTTCCCGATCCCGCTGCGGCACGCTTCGACCTCCAGATCACCGCCGTGCAACGGGCGCAGGTCACTGGCGCGGCGAGCGCTGCCGACCTAGCGGCCGGCGTGCGCGAGCGCCTGACCGAGCTGCCTGCCAACCTCGCCCAGGTGCAGGCGCAGGCCGCGCTGATCGGCCAAGCCGCGACGCCCACTTGGTGGGAGTCGGCAGACACAGCCGCAATGGAGACACTCCGCCGGTCGGTGCGCGGGCTCATGCACCTAGCCGTACCAGGGACGACCGGCGGGGCGCCGCGCATTTACGACGTGATCGAGGACGAAGGCGGCTTGCGCATGGCCCGCCGCGCCTCGGGCGTGAGCGCGGTAGATATGCGTCGATACGAGGCGGAGGTGAACGAGGAGCTGCGGCACCTGTTTGATACCGACCCGGCGCTCCGCCGTCTGCGCGCCGGCGAGCCCGTCGAACCCACCGACATTGATCGTCTGGTAAAGCTGGCTCTGGTCGGGCGACCAGGCATCGACATGGCCGTCCTGCGCGAATTCTATGGCGAGGCGGACGGCCTGAGCGCCTTTCTGCGCCAAGCGGTCGGTGTCGAACCGGCTGCGCTCCGCGATCGCTTCGCCGCCTTTGCGGCTGCACACCCCGGTTTGACGGGCGCGCAACGCCGGTTTCTCCAACTTTTAGAAGGTCAGATCGCGCGGCAAGGTGTGATCGGCGTATCGGCGCTTTACGAGCCTCCCTTCACCACCATCGACCAGGGCGGGTTGGACGCGATCTTCCCCGACGAGACTGCCGACGCGGTGGTCGCGTTGATCCAGCCCTACGCCCCTTACCTCAGGACAGCCTGCAATGAATCCCGCGCTTCGTAGCAACATCGACCGGCTTTGGACCGACTTCTGGACGGGCGGCATCACTAATCCGCTGACCGTGATCGAGCAGATTACGTATCTTATCTTCCTGCGGCTTATGGATGCGGCGGAAACGCGCGACGAGGCTATAGAGCGGCGTACTGGCCGCGGTTTTACCCGCCGCTTCGGTCCGGACGCACAGGCGATTCGATGGCGCACCCTGCGCGAGTTGGGATCGAGCGAGGAGCTGATGCGGCGCCTTCGCGACGAAGCGTTCCCGCACCTGCGTACGCTTGGGCGATCGATGGCTGACACGCAGTTCATGATTCCGAAGCCCAGCCTAGCCAAGACCGCGGTGGAGCTGATCGACGCCCTCCCCCTCACCGGCGGCGACGACAAGGGCGACATCTACGAATATCTGCTCGGCAAGCTCACCACCGCGGGGATTAACGGCCAGTTCCGCACCCCGCGCCACATCATCCGCTTCATGGCGGACGTGCTGGAGATCGGCCCTGACGACCGCGTTGCCGATCCGGCATGCGGCACAGGTGGCTTCCTGGTCGCGGCGCTGGAGCGAGTGCTGCGCGAGCACAGCAGCGAGGCGGACGAACATCCGACCGGCGACCTGCTGAGCCCGGAGCAATGGGCGCATCTTTCGGGCGATTTCGCCACCGGCTTTGATTTCGACGTGACGATGCTGCGCATCGCCGAAATGAACCTCCGCCTCCATGGGCTCGAGTCGCCGCGCATCCGCTATCAGGACGCGCTGTCCGCCGGTTTCGTGCGCGGCGACAATGCCGCGCTGGCAAGCGACGCTTTCACCGCGGTCCTCGCGAACCCCCCGTTCAAGGGCAGCCTGGATGCCGCTGACGTTTCGCCGGACCTCAACCGCACGGTGAAAACGCGCAAGACCGAACTTCTGTTCGTCGCCCTGATCCTGCGCATGCTGAGGACGGGTGGGCGATCGGCCACGATCGTGCCCGACGGCGTGCTTTTCGGATCGTCGGGCGCGCACCGCAGCTTGCGCGAGCATCTAGTCGAGCGCCAGCAGCTCGACGGCGTGATCTCGCTGCCCGCCGGCGTGTTCAAGCCCTATGCCGGCGTCTCTACCGCCATTCTGCTGTTCACCAAGGGCGGGCAGACGCGCGATGTGTTCTTCTACGACGTCGAGCGCGACGGCTTCAGCCTGGACGACAAGCGAACGAAGCTGGCCAACGACCAGAACGACCTTCCCGCCGCACTGGCGGCATGGCGCACGCGCGGCAGCGCCGACTTGGCGGATCGCACCGCGCCAGGCTTCACGGTGCCAACGGAGGAACTGCGCGCGGCCAACTACGACCTGTCGGTCGGCCGCTGGCGCGAGCGGCGTCATGAGGAAGTAGCGCACGAGGCGCCCGACGTGATCCTTGCCCGTATGAAGGAGCGACTGCGCGCCGACCTGGCGGAGCTGGGCGAGTTGGCGGGGATGCTGGCGTGAGTGCTGCAGCCTGGAGAACCGAGCCGCTTGGCGACGTAGTCAGCTTCGATCGTTCCACGCTCTCGCCGCAGCAGGCGGGAGAGCGGCAGTACGTTGGGCTTGAACACGTTCAGCCCGATGGATCACTGGCCAGCCCGCAAAACCAGAGCCCGCCGGTCAGTGACAAATTCATCTTCGACCGCTCGCATATTCTTTATGGCAAACTGCGGCCATATCTACGCAAGGTCGCACGCCCCAGCTTTGAGGGCATGTGCAGCACTGACATCTTACCTCTTCGCCCGCGGGAGGGCGTAAGCCGCGATTATGTGTTCCACTTCCTTCGAACCGAAGAGTTTGCCCGCCAGGCAACCGCACGATCTGCGGGTGTAAACCTTCCACGCATTAGCCCCGGCGTGCTGGCAGAGTTTCCGATTGCGCTACCGGCCTCGATTTCTGAACAGAACCGGATTGCGGCCATCCTGAATAAGGCTGATGAGGTCCGCGCCCGTCGTCGTGCCGCCCTGGACGACGCCGACGCGCTCGCCCGCTCTACCTTCCTGCAGCTTTTGGGCGATCCCGTCAGCAACCCTAAGGGATGGCCGGAGATGCGCCTTGATGCAATCGCGGACGTTCGATCTGGTATCACGAAAGGTCGCAGGCTGAACGGCGAGCCGGTGCGTCCTGTGCCCTACATGCGTGTAGCGAATGTGCAGGATGGTCACATAGACCTTTCCGAAATTAAGACCATCGATGCTACGGACGGTGAAATCGCGCGGTTCGCTTTGCAGGCAGGCGACATTTTGCTCACTGAGGGCGGCGATCCCGATAAGCTGGGGCGAGGTGCTGTTTGGGGGGGTGAGGTCGCCGAGTGCATTCACCAGAACCACATTTTCATGGTGCGGGTGCAAGAAGGAACGGAGGTGCCGCCCTCATTTCTAAGCGCACTCATCGGCAGCGCACGCGGCAAGAGCTACTTCCTGAAAAATGCGAAGCAGACGACGGGGATTGCCTCGATCAATCGGACGCAACTTACCGCCTTTCCGGCTCTTGTGCCGCACCGCGACGTGCTGGCTCGCTGGTTGGTCGCGAACCGGCTCGTGGAGCGGACGCGGACTAGTTTGGCGGCCGCGCTCGCCGACGCCGATGCGCTTTATGCGTCGCTCGCCGCGCGTGCGTTCCGGGGAGAGCTGTAGATGGCGCGTCTCACCGGCATCAGCTTGCGCAACTTTAAGGCAGTGGGCGACGCGCCCGTCCGGCTTGCCCTCGCGCCTGTTACCCTGCTGTACGGGCCTAACGGTGCGGGCAAGTCGAGCATCCTCCACGCGCTGCATTACGCCCGCGAGGTACTGGAGCGTGGCAATCTCGACCCTGACCGCACGATCGCCGGCGGCGCGCTCGATCTCGGCGGCTGGCGCGCGCTGATCCACCAGCGCGACCTATCTCGCGACATGGTATTGGGATTTGAGCTGGCTGTCAGCGATCTTGGCGGTGAATTCGAGGTCGCTTACGACGATATGGGTCCGGCGGTCGACCCCGAGCGACTGCAACCAGCTGACTTCGTAGATCAGGTTGAGGTCGAACTGACGCTCCGGTGGAGCCGAGCGCGAGGGGCACCTTATGTCGCGCGCCTTGCGATCACCGCGGCGCAGCAGCCATTTGCCGCGTTAGAGGCGACACCTGACGGTCGAAGTGTTGAGCTGGTCGAGCTCAATCTCGATCACTCGCTCCTCAATAATCCAGATTGGACGAGCGGGTCAGAACCGAAAGTTCTTAAAGGGGGACCGTGGGACGAACCCGGTCCGTGGAATGACTATGAGGCGAAAAGCGCTTCTAGCGGCAGGATCGACTCGGTCCTATTCACTCTTCACACTCACGAGGGTGCGGCCGTAGGACGGCTAGGTGTCCTCGGCACAGTCGACGGCTTGCCTCTTCGTGAGGGATTTAGCCTGGATTGGAATGATCATCCCGTATCTCCCCCCGACACCTTCCCGCGTGAAATGCCGCGCAAGTACCGCGGAGAAACGGCGGACGGCAGTTTCCGTAATGTCTACAGCGAAGAGATGGGCCGCCGCGAGCAACTGGCGGTAGGTGACTACCTCAACGGGGTGATATCCGGCGCTGTCAACGCACTCCGGGACGCGATATCCGACATGGTCGCGATTGGCCCTCTGCGCGAGTTGCCGCCGCGTGGGTTCACCGCGCAGCGTTCGCCCGATCCGGCGCGCTGGTCCGACGGCCTCGCCGCGTGGGACCGGCTGGCGACGCTGGATGATGAGACGATCGCCGATGTTGATGCCTGGATGGCCGGAAAGGAGCGGCTAGACTCCGGCTTCGGCGTGCGCGTCGAGCGGTTTCGTCGGGTGGCGGCGGCAAGCGGGTTCGCCGAGCTGATGGCGCGAGGACTTTCGCCGCTCGACCTCACCGATCTGGCGCGACTGTGGGACGAGATCACCGAGGAGCGGCGCGTTGTGCTGCGCGATGTGACTCGGCGCATTGACGTGGAGCCGGCCGACATCGGAACGGGAGTCTCGCAATTGCTGCCCGTCGTGGTGGCAGCTCTCGACCGTCGGGTTAAGCTGGTCGCGGTCGAACAACCCGAACTGCATATTCACCCTCGGCTCCAGACAGGACTTGGCGATCTGTTTGCCTATGGAGCCACTCCTGAAGCGGAGCCGCGCGGCATAGCCGCGCAGCTCGATCAGCTGATGGGAGATGACGCTCGCGGCTTCTTAATCGAAACTCACAGCGAACATCTCGCGCTTCGGTTACTGCGCCGCATCCGTGAGGCCAACGAAAGCGCGGCTCAGCCTGAGGATCCGGTTGTCACCCCGTCGATGCTGAGCATCAACTACGCTCTTCCTAGCGAGGACGGACTAAAGCTTATCCGCCTGCGCGTCGATGAAACAGGCGAATTTCTTGATCGCTGGCCTGAAGGCTTTTTCGCCGAGCGCCGTGCGGAGCTCTTCTGACAATGTGGGGCGAGTTCGCGGTCGAGCCGGCAGCCGCTGCAAGCAGCTTAGAACGGTTTTCAGGTCTAATCGATCGATTTGGTGTCGGCCAAGGACGCATGATCTCCGATTTTGCCGAGGTTCGTTGGTCGCGCGCCGTGATGGAAGCGGCCGATGTAGCTGAACTCGGCGATATCGCAAAAAAGTGCATTGAGGAGCGATTGCGCGAGTTGCGCGACGCCAAGGGTGTGATCAGGACAGGACGCGTGTGGCCGGGCGTAGCGGGCGGTTGGGTCGCTAATGCCGCCGCCGAAGACGCCCGCCTCCCATTCTACGCGATTATAAGCGAAGAGGGCGGCTCGGGATCTGCGGGGGATTGTCGCGCGCAGGACGTCCGCGTTGATCGCGCACCGTGCCACGTTCCGGGTCACGCCGTCGTACCCCGGACCGCTTCCGCGATCGCTTGGGTGGCTGCCCCCCTGCTCGGATTGGGGCGCGTAGTTCATCTGATCGATCCGTATATCGCCTTTTCGGAGCGATGGCTCCGCCCGCTGACGGCGCTCGTCAACCAATGTCGCCCGGGTGCTGAAGTCATCCTGCATGGTCGCGACGGAGAACAAGCGGCACCGAGAGCGGCCTTCGGAGCTGAAGCGCAGGGCAAGCTCGCCCCACGTCTTCGTCATGATGTCACGGTCCGTCTGCGTCGCTGGCGGGTGCGAATTGGTGGCGTACCCTTTCACGATCGCGCAGTGTTAACCGACATGGGCGGGATGACATTTGGCTATGGGTTGGCCGAAGGCGACCCAGGCTCGACCGTAAACGTACAACGCCTCGATCCGGACGGTTACTCGGCCTGGCTTGCGACCGTCGACCCAGCGAGATCGCCTTACACGCTCACGGATGAAATTGTCCTCCAGCAACCTTGATTCTTGCTTTCCCATCTGCGTCGAAGTCGAGGAAGTCGGGGTGCTTCCAACGTGCACAAGGTGCCGGCACCTCCAAAGGCAAGATGATCTCCTGGAGAGGCCCGCCGGCTACGGCCGAACCGTAGCCGCGTCGCTCCCCAGAACCTGCGGCGTGAACGAGAGACCGGTTACCTCGATTGGCGCCCCGAAAGCGGCCATTCCGCTTCCCACCAATGTAGACCGTCTGCATGCGGCAGGCTACTCGAAGGTACGAATGCACCAATCTCTACGGAAGATCGTCTACGTAAGTCTTGGTCGAGCGCAGCTGTCGCACGATACCATTGAACGCCGCCGTCACGCCCTGAGCTCGGCCGATGTCGTTCTCCTGAGCGGCGGCGTCCCAGTAGAGTGCCAGCGGCCAGCGCTCGGGACAGTGCGGCAGTAGGCAGCGCAGCGCCAGCCGCACCTCGACCCCGTCCACCCGGCCCTCGCCGCAGTGCTCGACGCCCGCGCGCAGAATGCGCAGCGACAGCGCGATCACCACCCGCTGGTGTCGTGGCAACGCCGCCACCGCTCACCGGAAGTCGCGCGAGCGCAGCCGCACGACCTGCTCTGGGTCCATGCCGTCGGCGTGCGGCGGCCAGTAGCAGTCGCGGGGCGACGGGCTCCACCCAGCGTCGCCGCGGTCCGGCGCACCCGCGTGCCGCGCGCCATCACCGCGGCTGGTCCGGTGCGGAAACGCCATGTCGCCGACCCGGGCGAGCAGGCTCCCGTGATCCTCGATGCGGTCGCAGATGACGTGGATCACGTCGCCCTCGCGCTGCACGCGCCCCACCATTCCGATCATCGACGCCGACATCACCGTTCGCCGCTGCGCCTCGAACCTGTCGGGCCAGAGGATGCCGTTTGCGACGCCGGTCTCGTCCTCGACCGTGATGAACAGTACGCCCTTGGCGGAGCCGGGCTTCTGCCGGACCAGGATCACGCCGGCCACATGGACGTGCCGGCCGTCGCGCAAATGCTCGAGGTCCGAGCAGCGGACCACGCCGCGGCGCGCCAGCTCGTCGCGCAGGAACACGAGGGGGTGGGCGCGCAGCGACAGCTGCAGCGCGCGGTAGTCCTCGATCACCTCGCGCCCGTCCGTCAGCGGCCGGAGCATCACGTCCGGCTCCGGGGCCTCGGCCGCCACCGTGTCCGCCGCCCGGTCGGCGGCGGCGAACAGTGGCAGCGGCGCGTGGCCGAGCCCGCGCACCTGCCACAGCCCCCGCCTGCGGTCGGCGCCGAAGCTATGGAACGCGTCCGCGTCCGCGAGCCGCTCGACGGCCGCACGCTGCACGCCCGAGCGGCGCCACACGTCGTCGACGCCCGCGAACGGCATGGTCCCGCGCGCCGCCACGACCGCCGCGCCGTCGGCGTTGGACAGGCCGCGCACCTGCCGCAGGCCGAGCCGCACGGCGAGGTAGCGACCGCCTGTCTGCTCCAGCGTGCAGTCCCACCGCGACGCGTTGACGCACGGCGACCGGACCTCGACGCCGTGCTGTTGCGCGTCCCGGACCACCTGCGCCACCGCGTAGAAGCCCATGGGCTGCGCGTTCACCAGCGCCGCGCAGAACACGTCCGGGTGGTGGTGCTTCATCCAGCTGCTGGCGTAGGCGATCTTGGCGAAGCTGGCCGCGTGGCTCTCCGGGAAGCCGTAGCTCCCGAACCCCTCCAGCTGCTTGAACGTCCTGGTCGCGAACTCGCGCGGGTAGCCGCGCGCGACCATGCCCTCGACCAGCTTCTCGGAGAAGTGCGACACGCCGCCCGTGAACTTGAACGTCGCCATGGCGCGCCGGAGCTGGTCCGCTTCCGCCGCCGTGAAGCCCGCGCCGACGATGGCGACCTTCATGGCCTGCTCCTGGAACAGCGGCACGCCCAGCGTCTTCTCGAGCACCGCGCGCAGCTCGGGTTTAGGATATTCGGGCCGCTCCAGCCCCTCGCGGCGGCGGAGATAGGGG